>Ga0207707_10005220_pt1 | contig 11382 bp, 9 predicted proteins | sample KBSC83BmetaG_FD_184336 | JGI IMG/M metagenome (GOLD analysis project Ga0207707, IMG submission 184336) | Corn rhizosphere microbial communities from Kellogg Biological Station, Michigan, USA - KBS C8-3B metaG (SPAdes) (version 2) | ecosystem: Host-associated > Plants > Roots > Rhizosphere ... | reverse complement strand
GCCGCCAAGGACGAAAAGGCGGTCGAGCGAAAGCCGGCGCGAGAGGTCGCGCCGCCGCCAGCCACGGGCGAAACCCGGCCCCCCATGGCCGAGCCGCCCAAAGCCGCGGCGACGGTCGCTCCGCCTTCGGCCGCCGCCGCGCCTGCTGTCTCCACTCCGTCGGCGAGCGCGGCTGCGAGCGCCGGCGCGCCACTCATCCTCACGCCCAGCCTTGTCAGCCCTTCCGAGCGCAGCGCCAGCCTGCGTTTCGATTGGCCGGCGCCGACCGAGGCGGCGATCTATCGCCGCGGCGGCGCCGTGTGGATCGTCTTCGCGAGCAAGGCGACGCTCGACCTCAAAGCGGTGCTCGGCGCCAAGCCGTCCTTGGTTCAGGCGATCGACCAGATCAAAGCCGATGGTGCGACCGCTCTGCGCCTGGTCACGGCCGACGGGGTCAATCCCAGCGTGCGGCGCGCCGGCAATTCCTGGATCGTCGATCTCAAAGCGCAGGCTCAAGCGCCGGACTCGCCGATCGTGGTCGATCCGCGGCCAAGCCCGCCGAAGCCCTCTGTCGAGCTCCATGTCCATGGCGCCGGGCTGCCGCTCCATCTGCGCGACCCGATCCTTGGCGATCGCCTGACCATCGTTCCGGTCGGCGATGTCGGCCGCGGCATCGATGCGACGCGCGATTTTGTCGATTTCCGCCTGCTCCCGAGCGTGCAAGGCATCGTCATCCGCGCGAATTCCGACGATCTCATCGTCGAGACCAAGTCCGATGCGGTCGACATCACGCGCCCCCGCGGTCTCGTCCTCTCGACCCAGAACGACCGGCTGCTTGCGCGCTCCGGGCCGCGCCGCCCGCGCTTGTTCGACTTCGTCGCATGGCGAGGACCGCGGGGCGTCGCCTATGTGGATCGCCGCAGCGCGCTCGATCGGGCGATTGCCGCGGCGGCGTCGGGGGCAAAGACGCGCCCGCGCCTCGATCTTGCGCATTTCTATTTCGCGCATTTGTTCGGGCCCGAAGCCTTGAGCGTCCTCGCGCAGATCGCGCGGGACGATCCGAAGAGCGCGGCGCAGCCGAGCTTTCGTGCCTTGAAGGGCGCGGCTTGCGTGCTCGCCGAAGACGAGGATTGCGCCGCCAAGGAGCTCGGCTCGCCCGATTTCGACAAGGAGCCCGAGCTCGGCCTGTGGCGCGGGGCAACGGCCGCGCGGAAGGCCGATTGGCCGACAGCCGCGCGCGAGTTCCTCGAGGGCGCCGGATATCTCGTCTTCTATCCTGGCCGCCTGCGTGATCGCTTCGCGCTGGGGGCGGCGGAGGCGATGATCGAGACCGACCGCGCATCGAGCGCCGGGCCTTTGCTCGATCTCGTGCTGAAGGACGGCACGGACGAGCGCGATCAGGCGATGGCTCTTTTCCTGCGCGGCCGCGTCGACCACCAGCTCGGACAGCTTCAGCCGGCGCTCGATCTTTGGACCAAGGTCGCGGCGATGAGCGACCGCAAGGCGCGGGCGCGTGCGCTCTATGCCAAGGCTGTGGCGCTCTACGCGGCACAGCGGGCGAGCCGGCCCGAGACGATCAAGGCTCTCGACGCGCTGCGCTTTGCCTGGCGGGGCGATGCGTTCGAATTCACCCTGCTGCGCCGCTTGGGCGAGTTGAAGCTCGAGCAGAGCGACACCGAGGGCGGGCTCGACGCGCTCCATCTTGCCGCCGCCTATTTTCCCGATTACCCGGCCGCCAAGGACGTCACCAAAGAGGCAGCCGATGCGTTCATCGATCTCTTCACCGGCAAGGCGTCGGACGACATGCCGCCGGTCAAGGCGCTGGCGCTTTACGATCAGTTCCACGACCTCGTGCCGGCGGGTGCGCAGCACGATGCGATCGTCAAGAAGCTGGTGGACCGGCTGGTCTCGGTCGATCTTCTGGATCGCGCCGCCGATCTCTTGGGCGAGCAGGTCAAAACCCATCTTCAAGGTCTCGACAAGGCGCGCGCCGCGACGCAGCTCGCGCTGCTGCGGCTGATGAACCACCAGCCCGAGGAGGCGATCGCCGCGCTCGATATCGATGTCGGCGCGGGGCTCACCCCCGATCTCGGGCGGCAGAGGCAGGAATTGCGCGCCCGGGCGCTGCTCGATCTCGGCCGCGCGGCCGATGCGCTTGCCATGCTGGCGAGCGACAACAGCCGCGACGCCTACCGGCTGCGCGCCGACATCTATTGGCATCAGCGCGACTGGAAGAACGCGACCAAGGTCTTCTCGCTGCTTGCGGGCGAACCGCCGGCCAAAGGGCCGCTCGATGCGGAGACCGCAAGGCTGGTGCTGAGCTGGGCGGCAGCGCTGACGCTCGAAGGCGATCAGAAGGGACTCGCGAAACTGCGCGAGACCTTCGGTCCGGCGATGGTCGGGACGACATCGGCTGATGCCTTCAGCATCATCGCCGATGACAACAACGCCGCGGCCGCGGCCGGCGGCACGCCGAGCGAGATCGCGTCGCGCGTCGCGCAGATCGGAACCCTGCAGAACTTCATGGCCGCCTACAAGCAGCGCCTCGCCAGCGACAAGCTCAGCGCAATCAACTGACGTGCCGCGCAGTCTCGGCTGACGCTGCGGCGCGGCCGATTGACCGTTAACGATGTTCGATGATGACATCGCCGGAATCGCTCTTCCGGCTTTGCGCTCGTGGCAAGGCTCGATTATAACTCAGCCCGGCTGCGGGCATCGTGCCCGAGCCTTATCCCCGCGAGCCGCGCGCGCGGGCGGAAGCCGATGGTCACCCAGGATTTCTGATCGGGCTCCTCACAACAACCAAGATGGCACGCATGTCGCAAATCGAGACTAGGACCGGTTATGGTCCCTTCGCTAAGCTCCTTCATTGGACCATTTTCGCTTTGCTGGTCGCGCAATACGCATTCGGCTGGACCATGCCCGATGTGCATCGCGACACCAAGCCTGAGGGATTGATCGCCTGGCATCTCGCCGTCGGCGCGACGATCATCATCGTCGTTGCGATCCGGCTCGTTTGGCGCGCCATGCGGCCCGTGCCGCTCGACATCGCGAGCATGCCGAAATGGCAGGGCTGGCTCGCTCATGCGACGCATTGGCTGCTTTATATCGGCCTCGTCGTCATGCTGCTGCTAGGCTGGGCCAACGCGTCGGCGCGCGGCTTTCCGGTGCTCTTCCTCGGCTTGATCCCGTTGCCGCCGATCATGCCCGTGGGATCGCGCTTGGGGCTTGGATTCGGCGATATCCACATCTTCCTCAGCTGGTGCCTGCTCGCGCTGATCGGGCTACACGTCCTGGCAGCGCTCTATCACCGGCTGATCCTGCGCGATCGGGTGCTGCAGCGCATGCTGCCGGGCGGCAGAACGTAGCACAGCCGGCGGACAAGCGCCGGCGTCGTGCGAAGCCAGAAGGCGTAGCACAGCAGCGCAGACAAGCGCCGGCGTCGTGCGAAGGGCACTTTTAGCAGGCGCCAGCCTCGCTCGGCGTGCAGGCGTCCACGGGGGATGACCGCACTTCGGTAAAGACCCGTGCGATTTCCGGGAATTGCTGCTTGATCGAGCTTTCGAGCCTTGCCAATATTTTCTCGACCTGCCCCGCGCTGATGTCGTCGCGCATATCGATGCTCGCGACCACGAGCACGTCGTCCGGGCCGAGATGTACCGTCAGGATTTCGTTTGCGCGCATGGCTTCGGGAAGCGCTTCGATCGCCCGCCGCGTTTCGTCGACGATATCGCTTCGCGCGGCTTCGCCGATCAGGAGGCTTTTGGTTTCATAGACCAACCAGCTCGCGGTCAGCGCGAGCAAGACGCCGATGAGCACCGATCCGACGCCATCGAGTATCGGAAGGCCGAGCAGCTTGTCGGCATTGACCGCGGCGAGGGCGATGACGACGCCGAGGATCGCGGCGCTGTCCTCGAAGAGGACCACGAACACGGTCGGATCTTTGCTGGCGTGAAGGTGTCGGAGCAGCGGCGCGTCGCGCCTCGCCCCGTTGAAATGCCGCCACGCAATCCTCCAGCTCATCGATTCAAAGACGAGAGCGGCGCAGAGGACGAGGTTGTTGATCCATAGCGAGCCGACCGGCTCAGGGTGGAGGATTCTCGCGATCCCTTCGCCGATGGAGACGACCGCCCCGCCGACAAAGATCACGAGCGCGACGACGAATGGCCAGAAATAGAGCTCGCGCGCATAGCCGAAGGGATGGTAGCGGTCGGGCGGCTTACGGGCGCGCTTCATGCCGAGCAGCATCAAGCCTTCATTGCCGGAATCGACGACCGAGTGAATCGCCTCGCTCAGGGTCGACGCGCTGCCGGTCGCGAAGGCGGCGGCGAACTTCGCCGCCGCGATGGCGAGATTGGCGCCGAGCGCGACCCAGACGACGATGCCCGATGATTCAGTCTCGCGGCCGCCGCTCACCCTTCACTTCCCGGGACGCCATGGGACGACGCAAGGGCAACGTCGAGGACCCGCCGAGGTTCCGGTTTTTGCCTTGCCGGGCTGGCTACGGCCAAAGCTGGCGCGAGGCAAGCTCGGCGCCTTCGCGCAATGCCTGAAGCTTCGCCCATGCCAGCTGCGGGTGGATGCGGCCGCCAAGCCCGCAATCGGTTCCGGCGATGACGTTCTCGCGGCCGACGGCTTGCGCGTAGTTGAGGATGCGGTCGGCAACGAGTTCGGGATGCTCGAGCACATTGGTCGCATGGCTGACGACGCCGGGGATCAGCAGCTTTCCTGCCGGCAATTTCGTCTCGCGCCAGACCTTCCATTCATGCTCGTGCCGCACATTGCCGGCCTCGACCGAATAGGCTTGCGCCTTGACCTTCACCAGCAGATCGACGACGTGCTTGAGCGGCACGTCGCCCTTATGCGGCCCGTGCCAGCTTCCCCAACAAATATGGAAGCGCACGCGATCTTCGGGAATGCCCGCGAGCGCGTGGTTCACGGCCTCGACTTGGTATGCGGCCCATTTCCGATAGCCGGCCACATCGTCGTTCATCGAAAACCACCAGTCATAGATATCGACCAGGGCCGGATCGTCGATCTGCAGGATGAATCCGGCCTCGACGATGGCGCGGTATTCCTCGCCGATCGCTTCGGCCAAGGCCCAGCTATAGTCCTCGCGAGACTCGTAATAGGCATTCGGCAGGATTTGCAGCGTCGCGGGCGAGACCGCGGTCATGAATACGTCTTCGATGTTCGCGCCGGCGGTCGCGGCTTTGAGGTTGGCGATGTCGCGCTGGATTGCGGCGTGGCCCGAATATTTGACCGGACCGGTGCAGGTGAGGCCGTAGAGCCGCGCGGTGCTGGTGCCGCTTGGCGCGGCGGAGCCTGCGGCCTGGGCGCTCTGCTGGCCGGCGCTCGCCTCCTCGGCATAGAAGGCGGCGAATTCCTTGCGCTCCTTGCTGCCATGGGTCCAGGCGGCACGGCCTTGCCGCGCCTGCTCCTCGCTCAGCTCGAAGCCGCTGAGCCGGTCATAGACGTAGGACCACCACGCGCCGTAATCGACCGCCGCGCGCATCGCCTTGCCATACTCGCCGTCATTGACGATATCGATGCCGAGCTCGCTTTGGCGCGCGACGATCTCGCCGACGGCCGATCTGAGCCGCGGCAACAGATCCGCATCGGCTGCGTTCTCGCGATAAAGCGCCATGAGATCGTCGGGGCGGGGCAGGCTGCCCACATGGGTCGTGAGGATGCGGTGGGCGCTGGTCTTCATGACACTCCTCCCATTCGAGAAACATCTGAGGTTCCCCAAAACCGAAGACCATAATATCATGCAATCCAAGCAGCCCCGCCAAGGGATGTTCGCATCGCCAAGGGAGGATCGTCATGAAGCGCAGCACGGATCGCATCATCACGACACATGCCGGCAGCCTGCCTCGGCCGCAGGATCTCATCGCCGTCAACCGCGCGCGCGGAGAGGGCGAAACGGTCGAGCCGACCGCTTATGCGGAGTGTCTTTCGCGTTCGGTCGGGGCCGTCGTCAAGATGCAAAAGGAGCTCGGCGTCGACATTCCGAACGATGGCGAGTTCGGCAAGCCGATGGCCGGGAACTACGATTACGGCGTCTGGTGGAACTATGCCTTTGCCCGGCTGGAGGGCTTCGTTCCGGCGGAATCCGTGCCGGAATCCGCGCACAAGAAATCGAGCGTCGCCGATGTCGCCCTGACCAGCATCGGCAGGCGCCGCGACTGGCAGAAATTCAGCGAGTTCTATCAGGACCCGGAATCGAGCGGCACCTTGCTCGGCAGCGCCGCGCGCCGGCCGACGCGTCGGCCGGTTTGCACCTCGGCCATCCGTTACGCCGGCCACGCCACCGTTCAGGCCGATATTGCCAACCTCAAGCAGGCGATGGCGGCGGCGGGGGTCGAAGAAGGCTTCATCACCGCGGTCGGGCCCGGGAGCTTCGCGCGCGGCGAAAATCTCTTTTATAAATCCGAAGAGGAATTCGTCTTCGCCTCGGCGGAAGCGATGCGCGACGAGTACAAAGCGATCGTCGATGCCGGTCTCGTGCTACAGATCGACGATCCGAGCCTGCCCGACAATTGGGATATGATCAGCCCCGAGCCCCCGCTCGCCGAATTCAAGAAATTCGAGCGCGTTCGCATCGAGGCGCTCAACCACGCGCTGCGCGGCCTACCGGCGGATCGCATCCGCTATCACATTTGCTGGGGAAGCTGGCACGGGCCGCACTCGACCGACATTCCGCTGACGGACATCGTCGATCTCGTGCTGGCGGTGAATGCCGGCGCCTATTCGGTCGAAGCTGGCAATGTGCGGCACGAGCATGAATGGCGCGTCTGGGAGGAGACCAAGCTGCCCGAGGGAAAACTGCTGATCCCGGGCGTCGTCAGCCACGCGACCAATCTTATCGAGCACCCCCAGGTCGTGGCGGACCGGCTGTTGCGCTACGCACGGGTGGTCGGGCGCGAGAACGTGATCGCCGGGACGGATTGCGGCTTCGGCGGCCGCATTCATGCGCAACTCGCCTGGGCAAAGCTTCAAGCGCTCGCCGAAGGCGCGCGCCTCGCCTCGCGAGAGCTGTGGAAATAGCGCTCGGGGCACAGCGCAACGTCGCGCGGTTGCCGAGGATGTTGGTTGTGCCCAGACTAAAGATGCCGCGCACGGCGCGAGCTTTTTCGATCATTGCACGCATGCTGCGGGGGAGCGGTGGTCCATGAGCTTAGAGATCAGACCGGCGCAGCCGTCCGATGCCCCCAGCTGCGCGCGCATCTGCTTCGAGGCATTCGGCGGCCTCCATCGGCAGCAAGGTTTCGCGCCGATCTTTACCTCGATGGACGTCATCACCCGCCGGGTGACGAATCTTATCGGTGATCCGAGCGTATTTGGCGTCGTTGCCGAGGACGAGGGACGGATCGTCGGCGTCAACTTCCTCAGCGAATCCGATCCGGTGCGAGGCGTCGGGCCGATCGCGGTTGATCCGGCGGTGCAAGCTGGCGGTATCGGCCGAAAATTGATGGAGGCGGTACTTCAGCGCACGGCCGGGCTTCCCGCACGTCTTCTCCAAGAGACGTTCAACATGCGATCCATGTCGCTCTACGCGTCGCTCGGCTTCGATGTGCAGGACCTCTACGTTCTGGTGAGCGGCAGGCCGTCGGCCCAGCTTTCGGACTACGAAGTCCGTCCGATGATCGAAGGCGACCTCGAGGGATGCGAGCGCTTGCAAAAGGAGGCTATCGGCTTTCCGCGGACCAATGAGCTTCGCACCGCTCTCAAAGCCGGCATCCCGTGGGTCGCCGTGAAAAATGGGGCGGTTGCGGCGTTCGTCGCGTCGCCGTTCCTATGGATCGGCAGTCACGGCGCAGCCGAAGACGAACAGTCGCTGGCCGCGCTTCTCGGCGGCGCCGCGCAACAGGCCGGAAAGGATGTCGCGTTCCTTTTGCAGACGCGATCGGCAGGTCTGTTCCGGTGGGCGCTTGCCAATGGCATGAGGGCGGGTCGCCCGCTGACCTTGATGTCGAAAGGCCCATACGACCCGCCCAAATGTATCTATATCCCCTCGGTCGTGTATTAGATCTGGCGAGGCGTCGGGCGGCAACTCGCCCGGTCTCGCTCAGCGCTTTCGCAGGAACGGCACCGCCAGCCGCATCACCTCGTCGGCCGCGTCCCAAGGCACCATGTGCTTGCAATTCTCGACGATGTGCAGATCGAGCTCCGGGTGCATCTTCTTGAAGAGCTCGGCGCGGTCGCCGGCATGGGCGCGGTCGTTGCGGCCATAGATCAGCATTAGCGGGATCTTGAGGTCGAGCATGCGCTGCCAGATCGGGGTGCCGCCGCCACCGCCGCCCTCCGGCGCATTGGCACGCGCGGTGAAGGTCTGAAAAGCCTTGCCAATGCTGCGGCTGTGACGCAGCGCGAGCTCATCGGGGGTCACCAGCTCGGTGTGATAGAGATCGGCCTGCATCAGCTTTTTCGTATCTTCGGGCGTCGGCTCGGTCACGGCCATTTGGCGATCGACGCGCTGCGCCACTTGGGCGTAGCGGCCCTCGACATCCGCGGGCAGGGGCGGCAGCAGGGTTCCGGTGCCCAGCACCACCAGATGCGTGTAGCGGATGGGTTCCTTAAGCGCGAGCTGGACGGCGATCGAGCCCGAGCGTGAATGCGCGACGAGCCCGACGCGGTCGAGGCCGAGCGCATCCATGAATTTCGGCACGGAGTCGCGCTGATAGGCGAGGGAGAGATCGCTGCCGACCTCGCTCAGCCCGTAACCCGGGAAATCGAAGGCGATGGCGCGAAACCCGGCCGCGGCGAAGGGCTCGAGATTGCGGATGAACACATCGGCCGAGGAACCCAGGGAGGCGCCATGCATCAAGAGCAGGGCGGGGCCGCTTCCCGCCTCGATATAGCGCATCTTCAGCCCATCGACCGTCGCATATTTGTCGGTGGGGCGCGTCTTCGCCTCAATCGCCATGGCTTCCTCCTCGGGCTTGCTTGCCCCATGTTCCGCCTGCGGCGTCCGGATGGCAACGGGTTTTGCGGGGCCAAGGGCGCCGCGAAGCCCGATGGACGCTCCCGCCCCCATGCGATGCGAGGGAGACCTGTCATAAATTCTTCACATTCCGATCAGGATTGAGCATGCTGCGCGCGGCCGAGCTCGCCGGCCGTTTCCCTCCAGAATTCCGGGGTGCATTTTGTTCGGCTGGTTCCAAGCGTTGATGCCCAAAGAGGAGCGCTTCTTCGTGCTCTTCAATCGTCACGCAGAGCTCTTGGTCCATGGCGCCGAGGCGCTGAAAGCGGTGTTGGCGGGCGGCGAGGCGATGGCCCAGAACTGCGCCCGGGTCGTGCAATACGAGACGCAGGCCGACCAGGTGACGCTGGAAGTCATTCAAGCCGTCCGGCGCACCTTCATCACCCCGTTCGAGCGCGGCGACATCACCGATCTGATCTCCTTGATGGACGACGCCGTCGACCAGATGCGGCAGACGGTCAAGGCGATCGGTCTCTTCGAGCTGCGGGAATTCGATCCGCTCATGCAGCAGCTGGGCGATGTCATCCTGCAATCGGCGCAAAAGACCGCAGAAATTGTCGGGTTGTTGAGCACCATGAAGAAGGAGGCCGACCGGCTGCACGTGCTGACCCAGGAAATCCGCCAATTGGAGGAGCATTCCGACGAGCTCCATGACCAGGGCTTGAAACGCATCCTCCAAACCAACGGCCGCTCCGATGCGATGGCGTTCATTATCGGCTCGGCGATGTACGAGCATTTGGAAAAGGTCGTCGACCGGTTCGAAAACGTCGCCAATAGGATCAGCGACATTTTGACCGAGCATCTCTGAGCGCGCCGAAAAGACCGGGCCATGGACACTTCGGTTGCCCTGCCTTTTCTGATCGGGCTCATCGTGATCGCGCTGGTGTTCGACTTCATGAATGGGCTCAACGATGCGGCGAATTCGATCGCGACGATCGTCTCGACCCGGGTCCTCGCGCCGAAATACGCGGTCTGCTGGGCGGCGTTCTTCAACTTCATCGCGTTCCTCTTCTTCGGCTTGAGCGTCGCGAAGACGGTCGGGGTTGGCATCATCGCGCCGGGCGTTGTCGATCCGCATGTGATCCTCGCCGCTTTGGCCGGCGCCATTATTTGGCAGGGCTTCACCTCCTTAGCCGGCATTCCGTCGAGCAGCTCCCATGCCTTGATCGGCGGACTCGTGGGCGCCGGGATCGCCAAAGGCGGCATCGGCGCGGTGGTGTGGAGCGGGTTGTTCAAGACGGCAGGGGCCATCGTTTTATCGCCGGCCTTGGGAATGATGCTGGCGCTCGGGCTCGTGCTCACCGTGTCATGGTTCTTCGTCCGCTCGACACCGCTGGCGGTCGACGGCTATTTCCGGATTTGCCAATTCGCGTCGGCCTCCGCCCTGTCGCTGGGCCATGGCGGCAATGACGCGCAGAAGACAATGGGGATCATCGCGGCGCTGCTCTTTTCCCAAGGTCTTCTCGGCAGGGAGTTTTATGTCCCGCTGTCGGTGGTGTTGGCTTGCCAGGCGGCCATGGGTCTCGGCACGCTTTTCGGCGGCTGGCGGATCGTTCGCACCATGGGCTCGAAGATCACGCGCCTCACGCCGATGCAGGGCTTCTGCGCCGAGAGTGCCGGTGCGATCACCCTCTTTGCCGCAACCCATCTCGGCATTCCGGTATCGACGACGCACACCATCACCGGCTCGATCATCGGCGTCGGCGCCGCGCGGCGGATTTCGGCGGTGCGATGGGGCGTCGCCAAGGATATCGTCATCGCCTGGATCCTGACCATGCCGGCGACCGGGATCATCGCGGCGATCGCCTATACGCTGCTGAAGGGGCTGGGCTGATGGCGCCCGCGCCCGCGACGGCGAAGCTCGATCCGCCGGCTCAGCGGCCGAGGCGGCAATACGGCGTCATCCCTTATCGGCATCGGAATGACAAAGATCGCATCGAAATCATGCTGATCACCTCGCGCAATACGCGGCGCTGGATCGTTCCCAAGGGTTGGCCGATCGGCCGAAAACCGGCGCGCGACGTCGCGCGGCGGGAAGCGCTGGAGGAGGCGGGGCTCGAGGGCAGCATTGGGCAGCAGCCCTTCGGTGCGTTCCATTACCAGAAGCGGCTGAAGGATGGGTCGGTCGTCCCATGCCGAGTGGATGTCTTTGCCTTCGAGGTGGAGCGCCAACTCAAAACTTGGCTGGAGCGCAGCGAACGCAAGCGGCGATGGTTCGATTCGGAGCGGGCGATCAAGCTGGTGCGCGAGCAGGAATTGAAGGACGTGATCGCCGCCCTCGTGCGCAGCCTCGAGGCTGCGGGCGCGCAAAGCACGGACTCGTCAAGCTAACGGCCCCCAGGCGAGCCCACCTTTTTCATCAAAGGCACCATCACGACGGCGAGGGCGAAGCACATCGCGATCGCCAGATAGGCATC
>Ga0207707_10005216_pt1 | contig 11383 bp, 10 predicted proteins | sample KBSC83BmetaG_FD_184336 | JGI IMG/M metagenome (GOLD analysis project Ga0207707, IMG submission 184336) | Corn rhizosphere microbial communities from Kellogg Biological Station, Michigan, USA - KBS C8-3B metaG (SPAdes) (version 2) | ecosystem: Host-associated > Plants > Roots > Rhizosphere ... | reverse complement strand
AGCGCGGCCCGGGCCGCGCTGCAACGATGCATTGAGAGTCTGACCCCTTTTGAAGCAGATTAGCGCGACCAGAATCAGGATAACGAGGCACGATATGGCGTCGGCGGGAAAGGGCAAGCGGACCGACAGGAAGAAGGCGACCGGTACGGCGAAGAAATCGGCCGGGACGACCGTAAAGAAGGCGGCGAGCGCGAAGAAGGCCGTCGCGAAGCAGCCGCCCGCAAAGGGGAAAGAAGGCGGGGCCTGGGCGGCCGTGTTCACGCCGCGGTCTCCCGGTGAGCGCCGTTACTGGTTGGTCAAGTCAGAGCCGTCGACCTTCTCGTGGGACGACCTGCTCGCGGCCAAGGACCAGACCACGAACTGGGACGGGATCCGCAACTTCGCCGCGCGCAACTTCATGCGCGACGGCATGAAGGCTGGCGACCAGGTCCTGTTCTATCACTCGAGCGTGAACCCGCAGGCCATCGTCGGCGTGTGCGAGGTCGTTCGCGAGGCCTACCCCGAGCCTAACGATCCGGACTGGTGCATGGTGGACCTGCGCGCGGTCGGGCCGCTTGCCCGACCGGTAACGTTGGCGGAGATCAAGACCAAGCCAGAGCTCGCCGGGATGGCGTTGTTGCGCATCGGCCGCCTGTCGGTCACGCCGGTGACGCCCCGGGAATGGGACGTCATTCAGAAGATGGGCGCCACGTGATGTCATCCCGAGCGCAGCGAGGGATCCTCATCGTCCCGAGCGAGAGCCCTCTACCTGTACGATGAGGATCCCTCGCCTGACGGCTCGGGATGACTTCAGAACCCGGTGCTGATCCCGAGCCTCAGGCTGCGCGGCGCGCCGGGCATGATGTTGTTGTTTCCCTGCGACGTCGGGTAGTACTGCTCGTCCAGCAGGTTCTCGACGTTGAGCTGCAGGCGCACGTTGCTGGTGACGCCGATGTACGCCGCGGCATCCACGCGCGTGAACTCCGGCAGCGTCACGGCGTTGTCGATCGCAGCGTAGGTGCGGGTCTGGTGGATGATGCCGACACCGCCGCCGAGTCGCGGGAGGAACTGATAGCGGTTCCAGAGCGAGAGCATCGTCTGCGGCACGAGCGGAACGGTTGCCCCGGCACGAGCTGATGTCATCGCGCTGAGGATCCTCGCGCGCTGAGTCGCCCAGCCGCCGGCAATCTGCCAGCGCGACGTCACGTTGCCGGTGGCGCCGAGCTCGAAGCCGGACGTCCGCTGACGGCCGGTCTGCACCGTCTTCGACGCATCGTTAGGGTCGCGCGCCGACGTGTTCGTCCGGTCGAGCCGGTAGACGGCCGCCGTCAGCCCGAGGTCCTGGCTCACATCCCACTTCGCACCGACTTCGTAGTTCGTGAACTTCTCCGGCTCCAGCGTCTCGGTCGTGGCGTTGAGCGACGAGAACTGATCGCCGGAGCTCGGGAGGTGCGACACGCTGTACGAGCCATACGTGGAGACCGACTCGACAGGCTTGAAGACGAGGCCCAGGCGTGGCGACACCATGTGGTCATCGCGCCCGAGGTTCGTATCGTCCCGATTGTTGTGGAAGCTCAGGTCGAACCGCTCGTAACGAACGCCGGCGACCGCCTGCCATTGCCGAGACAGCGTGAGCTGATCCTGCGCGTACACCGCGCTCACGTCCGCGACAACGTGGTTGTCGGCATCCGTGGCGCTCTGCTGGAACGTGACCGGCATGACGACCGTCGGGCTCGCGAACGGGACCGCGAACGACGTCGTCTGATCGGCGAAGTAGCCCGTGTTTCGGAAGTTGTCGGTCGTCTGTCGGCCGACCTCGACGCCGGCCAGCAGCGTGTGCCTAACGCTTCCTGTCGCGAGCGCGTAGGTCGCTTCCGTCTGGTTGAAGAGGTTGGCGCGCGTCTGCGCGTTGTTGTAGCCGGAGAGGCTGACCTCCGTGCCCGCGGCGTTTACCGCGCTGCCGGGAAACACGTTCTGGTAGAACTTGTCGTAGTGCGTGAAGCGCGTGCGGTTGTGCAGCACGAGCCCCGAGACGAATCCGTGATCGATGGTCGCGCTCGCGCTGTGCACGCGCGCGTCGGCATGGCTCACGTCAGGGTTGCCGAAGAATTCCTCGAGCGGCGCCGGCGATGGCGCACCGTTGAACGAGGGGATGCCGCGGTCGACGTTGCGGTGGTCGCGGAAGTACTCGTAGCCAATGCGTGCCGTCGTGTTGGGCCCGATCGCGAGTGCGAGCGTGGGATTGAGGCCGGAACGCTCGAGGCTCGCCTGGTCCCGGAACCCGCCCGAGCTCTCGTACATCCCGTTGAAGCGAGCGGCGACCTTCGACGAGAGCGCCTCGTCGACGTCGATCGAGCCTCGGCGATGATCGTACGATCCGCCCTCGAACCATAGCGAACGCACGCGCGCGAAGCCGGCTTCCTTCGTTACGCGATTGATGACGCCACCACCGCCGCCACGGCCGAAGATCATGGCGTTCGATCCCTTGAGCGCCTCGACGCGCTCGAGGTTGTACGTATCGCGATAGTATTGGGCGTCGTCTCGGATGCCGTCGACGAAGAAGTCCGCGGTGGAGCTGTTGCCGCGGATCGTCGGTGCGTCGCGGTGGCCCTCGCCCTGCCCCATTGAGATGCTCGGGATGTACCGGACGACGTCAGCCATGTTCTGCATGGACTGGTCGTTGATGAGTTGCCGGCTTACCGTGCTGACCGACTGTGGGGTGTCGCGGAGGGGCGTGTCGGTCTTGGTCGCGAAGCTCGATCGTGCCGTCGCATAGCCGGATCGTTTGGTCGCCTTTTCCGTGATCACTACGCGGCCAAGCGTCTGCGCCGTCGAGTCGCGGCGCGTGGTGTCCTGCTTGGCCTGGAACGTTGCTGTCGATGTGGAAGCCTTTACACTGTTGGTACTTACGATCGACAGAACGACGATGACAATGGCTGGCAACGAGCGCATTTTCTCCGGAAGTGAGCAATCGCGTTTAATTCCGACAGGATTTATCGGGATTGCTGCGATGCTAACTGGCCCGGGTTCGTTGTTCAAGTCTGAATTGCGGTCAGAGTCGAATTTCATCGTTCGAACGCACGGCCCGTGGGCTCAAACGATGAAATTCGATTCTGACCCCATTTCGGCGAGGCGGCGCATCAGGAAACGCCGCTCGGGCTCCTGCTTCGTGAGCGCGAGGGCACGCTCGTAGGCAGCGATTGCATCCGCGCGGCGACCCATGCGCCGACACAGATCCGCACGGGCCGAGTGCGCGAGGTAGTACTCGGTGAGGTCGCCACGAGCGAGGATCTCGTCGATCAGCGCGAGTCCCGCGACGGGACCGTCGGCCATCGCGACGGCCACGGCGCGATTGAGCTCCACGACCGGCGTCGGCTCGATGCGCAGCAGGAGGTCGTACAGACCCACGATCTGCCGCCAGTCGGTCGACGCAGCGTTAGGCGCCTCCGTGTGCACGGCGGCGATGGCCGCCTGGAGGACGTAGCGCCCGACGGGTTGCGATGACAGCGACTGCTCGACCAACCGGCGGCCTTCATCGATCTGTTCTCGCTTCCAGAGCGACCGGTCCTGTTCCCCGAGCAACAGCAGCTCGCCATCGCTCGACTCGCGGGCCGAGCGACGCGCGTCGTGCAGCAGCATGAGCGCGAGCAGTCCTGTCGCTTCGGGCTTCGGAAGGAGCTCCACGAGAAGCCGACCGAGTCGAATGGCTTCGGCGCTCAGGTCGTGACGGGTGAGTGACGTGCCTGACGAGGCCGAGTAGCCCTCGTTGAACACGAGGTAGATGACCTGCAGCACGGCATCGAGCCGTTCGTGCAGCTCGCTCAGTGGTGGGACCTGGTAGGGTATGCGCGTGTCGCGAATCTTGTTCTTCGCGCGGACAATGCGCTGCGCGACCGTGGGCGCCGGCATGAGAAACGCGCGGGCGATCTCCTCGGTCGTGAGCCCGCACACCTCGCGGAGCGTCAGCGCGATCTGCGCGTCGGCGGCGAGCGCGGGGTGAGCGCAGGTGAAGATGAGTCGAAGTCGGTCGTCCTCGACCTCCTCGTCGTCGTGTTCGGGCGCCGGCGTCATGTTCGTCGCGAGTCGCTCGGTCACTTCGATGAGCTTCGCGTCGAAGCGGGCGCGGCGCCTCACGCGATCGATGGACTTGAAGCGGCCGGTGGAGATGAGCCAGGCACGCGGGTTCGCGGGAACCCCGTCCTCGGGCCAGCGCTCCACGGCGGTCGCGAATGCGTCGTGGAGCGCCTCTTCCGCGAGGTCGAAGTCGCCGAGTAGCCGGATGAGTGTCGCGAGCACGCGGCGAGATTCGCTGCGGTAGATCGCGTCGATCGCGGCGCGAGGATCGACGGGGTGTCCCATGCCGGCGTGCCTAACGGGTGACGTGCCGCGCGATCAGGACGGCTGGTTGCTGAACACCATGATCGGCCGCACCTCGATCGATCCCGTCTTCGCGCCGGGGATGCGCGCGGAAACCTGGATGGCATCGTTCAAGTCCGCCGCTTCGATCAGGTAGTACCCGCCGAGCTGTTCCTTCGTCTCGGCGAACGGGCCGTCGGTCGTCGAGACCTTTCCGTTCCGGACGCGCACGGTCGTGGCCGTGTTCGCCGGCTGCAGCGCATTGCCGCCGAGCATGTGGCCGCTCTTCTGGATGTCTTGTGTGAACGCGAAATACTCCTGCGACATGGGGACGCCCTGTTGACCGTTGCGGGCAGAGGTCTCCTCGTTCTGGTAGATCAGGCACAGGTACTTCATGGCGTCCCTCCATTGAGTTGGATAACGTAGGCCGGTGTGTGGTGCATGGTCGCAAGTAGTCGATTGGCGATGACCCAAATCGACAGGGGGCCGAATGGCGGGGGCACGACGCTTTTCGAAGGCAGTCACAGCTGCGATCGCAAAGGACAAGATACTGGGCGTCCAGGCTGGCTCGGGCGACCACCGGTTCATCGGTGTGTGGGTCGTGGTGGTTGACGGCCGAGTGTTCATCCGCTCCTGGGGCCTGAAGCGGGCTGGATGGTATCAGGCGTTCGTGAACGAACCGGTCGGACGCATCCAGGCGGCGGGTCGCGAGCTCCGGATTCGGGCAGTGACTCGTGCGTCGGAGCGGACGAAGGCAGCGGTGGACGACGCGTACGCGGCGAAGTACACGACGCCCGGGGCGATCAAGTACGTGAAGGGATTTGCCCGGAGCCAGCGGCGACGCGACACGACGACTGAACTACTGCCGGCGTAGACGGCGCACCTGACACGACATGCCGATGACCAAGCCCTCTGCCAGGGAACTCGATCTCCCGGTCAAGCTGTTCAAGACTCCCGCCGCGTGGGAGAAGTGGCTCGAGACGAACCACGTGAAATCCAAAGGGATCTGGATGCAGATCGCGAAGAAAGACAGCGGTCTCTCATCGGCGACGTACCAGGAAGCCCTCGACGTCGCGTTATGCTACGGCTGGATCGACGGCCAGAAACGGCCGTTCGACGAGCGGACGTGGCTGCAGCGCTTCACGCCGCGCGGGCCGCGCAGCATCTGGTCGAAGATCAATACAGGGAAGGCCGACGCGCTGATCAAGGCCGGTCGCATGCGTGCCGCCGGCCTCGCCGCGATCGAATCGGCGAAAGCCAGCGGTCGCTGGGAAGCGGCGTATCAGCCGTGGAGCAATCCCGACGTGCCGCCGGAGCTGCAGGCGGCGCTCGACGCGTCGCCTAACGCGAAAGCCTTCTTCGAGACGCTCCGCGGCGCGAACCGCTACGGGGTCATCTTCCGGGTGCAGACGGCCAAGAAGCCGGAGACCCGCGCGAAGCGGATCGCCGACTTCATTGCGAGGTTCGAGCAGGGCGAAACGATCTTCGGCCCCGAACGACAAGCCGCCGCGAAAAAGAAGGCGAAGTAATTGGGGTCAGACCCCAATTTCACTCGACGGTCACGGACACGCTCGCGCCGCCGACGCCTTGCGACGTCGCGATGACCGTTGCCGTTCCGGCGCGCCGCCCCGTGATGCGGCCGGTGGTGGGATCGAGCCCGATGACGTTCGCGTCGGCCGCGGAGCCGAGACTCCACTCTGGCGACATAGGGTCATAATGACCGTTTCGACACCATGTCGCTCTCGGCGTCGCGGACTGACCAACCGCCACGAAGACGACCGTCGGGCTGACGAGAATCGACGCACCGCCGACGCCGCACCCCGGGTCGACGATGACGCAGCTCGCGGACGACGCGACGAGACCCAGTGACACTACGACATTACAGAACGCTCGGCGCATACGGCTCAACCTCTTCGGAAAAGGGGCTGGATGTCGCTGCAGAGCCGCCGCTCAATGCGAGCCGAGTGCCACCCGTCGATCGCCGCCAGACCTGTGCAGAAGTGCGCGCGCCACCGCGGCTTGGCCAATCCGCCGCGCACACTGCGTTCAACCGGTCGTGTCAGTTTTTCAGGAGGGAGGCGTGAGAAACTGACACGGACGCAACAGCGACAGGTAAAGCGACAGGTAATTGGTTGCTGGAACTGGTTACAGGTAATCAGAACCCTTTGGATGTCTCTCTCAGTGAGGAGATGAGCATCCCAAGGGTTCAAATAACCAGTTACCAATTCCAGTAACCAATTACCTGTCGCTGTTCTCGTTATCTGACGGTGACAGAGACCCGCGCCCCTTCAGCGCCCCTGGATGTGGCGATCACGCTCGCCGTCCCAGCCAGGCGACCCGTTATACGGCCGGTCGCGGCATCGAGGGCGATCACGCTCGAGTCGGCCGACGAGCCCAGGCTCCATTTCGGCGACGCGACATCGTAGCGACCGTCATGACACAGCGACGCCGACGGCGTCACCGACTCACCGACCGCCACGACCACGGTTGACGGGCTCACGACGATCAGGAGCCCGCCATTCGAGCACGACAGATCACCCGCGACGCACCGGAAATACGACCCGAGCGTCGTGAACGACACCGCCAACGCAAGGAATGATCGCCGCATAGGTGCCGGGCCCCTCGGGCAGGATTCGCTCCGTCACGGCGCGGGAATGATGAAATTCGACTCTGACCCCTGACCCGTGCCCCCAATTACTCGTAGCGGAGCGCCTGCATGGGATGAATCTTTGAGGCGCGGCGCGCTGGCAAGTACCCCGCACCAAGGGCCACTAGCGCGAGTACGAGCGCGGAGCCGATCACCACGAGCGGATCGTGACCCTCCAAGCCGTACAGCAGGGAGCGGGCGGTCTTCTCCATCGCCAGGGACCCGATGATCCCGATCACCCCGCCGATCAGGGTCATCCGCCCGACCTGGCGCAGCACCATCGTCCGCACGCGGCCCGCATCCGCGCCTAACGCCATGCGCACGCCGATCTCGCGCGTCCGCTGCGCGACCGTGTACGCCAGCACGCCATAGAGACCGATCGCCGCGAGCAGCGTCGCCAGCGCCGCGAACGACGCCGACAGCGTGCTGATCACCCGATCCAGGTACACGTTCTCCTGCACCTGCCTCGGCAACGTCTTGAGGTCTTCGACCGGAAGAGTCGGGTCGATCTGCGCCATGATCGCCGGAATGGTCCGCATGATCTGGCGCGGCTCCATCGCGGTGCGCACGTAGAAGTTCAGGAAGCCGGTCGTACTGTCCTGTGCCCACGGGCGGAAGTAGACCGGCGGGACGTCGTCCTTCACGCTGTTGTACTTGGCGTCCTTCACGAGGCCGACGATCTCGATGTCGTTGATCTTCGCGTGCGACTCCGCCATGTGCTTCCCCACGACGTCCCGACCGAGCTTGAACTTCTTCGCGAACGCCTCGTTCACGATCGCGACCTTGGGCGTCCCGAGCCTGTCGGATGCGGTGAACTCGCGGCCCGACAAGACGGGCACGCCTAACGTCTTGAAGTAGCCGGCGCCGACCGCGTTGAACCGCGAGTTGCTGTCGATGTCGGGGCCGGACTTCCAGCCATCCACCTCGACGTCGTTCCCCCAGCTGTTCCCCGCGAGGAGACCGACCAGCGTCTCGGTCACACCGGTCACGCCGGGAATGGCCTGGAGCGACTCCTCCGCCCGCTGGAAGAACTGGCGCGATTGCTCGCGCGTGTATCCATTGCGCTCCGGCGAGATCGAGAACGTGACGACGTTCTCGATGGAGAGCCCGAGGTTTACGCGGCTGACGTTGAACAGGCTCCGCACGAACAGGCCAGCCCCGATGAGCAGCGCCATCGAGAGTGCGATCTGCGCCGTCACGAGCGAGCTCCGGAACTGCATCGCGGAGCGCGTGCTGGAGTGCTTGCCGGAGTTCGCCCGCAGCGTCGTGACGAGGTCGGCACGCGTGGCGTGCAGCGCCGGAAAGAGCCCGAACACCACGCCGGTGAGAATCGAGAGGCCGGCTGCGAACGCGACCACGGTCGGGTCGACGGCGAACTGCACGCCGCCCAGCGAATCGGGCGGCAGCATGGCTCCGAGCCCCGCAAGCGTCCAGCGCGCGACCACGAGACTCACGATGCCGCCCAGCACCGCGAGCACACACGACTCCGTGAGCAGCTGCGTCAGGAGTTGCCGGCGGCTCGCGCCTAACGACAGGCGCACCGCCATCTCCATCGACCGGTTCGCCGCGCGCGCGAGCAACAGGTTGGCGATGTTCGCGCAGGCGATGATGAGCACGATCGCCGTGATGCCGATGAGCAGGTAAAGCGGCGTACGCACGGTGTCGTGGAGGCTGCTCTGTCCGCGCGCGCCATCGCTGACACCGACCACCTTGGCGCGGAAGCGCTCCATCGTCTTGTCGCTCAGGCCCTGCTGCTGCTTCGCCTCGACGTCGTTGATGATCGGCCGGTAGATGGCGTCGATCCCACGCTTCGCCTGCTCCATGGACACGCCTGGCTTGAGCCGGGCGAAGAGGTAGACCCAATACCACGACCGGCGGTCGAAGCCATTGAACCCGGGCTCGAGAGCGCCGCGCATCGAGATCGGCACGTATATCGACGGCCGTTCACCAAGCGTCGTCCCATCGAAATTCTTCGGCGCCACGCCGATGATCGTAAACGCCTGCCCGTTGATGACGATCGGTTGGCCGATGACCGTCGGGTCCGACGCGAGCCTGGTTTCCCAATAGCTGTACGCGAGGACTGCGATTGGGCTGGCGCCGACTCCCAGGTCGTCCGAAGCGCCGAACAGTCGGCCCAGCGCCGGTTTGAGCTCGAGGACCGGGAAGTACGATCCGGACACGAAGATCGCCCGGGTGTTCAGCGTCTGCTTTCTGAACGACAGGTTGGCGCCAAACCCTCGGTGCGCCGCTATCCCGGTGAAGACCGTTTGCGCCTTCTCCAGATCCCGGAACATCGGATAGCTGAAGACCACGTCGCAGTTGCCGGCTATCGAGCACGACTGCGAGCCGGGGTTCGGGAACGAACCGGCGAGGTTGACCAGACGGTGCGGCTCCGGCACCGGAAGCGGGCGGAGCAGCATCTGGTTGAAGAGCGAGAAGATCGCCGCGTTGGCCCCGATTCCGAGTGCGAGCGACAGCACCGCCACGGCGGTGACGAACGGCGTCTTGAAGAGCGTGCGAAGTGCAACCCTGAGATTGGCCATGACGGTCGGATGGAGACTCCAGATTGGACAAAGCGCCGAAGGTAAGAGTTTGCTCTCCCGTCATTGGCACCGGTGACCTCATCGATGGCGCTTAATGCCGCGCTTAAAAGGGCCGGGCCAACGCGCGGTCGTGACGGTATGCAGCCACTAAGCGGCGGGACCCAGTTTCCTGCGCAACCGGATGAGGCGCGACAAGTCACCGCGCCGTCCAGTCGAACTACTCGAAACAGGACTCCCTCATGTCACGCACAATACGGTACCTGCAGGCAGCGCATACCGTGGCCTACTCGGCGATCATCGCGTCGTTGATCGGCTGCTCGGATCCCGCGGACCCGTCGGATCCGGTGGGGCAACCGGTCGCGACAGTCGCGGTGACGCCCACGGCTAGAGAGCTCATCGTCGGCCGTACCGCGACCCTTACAGCCACGGCGAAGGATGCGGACGGCAACGTGATTGCCGGCCGTGCGGTTCAGTGGGCGACGAGCAACACGTCGGTCGCAACGGTTTCGGCGGCGGGCCTGGTGACGGCCGTCGCGGAAGGCACAGCCACCGTGTCGGCCACGGTGGACGGGAAGACAGGTCAGGCTGACGTCACGGTTCTGCCCGTGCCAGCAGCGAGCGTGCGCCTAACGCCACGGACCATGGTGCTCGATCCGGGCACGACGCGTCAGTTGGCGGCGGCGGCGCTCGACGCTGGCGGCAACGTTCTGGAAGGACGCACCATCGAGTGGTCGACCGACGCGCCCTCCGTTGCGACGGTGTCGGCGACTGGACTGGTCCAGGCGGTCGCGCCGGGATACGCCGACATCAGGGCAACGATCGAGGGCAAATGGTCGACGACGAGCGTCACGGTCGCGACCCCGGAGCCGGTGGAGCAGTACGATCTCGTATACGAGCGGCGTGCCTTCAACGGGCTCGGAGAGATTCGGCGGCTGACGCCGAGCAGCGGCGCGTCCTTGAAAATTCCGCTGTTGGCGGCGTTTCCGGGTTCCTTCGCGCGCGACGCGACGCCATCGCCCGACGGGACGCGAATCGCGTTCACGTTCGCGTGGTACCCCGAGGGCAGCAGCCAATTGGACGGAGAGATCTACGTCGCGGCGATCGATGGCACGAACATGATCCGCCTAACGAATGCCGAGGGGATGGACGATCAGCCCGTGTGGTCGCCCGATGGGACGCGGATCGCGTTCCGGAGCGTGCGCTCGGGACACGGCGACATCTGGGTGATGGGCGCGAACGGCACGGGTCAGACGAACCTGACGAACGACTTCCTTCCCGCGACGAGCACCGAGCACAGCCCGGCGTGGTCGCCGGACGGGAGCCGCATCGCGTACTCCAGCGACATCGACAACTTCGCCTACGTGAAGCTCTGGACGATGCGCGCGGACGGAAGCGACAAGCGGCGGGTGCTCCCGTCAACCACGGGCACCGACGTGATCGACATGGAGCCCAGCTGGTCGCCGGACGGATCGAAGCTCGCGTTTCGACGAATCTCGGCCAACGACTCGGACATTGCGATCGTCACGCTGAGCACGCAGGCGGTGTCGCGACTCCACATGGACGGCGTGCAATCGTACCCGGCGTGGTCGCCGGATGGCGAGTCGATCGCGTTCTCGTCGAGCCACCAGAATCCGAGGTCGGATATCTATACTATCAAGCCGGATGGTACGGGGCTGGTTCGGCTGACGAACAGCGTGGATTCCAATTGGCGCCCACGCTGGGTGCGGTCGTCCGCGGCCGCCCTCGCCGCGCGCTAGATCAAAGGGGTCAAGTCGTTTTGATTCAAAAGGGGTCAGAGTCGTTTTGAAGCGTTCCAACGCCGCCTCCCTTTGATCTTCAAACGACTCTGACCCCTTTG
>Ga0207707_10005213_pt1 | contig 11386 bp, 10 predicted proteins | sample KBSC83BmetaG_FD_184336 | JGI IMG/M metagenome (GOLD analysis project Ga0207707, IMG submission 184336) | Corn rhizosphere microbial communities from Kellogg Biological Station, Michigan, USA - KBS C8-3B metaG (SPAdes) (version 2) | ecosystem: Host-associated > Plants > Roots > Rhizosphere ... | reverse complement strand
GCTGGCCTACATGCGCGGCCGTACCCTCAACGACGCCTTCATCATCCTGGACGAGGCGCAGAACACGACGCCCGAGCAGATGAAGATGTTCCTGACCCGGCTCGGGTTCGGTTCCAAGATCGTGGTTACCGGCGACATCACCCAGGTGGACCTCCCCGGCGGTACGCGCAGCGGGCTGCGGGTGGTCCAGGAGATCCTGGAGGGCGTCGAGGACGTACACTTCGCCCGGTTGTCCAGCGCCGATGTGGTCCGCCACCGGCTGGTCAGTGAGATCGTGGACGCGTACGAGAAGTGGGACGCCGCCCAGGAGGCACCCGGGCCGCACACGCTGCCGGGCAACCGGACGGCGCACGGTCGGGCCGCGCGGCGTCGCTGACGGCACACCCGTCCGCCCTCCGGATCCAGGCCGCCCGAGCAAGGGGAAGAAGCACCCAGTGTCCATAGAGATCGCCAACGAGTCCGGCGCGGAGGTCGACACCGACGCGATCCTGGCGGTGGCGCGGCACGCGCTGGACGAGATGGGCGTCAACCCGCTCGCCGAGCTTTCCGTACTGCTCGTCGACAGCGACTACATGGCCGAGCTCAACCACCGCTGGATGGGCGCGGACGGGCCGACGGACGTGCTGGCCTTCCCGATGGACGAGGGCAGCGTGGACCACGGGCCCAGCGAGGGCCCGGCCGGCGAGCCGGCCCTGCTGGGCGACATCGTGCTGTGCCCGGAGGTGGCCGCCAAGCAGGCCGCCGGGGTGGGCCACTCGACCGCCGACGAACTGCACCTGCTCACCGTGCACGGGGTACTGCACCTGCTCGGGTACGACCACGCCGAACCGGAGGAGGAGCGCGAGATGTTCGCGCTGCAGGCCCGGCTGCTGACCGGCTGGCAGGGCCGCGCGATCACCAGGCCCGGCCGCCCCGGCGGCCCGCCCGACACCCCGGACCGTGCTTAGGAGAGCCTGATGCTGCTCCTGACGGCCGCCGGCCTCGTCGTGCTGGCCGGGCTGTTCGCCATGAGCGACGCGGCGCTGTCGCGGATCTCGCCGGCGCGGGCCGCCGAGCTCGCCCGGGAGGGGGTACGGGGGGCACGGGCGCTGCAGGCCGTCGCGTCCGACGTGGTACGCCACCTCAACCTGCTGCTCCTGCTGCGGCTGGCCTGCGAGCTGACCGCCACCACACTGGTCGCGCTGGTCACCATCGACGCGTGGGGCGCGGGCTGGCTGGCCGGTAGCGTCACGGCCGGTTCGATGCTGGTCGTCACGTTCGTCGTGGTCGGGGTGGCGCCCCGCACCATCGGCCGGCAGCACGCCTACACGGTCGGCCGGTACGCGGCTCCGCTGGTGCGCTGGCTGGGCTCGGTGCTCGGCCCGCTGGCCCGGCTGCTGATCCTCATCGGCAACGCGTTCACGCCGGGGCGCGGCTTCCGCGAGGGCCCGTTCGCGACCACCGTCGAGCTGCGCGAGCTGGTCGACCTCGCCGAGCAGCGGGGCGTGGTGGAGCACGGCGAGCGCGAGATGATCAACTCGGTGTTCGCGCTCGGCGACACCATCGTGCGCGAGGTGATGGTGCCGCGCACCGAGATGGTGTGGATCGAGGACGACAAGACCGTCCGCCAGGCGCTGGCGCTGTTCCTGCGCTCCGGCTTCTCCCGCATCCCGGTGGTCGGGGAGAACGTGGACGACGTGGTCGGCATGCTGTACCTGAAGGATCTGGTACGGGTGGCGGAGCCGGCGCCCACCCCGGTACGGGAGCTGATGCGCCCGGCCACCTTCGTACCGGAGTCCAAGCCGGTCGACGACCTGCTGTCGGAGATGCAGTCCGCCCGTACCCACATCGCGATCGTGGTCGACGAGTACGGCGGCACCGCCGGCCTGGTCACCATCGAGGACATCCTCGAGGAGATCGTCGGCGAGATCACCGACGAGTACGACGTGGAGCGGCCGCCGGTGGAGCGGCTCGGCGACGGCTCGGTGCGGGTCAGCGCGCGGCTGTCGGTGGAGGACCTGGAAGAGCTGTTCGACGTGGAGCTTCCCGACGGCGAGGCGGAGACCGTGGCCGGGCTGATGGCGCACGCGCTGGGTCGGGTACCGATCCCGAGCGCCGAGGCGGAGGTGGCAGGTCTGCTCCTGCTCGCCGAGGGCACTACCGGCCGGCGCAACCGGATCGATACGGTACTGGTCCGTCCCGTACCTGAGCCGGACGCGGGGTCCGGCCGGCCGGCCCAACGCGAGGAGAGGTTGCCCGCCGATGCCTGACGAGCTGTCCGCCGAGGATCGCAAGCTGGTGACGCTGGCCCGGTCGGCCCGTGCCCGGATCGGCGCGGTGGAGGGTGCCGCGGTGCGCGACGGCGACGGCCGGACGTACGCGGGCGCCAGCATCGCCCTGCCGTCGCTGTCGCTGACCGCCCTGCAGTACGCGGTCGCCGCCGCGGTCGCGGCGGGCGCCTCCGTGCTGGAGGCGGCCGCCGTGGTGACCGAGGCGTCCACTGTGGATGGTGGCGGGCTAGCCGCGGTGCGCGACCTCGCCGTCGAGGCGCCCGTACACCTCGCCGCTCCGGACGGGACCCTGCTGCGGACTGTCTGACGTGGACAGTCGGGACGGCCACCAGAAGGCCGGCCCGACGTCCAGCGCCAGCGCCGGTACCAGTACCGAACGCACCAGCACGGTGTCGACGAGTACCCCGACCGCCACCATGAGCCCGATCTCGATGAACGCCACCTGTGGTGCGAGCGTCAGGCTGGCGAACGTGGCCGCGAGTACCAGCCCGGCGCTGCTGATGACGCCACCGGTCGCGGCGAGCCCCTGCCGTACCGCCGCCGCGTGAGCGAGCCGGCCGGCCTCCTCGCGGATCCGGGTGACCAGGAAGATGTTGTAGTCCACGCCGAGCGCGACGAGGAACAGGAAGCTGACGAGCATCACCTGCACGTCCATGCCGGCGAAGCCGAACACCCGGTCGAACAGCAGCCAGCCGGTACCGAGCGCGGCGAGGTAGGACAGCACGACGGTACCCATCAGCAGCAGCGGCGCGACCAGGGCCCGCAGCAGGCCGACCAGTACCGCGAACACCACCAGCAGTACCAGCGGGATGACCACCCGGCGGTCGTGTGCCTGGGCGGCCGCCTTGGCCGCGTTCGTCGCCGTGTAGCCGCCGACATGCGCGTGGGCGTCGGGTACCGCCGCGACCGCCGCCCGGATCCGCTCGACCGACGCCAGCGCGGCCGGGCTGTCGACCGGGTCGGAGAGCACCGCGTCGAGGCGCACCAGCGTGCCGTCCGTGGCGCGCACCGGCGGCCGTACCCGCGACACCCCGGGAACCGAGCGCAGCGCGTCCTCGACGCCCGTTGCCGAACCGGCATCGGCCACCACCTGTACCGGTCGGCTCGAACCGGCGGGGAAGTGCGCGGCTAGCAACCGTTGCCCGGCAACGGAATCCGGGGTACCGACGACGAGATGCTGGTCGTCCAGGCCGGTACGGATGCCGGCCGCGCCGAGCCCGAGCAGCCCGAGCAGCAGCACGGCACCCAGCCACACCAGCCTGGGGCGGGCGGACAGCGCGCCGCCCAGCCGCTCCCACCCGCGACGGCCGTCGCGGGCGCCGGAACGAGCGGGCGTGCCCGGTCGGGGCACCGCCGGCCAGAACACCCACCGGCCGAGCAGCACGAGCAGCGCGGGCAGCAGCGTGACCACAGTGGACAGTCCACAGAGGACGGCGATGGCTCCGGCGGTACCGAGGTGATGGTTGAAGCCCATGTTCGCCGCGAGCAGGCAGAGCAGGCTGAGGCTCACGGTCGCGGCCGACGCGGCGATCGCCGGTACCGCGCGGCGCAGCGCCGCCGCCATCGCGACGTGCCGGTCCGCAGAGCGCCGCAGCTCCTCCCGGTAGCGGGCCAGGAGCAGCAGCGCGTAGTCGGTGCCCACGCCGAAGACCAGCACGGTGACGACGGCCGCGTTGCCGGTGTCCACGGTCATGCCCGCGAACCGGCCCAGCAGGTACGTGACGGCGTCGGTCACCACGAAGGCCACGCCCACGCAGATCAGGGGCAGCAGCCATAGCACCGGGCTGCGATAGGTGAGCAGCAGGACGGCGATGACCACGGCCAGGGTGACGAGCAGCGCCGCCTTCGCGGTGTGCTGCTGGGCGTCGCTGGCGTCCAGCGCGCTGCCGGCCGGCCCGGTCAGCTTCGCGTCCAATCCATCCGGGAGTCCATTGTGGACTGCCGCCCGTACCTGCCGGGCCAGGTCCGAGAGGGTCGTCGTACCGGCGGCTTCCAGCGGTACCGTCAAAGTCAGCGCGGCATGGTCGTCCGCCGGGGCCGGCGCACCCACCTGGCCCCCGACGGCGATCCGTGCCAGCGCCAGCCGGTCGGCGTCGACCTTCGCCCGGTCGGCGGCGGTGAGCCCACCCGCCCGGGCGTAGACGACGATGCCGGGGCTGACCCTGCCGTCCGGGAACCGGTCGGCGAGCCCGGTCGCGACGGTCGCGTCCGCGCCGATGGGAAGCTCGACGGTGGAGGAGTCCTGGGCGACGCCGGACACCCGGCCGGCCAGCGGAACGGCGGCCGCGACGACGAGAAGCCATGCGGCCAGCGTCAACCATTTCGTGAACCGGCCCGTGGGCAGCGTGGCCAGCTTGCCTGAGAGCGACACAGGGTGCTCTCCTTTCCCATGGAAGGTGAGTACACGTGACGACACGCCCTCTGGGGCGTGGTGGTACCGCTTTCCGCCTGGGTCGCCGAGTTGCCGCTCGGCGACCCAGACCTTTAGTCCTCCGGCTGATCCGGATCCGGGTAGGCGAACAGCCGCACCTGCACGGTTCGCGCGCCCGGCCGCGGCTGCCCCTTGTACTCGTAGAGCAGCGCGATGTACTTCTCGAAGAACTCCCGGAACTGGTCGACATCGACGTCGATGGTGGCCGTGGAGAACGGGTAGGCATCCGACCAACCGCCGGTGCCGTCGGACTCCTCCACGCCCTGGAGGAAGCGCCCGAAGTCGTCGAGGAACTGCCGCCGTTGCAGATCCACGAGCATCGCGCGCATTTCGGCGCTCTGCTCGCTCAACGGCGGGAACCGGCGGTCCTTCGGCGCGAACTGCCACCAGCGTTCCCGCCCGCGTCGCAACTCCGGCACCTCCTCGACGAACCCGTGCCGGGCCAGCTCGCGCAGGTGGTAGCTGGTCAGGCCGGTGCTCTCGCCCAGCGCCCTGGCCAGGCTGGTGGCGGTGACCGGGCCGCGCCGCAACTCCTTCTCGATGCGCCGCCGCAGCGGGTGTGCGAGCAGGCGCAGCGCGTCGAGGTCGAGGGTCTCCCGCTCGGGCTCCATGTATGCAAAGTACCTTTGCAAGGGAGCCTTTGCAAGCTGCCTTTGCACCGGGCAGGATCGCCGAGCGCTGGACGCGGGCGCGGAATCATGGGCGCCAAGATTGCGCGGGGCATGACCAATGCTGGCGACGGCGCGACCGTGACCGCGCGACCGTGACGGCGCGACCGGCCGGGGGCCGGCCGCCGGGCGCCGGTAGGCTGGTCGATCGTGGTGCCGTACCGGGCGGGATTCGCCTGCTTCGTCGGCCGGCCGAACGCCGGCAAATCGACGCTGACCAACGCGATCATCGGCCAGAAGATCGCGATCACCTCGAGCCGCCCGCAGACCACGCGGCACGTCATCCGCGGCGTGCTGCACCGCCCCGACGCCCAGCTGGTGCTCGTCGACACGCCCGGCCTGCACCGCCCGCGTACGCTGCTCGGCGAGCGCCTCAACGACCTCGTACGCGAGGTGTGGAGCGAGGTCGACGTGATCGGCCTGTGCCTGCCCGCCGACGAGGAGATCGGCCGGGGCGACCGGTACATCTCGGCGGAGATCGCGTCGCTGCGCGCGTCGGTGGTCGCGGTGGTGACGAAGACGGACCTGGTGGACCGGGGTTCGCTGGTACGCCGCCTCGTCGAGGTGGGCGAGCTGGCGGACTTCGCCGACGTGGTACCGGTCAGCGCGGTCTCCGGCGACCAGCTGGGCGAACTGGTCGACGTGCTCTGCGGCCACCTGCCCGAGTCACCGCAGCTCTACCCGGACGGCATGATCACCGACGAACCGGAGCAGGTGCTGATCGCGGAGCTGATCCGGGAGGCCGCGCTGGAGGGGGTACGGGAGGAGCTGCCGCACTCGATCGCGGTACTCGTGGAGGAGATGCTCGACGAGGGCGAGCTCACGAAGATCTACGCCGACGTGTACGTGGAGCGGCCGAGCCAGAAGGCGATCGTCATCGGGGCTGGCGCGTCCCGGCTCAAGCAGGTGGGTACCCAGGCGCGGCGCTCGATCGAGGAGCTTCTCGGTCGTCGGGTGTACCTCGATCTGCACGTACGGGTCGCGAAGGAATGGCAGCGCGACCCGAAGCTGCTGCGCCGCCTCGGCTTCTGAGGACGGTCAAACGCCGGCCTGGCGCCGCTGCGACGAGCTGCGCGGCGGCATCCGTCACGCACGGCCGGTCCGGTCGTTGCCCGGTTCGGGGGACCTGGATCGGTCAACGGTCGAGTTGGTGGGGCGGGCAATGGTGGCCATCGGCGACGTCGCGGTGCCTCGGGCGGTGGACTTCGACGCGGGTACCGGCTGGATCCTCATCCGCCCGTACCTCGACCTCGCCGAGCCTGAGCCGGTCGCGGCGGTGGAGGAGGACACCGTCCTGCTGCCACTGGTACCGCGGCCGCGTCCCGCCCCGTCCGCGCGGGCCGGCCGCCGGCGCGACAACGACGGGCCTCCGGTGGGGCGGCACGCCCTGCGGCGACGCCGCGGCCGACGGTCGCTGGTACTGCTCGCCGCCGCCGCGATCGCGGGACTCATCGCCGTTGCGGTGGGCGTACTGCTGGCCGACACCGGCGGACCGTCGGGCGGATCCGGCGCGGCGGCCGTCGACGCCACCCGGGCGAGCGGCGGGTCCCGGCCCAGCGACCAGTCCCGGCGGGGCGACCCGTCCGGTCCGGCCGATCCGGCCACGCTCGCCGCGCCGCTCCCGAACGGCGGCACGACCCCCAGCGCCGGGACGCGAGCGCTGCCGGGTCCGGGCGCCGGCCGGTCGCCGAGCGCCGCGCTGCCCCCGACGTGGGCGCCCCCGCCCGCGGTCGACCTCACCGGCCCGATCACCAACGTGGCCGGACTGTGCCTGGGCGGCAGCGACGACCGGGCGCGGCTGTGGAACTGCGACGGTACGTCGAGCCAGGCGTGGAAGCTCGCCACCGATGGAACCCTGCGCCTCGGCGACCAGTGCCTGCAGCCCGGTACCGGCCTGGCCCGGTTGCGGGACTGCGACGGGAGCGCCGCCCAGCAGTGGCGGGTCGGACCCGCGGGGTCGCTGGTCGACCCGGCCGCGTCGGCCTGCCTCGGTGACCCGGAAGCCGGCGTCAACAAGGGAATGCCGCAACGCACCGCGCCCTGCGACCAGTCCGATGCGCAGCGGTGGACGTTGCCGGGTACGGGTACCTGAACCGTCCAAAGTGGACTATGCTGCGACGATGCCCGAGCTGTACGTCGCTGTCGACGTCGAGGCCGATGGCCCCATTCCCGGCCCGTACAGCATGCTGTCCCTGGGCATGGCCGTGGCGGGCCGGTCGGAGCTGACGTTCTACACCGAACTTCAACCGATCTCCGACGACTTCGTCCCCGAGGCGCTCGCCGTCTCGGGGCTCGACCGGGACCGGCTCGCGCGCGAGGCGCCCCCGGCGCGGGACGCGATGCGCTCGGCGGCCGCGTGGGTCGACGGACTGCGCCGGTACGGCCGTCCGGTGTTCCTCGCCGCGCCCGCCGTGTACGACGGCATGTTCCTGCACTGGTACTTCATGCGCTACGTCGGGCACAGCCCGTTCGCCGTCACCGGCGCCGGCATCGATCTGCGCAGCTACTGGATGGGCCTGACGGGTTGCGAGTGGGCGCAGACCCACAAGGGCGGCATCAAGGAGGTGCTCGGGCTGACCGGGCAGCCGCACACGCACCATGCGGGCGAGGACGCGGCCGAACTCGCGGCGGTCTTCGACGCGGCGCTCAAGGTGTCCCGCACGCCGGCACCCTGAACCGTCATAAGCGGCTGGCACAATCGCGGCATGAACAGCTTCCGGTCCAAGCTGTACCGCGACGACGCGGTCGTGCTGCGTGGCCAGAAGCTCGGCGAGTCCGACCGGATCATCACCCTGTTCACCCGGCGGCACGGGCGGGTTCGCGCCGTGGCGCGCGGGGTGCGCCGCACCACCTCCAAGTTCGGCGCGCGGCTCGAGCCGTTCGGGCACGTGGACGTGCAGATCGCCGAGGGGCGGTCGCTGCACAGCGTGGCCCAGGTGGAGGCCATCGACCTGTACGGCAAGCGGTTCGTCGACGACTATCCGCGCTATACGACGGCGTCCGCGATCGCGGAGACCGCCGAGCGGCTGACTCCGGTCGAGGAGGAGCCGTCGCTGCGGCTGTTCCTGCTGACCCTCGGCGCGCTGCGGGTGCTCGGCGAGGGGGAGCACGCCAGCCCGCTCGTGCTCGATTCCTACCTGCTGCGGGCGATGGGGCTCGCCGGCTGGGCTCCGGCGCTGACCGAGTGCGCGGTGTGCGGCACGCCGGGAAGTCACCGGGCCTTCTCGGTACCGGCCGGGGGTTGTGTCTGTCCCGAGTGCCGGCCGCCCGGATCCGCCCATCCGGCACCGGCCACCCTGGCGCTCATGTGCGCCCTGGCCACCGGCGACTGGAGGGTGGCCGACGTGGCCGAACCGGGTCCCCGGCGGGAGGCCGCGGGCCTGGTCGCGGCGCACCTGCAGTGGCATCTCGAGCGCGCGTTACGCTCGCTACCGCTGGTCGACCGCACCGTCCCGGAGCACACATGAGTCGCAAGTACACGCCGCCGTCGCCGCACCCGTCCGGTGCCAAGCCGCCCAAGTTGCCCGGCGAGGCGATCCCGAACCATGTGGCGATCATCATGGACGGCAACGGTCGCTGGGCGAAGGCCCGCGGCCTGCCCCGCATCGAGGGGCACAAGATGGGCGAGGCGGCCCTGTTCGACGTCATCGAGGGCGCGATCGAGCTCGGCGTGCCGTACCTGTCGGCCTACGCGTTCTCCACAGAGAACTGGAAGCGGTCGCCGGATGAGGTGCGTTGGCTCATGGGCTTCAACCGGGAGGTCATCCACCGCCGGCGCGAGCAGTTCGTGGAGATGGGCGTACGGGTGCGGTGGGCCGGCCGGCGGCCCCGGCTGTGGCGGTCGGTCATCAACGAGCTTGAGGTCGCCGAGCGGATGACCCGCCACAACGACCTCATCACGCTGCAGTTCTGCGTGAACTACGGCGGGCGGGCCGAACTCGCCGACGCCTTCGCGGCGATGGCCGCGGACGTCGAGTCGGGGCGGCTCAAGGCCGACAAGATCACCGAGAAGACCGTCCACCGGTACCTGTACTGCCCCGAGGTGCCCGACGTCGACCTGGTGCTGCGGTCCTCGGGCGAGCAGCGGCTCTCCAACTACCTGATCTGGCAGGCGGCCTACGCCGAGTTCGTCTCGCTCGACACGCTGTGGCCGGAGTTCGACCGGCGGCACTTCTGGTACGGCTGCGAGCTGTTCGCGCAGCGGGACCGCAGGTTCGGCGGAGCGATCCCCAACCCGGTGGCCCCGCCGCCCGCGACGGCACCCTGATCGGGCCGGAAGACCAGGGACTCCTCGGCCGCCGTCGTTCTGGCGGGCATGATTGGCGCTACCGACGGGTACTACTGGCGAGTAGCCTGAGAGCCAGGATTGCGGAGTGAGCCGGGCCACACCATTGGGGGTACCGCCATGACGACAACCGACGAGCCGACCACCGGTACCGCGCCGACCACTCAAGCTGTGCCCGCGGCCAGCGTAGACGAGCGGCAGGCCCGGCAGGTGGCCGAGGCCGCCCGCGAGGCCGACTGGCGCCAACCCAGCTTCGGCAAGGAACTGTTCCTCGGCCGGCTGCGCCTGGACCTCATCGACCCGCTGCCGGTACCCGACCCCGAGCGCGCCGAGCGCGCCGAGGCGTTCCTCGGCCGGCTGCGCGACTTCGCGTCCACTGTGGACGGTGCGCGGATCGAGCGGGAGGCGCGGATACCGGACGAGGTGCTGCGCGGCCTGGCCGACCTGAAGGCCTTCGGCATGAAGATCGACGAGAAGTACGGCGGCCTGGGCCTGACCAACCTGCACTACTGCAAGGCGTTGACCCTGATCGGTTCGGCGAACCCGTCGATCGGCGCGCTGCTGTCGGCGCACCAGTCCATCGGCGTACCGCAGCCGCTGAAGCTCTTCGGCAACGACGAGCAGAAGCAGCGCTTCCTGCCCCGGCTCGCGGCCGGTGAGGTCTCCGCGTTCCTGCTCACCGAGCCCGACGTCGGCTCCGATCCGGCGCGACTGTCCACTGTGGCCACTCCGGTCGAGGGCGGGTACCGGCTGGACGGCGTCAAGCTGTGGGCCACCAACGGTACGCTCGCCACCCTGCTGGTCGTAATGGCGCAGGTACCGAAGTCCGAGGGGCACCGGGGCGGCATCACCGCCTTCGTGGTGGAGGCGGACTCGCCGGGCGTGACCATCGAGCGCCGCAACGCGTTCATGGGCCTGCGTGGCCTGGAGAACAGCGTCACCCGGTTCCACGACGTGTTCGTACCCGAGGCCAACGTCATCGGCCGCGAGGGCCTGGGCCTGAAGATCGCGCTGACCACGCTGAACACCGGGCGGCTGTCGCTGCCGGCGATGTGTGTCGGCGCCGGCAAGTGGTGCCTCGCGGTGGCCCGGCAGTGGGCCGCCGAACGGGTGCAGTGGGGCCTGCCGGTGGCCAAGCACGAGGCGGTGGCGAAGAAGCTCGCCTTCATCGCGGCCACCACGTACGGCCTCGAAGCGATGCTGGACCTGTGCTGCCTGCTCGCCGACGACGAGCGCAACGACATCCGCATCGAGGCGGCGCTGGTCAAGCTGTACGGCTCGGAGATGGCCTGGCTGATGGCCGACGAGCTGATCCAGATCCGGGGCGGACGCGGGTACGAGACGGCGGACTCGCTGGCGGCGCGCGGCGAGCGGGCGATCAACGCCGAGCAGATCCTGCGCGACCTGCGGATCAACCGGATCTTCGAGGGGTCGACGGAGATCATGCACCTGTTCATCGCACGCGAGGCGGTGGACGCCCACCTGTCGGTGGCCGGCGACATCATCGACCCGGACGCGACGCTGGGACGCAAGGCGCGCGCGGGCGCGAAGGCGGGCGCGTTCTACGCCCGCTGGCTGCCGACGCTGACCGTCGGGCGGGGACAGAACCCGGGCGCGTTCGGCGAGTACGGTCCGCTCGCGGCGCACATGCGGTACGTGGAGCGGGCCTCCCGCAAGCTGGCCCGCGAGACGTTCTACGCGATGGCGCGCTGGCAGGGAAAGCTGGAACGCA
>Ga0207707_10005203_pt1 | contig 11400 bp, 13 predicted proteins | sample KBSC83BmetaG_FD_184336 | JGI IMG/M metagenome (GOLD analysis project Ga0207707, IMG submission 184336) | Corn rhizosphere microbial communities from Kellogg Biological Station, Michigan, USA - KBS C8-3B metaG (SPAdes) (version 2) | ecosystem: Host-associated > Plants > Roots > Rhizosphere ... | reverse complement strand
AGGGGAAAACACGGCAGAAGCGACCAACATGGTTATTATCACGTCGCAGCCGCTCGGCCGCAAGCAACCGGTGCTATCCGACACAGGAATTTACAAAACATCCTTCGCTAAAACGCCCAACGGCTGGAAAATGACGAAGCGAATATTTTACTCTGATGCGCGCTAGGATGGCACGGCCTTGGCTAGGGGACTAAGACAGGAACGGATGAAAGCGACGGAACGGGCTGCCAAATCCAGCCGGTCGTTCGGCGCGTCGCGCGAGCTACACTGGCACGCCATCGCAGCCGAATGGGCCTATGTCATCGACGGGCGCTGCCAGACGGTGGTTCTCGACCCGTCAGGGGCGAGCGAGATCAACAACTTCGGGCCGGGCGATCTATGGTTCTTCCCCAAGGGCCAAGGTCACTCGATCCAGACCATCGGCGACAAGCCCTGCCACTTCATCCTCTCCTTTGACAACGGCGCCTTTTCCGAGCACGGCACCTTCTCGATCACGGACTGGATCGACGTGACGCCCAAAGACATGCTGGCGCTCAACTTCGGCGTGCCGAAGGACGCCTTCGACGCCTTCCCGAAGGGCGATTGTTCTTTGGCGGCGAAAGGAAGTTCGTTTGTCGTTCTCCCGCCCATTCATCGAGATCGTTCCGTTTGATGCCCCGCCATGGACTCGGCCATGGCGCCGCTCTTTGTCGTCGTTCTCCGGCCAATCTCGCTGCCGCAAAAGTGCGGTCGGTGTGGAGAACTCAGTGAAGGTTCGCGAAAGGCGCCGGCGGGCGGACTGATTCTGTACGGTGCTGTACGGTTAGTTTCGGAGACAGGCATGGTAAACCTCATCTTGCGCAAAGGCGCGGAAGAAGCTCGCAATCAGCTCCCGGATCTTCTCGAGGCGGCCGAGAAGGGCCGTTCGACGATCATTACCAGACATGGCCGGCCGGTTGCAGCCTTGGTGCCGATCGAGGCGTATGGCGCGGCCGTTCGCCAGCAGCCGCTGATGCCCGTCGCAGGATCCGGTCGCGGGTTATGGGGAAAGAATAGTACCCGTACGCTTCGAAAGCTGCGTGACGAATGGAGCCGTTAGATTTTGGGGATATGCCGGAAGATGCGCTGGTTCTCATCGATACGGCACCCATTATCTACTTCCTCGAGGGGCACCCGAAATTCGGACCGCGCTTCAAGCCGCTCTTCGATGCCCATGGAACCGGGCGCCTGCGGTTCGCCGTACCATCACAATCGCCGAGGTGCTGACCGGGCCCCTCGAGGCACGTGATGATGCGCTCGCGCAGCGTTACCGCGCAATCCTCGAATCGTGGCAACCGATCGCGCTTGACGTCGACATTGCGGAAAGCGCTGCGAGACTGCGGGCGTCGCTCCGCCTCAAGCTTGCAGACGCTGTTCAAGCGGCCAGCGCATTGGCGATCAACGCGGCCGCCCTGGTGACGCACGATCGTGATTTCTCACGCGTGCGTTCGCTGCGTATAATTTCTTGAAAGCCCAGCACATCGACGCGCGTCCAATGTCGGAACGCTTCCCGGAGTCGACGGCGAGCACCAAGGCCCTGTCTTCCATCTCCACATTGCCGAGCACAAGCGCGCCATCCTCGTGCCAGGTTTCGAAAGTCAGCGATTCCTGCGACTGCTCGTCGGCAATCGCGTACGTCTTGTCGGCAGCACTTCAGCGAAGTCGCGGCGCTAATGCGGCAGTCATCCCTCGACCGTCTCTTGCGCCCCGCCCAGCAGCTTGACGTTGAGCTTGCCGCCGGCAAACAGCATATCGTCCAGCGCTTCGCCGATATCGCCGGATTCGACTGATGTGCCGCCGTCCCGAGCGATGCTTGCCTGGGCGATGCGCCGCATCAACTCCTTGATGAACGCGGCGCTGACGCCCTTGGTCCGCTGCGCGGCTTCGCCCACGACGGCATCGCCGAGCGGCAGACCCCTGCCATAGAGCTGGACCAGCTTCTTGCGGCCGATGTCGTCTGGAAGCGGCACCTCGATCGCCTGGTCGATACGACCGGGGCGGCTCGCCAGGGCGCCCTCAAGCTGCTCCGGCCGATTGGTGGTGAGGATGAACAGGATATCTGCATCCTGCTTCAGTCCGTCCATCTCGTTGAGAAGCTCGTTGAGCATGGATTCCTCGCAAGGCCCCATCTTGTCGCGATCGCGCGCAATGAGATCGACGTCCTCGATCACGACCATCGACGGCTGCAGAAGACGGGCAAGACTCATGTAGTGAGAAAGCAATGCGACCTGCGCCGCGGTGATGATCAGGGTGGTGTGACCGGGCAGGTTGCTCGCGAGATAGCGGATGGTGTGGGTCTTGCCGGTTCCGGGCGGCCCGTACAGCAGGATGCCCTTGCGCGTCGATTGCCCGAGCCGGCGCAGCTCTGCGCGGCTTCCCACAAAGCTCAAGACATTGCGGTCGAGCAGCTTCAGTGTGGCTTCGGGCAGGACCACGTCTTCGCGTTGAACCGACGGCAATTTGTGGACCATGATGCCGCTCGAGCGTCCCCGATAATTCCTGTCGCCATCGAGCGACAGGACCTTGCCGCGATAGCAACGCGCAGCCTCGACCGCGCCCTCCAGCTCGGAGAAGCAGCGTTGCACGAACTCCGCGCCCTCAGCGCCGACAGGCACGGCAATCTCGATCCGGGTCCCGGACTCGAAGCCGTATTCCCGATGCGAGGAGAGCACGACCGCGTAGCGCAGGCCGTCGGTTTCGCAGAGCCACAGGCCGTTGTTGAGACATTTCACCGGCGCGCTCTCGCCGACATCGACATCGTGATACTGCGCCGGCGCGATCGCATGCGCATTCCGGTCATCCCGGGTCAGTGCAGCGATGCTCAGCGTCTCATAGCGGTGCTCCTCATGAATACCGAAAAATCGGATCGGAGATGCGGAGAACAGCCTGTCGACGGCCGCTTGAACGTCGGCGCGCATATGACCGGGGAACAGCCGCGAGGTCGAGACCAACTGATCCCGCGGAATGCCGGCGAAATGCCAGGCCAGCGCGTCACAGGCATGGTCGAATTGCTTGTTGCTGGCGATTTCGGGCAGGTTGCTCGCGACTTCGTACATGCAGCCGTCGCAGACAAGCGTTACGATGCCTTTCAATGAAACCTGGTTCTCGCCGCCAAGCACGCCGCAGAGCTTGCAGCGGACATCAAGCATTTCATCGTCGCCGGCAACTACCTCGCTCGTGATCCGAAGCGGATGACCGGAGATACGGATGCGTTGTCGTGCAGCTTCAAGCAATTCGACGGCGACGTCGCTTGGATAGGTCCCGCAGCTTGCTTGTCCCTCGGTGCTGACTGCTTCGGTAAATCTGAGCGCGTCGGCTAGTTGCTTCTTGAACACCGAATGCAGAAGTTCAATGAGGAATTGCAGCGGAGTCTCATGATCGTTGTGAAAGATCACCTGAAGGTGGCCGGCCTCGGCATGAACATCGTGCATTGGAAATCGCCCCCCGTTAGTTGCCATTTCGGCATGTCGCTCTGGATCGCGCAATGCGGAGGCTAGAACATAACAGGAACAAAGTCACTACCCCCGCGCGTAACACTAGCTGTTAGCACCCGGCGCTGGTCGAATGACACAGCAATTCAATGACATACGAGACCGTTGTTCGGCTCTGAATGGCGCGCGATATCAGCGCTGAACCGGGAACGACGGCGCGTTCGCGCATGCAGCTGCGCCTCGTCGCTTTCTAACCAGGATGCGGTCACCAAATGGCCGCAACGGCTGAAAATTTGCGCAGCTTCGTGATACGCGAAACCGGAACGCACGGCGCTTCGAGCGGTTTTTAGGGATGTTACGCTGATCCGAAGGTGTAACGGGCAGATGGTTTCGACGAGGAGTAACCCATGCGAAAATATGTCATGCCAATCCTTGCAGTCGCAGTGCTCGGCTTAGCGACCCCGGCCACCGCCTATGAGGCTGGCGACCTGATTTCGATGCACGCAGCATTGCAGGTTGCCACCGGTCTGGGTGTTACAACCGTATCCCACACTCAATTTCTCGGCGATGAATGGGAAATCGAAGGGCGGGATACGTCAGGCCGATATATCGAGGTTTATGTCGACGCCAACACCGGTGACGTGCGGGGCGTCAACCGGTAATCGCGCCGGATTCGTCTCGAACGGCTAACGCCAGGATAGTCGTCCAGTCTGCATGTTTCGATTGACAAGCCCGCTTGCGATGCGAGCGGGCTGTCGGGGCGTGCTGTGACCACTTTACCGCCGTTGGGATTTTTGCCACATGTCCTGATCCCGGCGCCTGCAAGGTCAGGCGGGTTGAAGGGATCGTCGGATCTTAAGGCTTGATCCCCAACATGGCTGATTTCCACGGCGTCTTTCCCTATCTGGTCTCGCCTGTCGATGCGTCGGGGCAAATCCGCGCCGACGTACTCGGCCGGCTGTGCGACGATCTCATCAAATCCGGCGTGCATGGGCTGACGCCGCTCGGCTCGACCGGCGAGTTCGCCTATCTCAACAACGCGCAGCGCGCGGCGGTGGTGCAGACCACGATCGAAGCCGCCAGGGGGCGCGTGCCTGTGGTCGCCGGCGTTGCCTCGACCGCAACGGCAGACGCCGTCGCACAGGCGAAGGCCTATCAAAAGCTCGGCGCCGACGGCATTCTCGCCATCCTCGAAGCGTATTTCCCGCTCGGCGATGCGCAGGTCGAAGCCTATTTTCGCGGTATCGCGGATGCGGTCGATATTCCCGTCGTGATCTACACCAATCCGCAGTTTCAGCGATCCGATCTGTCGCTGGATGTGATCGCGCGGCTCGCCGCCCATCCGCGCATTCAATATATCAAGGACGCCTCGACCAACACCGGGCGGCTGTTGTCGATCATGAACCGCTGCGGCGACGCTATCGCAGTGTTCGCGGCGTCCGCGCATATCCCGGCCGCGGTGATGCTGATCGGCGGGGTCGGATGGATGGCGGGACCCGCCTGCATCATTCCGCGGCAAAGCGTCGAACTCTACAAGCTCTGCAAGGCCGCGCGCTGGGACGATGCGCTGAAGCTGCAACGCAAACTGTGGCGCATCAACGAAGCGTTCGCGCGCTATAATCTCGCGGCCTGCATCAAGGCCGGCCTCGCGATCCAGGGCTACGATGTCGGCGATCCCATCCCACCGCAGGCCGCGCTCACGCCGGACGAGCGCAGGTCGGTCGAGGCGGTGTTGCGGGATATGGGGTGAGGGCCCGCCGGCTGCGTCAATAGCACCACATCGTCATTCCGGGGCGCGCGAAAGCGCGAGCCCGGAATCCATACTCCCGATCGTGGCTATGGATTCCGGGCCTGCGCTAAGAGGCGCATCCCGGAATGACGATGTAATTGCGCCATCGTTCTGATACCTTGCGAACCGATTCAACGGGAGAGAATTCGATGCGCAGATTATGGACCGTGCTGGCGGCGCTGGCGACCTTGAGCCTCACCAATTGCGGCTACAACGCGATCCAGACCAATGACGAGCAGGTCAAGTCGAGCTGGTCCGAGGTCGTCAACCAGTACCAGCGCCGTGCCGACCTGGTGCCCAACCTCGTCAATTCGGTGAAGGGTTTTGCGCAGCAGGAAAAGGATGTGCTGCTGGGCGTGACCAATGCCCGGGCCAAGGTCGGCAGCATTCAGGCGACACCGGAGGTTCTCAACGACCCCGCCGCGTTCCAGAAATTTCAGGCGGCGCAAGGCGAACTCAGCAATGCGCTGTCGCGGTTGCTGGTCGTGACCGAGAACTATCCGCAGCTCAAATCCGACGCGCTGTTTCGCGACCTGATGGCGCAGCTGGAAGGCACCGAAAACCGCATCACGGTGGCGCGCAACCGTTACATCAAGGCGGTGCAGGACTACAACGTCACCATCCGCTCATTCCCGAGCAACCTGACGGCGATGGCGTTCGGATACAGGGAGAAGCCGAATTTCTCGGTCGAGAACGAAAAGGAAATCTCGACCACGCCGAAAGTGGATTTCAATCCGACGCCGGCACCCGCAAAGTAGCCCGACAACCCCGTGCTTTCCGATTCCGAAGCCCGCATGAGAGGTTGCCGCGAATGCTTGCGAACTTTGGAATCGGAGCTGGATTGACCGCCGCGATGAACGCTGCAAGAGCCTGTATTCTGGCGCTGCTGCTGGGCTGGGCGTTCGCGGCCTTTGCCGACGTCGCGGTGCCGCCGCTGTCGGGGCGGGTGGTCGACCAGACCCGGACGCTCTCGAGCGGCGACATTGCCGCGCTGACGCAAACCTTGCGGGATTTCGAAGCGAGGAGGGGCAGCCAGGTCGCGGTATTGATCGTGCCGACCACGGCGCCTGAAACCATCGAGCAATTTTCGATCCGGGTCGCGGAAGCCTGGAAGGTCGGGCGAAAGAAGGTCGACGACGGCGCGATCCTCGTCGTCGCCAAGGACGACCGCAAGCTTCGCATTGAGGTAGGCTATGGCCTTGAGGGCGCGCTCAACGACGTCACCGCCAAACGCATCATCGATGAAGTCATCACCCCGAAATTCAGGAGCGGCGATTTTGCCGGCGGGATTTCCGCAGGTGTCGACCGGATCATCCGGGTGATCGACGGTGAGACATTGCCGGCGCCGGCGGCGCGGCAAGGTCCCGGCTTGCTGAGCCATATCGATCTGCTCAATCCCTTCGTTCTCTTCGGGATCTTCGTCATCGGCGCTATCCTGCGGACCACGCTGGGCAGGCTGATCGGCTCGGTTGCGACCGGCGGCGTGGTCGGAGTGCTGGCTTGGCTTATCGCCGGGTCGCTGGCGGCGTCGATCATCGCGGCGGTCATTGCCTTTATCTTCACCTTGTTCGGTGAGAGCATCGCCTCGTCGAACGGCGGCCATGGCAACTGGTCCGGCAGCGGAGGCGGTTCATATTCCGGGAGCAGTTCGAGCGACGGCGGCGGGTTCAGCGGCGGTGGCGGCAGTTTTGGCGGCGGCGGCGCGTCAGGGAGCTGGTAGCATGGGCATCAGGCGCATCGGCAGACATCTTCTCGAGCACCGCTGGCGGGTGCGGCGGATTTTTCCGCCTGACGTGCTGGCCGCGATCGAGCAGGCGATCAAGGCGGGCGAGGCCACGCATTCCGGCCAGGTCCGCTTTGTCGTGGAAGGCGCGCTGGACGGCGCGCCGCTGTTCCGCAATCAGTCGGCGCGGGACCGCGCGCTGGATATTTTTTCGCACCTGCGCATCTGGGACACCGCCCACAACAACGGCGTGCTGATCTATCTGCTGCTGGCCGACCGCAACGTCGAGATTATCGCCGATCGCGGCATCGATGCGAAGGTCGGCGCCGCGGGCTGGGAAAAAATCTGCAAGGTCATGGAGAGCGATTTCAAGGCGGGGAATTTCAAGGGCGGCGTCATCAGGGGCATCGAGGCGGTCTCGCGGCAACTGGCGGCGCATTTTCCGAAGCATGGGGCGGGGCGCAACGAGCTGCCGGATACGCCGGTGGTGATGTAGGGGACGACCGTGCAGTTGCCGTTCCCCGGATGCTGCGCAGCGCGCCGCTCTTTGGCGGCGTGATGCGCTGCTGATCCGGGGTCCACATCTTAATGACGAGTGGGTCCCGGCTCTGCGGTGCATCGCCCGAGGGGCGCTGCACCCCGTCCGGGACACGATTCCGCCTACGCCTTCACCGAAGGCCGCTGGCCGACGCGCGCGAACCAGGCCGATATGTTGCTGTTGACTGCATCCAGCGGCTGGCCGACCTGATTGCCGAAATCGATCCAGCAATAGAGCAGGATGTCGGCCAGCGTGAAGCGCGCGCCGCACAAGAATTCCTTGCCCGCCATCTGCCCGTTGAGCCATTGCAGCCGGTTCGCCGCGATCATTTTGAGGCCGGGCGAGGCTTCCGGCGCGCAGGGAATCCGGTTCTGAAAGAATTTGAGCGCTTCGCCGAAGCGATAGCCGTTGGCCAGCGGCTCGCAGATGTTGAGATCGACGCGCCGGGTCCACATCCTGCACTCGGCGCGCTGCTCTGCGGTACTGCCAATCATCGGCGGTTTCGGATTTTTTTCCTCGAGATATTCGCAGATCGCGGTGATCTCCGACAGATAGCTGCCGTCATCGAGTTCAAGCGTCGGCATCTGGCCATGCGGATTGCGCTTCAGATGCTCGGCTTGCCGGTTTTCGCCGCCGCGCAGGTCGACAGTCTGCTTGGGGATTTCGATGCCCTTCTCCGCCATGAACATGCGGACAATGCGCGGATTAGGCCCGATCGAGTCGTAGAGTTTCATAATTCGTTTCCCCAATTTTAATTTCAGCATCCTCGTTGATGCTTTTGAGCAGAGCGCTTGCCCATTTGCCAAACGGATGAAAAATGCTCAGGCGTCGTCGAGCTTGTTGAGATCGCGCACCGATTGCATGATCGGCTCGAAATTAGATCGCGCATCGAGTGCATCGAATAGTTGCGCGGTGTCGGACAATAGCCCGTGCGAGCGCGCAATCGCGATCCGGACGTCGTCCTGCGGCGTATCGGACAACCGGCCATGTCCTGATAGCAGCATCCTGGAATTCAATCCCTTCAGCCGCTCCAGCGACTGGATATAGTCGGCGATGCTGCCCGACCCGAACACGCCGCCCATCACGCCGCCGGGCATCAGGGTGTCGGCGGCGAACAGCAACCCCTGGTCCTGGTCGAACAGGCTGATGCATGCCGAGGTATGACCCGGCGTGTGCATCACGTTGAGGCGGAAGTTGCCGAGGTCGATCAGGTTTCCCTCTTCCAGCCAGATATCGATATTGATCGGCACCGGCGGCTCATTGAACATCTTGCGCAGCATCGAGAAGTCGTCGCGCAGCATGATCTTGTTGGCGGCGAGGCGGTGGGCGGCAATGATAGTGCGGCCGCCGAAATGATACGCCGCGCCGATATGATCGAGATGTTCATGGCTGAGAATCACCATGTCGATTTTATCAGGCGGACAGTCGACATGATGGAGGCATTCCTGCAGATGCGGGAAATTGGAGGACAGCCCGACATCGATCATGACGGTTCGGGATTTTCCGCGCACCAAATAGGCATTGGCGGCGCGGTTCTTGAAACGGATCTGGTAGACATCCTCGGTCGCCTGAATCAGCGAACAGACGTCATTGTTCAGAAGAATCGGAAACTGACCGGGCTTGCGGTCGCTCATGGATTGGCCGCTTTGAACGTGACGGCATTGGACGCCCTTAAGCGCTTGCTGAGCGCATCCATGATCATCAGCGCAAACGCCGGCTGCTGGCTGACGAGATAGACGAACCGGGCGTGATTGATCCGCATCACGCGGGTTTGCGGCACGGCGGCGATCGCGGTTGCGGAGCGGGACGAGCCGTCGATGACGGCCATTTCGCCGAAGAATTCGCCCTTGGCGAGTGTCACGATGACGGTCTTGCTGGCGCCATTGATCTTGACGATGTCGATCTTGCCTTCGAGCACTACGAACAGCTCGCGCCCGGTAGAGCCTTCCTCGAAGATAACGTCGTCCACATCAAATTCGTTGATGCATTTTTCGATGGTCATGGAGTCCGCTGCCTTCTGGCTGGTTCCCCTGTCCATGTTAGTCGGGAAATTCGACAGCGCAACGATGCATCGGCACTATCAGCGTGTACGGCAGGGCAGCTTGGCCTAAAGTTGAAGGGCCACTGGGCCGAAACCCGCCCGGATGAGTTCCTAAAATTTTCGTAAGCCCGCGGCTGGTAACGATTTCGCAAGCAATCAAAGTTACCAAATGGTCAACCTTTGCGGGAGATTTTGAACATGAGCGAACAAAAGGCCGAGCAGACCGGCGGTGAGCCCGGTTCCCTCCATGCGGGGCCGACGGTTCACCATTCCTCGAAGGCGCCAAGCGAGCCGGTGGCTTCGGCGCAAGAATCGGTAAAAGAAAGTTCCGATGTCGATTCTCCGACGCTAGTCCCCGAGCAGGGCGGCACCGGCGAAACAGCAGAGGCCGAAGCGCCCAAGGCCGATGCGCCCAAGCCCGATGCCCCCAAGGCAGACGCGCCGCGCAACCCCGGCAAGGTCATGATCATGTCATCCGGCGACCGTGCCTGGGACAGCAACAACGCCACGGGTCCGGAATCCGAGGCCGCGTCGAGTTCCGGCATGTTCGGCAAGCGCCGGCTTTCCGCGCTGGCGGCCGTGGCAGTGCTGGCAACGGTGGCAGGCGCGCTTGGCGGCGCGCTGGCGACTGCGGGTCTGACGCGTTTTCTCGGTGATGATGCCGCGATAGCAGGAAAGCGCACGCTGGAAGCCTCTGTGGCGCGGATCGACGCCGACATCGCCAACCTCAAGGTCAGCGTCGAACATACGGCCAAGATGGGGATGAGCCAGTTCAACAAGACCAGCGACCGCCTCGACAAGGTCGAGAAAGCCCAGCTTGAACCGGCCGCCAAACTCGCCAAGCTCGGCGAGGCCGTGGAGAAGCTCCGCGCCACGCCAGCGGTTGCGTCGGCAGCGGTTGTCGCGCCGCAGGCTGCCGCGGTGCCCGTCGCTGCAGCGGCGGTAGCGGCGAACGAAGCAACGGCCTCGATTGCGCCTCACTCGGCGGCAGCGCCTGCAGATCAGCCAAAGCTCGAGGTGGCCAGGCTGCCGACGGTGGAAGGCTGGATGCTGCGTGGCGTCGCCAACGGCGTCGCCTTGATCGAAGGGCGGCGGGGAATCTTTGAGGTGTATGCCGGCGATATGGTGCCCGGTGCTGGCCGGGTCGACGCGATCCGACGCCAGGACGGCCGCTGGGTGGTCGTGACCAGCAAAGGCCTGATCGTCGGACGCTAGGGGATGATCGCTTCACCGCGACGTGAAGCGATGGTCTTGCCGCATCCGGATTGACCCGAGACAGACTGTCCGCTTTTCGGCTAATTTCCTGGCTAGAACACGTTGCCCGCAAGACGCCTTGAATGGGCCTCTTTGATGCACGGCGTTCGTCAGACATGGGCCAGCGCGTTGCGATTTTTTGTGATCCTCTTCATCCTGCTCGCCAGCATGCTGCCGGCGCGCCATGCGCAAAGCGCGGCGGCGCTGGAGCGTGGGACGGCGATTACCGATCCCTTGGCTTTGCGCGAATTCGATCGCGGCAGATTTGGCCTGAGCCGCGTCCTGCTGCCGGCGAGATCGACCGATGCACCGCTTGACAACAGTCAGTTGTTCGCCCTGCCGTCAATGGCTCCCGTTCGCAAGGCGCTCGACGACGAGTTCGAGCGATACATCGTCAGGCATAAAGCCGATCTTCCCAACGAAACCATCGGCGTCGGAAGCTCCTACGACTTTCAGCTGTTCGATCGTGCGCTGCTTTACTCCCCTGATTCACGCTTCGTGCTGGCGGGCATCGTCAACCGAATGGACCGCGCTTATCTCGCTGAAGCGAATTGCGGCGAAATCCGGCTGATCTACCGCCTGACGCGGACTGACATGCCCGAAACT
>Ga0207707_10005199_pt1 | contig 11406 bp, 9 predicted proteins | sample KBSC83BmetaG_FD_184336 | JGI IMG/M metagenome (GOLD analysis project Ga0207707, IMG submission 184336) | Corn rhizosphere microbial communities from Kellogg Biological Station, Michigan, USA - KBS C8-3B metaG (SPAdes) (version 2) | ecosystem: Host-associated > Plants > Roots > Rhizosphere ... | reverse complement strand
ATTGAACGCGCCGGCCTCGAGCCGACCGACATCGATATAATTGTCTGCGCGACGACGACGCCGGATCAGATCATGCCTTCGACCGGTGCGTTGATACAAGCACAGATCGGTGCGTCGAATGCTGCCGGGATGGACGTGTTCGCGGCTTGTTCGGGTTTCCTTTACGGTCTGACGATGGTCGAATCGATGATCCGAACGGGCCAGATCAAACACGCGCTCGTGATCGGGGCCGAGGTGCTGACCAAATACGTCGATTATACCGACCGCTCGACCTGCGTGATATTTGGCGACGGCGCGGGCGCGGCTGTTGTTGGACCGGTCACTGAAGGCAAAGGTATTCTCGCGACTAAGATCCGCTCTGACGGCCGGTATGAGGAACAGCTTTACTGTCCCGCCGGGGGGACCAAGCTCGGAACGACACATCAGACGATCGACGACCGAATGCATTATTTCAAGATGAAAGGCAATGAGCTTTTTAAGGTCGCGGTGCGTTCGATGGCCGATATTTCAGCCGAAATGCTGGAAAAGGCAGGTTATACGGTTGACGATATCGACGTTGTAATTCCGCATCAGGCGAACCAACGCATTACCGACGCGGTCGCATCGCGGCTAGGTGTGCCGGAGGAGAAGGTTTATTCGAATATCGCTGAGCACGGTAACACATCCTCGGCGTCGATACCGATCGCGATCGACGAGTGTATCGCGAAGGGAAAGATCAAAGAAGGGAGCCTCGTGCTCCTGACGGCGTTTGGCGGCGGCGTGACGTGGGGCGGAACGCTAATAAGATTCTAGATCGATATACTGCGGAAGCCCGCGCGTAAGCAAGGGCGTAAACGACAAGTTGATGACTACGCCCTTGCATACGCGCGGGCTTCTGCATGACGATGACGAAAGTTGCGTTCATTTTTCCCGGCCAGGGCAGTCAGTCTGTCGGAATGGGAAAGGACCTATTTGACAATTTTGCGGTGGCCCGCGAAGTGTTCAAGCAGGCCGACGACGCGCTCGGTTTTAAACTTTCCGAAATGTGTTTTTCGGGAAGTGATGATGACCTTGCGTTAACGACGAATACACAGCCCGCGATCCTGGCGGCTTCGGTAGCGGCATTTAGCGTGATGGAAGCCGAAGGCGTGAAGATGCCGGATTTCGCTGCCGGGCACAGCCTGGGCGAATACTCGGCTTTAGTTGCCGCGGGTGTGCTTAACTTCTCAGATGCGGTACGAACCGTCCGAATCCGTGGCACGTATATGCAGGAAGCGGTGCCTGTCGGTGTCGGCGCGATGGCCGCGATCTTAGGTTTGGATGTGGAAGCCGTTGCGGCGGGTTGCGGCGAGGCGGCTCAAGGGCAAGTTTGCGGCCCTGCGAATATCAATTCGCCTTCGCAAGTAGTCATCGCGGGAAACACGGACGCCGTCGATCGGGCGTGTGAGATTTTGAAAACAAAGGGCGCCAAACGTGCGATCAGGCTGAACGTTTCGGCGCCTTTTCACTGTGCGCTGATGATGCCAGCCCAGGAACGTCTCGCGACGGACCTGGCAAAGCTGCAATATGGAAGTTACCGGTTTCAAGTGGTGCACAACGTCGATGCCGAGCCGCGTTTTGACAGCTCGGCAACGCTTGACGCTTTGACAAGACAGGTTTCGTCGCCGGTAATGTGGATGCAGTCCGTGAAGAACCTTATCTCACATGGCGTCGATACATTTGTGGAGATCGGGCCGGGCAAGGTATTGAGTGGGCTCGTTCGCCAGCTCGATCGCGAAGTTAAGACGCTAAATGTCGGTGACACAGAAAGTTTACGAAATACTTTAGACTCAATTTGAAACAGGAGAATATATGTCAGAAGTTCAGGATAAGATCAAACAGATCATAGTAGACGAGCTCGGTGTTGATGAGGCCGAGGTTACAGAGAACGCACGATTCATTGAGGACCTCGGTGCCGATTCGCTCGACCTGGTTGAGCTCGTAATGCGTTTCGAAGAGGAATTCGACATCGAGATCCCAGACGAGGATGCTGAAAAGATCCAGAGTGTCCGTGACGCGTACGCCTACGTCGAGCAGCATCAGAAGTAGGTTAAGAGTGCGCGATTTATCGCGTAAACATATACGAGCTAAAGCTCGCACTCTAAACTTTTATGAAACGTAGAGTTGTAGTGACGGGAACGGGACTGGTCACGCCGCTCGGAAACGACGTGCCCTCGACTTGGCGCGCCTTGATGAATTGCGAAAGTGGTGCTGACTATATCAGTCGTTTCGATACGGAGGCGTTTTCGGTCAAGTTCGCGTGCGAGGTCAAAGGTTTTGACCCGCTCACGTACATGGAGAAGAAAGAAGCGCGGCGAATGGGCGCTTTTACCCATTTTGCTATCGCCGCTTCGGATGAGGCCGTCCGAAGCAGCGGTCTTAAGATCGATGACTCGAACGCGGAGAACGTCGGCACATACATTAGCTCGGGCATCGGCGATTTCTGGGCCATCGAGCGTGAGCACGAAAAAATGCTCGAGTCAGGTCCGGGCCGCGTTTCGCCGTTCTTTATCGTGTCGGCGATAGTCAATCTCGCTTCGGGTAATGTTTCTATACGTCATGGAGCAAAGGGTCCGAATTCGGCAACGGCCACCGCCTGCTCAGCCGGCGCTCATGCCATCGGAGACAGCTTTCGCATCATCGAACGCGGTGACGCCGACGCCATGATCTGCGGCGGTGCAGAGAGCGCGATCACTCCAATGTCGGTTGCCGGATTTGCGTCGATGCGTGCTTTATCGACGCGAAACGATGATCCGAAACATGCGTCTCGACCGTTTGATGCCGAACGAGACGGGTTCGTGATCGGCGAGGGCTCGGGAATTCTGATCCTTGAAGAATTGGAATTCGCAAAAGCTCGCGGCGCAAACATTCTCGCCGAGGTCGTGGGTTACGGAACGAGCGGCGACGCGTTTCATGTGACGATGCCGGACGAAACTGGCTCCGGCGCTATCCGCGTGATGCAAAAGGCGATCAAAGATGCAGGCATCACGCCGGATCAGATCGGCTATATTAACGCTCACGGAACGTCGACGCCATATAACGATAAATTCGAGACGATGGCCATCAAACAGGTCTTTGGCGACCGCGCTAAGAATGGTTTGCCCGTCAGTTCTACAAAATCGATGACCGGGCACGCCCTGGGCGCGGCCGGCGGCATCGAAGCTGTTTTTTCGGTGATGGCGCTCACTGAAAATAAGATACCACCGACGATAAACTACGAATTTCCGGACCCGGATTGCGATCTCGACTACGTCCCAAATGTTCCGCGCGACGCCGAGGTCGAATACGTCCTATCGAACAGCTTCGGGTTTGGCGGAACGAATGCTTGCCTTGTCTTTAAGCGATATACTGAATAAGAGCGGCTAAGAGGCGGGCTTGCCCGCCTTTCTTATTTAATTTAGAGAAGAATGAAGATCATTGTATTAATGAAGCAGGTCGCCAATAAAGATGCGGTCCTGCGCATCTCGAGCGACGAAAAATGGATCAATCAGTCCGACGTTGCTTTGCAGACAAACGAATCTGACGGGTACGCCCTTGAGGAGGCTTTGCGGCTTAAGGAAGCAAAAGGCGATGGCGAGGTCGTGGTTTGCTCGCTGGGCCCGCAGAGTGCCAAAACCGTCATCAAGGATGCGCTGGCTCGCGGAGCGGACCGCGGAATTCACATTGGGGTTGACGACAGCTACAAGCTCTCGCCGTTTCAGATCGCGAGCACGATCGCGGACGCGATCCGTGATGAAAAAGCCGATCTTATCTTCGCCGGTTTGCAGTCCGATGACGCGAGCTATGGCCAGACCGGCGTGATCCTGGCCGAGCAGCTGGGAATTCCGCACGCGACCATCGTTATCGAAGTCGACCGCACAAGCCTGAACGAAAGCCTCCGAATAAAACGCGAGCTCGAAAGCGGCTGGTATCAATGGTTCACCTACAAGCTTCCCGCCTTATTGACGATCCAATCAGGCATTTCGCAGATCCGCTATGCGTCGCTCAAAGGCATCATGGCAGCAAAGAAAAAAGAGATCCGCGATGTCACGCCGACCGTTGCGGATTTCCCGTCCGCTCAAAAGGTCGAAAAAGTATACCTTCCGCTCAAGATGAAACAGACACAGATGCTGGGCGACGGCGACGCGAAAAAAGGCGCAGCTGAGCTTGTCGAAAAGCTTAAAACGGAGGTGCGAGTTATATGATCCTCGTTTTCATCGAGCACAAGAACTGCGTTCTTAATAAAACTTCGCTTGAGGCGATAACAGCGGCTCAGAGCATTGGAAAGGACCTTAGGCTGCCAGTGTCGGCCGTCATTCCTTGTGACAAAGACTGTGCGCTGGCTCATGAGATCGCTGGTTACGATCTCGAAAAGGTGATCGTCGCAAAAAACGAAAAGCTTGCGACTTACACGCCCGATGCCTATGCGGATGCGTGGACCGAGGTCATCAAGGCGACAAGTCCGCAATACGTCGTCATGGCACATACTTATCAGGTACGCGACTTTGCGCCAAAGGTTGCGGCGAGGCTTGGGCGAGAGGTCGTCGGTGACTGCATCCGCTATAGGGCAGAACCGCCCGCGTCAGCGGGCGGGCGATCCGAACTTGTGCTTACTCGCCGGATGTTTCTCGGAAAGCTCGATGCGGATGTGACTAGCGGCGGCGAGGCGCCTTATTTCGTGACGTTCCAGTCGGGCGCGTTTCGCGGCGACAATGCGGCGAAGGGAAGCTCTGCGGTTGAAACAATGGACGTGCACGTCGGTGATGTTCGCATGACGCCCGAGGAGCCATTTCAGGAGGCCAAGGCGTCGGTCGATCTGACGAGATCTAATATCATCGTCGCCATCGGGCGCGGCATCAAGTCGCAGGAAAATATCGCTCTTGCGCAGCAGCTTGCCACTGCCCTGGGCGCGGACCTGGCGGCCTCGCGTCCGATCTGCGACGCCGACTGGCTGCCCATCGACCGGCAGATCGGGTCGAGCGGACAGACAGTCGCGCCAAAACTCTACATCGCCCTCGGGATCTCTGGTGCCATACAACACATTGTCGGAATGAAAAATTCCGGGACCATCGTCGCGATCAATAAAGACGCCGAAGCTCCTATTTTCGACATCGCGGATTACGGCATTGTCGGCGACCTTTTCGAGGCCGTTCCTGTGATGATCGAGGAAGTGAAGAAGGCAAAGAGCTAAAGTTACGCTTGATGTAAATTCTTGGCACGGAAAGGCTTACGCCGATCCGTGTTTTTTCTTTGCTAAACTGAATGGGCGAGAGATGAGCGATATCCGCATCGGTATTTCAGGCTGGCGATACGAGCCCTGGCGAGGTGTGTTTTATCCAAAAGGATTGCAGCAGCGACGCGAGCTTGAGTATGCCAGCCGCCAGATGAACTCGATTGAGATCAACGGGACATTCTACTCGCTTCAGCGGCCGGCAAGCTTCAAAAAATGGTACGACGAAACGCCGGACGATTTTGTGTTCGCCGTCAAAGGTCCGAAATATCTCACACACATGAAAAAGCTCAGCGACATTCGTCAGCCGCTGGCAAACTTTTTCGCATCGGGAGTTTTGCTGCTTGGCAAAAAGCTCGGCCCGATTCTCTGGCAGTTTCCGCCATGGTGGCCTTATGATCACGCTCGTCTCGCGGAGTTTCTAAAAATGCTGCCGCGTACTTCCGCTAGAGCCAGTGAGTTCGCACATGAACATAATCTGAAAAAGGAAGACTGGATCTGGACCGACGCGATTGCGAAAACGAAAATTCGATATGCGTTTGAGCCGCGACACCCGAGTTTTTTCACTGCGGATTTTGTCGAGCTGCTGAGAAAGCACGCCGCCGCGCTGGTATTTGCCGACACGGCCGGTAAATGGCCGTACTCTGAAGACCTGACTGCTGATTTTGTTTACTGCCGGCTGCACGGAGCGAAGGAGCTTTACGCGAGCGGTTACACGGACGAAGAATTAGAACGCTGGGTAAATCGGATCAAACTCTGGAAAATGGGTAAGCAACCGAAGGACGCGGAAACGATCACTAAGGGAAAATTCAAACCGGGAAAGCCGCGCGAAATCTATGTTTATTTCGACAACGACATTAAGGTCCATGCGCCCCTTGATGCGATCGGTCTTGCCGAAAAACTAAAAGAGGGCAGCCGGTGACCGCCCTCTAAGACCAATAGATCCAATAGGTTATCTATACCGAAGTTGCGATAGCCTCGTCAAAGATCTGCAGCGCCACGTCGACATTCTCTCTCGTCAAGATCAGCGGCGGCGACCATCTAATGGCGCTTGAACCGCAACCCAAAATTATCAAACCGCGTTTGTAGCATTCCATCTCGATCCGGTCTCGAAGGTCTGGATCAGGTTTTAACGTCTCTTTGTCAGAAACAAATTCAACACCAAGCATCATACCCAAACCGCGGACATCGCCAATGCAATCATATTTCTCCTGCAGCTTTTCGAGCCCCGCTTTCAGGTAACCGCCGACCTCGTAAGAGTTTTCAACCATGCCGCCCTGCAGTAGCTCGATGGTCTTGATCGCGGCAGCTAGCGCCACAGGATTTCCGCCAAATGTCGAAGCGTGTGCTCCCTTATGCCAGTTCATGATGTCGGCTCGGGCGACGCATGCACCGATGGGCATTCCTGAGCCCAGGCCTTTTGCAAGGCACATGATGTCTGCCTTCACTCCTTCGTGATAGTCGAGAGCAAACATCTTTCCCGTTCGGCCCATGCCGGACTGCACTTCATCGACGATCAGCATTATGCCGTGCTGGTCGCAAATGCGGCGTAGCTCTTTTACAAACTGTTTCGGCGCCGGGATATAGCCACCCTCGCCCTGAACGACCTCGAGAACGATGCCGGCGACCTCTTCTGGCGGTGTCGTCGTTTTGAAGACGCGGTTTTCGATCCAGTTGATCACATCGCGGCTGATCGTTTCTTCATCGGTCGGCATGTCATTTGCGAAATGCCGAAACTTGTTCGGATAAGGCACGTGAACGACATCGAGCGCCTGACGCATAAAGCCGAGCCGCTGTGCCGTCTTGGATGAAGTAAGGCTTAACGCACCGAGCGTCCGCCCGTGAAACGAGCCATAGAACGAAATGAATTTCTGCCGATGCGTATGATACATCGCCAGCTTTAGCGCTGTCTCGACGGCCTCGGCGCCGCTGTTGGCAAAGTGGGTTCGCGTCTGTCCGCCTATCGGGCAAATTTCTTCCAATTTTTTGCCTAACTCGGGCATGTGCCGATAGAAGAAATCAGTCCCGCAGAAATGAATAAATTCGTTCGCCTGTTTAGTGATCGCTTCAACGATGTCCGGATGGCAGTGACCGGTGGAACAAACCGCCACGCCGGCGTTGCAATCGAGAAAAAGGTTGTCGTCAGGGTCCCAAACCCAAACGCCGCTCGCATGGTCGACGACAAGTTTGTAATCAGGCCGCGGATAGCTCGGTGTCACATACCGAGCGTCAGCGTCGATGATCGCCTTGGCCTTTGGGCCGGGAAGCTCTGTCTTGATATTTGGTCTTTGAAGTTCTTTTGTCGGCATCATAAAAATTTCTCCTGCTTAGAGTGCGCGGTTTACCGCGTCGATGGTTGATGACAAACAAGCTTAAGCTTGCACTCTAAACAGAAGGATTAATCGCCGCCGAAAAGATTAGCGCGCTGCCATGAAGGTCGGAGTTTGGCAATGCAGCGAGAGGTCATATTTACCTCGTAAATATATCACAATTGGACAAAAACGAGTTAGATTGCGGTGTTTATTGCGATCGCAATTTGAGCGTGAAACAATCAAGCATATGCAGCAGCCGGCAAAATACACGAACAAGCTTATCAATGAGACATCGCCATATCTGCTTCAGCACGCGCACAATCCGGTCGATTGGCGCCCGTGGAGTGACGAGGCGTTTGAAAGGGCGCGGGCGGACGATAAAGCCGTTTTGGTCAGCATTGGCTATTCCGCCTGTCATTGGTGTCACGTGATGGAGCACGAGTCGTTTGAGGATGAAGCAACTGCGCGTGTCATGAACGACAATTTCATTAACATTAAGGTCGACATGGAAGAGCGGCCCGATGTCGATCAGATCTACATGACGTTTGTGCAATTGACGACGGGCCGTGGCGGCTGGCCGATGACGGTGTTTCTGACCCCAGATAAACTGCCATTTTTCGGCGGCACGTATTTTCCGCCCGAGCCCCGTTATGGGATGCCCAGCTTTCAACAATTGCTGACAAGCATTGCCGAGGCATACCGCGAACGACGTGACGAGGTCCTGCAGTCGGCCACGGACATGGTCGGCGAGCTAAGGCGCGCGTCGATTATCGAAAGCGGGTCGGTCGGATTTTCGAGTGAGATTGCCGATGCGGCTTTCGAGAATTTTTCGCGCTCATTCGACGCAAAGAACGGCGGTTTTGGCGGTGCGCCCAAGTTTCCGCCGTCGATGTCAATGGAGTTTCTGCTGCGGTTTTGGAAGCGGACCGGCAACGCCCGCGCGCTTGAGATGGTCGAGCTGACCGCCCGCAAAATGGCCGAGGGCGGAATTTACGATCAGCTCGGCGGCGGATTTCACCGCTATTCGGTCGACGCCGTTTGGCTCGTGCCGCATTTCGAGAAAATGCTGTACGACAACGCGCAGCTTATCCGAATTTATCTTCATCTCCTACAGATAACTAAAGACGAATTCTTCAGACGCATCGCTGTCGAAACCCTTGAGTACGTCAGAAGAGAAATGCTCGATGAGTCCGGCGGCTTTTATTCGACGCAGGACGCTGATAGCGAGGGCGAGGAAGGGAAGTACTTCGTTTGGACACCTGCCGAGATCGAATCTCTTTTGGGTGAGCAGGATGCCCAAATCTTCAATTTCTTCTACGATGTTTCGGACGACGGTAATTTCGAGGGCAAGAATATTCTAAATATCCATTTTACGATCGATGCCGCAGCGAAGGCCCTAAAATGCGAAACGAAGGAGATCGACATGAGACTCAAACGAGGCCGCCAGAGACTCCTTGAGGCCCGCGAAAAACGCATCAAACCCCATCGCGACGAAAAGGAGCTCACGGCCTGGAACGGTCTGATGCTGGGAGCTTTCGCTGAAGCCGCCGCGGTTTTAGGCGATCCGGAATATCTTGCGATTGCGCGCACGAATGCCGATTTTCTCCTTAACGAACTCCGTCGTGACGGCCGCCTGCTTCGGACGTGGAAAAACGGTAAGGCAAAGCTCGATGCTTATCTTGAGGACTACGCTAACTTTGCCGATGGCCTGCTCGAACTTTATCAGGTCGGCGGAGAGTTCAAGTATCTCATTGCGGCTAAATCGCTCGCGGATACGATGATCGACAAATTCTGGGACAAAGAAAATGGCGGCTTTTACTTTACGGGCGACGATCATGAGCAGCTTATCGTTCGCAACAAAGACTTCACGGACAACGCATCCCCATCAGGGAATTCAACAGCGGCGGATGTTTTATTAAAGCTTTCAAGGATCACAGGTGACGACTCATATGAACGCTTCGCGACAAAGGTGTTGACGATCTCGGCTGCACAGGCCAGACGTTATCCGCAAGGTTTCGGCCGGGCACTTGCGGCAATGGAGTTCACGTTTTTGCCGACGCGAGAGATCGTGCTTGTCGCCGACAAAAACGGCGAGCTTGCGGCCGAGGTCTGGCAACGCTACATGCCAAACAAGGTCGTGATAGAAAGTGCCGGCGATGCGGCGGTCGGATCGCAAGTACCGCTTCTAGAGGGACGGGTGGCAATTGACGGTGGCCCCACGGCTTATGTCTGCGAGAATTTCGTGTGCAGGCAGCCCGTAACGAATGCAGCGGATCTGGCCCAGCAACTGGACATATAGGAAAGTTTCGATAACAAAACAAAAACGCCTCGCCGAGCTCGACGAGGCGTTTTCTGTTCTTATCAGCCGATCGTTATTTGGTCGGCGCCGCTTTGGCGTTCGAGTTCGACGTGCTCATATTCGAACTCGGGTGCATTGTGTTGGCCGAGTTCGACGAGCTGGTGGTCATCGTGTTCGACACGGTCGTGGTGCTGCCGTTCGTCGACGAAGCCGTATTCGACACCGACGTTGTCGAAGCCGAGTTCGATGTAGTTGTGTTTGACCGGTTCATGTTGCTCGTGTTGTTTGCGGTCTCACCGCCACAAGCCATGCCCAAAGCGGCCAAGCTCAAAAGTGCTGAAAGTGCAATTGCTCTTTTCATTTCAAAAACTATCTCCTGTCTTCTTCAAAGATTAATCTAAGATTGTCTGCCCAAGGGCAGAATTGCCCCAAACTCTTTCTATTTTGGAACAAACGAAATGATATTGAGATGAGTGGCATTAGTCAACCGTAAAATGCAAAAAAATGTAATTTTCTTTGGGCGGTCCCAACGCTCTATTCTGAGCCGGATCAACCGGTTCCGGCCGGATTTGTGCTAAATTCGTTCGAGGATGACAAGCATAAGTTTCTACGGTGCGGTCGGCAGCGTGACCGGTTCCAAATACCTCATCGAGCATAATGGGCATCGAGTCCTTGTTGATTACGGATTGTTCCAGGGCCTCCGCGAGCTCCGCGAACGCAACTGGGAAGCTCCGCCTTTTGATCCGTCTTTGGTCGACGCGGTCATCGTTACGCATGCGCACATTGACCACACCGGCTATCTGCCGAAATTGGTAAAGCTTGGGTTCAATGGTCCGGTCATCACGTCTAAGGCCACGGCTGACCTGATGCGAATCTTGCTGCCTGACTCAGCGCGGCTTCAGGAAGAAGAAGCCGATTACCGCAACCGCCATCAACTGACCCGACACGACCCGGCATTGCCGCTCTACGATGAAGATGACGCTCGGGCGGCGTTAAAGCTGCTGCATACCGTCTCGAACGACGGCGTTTCAGTCGGGGTAACCGATGGCATCAACGCTAGATTCTTGGTTGCAGGCCATATCATGGGAGCGAGCCTTGTGCTTCTCGAGCTGCATAATGCGCGGCCCGATGGTGGCTCGATCAGGCTGCTCTTCTCAGGCGATCTCGGACATTACGACCAACCGATACTAAAAGACCCGATGGAGCCGCCAGATTGCGATTATCTTGTCTGTGAATCGACTTACGGTGACCGGCTTCATTCGAGCGAATCGCCTGCCGATCAGCTTGCACGAATAATAAACGACGCCGTCGGTCGCGGCGGTCCGATCCTGATCCCGGCATTTGCGGTCGGACGTACGCAGGAGGTCTTGTACATCATCCGTGAACTGGAGGAGGAAAAACGCATTCCCGTCCTGCCGGTCATCGTTGATTCGCCAATGGCGGCGCAGGCGACGCAGGTCTACAATCGCTGGCGCGAGGAACACGATCTGGAATACGCGTCGATCCTTGCCAAAAAGCGTCACCCGCTGCGAACGACCTCGATGAGCACCGCGTCGTCAAGAGGGAGT
>Ga0207707_10005197_pt1 | contig 11411 bp, 10 predicted proteins | sample KBSC83BmetaG_FD_184336 | JGI IMG/M metagenome (GOLD analysis project Ga0207707, IMG submission 184336) | Corn rhizosphere microbial communities from Kellogg Biological Station, Michigan, USA - KBS C8-3B metaG (SPAdes) (version 2) | ecosystem: Host-associated > Plants > Roots > Rhizosphere ... | reverse complement strand
GCGAACCTGGGCAGGCCGGTCGATCGCGTAGTTCACGGCCTTCCGCAGCGCGACGTTGTTGAACGGCGCGCGTGCGGTGTTCATGCCCATGTAGTTGACGCACGACGTCGAGCCGACATAGAAGCGGCCCTTGTTGACGCCGAACTGCTGGCCGAGCGACGCCGTCGCGGTCGCCGGCAGACCCTCGATGTCCATGTCCGACTGTCCGGCCTTGACCTGCAGCAACGACTGGTCACGGTTGACGTTCGGCGTGAACACGATCTGGTCGGGGTTCGCCGGGCGGTTGCCCTTGTAGTACGGGTTCCGCTTCAGCACGGTCGAGCGGCCCGGGTCGCGCGAGGCGATGTAGTACGGGCCGGCGGCCGGATAGGTGTTCAACCCGGTGCTCGAGTACGGCAGGTTCGCCGGGACGGCCGTGAACCACTGCATCGACAGGATCGACACGAACGTGGCGTTCGGCGACGTCAGGTGGAACGTCAGCGTGTTCCCCTTGGCCGAGATGCCGGAGATGTGCTGCGCTTTGCCGTCGAGGAAGGCCTTGGCGCCCACGACGTCGTCCTGCAGCGACAGGTTGACGCCGAGCGGCGAGCCCATCTTCGGGCTCAGGATCCGCTCCCACGCCCGCTGGAACGACGCGGCCGTGACGGTCGTGCCGTTCGAGAACTTCAGGCCTGGCCGGATGTGGAACGTGTACGACTTCCCGTCCTTCGACACGGTCGGGAACGCCGTCGCCGCCTGCGGGACGAGCTGTGCGCCCGCAGCGCCGGTCTTTTCCTCGAAGCCGACGAGCGGCATCGACGTCGTGTAGATCATCGACCAGTCGTCGGTGCGGTAGGCGAGCTGCGGATCGACGAAGTCGAAGTCGGCGTCGGCCATGTTGAGCCTGAGCGTGCCGCCCTTGTTCGCTTCCGCCGAGCCCGCTTTCTTCACCGCGGACCCGGCCACACCGACCGAGACTGCGGCGACGAGCATCGCTACTCCCACGACCAACATGAACAGGGAGAGCAGGTGCTTCCTGCGCATAGTGCTCCTCTCTGCCTCTCACGGCGCCGCGCGCCCGTACAGGGGTGGCGGACCGCGTTCGCTAACGGTTCGAGCGGAGAGACGCGGGCGCGGGCGGAAAGTCCGTCACTGATCGACGACTCGCATACGCACGTCCGCCGCGCGCATACGTGCGAAGCTGGGGTCACGGTGAGGTCGCCGAGGAGGAAGAGGAGGTCTCGGCGACCCCACCGCAGGGGTCCCGTCAAGCGACTGCCTCCAAGCGTCGCGCGTCGGCGGGGGGCTAAGCAACGCGGATGATCGATCGGTCCATGGGCGTACGCGATCAACGTGGCCTTAACGGCCCTGCGCGTTGCCGCAGCACGAACCCCTGAGTCAGACAGGAGTCAGACACGAGTCTGACACACGAAACCGTGTCAAAGCTGTGACGGAATTGCGCCGGGCATAGGGTTACAAGCCGTGTCGCTCGCGCGCGTCCTGCTGTTCGGCCTCGGGCTGCATTTCAAGATGCTCAGCCGTTCGCCTTTCGACATGTTCGTGGTCGTCGCGTCACCGCTGATCTTCGCGACGCTCGCGTACTTCCTGTTCCAGAACGGCCACGGGCAGTCACTCCTCGTCGCGGCGCTCGCGTCGGGCGTGATGGGCATCTGGTCGACGACGACGGCGCAGGGCGCCGGCGCGCTGCAGACGCAGCGGCGGATGGGGATCCTCGAGCTGCTCGTTGCGTCGCCGACGCCGTTCTGGGCGGTCGTGCTGCCGATCACGGTCGCGATCTCGGCGATCGGCATCTACTCGCTCGCGATCGGGCTCGTCTACGTGCGCGTGTTCTACGGGGTCGCGATCACGGTTCACGACTGGGTCGCATTCACCGTCTCCGTCCCCGCCGCAATCGCCGCGATCGGAAGCCTCGGCTTCCTCTTCGCCTCGGTGCTCGTGCGGTACCGGTCTGCGTTCATGCTCGGCAACCTCTTCGAGTGGCCGGTGTGGATGATCTCGGGCCTGCTGATCCCGGTCGCCGTGCTGCCCGGCTGGCTGCAGCCGGTGTCGTGGCTCTTCGCGCCCACCTGGGGCATGCGCGCGCTGCGCGACGCGACGCTCGGAACGGGCTCGGCGTGGACCGACGTCGCAGTGTGCGCAGTTCTGTCCGCCGCCTATCTCGTCGCCGGGAGCCTCTCCCTGCGCGTCTTCCTTCGCTCCGCGCGTGCGCGCGCAACCCTCGCGCTGACATGACGAACCTCCGCCTTCTGACGATCGGCGGGTTGATCAGCTATCGGGCGCTCTTCGGCTGGCTCAACCCGTTCAGCTACGTGATCACGATCCTCGTTCCGTCGCTGACCCAACTCGCGTTCTTCGTCTACCTGGGTCGCACCGCCCACGTCGCGGACGACGCGTACTACGTCGCCGGGAATGCCCTCGTCGCGGCAGCAGCGCCGAGCCTGTTCGGGATGGCGCAAACCGTCGCAGGGGAGCGCTACACCCACACGCTGTCCCTGCTCGTCGTCTCCCCGGCGAGCCGCATCGCAGTGTTCTTCGGCAGGTCGCTGCCCGCGACGGTGAACGGAATCGTGGTGTCGATCTGGACGCTCGCAATCGCGGCACTGATGTTCGGCATCCATGTCCCGGCGCACGCGCTCGCGCCGCTCGCGCTCACGATCGTCGTGACAGCGTTCGCGTGCGTCGGGATCGGCCTCTTCAACGCGTCACTCGGACTCCGTTGGCGGGAGACGGCGGTGATCGGAAACCTGCTCCTGTACGTGCTTCTCATCTTCGCCGGCGTCAACGTGCCGCTCAGCCGGCTGCCCGGCTGGATGTCGACACTCGCGCAAGGCCTGCCGGTGACGCACGGCGCCAACGCCGCACGCCAGCTGATCTCGGGTGCATCGCTCGGCCATGTCCTGCCGCTGATCGCCGCGGAAGCCCTCGTCGGCGCGGTGTACGTCGCGATCGGTCTGTCGACGATCTCCCTGTTCGAGCACGAGGCCCGCCGCGGCGCGACGCTGGAAGTGGCGTAAGCGATCGCGAGTTTTCGATCGCTCACGGTGCAGCGCCGTCCTAGACTCGCCGCGTGATTCCGGAACCGAGACTCGTGACGAGCGCTGCCGGCACGCTCGCAGTGCGGGAGTGGAGCGACGGCGGCGATACGCCGCTGGTCTTCTGGCATGCGCTCGGACCGTGCGCCTCGGGCGCCGAGCTCGTCGAGCTTGCGCCGCGGCTCGCGGCGCACGGGCTTGCGCCGTATTCGGTCGACGGGCCCGGCTTCGGCGCGTCACCCGTCGCCACGACGTACGACCTCTCAACGCTCGCCGAGCTGCTGCGCGCGACGATCGCGGAGCTCGGTCTCGAACGACCGGTGCTGATGGGCCACTCATGGGGCGGCGGCGTCGTGACAACGCTCGCCGGTCACCATCCCGACGAGGTCAGCGGCCTCGTGCTCGTCGACAGCGGCCACATCGACTACGCCGATCTCCCGAGTTCCCGCAACTCACCCGCCCCGAAGCAATGGGAATGGGACTCGCGCGATGCGTTCAACGCGTGGCTCGAGGAGAACCTCGACCGGCCGACGCCGGAGGTGATCGCCGGCTACGGCGCGGGCGTGTTCGACCGCGGCGGGAAGGTGTTCGGCTCGCAGGCGGAGTCGATGCTCCTCGCGCGCGGCGGCTTGCTCGACCGGCTCTCACCCGCCTGGCCCGGCCTCGCCGGAGTTCCGGTGCTGCTTCTGCTCGCGACGCAGCCGCCGCACGTCGACCAGAACCGCGAGCACCTGCCGCGGTTCCAGACCGCCGTCCCCCACGCCGACGTGCGTTGGGTCGACGGTGCGAGTCACGGCGTGATCGCGGACGCCGGGCCGCGGCTCGGCGACGAGATCGCCGAGTGGGTCGCACCGTCAGCCGCGTAGGCCGTCGAGGACGACCTGGACGTAGCGGCGCCAGTCCTCGTCGCGCTCGGCGTGCTGCGCCGCCTGGATCGCGGCACCGACGAGCGCGCCGACGTCACGTGAGTCGACGCCACGGCGGATCGCTCCCGCTCGCCGGGCGCGGCGGATCAGCCGGTCGCCGACCTGGTGGAGCTCGTCCTTCAGTGTCGAGACCTCCTCGAACACGCACTTCTCGACGCCCTCGAAGAGGTACCGGTCGCGGCGGCACGATGCGGCCGCGACCCAGACGAACTCCTCGAGTGCGGCGCCTGCATCGGGCTCATCGAGGAGCTCGTTTGCGCGAACGAGCATCTCCTCGAGCCGCACGCGAAGCACCGCCGCGCGAAGGCCGTCCTTCGTCGGGAAGCGCCGGAAGACGGTGCCGTGGCCGACCCCGGCCCGGCGTGCGATCTCGTCGATCGTCACGTCCGGGCCGAGCTCGGCGAAGGCCTCCGCAGCCGCCTCGAGGATGCGGTCGAGGTTGCGGCGTGCGTCGGCCCGCAGAACCGTCATGCCTACGCCCCGACCGCCACGGGCTCGCCGCTTGCCGCCTGCGCCTCGATCTGGGCGACGTGACGCGAGCGCAAGAGCACGATCATCACGCCGAGCGCCACGACCATCGCGACCGCACCAGCGCCGAACGCCCAATGGAACCCGGTGACGAGGTTCGCGGTGGGCGAACCGACCGACGGCGTCTTGCTCGTCGCGAGCGTCGAGAGGATCGCGAGGCCGAGCGCCCCGCCGATCTGCTGCGACGTGTTGAACAGCCCCGAGGCGAGCCCCTGGTCTGCGTCCTCGAGGCCCGTCGTCGCGATCAGGGTCAACGGCATGAACACCGCGCCCATCCCGAGCGACGAGAGGAGGATCGACGGGAGCACGTTCGTGAGGTACGAGCCGTGCACCGGCAGCTGCGTGAGCAGGATCAAGCCGGCCGTGCTCAGGATGAAGCCCACAGCGGCGACGGGCCGGACGCCGAGACGCGGCGCGAACTGCGACGCGAGGCCGGCCGACACCATGATCCCCGCCGAGAACGGCAGGAACGCGACCCCCGCCTTCAGCGGCCCGAAGCCGAGCACGCGCTGGATGTAGAGCGTGTTGAAGAAGAACATCGCGAACATGCCCGACATCGCGAGGAACATCGCGATGTTCGCAGTCAGCAGCGAGCGGATCCGGAAGATCGACAGCCGCACGAGCGGTGCCTTCGTCCGCAGCTCGACGATGACGAACGTGACGAGCAGCGCTGCCGCGAGCCCGAAGAAGCCGAGCGTCTTCGCGGAGCCCCAGCCCGCCTGCTGGGCGTCGACGATGGCGTAGACGAGCGCCATCAGCCCGCCGGTCACCGTGACTGCCCCGGCGATGTCGTAGTTGCGCTCCGCCCGCTCGTCGCGCGACTCCGGGATCATCCGGAACGAGAGCACGAACGTGACGATGCCGACCGGGACGTTCACGAAGAAGATCCACGGCCAGGAGAAGTACTGCGTCAGCACGCCGCCGAGCACGAGACCGACGGCCGAGCCGCCGATCGCGATCGCAGCCCAGACACCGAGTGCCTTGGCACGCTCCGAGCCTTCTTTGAACGTCGTCGCGATGATCGACAGCGCCGCCGGCGAGATCAACGCAGCTCCCAGCCCCTGCAGCGAGCGGGCGGCGATCAGCATCCCTTCGCTGTTGGCGAGGCCGTCGAACAGGGAGGCGCCGGTGAAGATCACGAGACCGATCAGGAACAGCCGCTTGCGCCCGAGCAGGTCACCTGCCCGGCCGCCGAGGAGCAGGAATCCGCCGAACACGAGCGTGTAGGCGTTCACGATCCACTGCAAGTTGCCCTCCGACAGATTCAGGTCCCGCTGGATCGACGGAAGCGCGACATTCACGATCGTCGCATCGAGAATGACCATGAACTGCGCGAAGCAGATCAGGACGAGAACGACCCACGGATTCGTTGCATTCTTGGCCATCGGCGGCCTCCTTCACTCTTCATCTGGACTCAGTAGTCCGGTTAGGCTACCAAAAACCGGACCGTCCGGTCCGGTTACGGTCCGGTTAACAGGAATCCGGACAGCCGACTAGCCTCGAGCTCGTGCGCGAGCTGCTCCTCGCCTGGTACAGCCGGAACGGTCGCGACCTGCCGTGGCGAAGCACGCGGGATCCCTACGCGATCCTCGTCAGCGAGGTGATGCTGCAGCAGACGCAGGTCGAGCGCGTCATCCCGCGCTACGAGGCCTGGCTCTCGCGCTGGCCGACGGTCGACGCACTCGCCGCCGCATCAGCAGCCGACGTGATCGTGGCGTGGCAGGGGCTCGGCTACAACCGGCGCGCAGTCAGCCTGCACCGCGCCGCGTGTCACGTCGCGGCGCACGGCTGGCCCGACGACCTCACCCAGCTGCCGGGCGTCGGCCCGTACACCGCCGCCGCGGTGGGCAACTTCGCGTTCGGCCGCGACGTCCTCCCGGTCGACGTCAACATCGCGCGCGTCCAGGAACGGACCGCCGAGCAGTTCGACGGGGCGTGCGCGCAGGCGCTCTTCGACCTCGGCGCAACACTCTGCCTCGCACGCATCCCGCGCTGTGAGCTGTGCCCGCTCGCGGAGGCGTGCCCGTCGCGGGGTCGACGCTACGAGCCGCTACGGAAGCAGTCGGCGTTCGAAGGCTCGTTCCGGCAGCGGCGCGCGCAAGTCCTGCGAGCGGTCGCGGCCGGCGAACAGCCCGCGGACGGTGACGCGCTGGTATCGCTCGAACGTGACGGGCTCGTCGTGCTCAGGGACGGCGTCGCATCACTGCCGGTGTAGCGCCCACGTCAGTCCCACATCGAACTGCGCCCGCCACTCGCCCTTGAGCTGGTTGTAGAAGTACGTGCGGACCAGCACGCCGGCCGCCGTGAGCGATCTCGCGAACGTCCGTGTCTCGGCAGGCTGGATCCAGTGCGAGTGGTACGGGCCGGTCGACAGGAAGAACCTCATCCCGTGGGCGTTCCGCACGAGGAGCCGGGGGTCGTTCGCACGCAGCTGCGCCGTTGTGTCGTGCTTGAACGGACCGTCGCGCAGCGGGTGGAAGTAGCCGCTCCACGACTCGACCGCGCCGAACGTGCCCGGGTGGCGAAGCGCGATGTACACGGCGCCGAAGCCGCCGGCAGAGAGCCCGGCGAGCACGCGGCCCGCCGGCGCAGCGATCGTGGCGAGGTGCGCGTCGACGAAGGGCACGTCCTCGACTACCTCCCGTTCCCAAGGTCCCGCCCACTCGCCGTCATACCTGCGATCCGGGCCGGCGGCGGGCACCACCGCGATGAACGGGCGCAGCCGGCCCGACGAGATCGCGTCGTCTGCGAACGGCGCCAGGTTCGTGCCGTCGAGGTACTCGCTCGGCGAGCCGGGCATGCCGTGCAGCAGGTACACGACGGGGTAGCGGTGCACGCGCGAGTAGCCGGGGGGCAGGTACACGTAGCCGGGCCGGGCCGAGCCGGGGAACGTGCCCGTGAGCACGGTGCCGCCGTGGGGGCCGCTCGCGAACGGCGTGAATCCGGGCAGTGCCGCTGCGGCGACGAGCGCGGCGAGAAGCGCCATCGCGGGAACGTACGCCGTGCGTGTGAAGGTCTCGTAAGCCCGGGTACCGTGGAGGCGTGCGCCGCCGCCGCGCCACGATCGCCGCCTTGGTCGTTCTCGCGGCCGCCGCGGCCGCGAGCGCCGCGATCCTGCGCCAGTCGCGCGACCTCGACGAGACGATCCGTTCGGTCGCGCTCAACGGCCGCGTGCACGCACGCGTCGTGCTACCTCCGGGCTACTCCGACTCGCGGAAGCGCTACCCCGTTGTGTACTTCCTGCACGGCCTGCCCGCGAACGCGGCCGCGTATCGCGGCAACGACTGGCTCATCGACGCACTCGAGCGCGCCGGTCCGGCGATCCTGGTGATCCCACAAGGTGCGCGCGTCGGCGACACCGACCCCGAGTACCTGAACTGGGGCGCGGGCCGAAACTGGGAGACGTACGTCGCGGCCGAAGTGCCGCGTTACGTCGACGCGCACTTTCGGACGATCCGCTCGCGCTCGGGGCGCGCCATCGTCGGCGTGTCAGCCGGCGGGTACGGCGCCGTGATCCTCGGCCTCCACCATCTGTCGACGTTCAGCGTGATCGAGTCGTGGTCGGGTTACTTCCATCCGACCGACCCGACGGGAACGGTCTCCCTCCCGCGCGAGCCGGCGGCCTCGGCGCGGAACCTGGTGGGCGACCTGAAGAGCAGCGAGAAGCGGCTGCCGACATTCGTCGGGTTCTACGTCGGCCGGAGCGACGCCCGGTTCCGCGACGACAACGGGCGCTTCGACGCACAGCTGACGGCGGCGCACGTCCCGCATGCCTTCGAGCTCTATCCGGGCGCGCATACAACGACGCTCTGGAAAGCCCACGGGACCCCCTGGCTCCGGCTGGCGCTCCAGCACCTCGCCGCCCCGCGCTGAACCCACGCTTAACCCATCCCTTCCACCTTCTTGACGGGTGAGGGCGTACAACCAGTCTCGTGACGCAGGCACTGGCGCCGTCCTGGGCCCGAGCGGCGCTCGTCGCGACCGTGGCGTTCGTCGCCGTCGGCGCGTTCGGCGTCTTTCACTACGTCGACAACTATTGGACGTATCGCGGCTTCGCCCCGCCGCACGACGCGGCGTTCGTGAAGGTTCAGGGCACCGCGACGCGCTTCTACGTCGCGAGCCCGGCGCTCGGCGGCCGCCGCCAGCCGGTCGATGCCTACCTCCCGCCCGGATACGCACAACACCCGGAGCGGCGGTATCCGGTCTTGTATCTCCTGCACGGCGTGCCCGGCCGGCCGGGAGCCTTCCTCGAGACGGTGCGGATGGGCGTGGTCGAGGACGAGCTCGTCGCACTCCACCGTGCGCGCCCGGCGATCCTCGTCATGCCGTTCGGCTCGACCGGCTCGTTCACCGACAAGGAATGGGCGAACGGGGTCCGCAAGCACGAGGGCTGGGAGACGTTCGTCGCGCGCGATCTCGTCCGCGCTGTCGACACGCGCTTCCGCACGATCGCCTCCCAAGACGGCCGTGCGATCGGCGGGCTGTCGGAAGGAGGCTACGGGGCGATCAACATCGCGGTGCACCACCCGCGTGAGTTCAAGCTCGTGGAGAGCTGGAGCGGCTACGAAGAGGCCGATCCGATCCGCGCCATCTTCGGCAAGGACAAAGCGCGAATCGCCGCGAACAGCCCGGCGCTGACGATCCCGGCCGTCGCGCCCGTCTTGCGCACCGGCAAGGTGCACTTCTGGTTCTACACCGGCACCGAGGACACGCACTTCCGCGCGCAGAACGTGGCGTTCGCCTCCGAGCTCTCGACGCTCGCCATCCCGCATCGCTTCTACGTCGTGCGCGGCGGTCACAACTGGGCGATCTGGCGCGGGAACGCAGCCCGCGCGTACCTGGCGTTCTCGAGAGGCATCGGTGCTGCGTAGAGCGGCAGCGTTCCCGTTCGCGGTGGTCGTCGCCGCATCTGCGACCGGCTGGCTGTATCTCGTGCGGCCGCCGTTTCCCGGGCCTCGGATCGGCGAGGCGCTGCCGCTCGACGAACTGTCCCGCCACGCGGCCTCGCCGGTCCTCTGGTACGTCCTCGTCTGGCTCGTGGCCGGTGCGCTCCTCGGTCTCGTCGTGCGCTGGTCGCGTGCGGACCGGCTCACTGCAGCTGTCGTACTGGGCGGCGCGGTCGGGCTCTTCGAGTACGTGCAGAGCGGCGTCTCGATCTCGGTCGTGCGCCAGATCTCGATGCGCTCGGCGCTGGATGCTGCCGACACGCTCAAGCCCGTCTATCTCTCGGCCATGACGGTCGCGATCGCGATCGCCGCGATCGCAAGCCCACGCGTGCGCGCGCGGCGCGCGCCCCTGATCGTCGCAACGGCGGTCGCAGCGGGCGGTGCGCTCAACCTGTTCCACGCGATGCTCCCGGGCGATGACCGCGGCTTGCTTCGCTCGATGACGCCGGACGGCGTCGGCCCGCTCGCGCATGCGACGAGCGCGCTGCTTGCGACCGGGCTGCTCGTCGCAGCTCGCGGGCTCGCGCGCCGCCGCCGCCGTTCGTGGCAGGTCGCCGTCACGCTCGCCGGGCTCTCGACGCTGCTCCACGTCCTCCACGGCTTCACGCACGGCACCCTGGTCTCTGCCGTTCTGGTCGTCGTGCTGCTCGCGCGCCGCCACGACTTCGACGGGCCCGGCGACGAGGCGACGAAGCACCTGCTCTTCATCCGGCTCGGCATCGCCGCTGCTGCGCTCGCGACCTACGGCGTAGCCGCGCTGTGGCTGAATCGAATCACGGCCGACCAGCCGTTCACGGCCGGCTTCGCCGCGCGCGAGGTCGGGCGAGGGCTGCTCGGTCTCGAGCTCCACGGTTCGCCGCACCTCGCGGGCCACTTCGGCCACTGGTACCCGCTCTCGCTCCTGCTGCTCGGGCTCGCCGCAATTGCGTGGGTGCTCGCCGGTTGGCTGGCGCCGTGGCGTCATCGCGTCGCCCAGCTCGAACGCGAGCGGGAGATCGTCCGGTCACTCGTACACGCGTGGGGCGCCGACACGCTCGCACCGTTCGTGTTGCGCCGCGACAAGTCGTACTTCTTCAGCGAGGACGAATCGGCGTTCGTCGCGTACCGCGTCGTCGGCGGAGTGGCGATCGTCTCCGGAGACCCCGTTGGGCCGGCAGATGCGTGCGATGAGCTCGTCGCGCGTTTCGTCGCGTATGCGCGCGCACGCGACTGGCGCGTCGCGATCCTCGGCGCGTCCGAGCGCTGGCTCGATGTGTACGCACGTCACGGCCTGCACGCGCTCTACCACGGCGACGAGGCGATCGTCGACACGGCGTCGTTCTCGCTCGAGGGCCGGGCGATCCGGAAGGTCCGACAGTCCGTCCACCGGCTGGCCAACGCGGGCTACACCACGCGTGTCCTCTCACCGAGCGCGATCGACCCATCGCTACGGCTCGAGCTCGAAGCGGTCGCGGACGAGTGGCGCGGCGACCAGCCGGAGCGAGGCTTCGTGATGGCGCTCGACGCGCTGTTCGGGCTCGACGACGAGGATGCGGTGTTCGTGGTCGGCTTCGACCCGGACGGAGCGGCGGCCGGGTTCCTCCACTTCGCAATCTCGCCTGCGGGTCGCGCGCTCTCGCTCTCCTCGATGCCGCGCCACCGCGACACGCCGAACGGTTTCAACGAGTGGCTGATCTGCGCGGCGATCGACTGGGCGCGGCTGCACGCGTTCGAGCGTGTGTCGCTGAACTTCGCGCCGTTCGCCGCGCTGCTCGCGCCCGAGGCCGATCTGACGGCGATGCAGGAGATGCAGCGGCGCGCGCTGCTCAAGCTGAAGGGGCACTTCCAGCTCGACAACCTCCTGGTGTTCAACAGCAAGTTCTTCCCGCGCTGGGAGCCGCGGTTCGTGGTCTACGAACGCCGTCGCGATCTGCCCCGCGTCGGGATCGCCGCACTCGCCGCCGAGGCATACCTCCCGTTCCGCAGCGAGCGACGGTGAC
>Ga0207707_10005195_pt1 | contig 11413 bp, 14 predicted proteins | sample KBSC83BmetaG_FD_184336 | JGI IMG/M metagenome (GOLD analysis project Ga0207707, IMG submission 184336) | Corn rhizosphere microbial communities from Kellogg Biological Station, Michigan, USA - KBS C8-3B metaG (SPAdes) (version 2) | ecosystem: Host-associated > Plants > Roots > Rhizosphere ... | reverse complement strand
CTTGCCCGCGCGCGTCGGTCACGCTCGCGCTTACGCGGTGTTCGCGCTTGGGGAAGCGATTGACGGCAAGCTCGCTGAACGGCTCGGGCTCGTGACGGCGGCTTTGCCGCCCACGCAGGTGAAAACACAGGCACTCGAGACAGCAAAAACGCTCGCGGCAAAACCGATGGGCGCGCTGAAGGAAATCAAAGCGCTGATGCGCGACGCTGCCGCCGTCGTTGCCGTGATCGAGAAGGAAACCGCGCGCTTCGCCGCGCAGTTGAAAACGCCGGAAGCGGCGGAGGCGTTCAGGGCGTTTGCGGAAAAGCGCAAGCCGGATTTCAGCAAACTGAGTTGAAGCGTTTTATCCCTCCCCCTCGGGGGAGGATGGCCAAGCGAAGCGAGGCCGGGTGGGGTGAAAGCCGTTCCGCTTAAATTCCTAAGCAATTTCAACGCGAAAAAATCTTTTTTGATATCTTATCCCCGGCCGTTCCAGCGGTCTTACGATATGCGCGTCTCGATCCACGAGGGGCGTTTCTAGAGGCGTCTTGGAATGGGATCGGGACCGGCGCCCGCTGTCGTGCTTCGCAGGCATGGCACCGGGACGGTACGGGATCCCGCCTCCGGTTACTACGAGCCGGCGCGAGGAGCTCGCTGACGGAGAGGCCATGCGCGTTGCATGTTCTCGCGAAAAGCGCGGCCCCGAACCGAAAAATCGCCGAACTGGAGCGCTGCGAAGCGCGCTTCCCGCAAGGGAAGCAAAACGGAAGGCCGATGCGCCGAGCGGCGCTCCGGTCCCCTCGCTTTTTGAAAGCGAGGGCTGTGATGGAAGAATGCCCCGGACGCGCTGAAAAAAGCGCGGGCGCGGGAACGATGGCGGCTGCGCGCAATTTTCTCGACGTCATTCCAGGACGCGCGACAGCGCGGGCCCGGAATCCAGAAACACTCGCGGGCGTATCTGGATTCCGGATCGGCGCTGTCGCGCCGTCCGGAATGACAATGGAGAGAACTACGCTTCTACTTCCCCCACTCCTTCGGCGCGCCGTGCTGGCGGATGGCATCCACGATCTCGCGATGGCGGCGCTTCTCGCGCTCCATGTAGATCGCGACCACCGCGTGGATCGTCGGCAGCAGCCAGAGCGGATGGAAGACGAGGCCCAGGATGAAGCACGGCACGATCAGGAGGAGATTGAAGATCGCATGGAACGGCTGACCGTTCAGCAAAAGCCCGAGCGGCGGCAGGAAAACTGCGAGCAAATAGATCATGGAGTACCTCCCCTCGTTGGCAAATGTGGGCACGCTTTGCGCCGGACACAAGGCTGCTTCCCCGCAGCCCCGCCGTGACGGGATGAGCCGAACCGGCTATCAGGCGTTAAGTCCCGTTCCGAGCGCCCTCCCTATGCCGACCAAAATCATCGTTCCCCTGATCGTGGCTTGCGCCTTGTTCATGGAGAACCTCGATTCGACCGTGATCTCCACGGCGCTCCCGGCGATCGCAGTCGACCTGCATCAGGACCCGATTGCGCTCAAGCTCGCGCTTACTTCTTATCTGCTGACGCTCGCGGTGTTCATTCCGATTTCCGGCTGGATGGCCGACCGCTTCGGCCCGCGCACGGTGTTTTGCCTCGCGATTGTCGTCTTCACCATCGGTTCGATGCTGTGCGGTTTTGCGACGTCGCTCCTCGACTTTGTGATCTACCGCATCATTCAGGGCATGGGCGGCGCGATGATGACGCCGGTCGGGCGGCTCGTGGTGCTGCGCACGATCCCGAAACACGAATATGTCTCGGCCTTCGCCTGGCTCGTGGTGCCGGCGCTGATCGGCCCGCTGATCGGGCCGCCGCTCGGCGGTTTCATCACGACGTATTTTTCCTGGCGCTGGATTTTCTGGGTCAACATCCCGATCGGAATTTTGGGAATCGTGCTCGCGATCGAATACATCGAAAACCTCCGCGAGGAGAACGTGCCGCCGCTCGACGGAAAAGGCTTCGTGCTTTCCGGCATCGGGCTCGCGGGGCTCGCCTTCGGCCTCACCACGATCGGGCAGGCTTTCATGCCGGTGTCGATCTCGCTTGCGATGCTCGGGGCGGGTGCCGCCTTTACGTTCGCCTATGTGCTGCATGCGCGGGTTACGCCGTTTCCGCTCCTCGACCTCACTTTGCTCTCCGTTCCTACGTTTCGCGCGAGCGTGGTCGGCGGCGCGCTGTTCCGCGTCGGCATCGGCGCGCTGCCATTTCTGCTGCCGCTGATGTTCCAGATCGGCTTCGGCCTTTCGCCGCTGCAATCGGGTTTGCTGACTTTCGCCGGCGCGATCGGCGCGATGACCATGCGCGTGAGCGTGGCGCCGATCCTGCGGCACTTCGGCATCAAGCGCGTGGTGTTGGTGAACACTTTTGTGGCGAGCGGTTTCATCGGCGCTTGCGCGCTGTTCCGGCCGGAGACGCCGTACTGGATCATTCTTCTGGTTTTGCTCGCGGGCGGATTTTTCCGCGCGCTGCAATTTTCGAGCCTCAATTCGCTTGCCTTCGCCGATCTCGGCACCAGCGATATGAGCAAGGCGACGAGCTTCACCAGCGTCGCGCAGCAGCTTTCGATCACGTCGGGAATCGCGATCGGGGCGCTGACGCTGGAAGCCGCGCAATATTTCCGCGGCGGCGCCACGCTGATCGCGGCAGACTTCAGCTGGGCGCTCGCAGTCGTTGCGTGCGTTTCCGCGACATCGATCTTTTTGCTGCTGCCGCTGCCGATCGACGCGGGCGCTTCGCTCACCGCGCAGCCGCCGCCGGAAGCGCCGCCGCCGGAATCGGGAAAAGTCTAGCCGCGAAAACCTTGCGCCAGCACATAAAGCTCGGCGGAATCCGAACGGCTCGCGGGCGGCTTCACATGCTTCACGCTGGCGAAATTCTTTTTTAGCTCCGCCAAGAGCGTATGTTCCGTCCCGCCCTGAATGACCTTCGCGAGAAACGTGCCGCCGGGAGAGAGTATCTCGCGCGCGAATTCCGCGGCGGTTTCGACCAGCGCCACGATTTTCAAATGATCCGTCTGCCGGTGACCGGTGGTGTTTCCGGCCATGTCGGAGAGCACGATGTCGGCCGGGCCGCCGAGCATCTCCTTCAATTTTTCAGGCGCATCCTCGTCGAGGAAATCGAGCTGCATGAAGGTGACGCCGGGGATCGCCTCGATGTCGAGAAGATCGATTGCGACGACTTTACCTTTTCCGCCCTTCGTGCCGACGCGCTCGGCCGCGACCTGGCTCCAGCCGCCTGGCGCCGCGCCCAGATCCACGACACGCGCGCCGCGCTTAAGAAAGCGCGCCTTGTCGTCGATTTCCACAAGCTTATAAGCCGCGCGCGAGCGATAGCCTTCACTCTTCGCGCGGCGAACATAAGGGTCGTTCAGCTGACGCGTGAGCCATTGCCGCGACGACACCGTACGCTGCTTCGATGGCTTGAGTTTTTTCTTCCGGCGATCGTCTGCCATGCTCTAGCTCAGGCGCGGTTCTTTCCACGCGCCATCCGCCCGCATCAATTGCACAAGTATGCCCTCGCGCAAACCGCGGTCAGCGACGCGGAGCCGCTCGCAAGGGAATACGCGCCGGATCGCCTCGAAGATCGCGCAGCCCGCGAGCACGAGATCGGCGCGCTCGGCCCCGATACAGGGATGCGCGACGCGCTCGGCATAGCTCGTGCCGATCAGGCGCTCGACCACCGCATTCACTTCGCGCGCGCAAAGCCAGACGCCATCGACTTGCTTCCGGTCGTAACGGGGCAATTCAAGATGCACGCCCGCGATCGTCGTCACCGTGCCGGAGGTGCCAAGCAAATGAATGCCGTCAGCGTTTTCCGCGCCCGCCTGCTTCGCGAAATCGGCGACGAGTGGCACGGCCTGTTCCACCATCGCTTCGAACACTTCGCGCGAGACCGCTTCGCCGCCGTGGCGCTCGGCGAGCGATACGACGCCCATCGGAAGCGACGTCCAGGCGCGCATTCTTGCGACCGGCGGGCCGCGATCCACGGTGTTGGATTTATCGAGGAGCACAAGCTCGGAAGAGCCGCCGCCGATGTCGAACAGGATCGCGCCGTTCGCGCCGGGATCGAGCAGCGGCGCGCAGCCATAGGCGGCGAGGCCCGCTTCGGTTTCGCGATCGATGATTTCGAGCGTGAGGCCCGTCTCCTGTTTCACCCGTTGAAGGAATTCGGCGCCATTTCCGGCCGCGCGCGCAGCTTCCGTCGCGATCAGGCGGGTGCGGATATTCTTGCGGCGGGAGAGTTTCAGCGCGCAAACTTTCAGCGCGTCGACCGCACGCTCGATCGCGGTTTCCGCGAGCCGGCCGGTGCGGGAAAGCCCCTCGCCGAGCCGGATGATGCGCGAGAAGGCGTCGATCACATGGAAAGAGTGCGGTGTCGGATGCGCGACCAAAAGGCGGCAGTTGTTGGTGCCGAGATCGAGGGCGGCGTAAAACGGCTCCTCCGCAGCGGGAAAAACCCGTGCACCGGGCCGTTCCTGCCGTCCAAAGCGAGACCAGCGCCGGCGACGCCTCCGTATCGGCGATGGGCCTCGCGAGCCGCACGCGCCCCCCGCGCGTTCGTCCGCCATGCCACTCCTTTCCCGCCGTTCCCGGAGCGCGCGAGCGCGCTCAACAGACGGCAGTTTTCTTGGTTTCCTCCAGTTGGCCTTAGTTTACCAGCGCAAGGCTTGGGCGCAACACGCTGGAACCGTTCGAAAAGAGGCGGTTCGCCGCGCGCTTTCTTGAAGCCTTGCACCTGCGGGACGGCTCCATTACTGATTTCGCCAAAGGGACCTCTGCCGAAATTCGGGTGCAACCATGGACAAAGCAGAACTGAATCGCGTGATCGATCACGTCGCGAATGCCATCGACAACGCGCACACGGACCAAACGCCGTTCTATCATCTCGAACTGAAAAACATTTTTCCGGCGGACATTTACGCACGCATGATGGAATTGATGCCGATCGCGGACGATTATCGCGCGATGTCAGGCCGCACAAAAAACACTCGCACCATGAACGGCGGCGGAACGCGCGTGAAAATCGACCTCTTCCCCGAATATATCCGTCACCTGCCGGACGAAAAACGCCAGCTCTGGAATCTCGTCGGCAAGGCGCTCTGCTCCGCCAAAGTGCGCGACGCCTTCATGCGCAAGCTCGCGCCCGGCCTGCAAAAACGCCACGGCGAAAAGTTCAGCCGCATCGGCATGTATCCGATTCCGATTCTGACGCGCGATGTACCCGGCTACAGAATCGGCATCCATCCCGACACGCATTGGAAGGGCATGACGATTCAGCTCTATCTTCCACGCGACGAATCGATCAATCACGTCGGCACGGTTTTCCACGAGAAGACCGGGCCGAAACAATTCAACAAGGCAGCGCGGATGTCGTTCTCGCCCAACACCGGCTACGCCTTCGCGGTCGACGAAGACACCTATCACTCGGTCGATTTGGTCGGCCCTGAAGTGGATACGCGCGATTCGATCCTGCTCACTTATTTCGTGGACAAGACACCGCTGCAGATCCTCCGCAATCGCGGCAAGCGCATCGGCAATTTCGTCTTGAACGAGGTACGCAGTGCGGCGCGGCACTAGTTCTGCATGAGCCGCGATTTCGAGCACAAAGTCGTCGTCATCACCGGCGGAAGCCGCGGCATCGGGCGCGCGATCGCGACGGCTTTCGCGCGCGAGGGCGCGCAGACGGTGCTCGCCTCATCATCGGCGCAGAACTTGCTCGACGCCGCCGAAGCCGTCGGCAAGGCCGGCGGCCCCGCCCCCCTCACCTGCGCGGGCGATCTCAAGCAGCTCGAAAAATGCGAAGGACTGTTCGAACTCGTCGCGACGCGTTTCGGACGCTGCGACGCGCTCGTGAACTGCGCGGGCGCCACCAAGGCCGGCAACTTCTTCGATCTCTATGACGAAGAATGGCATGACGGCTTCGCGCTGAAATTCTTCGCGGCCGTCCGCCTCTCGCGGTTGTTCTGGCCGATGTTGAAAACGGCGAAAGGGAATATCGTCAATATCGTGGGCGGCGCCGCACGCACGCCGGACCAGAATTTCCTGATCGGCGGCTCTGTCAACGGGGCGCTCACGAATTTTTCCAAAGGGCTCGCCGATCTCGGCAAGCGCGACGGCGTGAATGTGAATGTCGTTCATCCCGGCCCTACCGAAACCGAACGGTTCTTCGAGCTTGCGGAAGCGCGCGCAAAGGCCGCGAATATTTCGCGCGAGGACGCGATCCAGCGCGCGATTCAAAAAGCGGGCGTTCGCCGCATCGCAAAGCCCGAAGACGTCGCGGAGCTGGTGGCCTTCCTCTGCTCCAAGCGCGGCGCGCACATCAACGGCACCGCGATCGCCGTCGATGGCGGCGCGACGCCCGGGCTCTCCTAGGCGATCACATTCTCGCGTGAAGCCGTTGCGGAAGCGCGCAGGAATGCGCGACGATGGCGTTTTCCGTTGGGAGACGCTCATGCCGTCGCAGCGCTTTGATTTTCCGAATGCCAAGGGCGAACGTCTTGCCGCCCTTCTCGATCTTCCGCTCGATAAGCCGCGCGCTTTCGCACTGTTCGCGCATTGCTTTACTTGCGGGAAGGACGTGCATGCCGCAAAGCGCATCGCGGAAGGACTAACCGAGCTTGGCATCGCGGTCTTGCGCTTCGATTTCACCGGCCTTGGCGCGAGCGAGGGCGAGTTCAAGAACACGCATTTTTCCTCGAACGTCGCCGATCTTGTCGCCGCGACGAACCATCTCAGGAAAGAAGCGCATGCGCCTTCGCTCCTGATCGGCCACAGCCTCGGCGGCGCCGCGGTGCTCGCGGCGGCCAGCCAAATTTCCGAAGCACGCGCAGTCGTCACCATCGCGGCGCCTGCGGAAGCCGCGCATGTGTCAAATCTGTTTCGCGGAAAAATCGAGGACATCAAGGCGAAGGGCGAAGTCGAGGTCGAACTCGGCGGCCGGCCGTTCAAAATTGCCCGCGAATTTCTGGAAGACATCGAAAGCCAGAAACTTTCCGGACACATCGCCAATCTGAGAAAGGCGCTATTGATTTTTCATTCGCCGACCGACGAAATTGTCGGCATCGACAACGCCACCAAGATTTTCGTCACAGCGAAGCATCCCAAAAGCTTCGTGTCGCTTGCGGGCGCGGACCACTTATTAAGCAAGCGAAGCGATTCCGCTTATGTCGCAAACGTCATCGCGGCCTGGGCGGAGCGTTATCTCGACATGCCCGGCATGGACACGAAAGGCGAGACGCAAGGCGTGACCGTCGCGGAAACCCGGCGCGGCAAGCTGCAGCAGGAAATCACGGCGGGAAGCCACCGCTTTCTCGCCGACGAGCCGGTGTCCGTCGGCGGCCTCGGCAGCGGCCCGACGCCCTACGATCTCCTACTTGCCGCCCTCGGCGCCTGCACGTCGATGACGGTTCGCCTTTACGCCGATCGAAAGGGAATTCCGCTCGATCGCGTATCCGTCCGGTTGCAGCATAGCCGCGTCTATGCCGCCGACTGCGCCGAGTGCGAAACCAAGGAAGGCATGGTGGACACGATCGACCGGGCGATCACATTCGAAGGAAATCTCGACGGCGGCACCCGCGCGCGTCTTCTGGAAATCGCCGACAAATGCCCGGTGCACCGGACGCTGACATCGGAAATCAAAATCCGGACGAAAGAGGTCACTCCGGCAGGCTGACCTCGTGCTTCGGGAAGACATGCTCGAGCACGACCATGCTGACGATCAAAAGCGGATTCGCGAGCAAGGCGCCGAACGGGCCCCATAGCCACGCCCAGAAGGCGATGGCGAGAAACACCATCATCGGATTCACGGTGAGCGTGCGGCCGATGACGCTCGGCGTTACGATTTGCCCTTCGAGCGTGGAAACACATAGGAAACAGGCGGGCGCGATCAGCGCGTAGCTGATTGACGGAAAGGAGATCAGCCCGACGCCGAAAAGCGTAACCAGCGTGGCGCCCGGCCCGATATAGGGAACGTAGTTCAGCACGAAGGCGAGCACCCCCCACGCAAATGGCGCGGGCAGCCCGACCACGCGCGCGATGATCGCGACGGCGATACCGACGCAAAAATTGATCATCGTCACAATCCCCAGATAGTTCGCGAGATTGTGTTCGATGTCGCGCATGGTTCGAAGCGCGCGCAGCCGCGTGTTGCGATGCCGGAAGACCGCGATCAGATATTGCTGAATACCGCTGTGGCCGGCGAGATAGAAAAACAGCGCGCCGAAAAACAGGAGCAACTGCCCGATCGCGGGCGACAGCACCGAAACCATCGGCTCGATAAAGCCGCCGCGCACGTCGACCGTGATGACGTCGGACGACCCGCTCTGCGTAAAGCCGGTGAGCGTCTTGCGGATTTCATTCAGCGCGGCAAGCGGCGCGTCGAGGATGCGCAGCTTTTCCTTCAGCACACCGCCGATTTCCGGCGCTTTTCCGATCCACTCCCGCACCGGATCGGCGGACAGCATGATGCCGACGGAAATGAGCGCAAGAAAGCCGAGCACGAGAAGACCAGCGGTCAGCGGCGCGGGTACGCCGAGACGCCGGGCCGCGTTCGTCACCGGCGTCAGCATGGTGCCGATGACGAGGGCGAGCGTAATGGGAAGCAAAAGCGTCCGCGCGAAATAAAGACCGGCGATCAGAAAAATCAAAAACATTCCGACCGTCGCCGTTTGCGCCGCGCCGCGCCAAAAGGCGTGAGTCGTCGGGAGCGGGTTTGCGTCGCGAACGCCTAGCCTGAATCGCCGCTTCCAGGCGGCTTCTTCAGTATTCATGAGAACCCCCGCCAGCCGGATCGCCGGTTCGTCGCTTTTATAACGCATCTGCGGCAATTTGGTTGCCGCCGGCGGCACCTGCCGTGCGGCAAGCACGGCCCTTCTGTAATGCCGATTAATCGCATAGAATCCGCCGATATTCGCAGGAGAATATAATGGCGATCGATTGGGCCGGTATTATCAACGGTGCGATAGGCGAACTCGAAAAGCATCCGGAGTTGATCTCGCAAGGGCTGCAAAAGATCGGCGGCTTGCAGGGCGTGCTGGACAAATTACATCAGGCCGGTCTCGACAAGCAGGTCGCGTCCTGGATTTCGAACGGCAAGAATATGCCGGTGACGCCCGACCAGTTGCGCGAGGCGCTGAACGACAAACAGTTGCAGCAAATCGCGCGCTCGATGGGCCTTCCCGTCGATCAGGCGCTCGAAGTCGTCGCGAAATATTTGCCGCAGGCGGTCGATCAGGCGAGCCCAAACGGAAAGCTCGCGACAAAATAATCTGCCGACTACAGCGTCGCCAGCTTGTGGAATTTTTCCGCCAGCAAATAATAAAACGCGACGCGCGATTTATCGTGATCGCCGTGCATCTTTTGGCAAACTTCCACGATCGCCTTGTCGAGATCGGCATCGCTGTTGGCCAAGCTTAGTCTTTTTTTGAGGAAATGATCGCGAATGCGGTCGCGTTCGGTCTTGTCGTTGCAGGCGACCAGCGAGGAGTCCCGTTTTTGCAGCGCTACTCCGAGATATTTTATGATGGCATTGATCGCGACGGCGTCGGCATTGGGGGCGTATCGTTTCACGTCGGCTGACCAGTCCTGGTGCATAACTCACCTCCACTCGTTGACGCAGACAAAAAGGGCGGCGAGTTTGTCTCGCCGCCCGTAGAGATTTTACATCCCCTTCGCTTTCATGCGTTTGTTGCACTCGCTCCAGTATTGCGGCCACTTTTGGCCGGGCTGGATTTTTCCGGCGGCTTTCGCTTCGCGCCATTCCTTGCCGCAAGCCCGCTCGCGCTCGATCATCGCCTGGCGTCCCGGCTTGCCTTTAACATCGCCGGCAGTTTTCGGAGCGGCCATCGGCGCCGCTGCAGGCGCGGGAGAAGCTTTCGCGACGCAATCCTTGACGTAGTCTTTCTTCTTCAGACCCTTCTTCTGGTCCTTGGTCATCGCGCTCCACTGCTTGCCGCAGGCTTTGGCGTCCTGCGCCGAAGCAGGCGTCGAAACCGAAAGGGCGAACCCGATCGCTGCCGCCGCATATGCTGTAACGAGAAAACGAGTTTTCATCTTGCAACCTCCTTGCTGGCGCAAACTTGCAGACGCTCGGCCGCAGCGCCGGCAGGCACCAGGTCGAAGCGCAGGCCGATAATTCCGCACCAGAACCATGGGAAATACAAGCGGGGTGAAATCCGTGCGGTATATATGCGCGAAAAGGACACAGGCCGCGCTGCGCTGTCATATTCCTTAGCCGAGGCAATATGTTAGCCCGGCGCTCTGCGCGCCGAAAAACAATCTTGAACGAATTTCTCAAAAAATCCGCCGATATCGCTACCCTGCGAAGTGTGCTGGGATCGCCTCGCGAGGTGCCCATGGCTGCTTCAAAGCTTTATCACCGCGGCAATCGCGATTTGCAGGACGAATTCAAAAGCCGCGCGATCGCCGACCGGCTCGAACAGGTGACGACGCGTTCGGCCTTCACCGAAAGCGACAAACAATTCATCGAGAGCGCAATCTTTTTCTTTCTGGCGACGGCGGATGCCGAGGGGCGTCCCGACAATTCCATCAAAGGCGGTACCGCGGGCTTCGTTCGCGTCACCGGGCCCTCAGAGCTTGCCTTCCCCGATTTCGACGGCAACGGCATGTTCAAGAGCCTCGGAAATGTCGCAAGCAATCCGCATGTCGGACTTCTTTTCGTGGATTTCGAGAAGCCGCGCCGGCTGCGGGTCAACGGAACTGCGATGTTGTGCCGCAACGATCCCCTGCTCGCTCATACGGTCGGGGCGCAACTCATTGTGCGGGTCGAGGCGCGTGCGATTTTCCCGAATTGTCCGCGCTATATTCCGACCATGCAGCTCGTCGAGGAATCCGCTTATTCGCCAAAAGCAGGGCGCGACTTTCCCGAACCGGCTTGGAAAAGTTTTCCGGAATTCAAGGACGCCATTCACCCGCGGCAGCCGACTCATAAGGGCTAAACCGCCGCAGGAACCATCATTTCTCCCGCGCGTTATCGAGCGACATTTTCAACGCGAGGGAACCATCATGAATTCCTCCATCCGCAATTCCGCCATCGCGCTTGCGCTCGCTATCATTCCCGCAAGCGCCATCGCACAGACCACCATCACAACCACGACCGAAACACGCGGGCCTGTCGTTCTGACGCCCGAGCAGCGCACCGTGATCTATCGCACCGTAACGCGCGAACGTCGCGTCGCACCCGCGCCGGGGCCGGTCGTGAGCTACGAAGTCGGCGCGCCGATACCCCGTGAGGTCACCGCCTATGACTTTCCGGAGGACGCATATATCGACGTCCCCGAATTGCGGCGCTATCGCTACGTCTATGTCAACAACCGCCTTGTGCTCGTCGATCCGTCCACGAGCCGGGTCGTCGACGTAATCGCCGAGTAACGACAAGCCGCCGCGGCA
>Ga0207707_10005194_pt1 | contig 11414 bp, 9 predicted proteins | sample KBSC83BmetaG_FD_184336 | JGI IMG/M metagenome (GOLD analysis project Ga0207707, IMG submission 184336) | Corn rhizosphere microbial communities from Kellogg Biological Station, Michigan, USA - KBS C8-3B metaG (SPAdes) (version 2) | ecosystem: Host-associated > Plants > Roots > Rhizosphere ... | reverse complement strand
GACGGGTAGGGCCGAGACGCTCACCGCAAACGCTCGCTTGCTGAGCGCGAACGACTTCGAGCGATGGGAGCCGCTGAATGCGGCGTACCTTGCCGAGCTGCGCATCCCACTGGAGTTGAGCCACGATCAGCGCCGGGGAGAGTTTGAATCCGCGGCGCGTGCGGACCGCGTTTGGGGAGCGTTCGATGACGATCGACTCGTGGCCATCGCCGGGTTGAATGCCGTCTATGCGCGGCTCGGACAGGTCGGAGGTGTGTACTCCCGTCCCGAAGAGCGACGCAAGGGCTACGGCCGCGCGGTCATGCGTCAACTCATTGCGGACTGTCGAAACCGGCATCGCTTCGAACGCCTGGCATTGTTTACCGGTCATGACCAGCTCGCCGCCCGGCGTCTCTACGAGTCGCTGGGCTTCCAGCCCGTCGGTACCTTCGGCCTCTTTCTCGGGACCCGTCCCGGCGACACGCGCGCGGGGCAACGCTTCAAATGGACCGGACAGTCGGGTGAGGTCTACACGTACGAGATACATGAGTGGCCGACGCGGCTCAGTCCCGGGCCGGGCAACTACATTTTTGCCGCCAGCGAAGCCGCTGGCGGATGGCGGCCGATCCTGATTGGCGAGTCCGCCGATCTATCCGATCTCGCCGCGCATGAGCGCGCGCGTGGTGTCCGGCACGATGTGACTCATGTGCACGTTCGGATGAACTTCAATCCGGTTGCGGTCCGGCGGCGGGAGGCCGCAGACCTGACGGAACGCTGGGCGGGCAGCGGCTACAGCGAGTAGCGAACGACCATCCGGGCTTCGCGCGGATGCTCGGTGGACCAGAGCGAGTAGGTCTGGCACACCTGCTTTGTCCCGGGCGCGTCCGGCTTTTCCACGGACTGTGCGGCGAAGCGCGCCTGACCGGCCTCCTGGCCCGGAGTCAGACGATTGGAGCTCCAGGGATCTTCCGACTCGACGAAGCGCGAGAAGAGCTGGATCTCGGTGACCGTGGCTTTGGCTGGAATCGTGGCGCACAGCGCGACGATATTGGCCTCGGCTTCCGTGCACGGAAGTGTCGGAGCAGGAGCTGCATTCGCTGAGACGCTCGGCGGGGGCGTCGTGCCCGGAGGACTCACGACGAGAGCGGGTCGGCACGGCGAGACGGTGGCCATCACGACGATTCCGTCCGAGCCGATTCTGCGTAGCACATCGGCCTCGATCTCGGCTCGTACGCCGGCGCGCGTCAGCTCGAGCTGACTGGCTGTGCGACTGATCTGATCAACCTGCGCACGCAGGTCGCGCTCCACCGTGCTTTGCTCCGCGCGCTCGCTCTCTGCAAGCCAGCGTGACAGGGAGAATCCGCCTACCGCCGCGGCGATCAGCATGACGAAGAGTATGAGCAGGGGTCCGCGACTCTTGCGCTTGCCGCCGATGCCTTGCCCACGCGCAGCCGCGAGCTCTTTGCCCACAGAAAGACGAAGCTGCAGGAACGACGTGAGGAGCGTCGCTACGGCGGCGATAATGGCGGCAAGGACTGCGTCGGACATTAGGCCAACGCTAGCATGGAGCCTCAACGTCGCGACCCGGCGGCCATCACAGGACTCGCGAATTTGCGAACGTCATCACACTGTCGCGCGCCCGCGACTCAGCCAGTCCTCCAGCACTCGAGTGGATTGGCCTCCTAGATGCAGCCCGACCTTCGTCCGACGCCAGAGAATGTCCTCGGCCGTTCGGGCGAACTCTTCCCTGCACAGGTAGTCAGCTTCACGTTCGTACAGGTGTGGCACGAGCTCCTCGCCCATGTCGGCGAGACTCGTGGCGTCACCGATGACGCGCGCGATGCGGGTGCCGTATGCCTGCGCGTACCGCACCCGCAAAGATGCCGGAAGCCACGGGTAGCGGCGCTCGAGTGTTCGTAGGAACACGGCAAAACTGCCGCCGGGCAGATCGCCACCGGGCAGCACGGCTGTCCGGGTCCACGGTCCCGATCCCGCATTCAGCTGCCGGCAGAGCATGTCCACCGCGCTTTCCGACAACTTCCGATACGTGGTGATTTTTCCGCCGAAGACGGACAGCAATGGAGCCGGCTGGGTATCCAGCTCGAGTACGTAGTCACGAGTCACACTGGCGGGATCCGTGGCCTCATCGTCGAGTAGCGGTCGCACGCCGGAATAGCTCCACGCGACATCCTGGACGCCGATCTGCCGCACGAAATACCGGTTGGCGATGTCGCACAGGTAACGGATCTCCGGCTCGTCGATGCGGACTCGTTGAGGCTCGCCATGGTAGTCGACATCCGTCGTACCGATCAGCGTGTACTCGCGCTCGTAGGGAATCGCAAACACGATGCGGCGGTCTCGATTCTGAAAAATGTAGGCAAAGCGATGCGAGAACAGCTTCGGGACGACGATGTGGCTGCCCTTGACCAAGCGGATGCGATGGCTCGCGGCGACCGGCGAACAGGTCTCGATGAACTCACTCACCCAAGGCCCTGTCGCGTTCACGATGGCACGGGCGCGAACAGTCTGGCGATTGCCGCCAGTGTCCGTGAGGGTCGCTGCCCATTGACCGTCCTGGACCTCGACCCGACCGCAGAGGGTGCGTGTGCGCACGGTGGCGCCGTGGCCGATGGCGTCCAAGGCATTGAGCACGACCAGGCGCGCATCATCGGTCCACCCGTCCGAGTAGACGAATCCTCGAGTGAATTGCCGCGAGAGCGGCTCTCCTGCGATGTGCTTCCTGAGATCGACGGCCCGGGAGGCGGCCAGGCGCTTGCGCGGCGCCAGATGGTCATACAGAAACAGCCCGGTGCGGATCATCCACATCGGCCGCAGGTGGGCATCGTGGGGCATCACAAAGTGCAGGGGCCGCATGATGTGCGGCGCCGCGTTCAAGAGGATCTCGCGCTCCAGGAGTGCCTTGCGCACCAGCGCGAAGTGGAAGTCCTCCAGATATCGCAGCCCGCCGTGAATGAGCTTGGTGCTCGCGGAAGAGGTGTGAGCCGCCAGGTCGTCCTTCTCGCAGAGCAGGACGGACAGGCCCCGTCCGGCGGCATCGCGGGCTATGCCGGTCCCGTTGATCCCACCGCCGACGACGAGAAGATCGTAGGACTCAGAGGGGGGCGGGACGCTCGGCGACGGCGGCCGGTGCGCTGCGGGCGTAGTAGTCGGGGTAGTCGGCGGCGAGGCCCTTGAATCGGCGATGGATCCAGAGGTATTGCTCGGGGACATTCCGGACTTGCGCTTCGATCAGCTGGTGAAAGCGAGCAGTATCCGCCGCGGGGGAATCGCTGGGAAAGTTTTTGAGGGGCGGGTGAATGACGGCGCGATAACCCTGCGAGCCCGGCAGGCGCTCGAAGAAGTACGGCAGAACCGTGGCGCCCGTCATCTTGGCCAGGCGCGAAGTGAAGGTATTCGTCGCTGCGGGTATCCCGAACATCGGGACCATCTCGGCGCCCTTCTTGCGGTAGCACTGGTCCGGCGCGTACCAGACGCACTCGTTGTGCTTGAGCGCGCCGATCAGAGCGCGGATATTGTCGCGCGCGATCGGATTGCCCCCGTGCCGGCAGCGGTTGCGGCCCAGGGCCCAGGCGAGCGCCTCGTTCTTCGTCGGCCGGTACAGAAAGCTGACGGGTCTCACACTCGCGATCATCCGGGCGCCCATCTCGAGCGGAGTGAAGTGCGCCGTGAGCAGGATGACCCCTTTGCCGAGGGCCAGCGCGGCTTCGATGTGCTCGCGTCCTTCGATGTTTACAATCCGCTCGATCTCGCGGGGAGCGGTCCACCAGGCCAGCGGGACTTCGAGCAGGGCGACACCTAAGCTTCGGAAATGGCGGTCGAGGAGACTTTCGCGCTCCTGCACGCTCAGTTCCGGCAGGCACAGCTCGATGTTGCGTCGGGCGATGCGGATGAACCGCAACGGCAGGTGGCGCATCACGAAGCCGAGCGCGGACCCTATGCGAACGATCGCGCGATACGGAAGCAGGGCCAGCAGCCGCAGAGCGAACAGGCCGGCCCAGGTGGGCCAGTAGTCGGGCAAGAGCAATCGAAAGCGCATTGAGAGACGACTGATCGCTTTGAATGTATGAAAAGAGCCAAGATCCCGAGTGCATTCTATGTCGAAGTCACGCTCCGCAGTGTGAGTTTGATCAGAAACGAGCGGGTTATTCTGCGGGACATCGACTGGCGTGTGCGCCCGGGGGAACGTTGGGTGCTCGCCGGTGGCAACGGCGCTGGCAAGACACAACTGTTGAAACTCGTTGCGGGTTCCGTGTGGCCGACGCCGACGGGGCGTGAGGTTCGTTCTTATCGCTGGCGCCAGGAGACCTTTTCCTCGCCTTTCGAGGTCAAGGACGAGATCGGCTATGTCGGAGCCGAAAGACAGGACAAATACGCGCGCTACGGCTGGAATCACAGCGTCGAGCAGATCGTCGGCACGGGCCGCTATCGCACTGACATCCCTATCGATGCGCTCAACGAGAGCGATCGGAAGCAGATCGCCGCGGTGTTGGAACGGCTGGGAATCGCGGCGCTGGCGCAGCGTCGTTTTCTGTCTCTTTCTTACGGCGAGCGCCGCCTCGTGCTTCTCGCACGGACGCTGGTGTCCGGCGCCAAGCTATTGTTATTGGACGAATTGCTCAACGGTCTCGACGAGACGAATCGAGCTCGCGCCTTGCGTTGGTTACAAGGGACAACTCGATCCAGGCTGCCCTGGATCCTCACCACTCATCGGATCGAGGACGTTCCTGACTCGGTGACCCACCTGCTCGTGCTCGAGGAGGGGCGAGTCGTCTACCGCGGCAGGCTGCGCAACGGCCCGTTGCGGCGGTGGCTGCACCCCGGTCATGACCGGCCCACGCGTCGGACTCCTGTGCCTCGTGTGCTTACACGTGCGGGACGGCTGCTCGTGCGCCTGGTCAACGCTTCCGTTTACCTCGATGAGCATGTTGCCTTGGCAGGCATTTCGTTCGAGGTCCGTAAGGGCGAGTGTTGGGTCGTTCACGGGGGGAACGGATCGGGGAAGACCACGCTCCTGCGAACGCTGTACGGCGACCACGGGGTCGCTGTGGGCGGAACCGTCGAACGGGCAGGCATCGAGCCCGGCGTACCGATTCAGGTTTTCAAGACTCGCGTCGGCCTCGTAGCGCCTCACTTGCAGACCGATCACCCTCAGCAGCTCACCGTCGCCGAGGTGGTCCAGTCAGGTCGACACGCGAGCATCGGGCTCAATGATCCACCGACACTCGCGGACAAAGCGGCGGCGAAGCGCGCACTGGCTTTCTTCGACCTGTCGCACCTGTCGCCGCGCACATTGGTCGAGCTCTCGTACGGACAGATGCGCCGAGTGCTTTTCGCACGCGCCTGGGTCCGTCGTCCGCAGCTGCTGCTGCTCGATGAGCCTTTTGCCGGCGTAGACGGTCCCACGCGGCGTGACCTGCTCACTCATCTGCAGACACTGATCGAGGAGGGCACGGCGGTCATCATGGCGACGCACCATCGTTCGGAGTGGCCGCTTTTGGCGACACATGAGCTGCAGTTGTCGGGTGGGCGCGCGCGTTACTGCGGTCCGGTACGATCCACCCTATGAAGCGCCTCATCCAATGGGCGGCGGTGGCGGTGGTTGTCGTGTGCATGATGACTGTCGCCCGGCAGCCGGAATTCTGGAAGCGATATCTCACAGCTCTGGTGCAAGGACCCGACGTCCCTGTCTCGTTCTATGAACCGCGGGAGCTCGTGGAAGGTGACAACCGACCGCCGGCGCCACGCGTTGGGCCTGCGCTAGAGATGCTGGATGTGAACGCTTTGCAGGCGGCGGCCGACTATGCGTCCAAGTTCAACTCCGATGCTCTGATGGTGACTCGGCACGGACACATCGTCTTCGAGCGGTACTGGAATGGCACCCGTTTCGATACCCTCGTGGACTCGCAATCCTTCATGCGCACGCTCAACGCCGTGCTCGTGGGAATCGCCATCGAGCAGCGCAAGATCGGTTGGCCGGACGAACCGATCGGCTATCTGATCCCCGAGTTGAACCGCGATGCGCGCGGTCAGATCACCGTTCGCAATCTTCTTCAGGACTCGAGCGGCCTGGATTCTCGTGAGAGCGCACGCGAGCGCTTCGGCCCGGACATTACCCAGGGCCCTCTGCAGGCCAAGCTCGCCGGCAGACCCGGGTGGAGCTGGGCCGACCAGCCTGCCGATAGCCAGCTCCTGGCGCTCGCCATCGAGCGTGCGACGAAGCAGCGCTATGCGCAGTACCTGTCAGTGGCTTTGTGGAGGAGACTGGGCTCAGCGGATGCGTGGCTGTGGCTCGACCGGCCCGGCGGCAGCGCCCACGCGGACTGCTGTTTGCTGGCGCGTCAGGGGGACTGGCTCCGCCTCGGAGAGCTGCTCGCCAACGACGGCCGCTTCGAAGGAGATGAGATCGTTAGGCCGAAATGGGTCATCGAAATGCTGGCGCCCGCGAAGGGCAACCCGAGCTACGGCTCGTCCCTGAAGGTGAAGCCCGGCAGAACCGCTGAGGCGTATGCCTCGCAGGATGTCTACCTGGTCGAAGGCAGGGGCCACCGGATGTGGATCGTGCCTTCGATGGCGCTCGTAATACTGCGCACGGGGAGTACTCTGGGCGCCGGGTGGGACGACTCACGCATCCCGAATCTCATTATCCGTGGCGCGCGGGACTACGTGCCGGCGCAGGCTCGTCCCGGCGTCAATCTCAGGGACCTCGTCCCCAGCCACTGAATGAACAAGCGACTGCTCGCGCTCTTCTTCGTCAGCGTCATCGATATCCTGGGGTTCGGCATCCTCATCCCGCTGGTGCCCTACATGGGCGACCGCTTTGGCGTGCCGGCGCAGTGGATCACGCCGATTCTGGGCGCCTATTCCCTGTTCCAGTTCCTGTCGGCGCCCTTCTGGGGACGGCTGAGCGATCGTTACGGTCGCCGCATGATCCTCATGACGAGCCTGAGCGGCGCGTGTGTCTCGTACATCATGCTGGGACTGGCGAACAACGTCTGGTGGCTGATCGGCTCACGCATTCTCGGCGGGTTCATGGCCGGCAACATCGCCGCAGCGTTCGCGTACGCCTCCGATGTCAGTGAGCCGCGCAACAGAGCCGCATCGTTGGGATTGATCGGCGCCGCCATCGGCATCGGTTTCACGATCGGCCCGGCAGTCGGCGGCGTGCTTGCGGGAAACGATGTGGCGACGGCCAACTTCGCTCGCCCCGCGATCGTGTCGGCTTTCCTGAGCGTGTTGGCGATCGCGCTGGTGGCTTTCGTTCTGCCTGAAAGCAACACCGCCGCACAACGAGCGCAACATTCGATGCGCTCGAGATCGAGCGCGTGGCGACTGCTTCTCGACCGTCCCGCGCTGCGGTTCGTTGCCTGCGCCACGCTGCTCGTGACTGCCTCGCAATCGATCCTGGAATCGATCTTTGCCATCTGGGCGCTCAACAAATTCGGGTTTGGGCCGAGGACCGTCGGGCTGCTGTTGTTCTGCTTCGCCTCGCTCGCCGTGTTGACCCAGGGCGGACTGGTGCGCGTGCTGGTGCCTCGTCTGGGCGAGCCCAAGCTGGCGACGATCGGGATACTTGCCTACGTGGTCGGGCTGGTGTTGGTGGGGGAGTCGCCCGGCTGGGTGGCCACGGCCGCGGGCCTGGCGCTGTGCGGAATCGGCACCGGCTCGTTCAGTCCGAGTGCGTCTGCGCTGGCTTCGAAGCAATCCAGCGATCACGACCGGGGCGCCGTCATGGGGACCTACCAATCGAGCAGCAGTCTCGCCCGAGTGATCGGACCCTTCATCTCCGGGCCCGTCTACGCAGCGTTCGGTCCCAGCGCTCCCTATCTACTGGGCGCGCTGGTCGCCGCACCCGCCGCCTGGTTCGTGCTGCGCGTCAGGTCCTACAGCTCGATCTCCGTCTCGAAGATCGACACCGCCTGACCGATGATCCACACGCCGTCGAGCGCGCCGTCCTTGAAATCCAACTCCACCTGAACGCGTCCGGGCCTGTGCAGGTGATGGCCTTGAACGCCGGCGAAGGTGGCACGGTTTTCCTTTGCAGTGAGCACGCCGTGGCGCGACAGGTATGCGCCCAGGAGTCCGTGAGCATTGCCGCTGACCGGGTCCTCGATGATCCCGAGGGCGGGACAGAACATCCGAGACTCGGTGAGATGATCCTTACCGGAGGTCAGCGTGAAGACGAAGTACCCGGCGGCGCCGATCTGAGCTGACAACGTCGTCAGCCGGTTGACGTCCGGCTTGAGGTGCTTCAGCGGCTCCTGACCGCGCACACCGACAATGAGGCGCGTGCTGCTGGAGCCTACAATTCGTAGCGGGCAGCGCGGATCGATGTCGTCCGTTGCCAGTGCAAGAGCATCGAGGACCGCCAACCTCTCGCGATCGTTGAGCTCGCGGCCCACGGGTGGAGCGTTCTGCCGAATCGCGATGCTGCGTTCGTCACCGGTCCCACGGACTTCAACGTGGACGACTCCCGCTTTCGACTTCTGGCGCAGCCGCGTAGCCGCGCCGTTACGACGGGACAGAACATAGTGCGCCGCCACGGTCGCGTGGCCTACGAAGCCGACCTCGGTCCTTGGCGTAAAGAACCTCGCTCGCAAGTCGTGATCGGGTCCCTCGCCGCCGAGGATGAAGGCGGTATCCGCATTGTTCAGCTCGCGAGCGACCGCGAGCATCTGGGCTTCCGTGAGGTCATTGGCGTTGAGCACCACGCCCGCGGGATTCCCTGTGAAGCGTTCGCGGGTGAACGCGTCGACTTGGTGGACCTGGATCTTGCGCGTCATCGTGAATAGCCCGCTTACAGCGAGGGGGGCGATTCTAGTCCTTATCGCGCATCCGGAGTGCTAACATGCGCGCGCAATAAACCTTGGGGTGGCCCGCGAGGGGCCTGAGACGCTGGGAGTGCCGGCGAACCCGTTGAACCTGATCCGGTTAGTACCGGCGTAGGGAGCAGGTGTGAAATCCCCTCTTCAATCGCGTATTTCGTTTCAAGGACTTGCATGGAGTCTAGGCTTCTGCGCGACAGTCGCCTGGGCGCAGGAACAGCCCCTGCAGGAAGTGGTCGTGACCGCGACGCTGCGACCGCTTCCCGAGGTCTCGGTACCGGCCAGCGTGTCGGTGCTGGAAACGCGTGTACTTCAGGATGCAGGGCAGCAGCATCTGGAGGACGTGCTGGGACTGGTGCCCAATCTGAACTGGGCGGGAGACACGAACCGCCCCCGGTATTTCCAGATCCGGGGCATCGGCGAGCTCGAGCAGTACCAGGGCGCGCCCAACCCTTCCGTAGGCTTCCTGATCGATGACATCGACTTCAGTGGCCTCGGCAGCGCGGGGACCCTCTATGACCTCGACAGGGTCGAGGTCCTGCGAGGTCCTCAAGCCGCGCGCTACGGGGCGAATGCGCTCGCCGGCCTCATCTATCTGCGCAGCCCCGATCCGACGGATCGGCTGACCGCCAGAGTCGACCTCGAAGGCGGGGACTATGCCACCCGCTCGGTGGGGGCCGTCGTGAGCGGTCCCGTCGGGTCGCTGGACTCCGGCTTCAGGCTGGCCGTACAGCACTATGACAGCGACGGCTACTATCGCGACGTCTATCTCGATCGCGACGATACGGATCGCCGTGGAGAGCTGACTCTTCGCGGACGTTGGGTCTATACCCCGAGCGATCGGCTGCGAATCGATCTGACGGCGCTGCACGTTCAACTCGACGATGGCTACGATGCGTTTGCCATCGACAATTCGAGGAACACCCAGTCGGATAATCCGGGACTCGATGTGCAGCATTCCACGGGCGCTGCACTCCACGTCCGTTACGCTCTCGACAAGAATCTCGAGCTGACCGCAATCGGGACGTACGCCAAGACGCTGGTGACGTACAGCTTCGACGGTGACTGGGGCAATCCCAAGCTGTGGGCGCCGGTGACGGATCTCTACCAGTACACAGAGTTACAGGACCGCAATCGCACCACTCGCAGTGTTGAGTTGCGGTTGGGCACCGAAGCGACGCAGGGCTTTTCCTGGCTCGTCGGCGTCTATGCGAATCAACTCGATGAGAGTCTCATCGACACGAGCCTCGGCGCCTACGACGATGTCGTGTACGGAACCGGCCTGTTTGAGTCGAACACGAAAGTCAACAGCGGATATCGCGCGCGCAACGGCGCGGTGTTTGGAGAAGTGGATGGCGATTTAACCTCCGACCTCCACTGGTCGATGGGTTTGCGCGGTGAGCGCTGGACCGCGAGCTATCACGGTGAGACGACTGACAACATCGAAGCCACGGTGACGCCCTCCGACGCGCATCCTTCCAACAACCTGTGGGGCGGACAGGCCTCGTTGACGTACGATCTCCGGCCCGCGCAGTCCCTGTATTTTCAGGTGGCGCGCGGCTACAAGGCAGGCGGCTTCAATCTGAGCCAGGGCCTGCTGCCCAGTCAGCTGTCCTTCTCGCCCGAGAGCGATATCAATGTGGAGGCGGGATACAAGGCGGACCTGCTCGATCATCGCCTCCGGGTGAACGCCGACGTGTTCTATCTGGACCGGCACAACGCGCAGATCAAGACGAGCTTCCAGAGCGTACCGACCGACCCGAATACCTTCATCCTGTACACCGGCAACGCCGCCCGCGGGCACAACTACGGTCTCGAGAGCGACGTCGACTGGCGAGCCAGCAGTCGATTCACGTTCGGAGCCTCCCTCGGGTTGCTGCGCACCTTCTTCGAGGACTTCGTGCAGCAGGGCGCCGATGGCAGCACCCTGCTGTCGGTGTCGCGTGAGCTGGCCAATGCGCCCCATTGGCAGGCGGCCCTCAATGCGACGTATCGCGCTCCTTACGGAGCTTTTGCGCGGATCGATGTCACCGGCATGGGCTCGTTCTACTTCGACCTGCCGCCGAACGAGACGCGTTCCGGCGCCTATGGCCTCGTGAATGCAAAGCTCGGGTGGGAGCGGCAGAAGTGGGCCGCGTACGTGTGGGGCCGGAACCTGCTGAACAAGAACTATGCCGTCCGGGGGTTCTTCTTCGGCGATGAGCCTCCGGACTTCAACAACAAGCTGTACGTGCAGCTGGGCGATCCGCGTATCTTCGGCGCCAGCGTGCGTTACTCGTTCAACTAGGAGTCTCAGATGGACATCGCTGTTGAGATGAGCTTGTACCCCCTGACATCGGAGTTCATCCCCACCATCAAGGACTTCATCGACAGGTTGAATACGCACAGCGACCTGCGCGTGGTGACCAACAGCCTGAGCACGCAGGTGTTCGGCTCGCACGAGCGCGTGTTCGACGTGCTGAAGGCGGAGATCGGAAGGACCTTCACCGATCGCGATCGGGAGGGTGGCAAGGCCGTGTTCGTGATGAAAGTGCTCGGGCCGCTGGCACCCGCATGACCGACCTCATCAACGGCATCGCGGTGGGGCTGGCG
>Ga0207707_10005193_pt1 | contig 11415 bp, 17 predicted proteins | sample KBSC83BmetaG_FD_184336 | JGI IMG/M metagenome (GOLD analysis project Ga0207707, IMG submission 184336) | Corn rhizosphere microbial communities from Kellogg Biological Station, Michigan, USA - KBS C8-3B metaG (SPAdes) (version 2) | ecosystem: Host-associated > Plants > Roots > Rhizosphere ... | reverse complement strand
TGGCGACAAGGGGCGCAGTGATGACCGGGTGTGCCGGGCCTGCGGCATGAGCTATGACGCGGAGGCGTACCTGTGGCGGTACCGGCTGGTGACGGAGTTGGCGGGTTGGGTGTCGGTGGAGCGGGCGGCGGAGACGTGCGGCCGGTCGGAGGCGACGGTGTGGGCGTGGCAGCGGGGCTTGGAGGTGCCGTCGGCGTGTTCGCGGTTCACCCGGCGGGTGGTGGTGGAGCTGGCGGCGGTGGTGGCGAAGTCGGAGGCGACGCCGCGGGTGTCGAGGCGGTCGGCGTGACTGGTCCGGCCATTATGGTGCTATTGACGTGGCAACCGAGTACCCACTGCGATGGCGACTAGGTATCCACGAGGAGGGGTCATGCAGATCCAACAGGGCAACGAATGGCTGGCCGCGCAGGACCGTGGCTGGACGACCTACAGCGTCGAGGTCATGACGCACCCGGACGACCACACCAGCGAGCTGGTCATCGACTCGATCTGGACGACCCAGGCCGAGACGCGCCAGCGCGTGCGTGCCCTGCTCGCCGAGGGTGTCCACCCAGCCAACATCAGCGTGGACGAGTGCAGGCGCATGGCCGGTCGGCAGACCACCCTCGGCATGGGGGTGCTCGCATGAGCGGCGACCTGTCGTTGGGTGAAGCACTTGACCGCATCGGCCAGCGCCTCGACTACGCGACGCGGGCGTGGGTGGAGGCGGGCTATCCCGACCGTGGTCCTGAGGCTGTGGCTCGCGAGGAGGCGTTCCTGGCTCTCCACCGCTGGAATCACCGCGTCACGGGTCCGCTGACCGCCCGGTGTGACACGTGCGACGGCTACACGCGGCGCATCCTGCACGCATCCTCGGAAGGCAAGAGCCGTGGCTGAGGAGCCATGCTCGCGTGAGGCGCAAATGACTGCGTCGCTCCGGCTGCCGCTGGTGGCGCTGTGATCGCCCCTACGCTCACGAGCGTGCCGATCACGCCTGACACTGCTCGTGAGCTCTCCCGCGCCGCCAAGCAGATGCACTCGTTCCGCGCCCGCCGGGACCAGCTCATCGTCCAGGCGCACGCCGAAGGCGCCGGCTTGCGGGAGATCGCCCGCGTGGCTGGGCTGACCCACCGCGCCGTCGCGAAGATCATCGAGAGGACGAAGACGTGAGGGCCGTGGTCACCAACGATGACCCGAATGTCGCGCTCTGCACCCTCGCGGGCGATGCAACCGCTGAGCACGACTATCGGCCGTTCACCTACGAGCGATGGGGCGGGCCGCACACGTCTCTGCGCTGCGTGTGGTGCCACACGGTGGCGTGCGGCGACGTTGACGAAACCGATCCCTGCATTGAGCCGTATCACCACGGCGGCGGCCACCGGACGCGGAGTGGCGTCACCTGGCCGCTGGGCGGGAACCGGCCGTGACGCTGGCTGATCTTCGGGCGCTCAACGCGGTCTTCCACGAGGACGCCGAGACGATCACCGCGTCGGCACCGTGCCCGACCTACACGCACCGCCCCGAGAAGGTCGCACCCGAGTACCTCGTGACGTTCAGGTGCCCCGCGGGCGAGTCCACGACGCCGTTCTGCGGACCCTGTACGGCCGATCGCCGCGCTGGCCGGTTCGGTTGTAGCCCGGACGTTCGACCTGATGGCGGCTGTCCTGACGGCTGCGAAGGTAGCCGCGTCGTCCGCGTGCGGACCTTCGTCCCGCGCACCATCCACAAGGCGAAACTGGCAGGTGCCTCCGATGACTGACCCGTCCGTATCCGCCACGACTAGTACGGTCGCTAACCGGAGGCTCGTGACGTTCAACGACGCCACCGATCTGCGGGAGCACCTGGACTTGCTCAACGAAGCGGGCATCACGCCCGTCGCGGTCGGCATCGACGCCACCCCTCAGCCGTTCCTCATCACGCTCGTCGGTCCCTACGCCGACGGCGAGCACGTGATCTTCGACAGCCCGTGGCAGACCGACTGCGACTACGGCGAGATGGTCGACGGCAAGTGGGTGTCTAAGCCGCCGTACTGCGACGAGTGCATGGCGCAGGTGCATGGCATGGAGCACCTGCGATTCCCGGTCACCGTGCTCGCTCAGGAGGTTCCCGATGGCACCTGAGACAGACGCCACGACAGGTGCGGTCGCTCGTGAGGGTGCCGCGTCACTAGCGGGTGGCTCCGCCGAGATACTTACGCCCCGGCAACGGGTCCTGCATGCCGTTGACTGCTACTCGCTGACATGGAACCGGAGCAGCGTCAGGTTCTGGACGGGCGATGCCGAATACCGCCTGGCGACGCGCGCCGAGCGTAAGGCCGTTGATGAGTTGGTGCGGGAGGGCGTGATTCGCCGCTTCATGGCGGCGGGCTATGCCTACGTCGAAAGAGGCGGCTTCGAGCGCGTCCCGAACAAGGAGGCCCTGAGTGTCCAAGCCTGACTCCGCCGCGTGCCATTGCGGTCGGCCCATCGTGCCCGAGGACGGCTTCAAGGTGTGCCGCATGTGCAAGTTCTCGTCGTGCGAGCAGTGTCGGGACGAGCCGGTAACCGCCGCTCTGACGGCTGCCGACCTAGAGCCCTACGCGGCGATGGAGGCCGAGAAGCACCGCGCCGAGGAAGGCGGTGGATGCATCTGTGGCTTCTGCGCCTGGTCGGTCGAGCACGTCGTCATCATGTCGATCCGCGACGGGTGGCCGTTGGCCGAACGTGACCGCAAACTTGCCAACAACCCGGTCGTGCAGCAGTTGGTCGCGCTCGACCGACTCGGGATGCTGGACTACACCGCCGGGCCGTGCTGCTGGCGCTGCCTGCCGGACTACCCGGTCATGCTCTGCTGCCCCGAGTGCGGCAACAAGCGGTGCCCGCGTGCGAACGACCACGACAACGCCTGCACCGACTCCAACGAGCCGGGACAGCCGGGGAGCGCATATGCCTGAACCGCTCGCTAGCGACGACGCCGATATTTCGGTGCGGTCGCACGCTAACGGCGGCTGACGGCTGCCCTGCGACACGCCGTGATCTTGCCGCTCGAATGACACGAGTGGGATTCGCGTCGTACCCTGCCAGCCAGCAGGAGGGAACCACCCACCGGCGGTCGGGCCGACAAGCCCGCGACCCGGCCTCCACGCTCACAAAAACCCCTCTCTGAACCCCTGCCCGAAAACGGCGGGGGATCGAGGACCCCGGCGACGGCGGCAACCGTCCCGGGCCACGGCCAACCTGATGAGAGGTTGACGGAGATGACGGTAGTTGGCGCTGGCCGGATGCTCGGTCGCGACCCGCTCGACGAGTTGTGTTGCTGGGGCCGCTGTCAACGGCCGATCTGGGATGCGCACGCGCCGTTGTGCCGTGAGCACCTGTTCAGGGCGTGGTTCGCCTACCAGTCGCACGCGAGTGACGCGCTCCGCCTCGAAATGGAGTCGGCGCGCACGACCCGCGCCGAGCGTCGCGCCGAGACCGGCGTCGTCTACTTCATGCGGTTCGGTGACCGGATCAAGATCGGGTTCACCGGCAACCTGCAGCAGCGCCTCGTCGACGTTCCCCACGACGAACTGCTGCTGACGATGCCGGGCACGATGGCTGACGAGAAGCGGTGCCACGCTGCGTTCGCGCACCTGCGCGAGACCGGCGAATGGTTCCGCGCCGAGCCGGACCTGCTCGACTTCATCGCCGACCTGTCCGCCTAGCCAGCGGAGGCACTGTCTCTGCAGCCCGGCCAGCGCGCCGGGCTTCGTCGTCTCCGAGCTGGGACGGAAAGGCCGAGATGGCAGCGCGTGGCAACCCCTACCAACGCAGCTACACGACCGCCGAGCGCGACGCCGAGATCGCCCGGTACTGCATCGGCCGCACCGTCAGCGAGGCCGCCGAGCATTTCGGTGTGAACAAGTCCACGATCAGCCGCGCCCGCGCCCGCGCGATCGACGCGGTGATCCGTCCAGCAGGCGAGGAAGCGAAAGCCGCCGAACTGCTCGAACTCGACGCGCTGGCGGTAGAGGCATGGCAGGTACTCCGCGCCAACCACATCCACGTCTCAGACGGCCGCGTGGTCCGTGACGACGGTCAACCGATCCTCGACCACAAGCCGGTGCTGATGGCGATCGACCGGATCTTGCGGATCCAGGAACGCCGCGCCCGGCTGATGGGCTACGACGCGCCAACCCGCAAGGTCGTCGAGGTGCTCACCAACGACGTCGTCGACCAGGCGATCGCGCAGGAGCTCGCCGCGATGGAGGCGCTGGATGCTGGTCGAAGCGCCGATCGAGAGGCTGCAGCAGCTCCGCCGGCTACGAGTTGAGCGGGAGCGTCGGCAGCGCGAGGTAGCCCGCGCCACCTGGACGACACCGGGCGAGTTCGCCCGGGCGCTCGACCCGGCCACCCGGCAGACCGAAGCGCTCGACGTCATCGACCGTGAGCTTGCCGCCGTCCAACGCGGCGAGACGTTGAAGCTCGCGTTGTACGCGCCGCCGCAGGAAGGCAAGTCCGAACGGGCGGTCCGCCGGTTCGTCACGTGGCTGCTCGCGCTCGACCCGACCCTGCGCATCGCGATCGTGTCGTTCGAGGCCGACACCGCGGTCCGGTGGGGACGGCAGATCAAACGCGACATCGACGACCATCCTGAGCTTGGCATCCGGATCCGCACCGACAGCCAAGCGGCCGGCCGGTGGGAGACCGACGCCGGCGGCGGTGTGTATTGCGTCGGTCTCCGGGGCGCCTTGACGGGCCGCCCGGTGGACGTGCTCGTCATTGACGACCCGGTGAAGGACCGACCCGCCGCCGAGTCGAAGATCGAACGCGAGCGGGCGTGGGACTTCTGGGAGAACGTCGCGAAGATCCGCGCGTACCGCACCGTGCTCATCCAGACCCGGTGGCACGTCGACGACCTCGGCGGGCGGTTCGAGTCTCGTGAGCCGGGCGAGTGGCGGGTCGTGAAGATCCCCGCGATCGCCGAGAGCGCCGACGACCCGCTGGGCCGCAAGCCGGGTGAGGAGATGCGGTCGCAGACCCCGGACAAACGTCCGCCGGGCTGGTTCACGCGGATGCGACAGACGATGTCGGCCTACGTGTTCTCCGCGCTGTTTCAGCAGTCACCGACCGCTGGTGAAGGCAACATCTTCAAGCGCGGCGACTGGCGGTACTGGCAGACCGGTGACGCCGGGCAGACCATCACTCTCACCGCGGAGGACGACGGCCGGCGCGAGTCCTACGCGCTCGACACGTGCACACGGTTCATCACGATGGACCTCGCCACCTCGACGAGAACCAGCGCGGACTGGACCGTCGCGACCGCGTGGGCGATTACGCTGTCCGGCGACCTGGTGGTGCTCGACCGGATCCGCGACCGCATCCCTGAGAACGACCACGCGTCGTTCGTCGCACCGCTGCGGCAACGCTGGCTCGGCCCGCACGACGTCACCTGGATCGAGTCGCGCATGTTCGGCACCACCCTCGTCTACGCGATGGGCCGCGCCGGCGTTCCGATCGATGAGCTCGAGGCAGACACCGACAAGGTGACCCGCGCACTCGCCGCGTCACCCTTGGTGAAGCAGCACCGGGTCTGGCTGCCGCGGCATGCGTCGTGGCTCGACGAGTGGCTGGACGAGCACGCCGACTTTCCGAACGCGACGCACGACGACCAGGTCGACACGACCGGCTACGCGGCGCGCGTCGTCATCGCCCACTGGCTGCCGCCGGAAACCGCCGAGGAGACGTTGCAGAGAGCCGCGGCGGATCGCACCGGCGACGGCGATTTCGAGGACCTGATGACCAAAGCCTGGTAGCCGTGAGGAGGCGCAGTGGCGAACATGCCGACGGGCGCTACCGGCTACACCGACAGCAACGCACTGTTCGGCGCGCTTGACATCGACGGCTTCGGCACCCTCGTTGATGCGCTGCTGGAGAGCGTCCCGGAACTGCTGTGGCCCCGGTCGATCTGGACCTACTCCCGGATGCGGCATGAGCCGCAGCTCGCCGCGATCCTCGCCGCGTACACGTTGGCGATTCGCCGGGCCCGCTGGTCAGTAGACCCTGCCGGCTGCCGCGACGAGGTGGCGCAGCAGACCGCTGACGACCTCGGTCTGCCGATCCTCGGGGTCGACGCGAAACCGACCGGCGCGCGTCGACGAGCGTTCACGTTCGCTGAGCATCTGCGGTTGTCGTTGCTCGACCTGCCTTTCGGGCACATGCCGTTCGAGCAGTCGTGGTCGTTTGAGACCGGACGGTGGCGGCTCGCCGCGGTGCAGGAGCGGATGCCGCAGACGATCGCCGAGGTCAAGCTCAACAAGGACGGCACCCTCGCGAGCATTCGACAGGAAGGCTCCGTCCCCGGGCAGCAGCCGCGACCTATCCGAACCGACAACCACGCGCTCGTCTGGTACGCGAACGAACGGGAAGGATCCAACTACTTCGGCCGGTCGCTTCTACGCCCAGCGTTCCCACTCTGGCTGATCAAGGACCAGGTGCTGCGGGTCCACGCCACATCGATCCGCCGGTTCGGGCTCGGCATCCTTGACTACGAGGCACCGGCGGGCGCGACCCCGCAACAGATCGCTGAGGCGCAGCGGGTCATCAGCAGCTACAAAGCGACCGAACACGCCGGAATCGCCTCACCGAACGGCTTCAAGGCGCGGCTCGCCGGGTTGCAAGGCAACGTGCCTGACGCTGTCGAGTTCCTGAACTACCTCGACCGGCAGATGACGCGCTACACCTTGACGTCGCTGCTCGACATGGCTACCGCAGAGCGTGGCGCGCGGTCGCTCGGCGAGACGGTGATGGACCTGATGGTCTACGCGCAGCAGGCTGTCGCGGACGCGCACGCCGACGCCGCCACGTCGCAACTGGTGGTCCCGCTAGTAGATGCGAACTGGGGTGAAGACGAGCCAGCGCCGCGGATCGTGTGCGGTGACGTCGGCGCGGACCTTGAGCTGACCGCGCAAGACATCTACTGGCTCACCTCTTACGCCGCGTTGACGAACGACCCGCAGCTCGAGCAGTTCATCCGCGACCGGTACGGGATCCCGGAGATCGACCCGAACTACATCCGCGAGCCGGCCGCCGCGTTGCCGCCGCCGTCAGGAGGACCGGCGTCATGAACCCGTGGCAGGACCGTCACCCGAGCGTGCGGCACTTCGCGCCGCTGTTCCGCTATGACCATCTGCCGGCGGCGCTGCAGCAGGTCAGCGCGCCGTTCGGCGAGCTAGCCGTCCAACTGCTGGGTCTCGTGCCGGACGGGCCGGAATTGTCGGCCGCGCTACGGAAGCTGCTCGAGGCGAAGGACTGCGCGGTCCGCGCGCACGTGTTGGCGGCCCAACAGTGATCGTCACCTGCCCCGACTGCGCCAACCAGCTCGGCGTCGAACCCGGCACGCGGCTCAAGCACAACGCTGACGGCTCGCACACCGTTATCCCGCCGACTCCGCCGCGGAAGGCGACCGACCCGAAACCGAGAGGACGTCGCCGTGGCTGACGATGCGCGCTACCGGTTCCGCGGCAACGTCAAGCCGACCGCCGAAGTGAAACGTCCGGTCCGTGCCTACCGCAACGCCGACACGACCGACGCCAACGGCACCAAGTCGACGAGCGCGACGATCGACATCTTCGACGTCATCGACTCGTGGGGCGGCTATTGGGGCATCAGCGCCGGTGAAGTCGACCAGGCGCTCGCCGCTCTCGGCGAGGACGTGACGACCCTGTACGTGCGGGTCAACTCACCCGGCGGCGAAGCCACAGAAGGCATCGCGATCGCCAACCTGCTCCGCGCGCACGCCGCCACCATCCACGTCACCAACTACGGGCTCGCCGCCTCCGCCGCGTCGGTCATCGCGATCGCCGGTCACACATTGACGATGGCGCCTGGGTCGCTGCTGATGATCCACAAGGCGTGGAACTACGCCCGCGGCAACGCTGACGACCTGCGTGATGAGGCCGGGATCCTCGACAAGTTCGACCAGAGCCTCGCCGGTATGTACGCGCTCAAGGGCGGCGGTGACACCGACTGGCTTGCGCTGATGGGCGCCGAGACGTGGTTCACCCCAGAAGACGCGGTTGCGGCGGGGTTGGCGGACAAGGTCGGGATCGAAACCGGGCCGCCACCGGCGAACCCGGACGACCAGGTCGAGCCGATGCCTGACGTCGATGGTGACACGCCGTTCGACCGTGCCGCCCGCGTGTTCGACCTGTCGGTGTTCGAGCACGCACCTGCCGCGTTCGCGGCGCACACGCCCGCCGCGCGGGCACCCGAGACTCCCGCCGCGTCCGCGGACGGGTCCACCACCACGCAGGAAGGGAGCGCTGCCGTGGCTTTCACAGACGAGCAGCTCACCACCATGCGGCAGACGCTCGGCGTGGCCGACGACGCGGACGAGGCGACCATCCTGGCCGCTCTCGACGAGGCGTTGGCCGAGCACGCCGAGCCGCCGGCCGCACCCCCGGCGACGCCCTCGGTTCCCGAGGGGCACGTCGTCATCGACGCGGACGCTCTCGAGGAGCTGCGTATCGCTGCACGCGCCGGAGCTGAAGCTCGCGCGCAGCAGCTGCGGCAGGACCGCGACGACGCGATCAACGCGGCGATCGCTGGCGGCCACGTGGCCCCGGCGCGGCGCGCGCACTGGCAGGCGAAGTGGGACGCCGACCCCGACGGCGTCCGCGCATCACTCGCGCAGCTCTGCGAGGGCGAGCCGATCTTCCCGGTCGCGCCGACCGGTTACGCCGGATCGGACGACACCGACGGTGAAGGCACTCAGCCGTTCACCGAGGACGAGGCGGACGCGCTCGCCGCTCTCGCCGGCCTTCCGAAGGGAGCGATCCGATGAGCGACTACCTGCCTCGGTACAAGGACGGCGACACCGTCCCTGTCACCGTCGGCGCCGGCGGCATCACCGGCGGCCAGCTGATCAACACGACCGGCGTCCTCCCGAGTGACGCCGACGTGAAGGTCGCAGGTGTCGCCGGGCAAGACGGGGCGCAGAACGCCATCGTCACCGTCTTCCGCAGCGGGCTCCACATCGCGACAGCGTCCGGATCGATCGCCAACGGCGATCCGATCTGCGCTGCTGCCTCCGGCAAGGTGCGCACCTGGGTCGCTGGCACTGACCCGGTGGCCGCACGCATCGGGCGGGCTTGGTCGGCCGCCACGAACAACACCGCCGTCACCTACAGCCTCTTCGGCGTCTGAGGCGAGGAGGAACGATGCCCGACACCAATTACGACTTCCCGATCCCGACCATCAACGGTCAGGCGATCACCGTCCAGTGGCTGCAGGCCGACCCGCGGCGCATCTACCGGCTGCTCAACACGCTGGTCCAGCGGTTCCTGATCGGCCACCGGCTCCTCGCCGGCCGCGTCGACCTCACCGGGTCCGGCGTGGGCATCTACGAGGTGTCCGAGTCGATCTTCGCTGACCTGTCGTCCGCGACGGTCCCGCCGCTCGGCGAGTACCCGCTGACCACGACCACCCCTGGTCAGCTCGCAGCGGTGAAGCCGCTCAAGGACGGCCTCGACTCGCTGATCTCCGACGAGGACATCGCGCACAACCGGATCAACAAGGTCATGCGCGACCTCGTGAAGATCGCTAACACGCTGGTCCTGAAGGCGGACGGTCTCGCGCTCGCTGCGGTCTCCTCGCAGGTGACGCAGACACAGGCAGCAGCCGCGTCCTGGAGCAGCAGCACGGCCAACCCGTTCCTGGACGTGATGCTCGCCAAGGCGGCGATCATCGGCCAGAACAAGGGCTACAACCCCGACACGGTCGTCGTGTCGTTCGTGCAGTTCGCCTACGTCGTTTCGGCCGCGGTGAAGCTGCAAGGGCTGCCGCGCGAGACAGCGAACAACGTCATCGAATCCGGCAACATGATCCGCCTCGCCGGCGTCACCTACCTGGCGACGAACAACGGCCCGACGAACCCGTTGGTGGCCGACTCGACGATGCTCGGCTCGATCGCCTACGAGCGGCTCGGCGGTGGCTACCAGGGCGATCCGACCCCGCCCAACGCGACGGACGACAACCCGACGAGCAGCGGCGTCGAGACCAAGCGGATGCGGCAGGACGAGGTCGACGGTGTTCGGTTCCGCGCTCGGCTGGTGCGCGCACCGATGATCCAGGAACCAAACGCCGGCTGCTTCCTCACGAGCGTGGGGGTCTGACATGGCGCAGAAGAGTTACGTCGTCAAGGCGGCGGGCGTCGTCCCCACTCTCGACGAGGGGATCTCGACGCTGGTGCTGCACGGCGCGCAAGTGCCGCCCAGCGCTTCGAAGGACTGGATCGAGCACGCGCTCGAGATGGACCTGATCGAGGAGGGCAAGCAGGCGTCGGGCATGGACGTTTTGGCCGGCGACGGCAGCGAGCTCGTTCTGCCGGTGGTGCCCGCGCCGGCCGTGTCCTCGCCGGGAGGCGGGTCGCGCTCGGCAGGCAACGACGGAACGAGCGCTCCGGCGAAGTCCGCGAGCAAGGCGGACTGGGTCGCTTGGGCGGCAAAGGTCGAGGGCGTCGACGTGGACAGCGAGCAGGGCAAGGCGCTGGCCGAGAAGTCGCGTGACGAGCTCGCCGACGCCTACGCCGACCGCACGCCGTCGGCCTGACTGTTTCGATGCTGGTCCCCGTCCGGGAGGGCTGATCCGTGGCAGGTCAAAATTTGGCGCCGACGTCGTCGGTCGTGTTCACCACGACTGGCGGCACTGGCAACCACGACACGGTGACGTTCGCCTCGGACGGGGACTACGTCGAGATCATCAACCTGGGTGCGACCCGGATCTCGGTGATAGTCGACCCGGGCGCGACGGACCCAACGGTGGACGGTGACGGGACGATCACGGTGCCGGCGGGCGGGACGTTGCTGGAGCCGTCACGGGCGCGTGGCAGCACGGCAGTGAAGGCGATCTCGTCGGCAGCGTGCGATGTCGCGATGCGCGTGGTGCACGGCTGATGGGCTACGAACTGCCGCGCCGCTCCAGCGCTGGCGGCCCAGCTCCTACCGGTGGTTCTAGTGCGGCTGGTACACCCGTCGTTCGGGCGTTCCCGTTCACCTTCGACAGCCCCGGTCTTGTGACGGGTCACACCGTCTACACGCCCACGGCGGGCGACATCCTGTTCGACGCCTGGTTTGAGATCACGACCCCGTGGGACGGCACGACACCGCTCGCGGACATCGGCACCTACACAGCCGGTGTCGACGGGTGGTGGATGAACACGCTCGGCAGCCCTGTTGACTTGACGCAGCCAGACTCAGAGAACGAGTGGGGCGCTGGCCTGATCGCGCAAGGTACGGCGGCACCGTTGTCCAGCGACCTGGTGCACGCCGCGCTCACCGGCTATGGCACCTACGACAGCTTCAGGGCTGGGCTACGGAACCTGCCTGCGAAGTTCGCCCGCGCCGATCCGATCAAGGTGGTCGTCTCTCAGACCGGAGAGACGAGCGGCGCCGACCCCGGCGCCGCCCAAGGCGAAGCT
>Ga0207707_10005191_pt1 | contig 11415 bp, 12 predicted proteins | sample KBSC83BmetaG_FD_184336 | JGI IMG/M metagenome (GOLD analysis project Ga0207707, IMG submission 184336) | Corn rhizosphere microbial communities from Kellogg Biological Station, Michigan, USA - KBS C8-3B metaG (SPAdes) (version 2) | ecosystem: Host-associated > Plants > Roots > Rhizosphere ... | reverse complement strand
GAGCGGCGGTGAAATGCCGGCTCCTTCGCATGTGTACTTGACCGGAATCGAGCCATTGGGGCTGAAGGCGGTCGATGTCACAGTGAGCTGAGCCGGTGACGCCGTATCGGCGACGATGTTGCCTCTCGGTGGTCCGACATTGCTGATGACCTCAGCGGTGTCGGTTTTGGCGGGCTCGGTCTTGGCGCAGGCGGTCAGGGATAGCGCGAGCGAGGCGATTGCGAGCGGTCGATGGGATTTCATTGGCGGTCCGAGTTATGGGCGTTATCGCGGGGCTGGCGGGAATTCTATGCGACAATCGTTCCTTCACAGAAGACTAAACGGGATGCGGGCTCTCAGAGGTACAGAGTTCAGTTGTTAGAAAGTGCACTCTGACGTTTCTGGCGCTTGTTGGGGTAAATGCGCGCACGGCCGGGCGTCACGCAACCGAGAGGCGTCAGCGGGTAGTCGAACTAGCAACTGGAAACCATGCCTCTGACGGCTCGCATCCCGTTCTTGGTAGTACCGAAATCACCTAACGGCGTGAGGCCACGTCCGGCCTGAGCGTCACGGCCTCGTGAAGGTACACGTGCGTCTCGAGCGGCCGCGGCGCTCTCAGCTCCACCTGCACCAGCGTTCGGAGGCATCGTGGGAGCGAGCCCTCCACGGGAATCTCGCTGGCGCAGAGCAGGGGGACGCCAACCCATCCCATCTTGCGCGCCGCCACCGCGGGGAAAAGCGACTTGAGATCGGTCGTCATCGTGAAGAGCACGCTTACAATCTCATCCACCTCGAGCCAGTTCCGCTCGACGATCTTCTCAAGGAGCTCGCGCGTTGCCTCCGTGATCAGCTGGGGATCGTCGGCCTCGACGGATGTCGCGCCGCGGATGGCGTGGGTGCGTCGCCAAAGGCGGGAACTCTGGGGGACAAGCGCCACGAAGCGCGTGTAGTTCTCGGCGTGGTCCTGGATGCCGTCCCTGAGCACGGCAAGTCCATAGCGCTCCGCCGCCTCCTGACTGGCAATCGCCGCGCGCGACGGGTCGCCGGCGTCGGCGATCTCGCGCGCAGCGCCCGCCGTATCGAATGCCTTGGTTGCCTTGATCGATGGATTGCTCTCGAAGAACCGCGCGCATTGGGCGAGCGCAACCGGATGACTCGCGGCGCTGCGCAATCCCTGGATCGTCGCGCCCTTCGGCGCGAGCAGACAGTGGCGTACCGGCACGATCGCTTCGCCGACGTTCCGCATCTCCGGGTGCCCGATGAGCGCCTGCCAGCCAGCGTCGACTCGACCGACGATGGAGTTCTCGATGGGAATCACGCAGGCGTCGGCGTCTCCGGAAGTCACGGCGCGGATTGCGCCGGCAAACGTGGCGGCTGGAATCGGCTCGACGGGGTGCCGCCATATCGCTGCGATCGCAGCCTCGCCGTAAGCGCCGCGATCTCCCTGAAATGCCACCCGCATCGTCGAGGCTCGAGGGTCGGCGTTCGCGGATTTATGCGGCTTCGTTCCGTTGGTGTGCGCTTTCGATTTCAGCATTTGACTGTCAGAATGAGAGTTGGCGAGCTGGCGACGGGCACAAAAAAACCTCCGTCTCTGCGGAGGCCCTGTCTGTCTGCGATTGTCTTTGAGATCTAGAGAATGCGCGACCGAGGGCCCCCACGGATAAATCCGTAAAAGCCGAGGTAATAGGTCGAGGAAAAGCTGAGGTTGGTCACGGAAGCAACGATAGGTTGGCGGGCAGCAAAAGTAAAGGCAGAATCAAGCTGAAGGCTACCGGCCGTAAGCGGGTTGGGTGGCGGCGGCTTCGAAGTAGGCGATTATCGCCCAGCGCACCACCTTCGCCAGGATGTGGTCCTCGATGCGCATCGTGGGGCCGGTGGTCGAGGTGTGGTTTCGCGCGACGGCGCGGAACTCTGCCTTGATTCTCACCACCATGGCTTCGGGCGTCGCTCCACTCGCCTCGAGCTCGCGTGCGCATTCACTCACCACGTCCTCGAGCGCGCACATCGAATCGGATTTGGTCGTCACGGCGCAGCTCAGGGCGCGCTCGAACTCGGCCGCGGAGGCGGCAGAGAACTCGAACGTCGGGACAGAAGAGTCGCCAGTGAGTGTAGACATTCCCAACTAGTACCCACGGATCCGGTCGCGGGTCCACTCTCTTAAGATCAGTCAGTCTCTGGGGTCAGTCTTTCTTTACTGCCCGACCGATGCAGACTGTGATGTTGTCCGTGCCACCGCCGTCGAGCGCGTCCTGCAGCAGCTGCTCGCACGCCTGACGCGCCGATGTCATCGTGCGGAGACGCTCGGCGATCTTTTCGTCGGTGACATGCTTGGTGAGACCGTCGCTGCATAGAAGATGGACCGTGTTCCACGCAGTAGGAACACGAGTTACCACGGGAGCGGTTTGCGATCCGCCGATCGAGCTGGAGAGGACGTTCGCGAGCGGAGTGTTGCGCACCGCGGCGGCGAACACACCGCTGTCGATCAGCTCCTGTGCCAGCGTCTGGTCGTGGGAGATCTGTGTCAGAGCGCCGTTCTTGTACTCGTAGTAACGGGAATCTCCGACCTGAAGGACGTAGGTCCACGGCCAGATGATGATCATGAGGGTGAGCGTCGTCGCCATTCCGGTGGAGTCCGGGTCCGACGCGCCGCGCTCTATTACCGCGCGATGACACTTGAGCGCCGCCTGCTCGAGGTCGTGTACGAAACTCTCGTCGCTGCGGTCGTTGTGGTAGTAGCAGCGCGCGCTCTCGTTCACGTACTGCGTCAGCTCTTCGACCGCGAGCTGGCTCGCCTTGTCACCCCTCTGCCCGCCGCCAACGCCGTCCGCGACCATGATGATCGATGCGACGCGATCCTCGACGATCGGCAATTGGTCGAGCTCCGGCAAGCTCGATTGACGGAGCTTGAATCGCTGGCGCAGCGAGCCGAGGAGGAAGTGGTCCTGATTGGTGGGACGCACCTTCCCCGCGTGGGTGATGCCGAACGCATCGAGCTCATCGTCGCGGGGTTTGCGCTCTGGCATCTCGGTACGTTGGGATGATTCTGGGGATCGCGCCAGAGCGGGATTCGTGGCATGTGAACTACGACTGAACGGGATGCGAGCCGTCAGAGGCGTAGCTGGCAGTTGTCGGTTCACTACGCCTTGACGTGCCGTGGCGGTTCGAAAGGGACAAGCGTTTGCACGTGATCGGCTTCGCGATGAGGGACGTCGGGGCGCAGTTACTGAGGACTATTTTCTGTGGCTCTGAGGGCTCGCATCCCGTTCAGTTGAAGAGCTCACCTGTCCGATCGAAGCCGCATCCTTCCCTCGTCGGTGTCCTCGGGCTATAAATGTCCCCATGCTACACTCCCCCTGGCCCCGCGTTATTTTCGCGGCGGCCATCCCGCTGCTCGGCGCGTGCAGCGGCTCCGCCGAGAAAGGCAGCTCCGAGAGGCCCGCCGCCGCAAAAACCCCCGCGTGGCTCGTCGAGCGGGGACGGCAGGAAGCCGATCTCGCGAGCAAATCTCCCGTCGTCCACGACTTCAAGTTCACCGACCAAAGGGGGCAGAGCGGCATCACCTTCCAGAATCGCGTCGTCGACGACGCCGGGAAGGACTACAAGCTCGTCCATTACGATCACGGTTCCGGCCTTTGCTCGGCGGACGTCGATGGCGATGGCCGGCCCGACCTCTACTTTGCGACGCAGCTCGGCACCAACGAGCTGTGGAAGAACCTCGGCAACGGTCGATTCGCGAACGTCACCAACCAGGCGGGACTCGCGATGCCGGATGCGATCGCGGTCGCGTGCTCCTTCGCAGATATCGACAACGATGGCGATCCCGATCTGTTCGTGACCACCGTCCGTCACGGCAATCGACTCTTTGAGAACACCGGCAACGGAACGTTCCGCGACATCACGGCGCAGGCGGGAGTCGGGTACGTCGGGCATTCTTCGGGCGCGGTCTTCTTCGACTACGACGGCGACGGGCTGCTGGATCTCTTTCTGACCAATGTCGGCGTGTACACCACCAACGAGCGCGGGCCCGGCGGCTACTTCGTCGGAATGGGCGATGCGTTCATGGGACACCTTCATCCCGAGCGCGCCGAGGCGAGCATACTGTACCACAATCTCGGCGGGAATCGGTTCAAGGATGTCTCGCAGCAGATGGGATTGGTGGACAAGAGCTGGAGTGGCGATGCCACCACGCTCGACATCAACCAGGACGGCTTTCCCGACCTATACATCCTCGACATGCAGGGCGGCGACCACCTCTGGCTCAACGAGGGCGGAAAACATTTTCGCGATGCGACCGCGAAATATTTTCCCAAAAGGCCGTGGGGCTCGATGGGCGTGAAGACGTTCGATTTCGATGGCGATGGCCAGCTCGACATCTTCGTCACGAGCATGCACCCCGACATGTGGGTCAACGTCGCGCCCGGCAACTGGGCTGCCGAGACCCGCAAGGCGGATTCGGCGACGGTCGCGGCGGGAATGATTCCCGGAGGGAAGGCGGGCTACATCTTCGGCAACGAGCTTTTCGCGAATCGCGGAGGCGGAAAGTTCGCGGAAGTGTCCGACTCCCTCGGCGTCGAAACGTACTGGCCGTGGGGCCCGAGCGTGGAGGATCTCAACGCCGACGGCTGGGACGACATCTTCATCGCGGCCGGGATGAATTTTCCATTCCGCTACGCGATCAATTCCGTGCTGCTCAACGAAGGCGGTCATCACTTTCTCCCGAGTGAGTTCCTCCTCGGCGTCGAGCCGCGGGCGAACGGCGCGATGCAACAGGTGTGGTACACGCTCGACTGCGGCGGAATGGACGCATTCAACCCGACGTGTGCCGCGTGCGCTAAACCGGAGGCGCCCGTGATGGGATGCACGATTGATAGCGCGAAACATCTCACTATGATGGGAGCGCTCGGCACCCGCTCTTCGATCGCGCTCGATCTCGATGGCGATGGGGACATCGACATCGTGACGAACGAATTCAACGGGAAGCCCCAGATTCTCGTGAGTGATCTCGCGCAACGACACCACGTCAACTTTCTGAAAATTCAGCTGCGCGGCACGCGCTCGAACCGTGAGGGAGTCGGCGCGCAGGTGACTGTGGTGCTGCCGGACGGCAGGCGGATTCTCAAACCAATGGACGGAAAATCGGGATACCTGTCGCAGAGCGACCTTCCGCTCTACTTCGGCCTCGGCGGCGCGGACAATGCAAAATCGATCGAAATTGCCTGGCGATCGGGCCGGCGCCAGACTCTGGCCGGACCGATCAAGTCAGGTCAGGTCGTGGAGATCGAGGAGAAGTAAGAGAGGTTGTCCCGTTGATCGTTGAAATGAAGAAGTACGCCTGATGCTTCGTCTAACTCTCGCCGCCCTTCATCTCTTTGCGCTCGCCTTTGGGCCGGCGTCGGTGTACGTGCGCGGCCGCGCGCTGTCGGAACGCCCTCTCACAATCGCCTCCGTCAGTCGGGCGTTCGTCGCGGACAGCTGGTGGGGCGCGGCGGCGGGTCTATGGATCGTTACGGGTCTCTGGCGACTGTTCGGGGGGACCGAGAAGGAAACCGGCTACTATTTCGGCAATCGCTTCTTCATGGCGAAGATGTCGATCCTCGTGGTGATCCTCGTTCTCGAGATACGGCCGATGATCATCCTGATCCGGTGGCGTAAAGCGCTGAAGAAGTCCGCTGAGACCTGGAGTCCCGACGAGCGCGCGGCAGCGTGGATCACGAAGACGAGCTACATCCAGGTAGCGCTCGTTCTGATGATGGTCATCGCGGCGGTGGCGATGGCGCGCTGGTACGGATTGAAGTGAAAGTGAAATCTCCTGATCCCCGCGCGGTGTTTCTTCTTGCCACGCTGAAGCACAAGCGCGGCGGCGGAGAGTTCTCACATACAGAGACTCTTTGCGAGCTCGTCGTCGAGAATCTGCGCGAGAACGGCGTCCGGTCGGAGATCGTGACACTCGTGGAGTACGACATCCCGCCGGGTACGAAGAGCAACATGGGGAAGGGCGACGAGTGGCCCATGATTCTGAAGAAGGTGCTGGCGGCCGACATCCTCGTGTTCGCGACGCCGATCTGGTGGGGGAATCACTCGTCCCTGATGCAGCGCGCGATCGAGCGGCTGGACGAGCTGCACAACGAGCTTCGCGACACGGGAAAGTCACGTCTCACCAACAAGGTCGGCGGGATCGTGATCACCGGTGAAGAAGATGGCGAACAGCACATCACCGGCAGCATCTCGAACTTCATGCTGTCGATTGGAGTGACGTTGCCGCCGATGTGCGCGGTCTCCTACCAGGGCGCGTACACCAGGGCGACGAAGAAATCGCTCGCCCGGAAATTCCGGGAGGAAAAGCAAACGGCATCCGCGGCGGAGAGCATGGCGCGGAATCTGGCCTTCTTTGCCCGACTGCTCGTCGAGAACCGCATCCCGGAGGGCAAGAGCGGTTAGCGGCAGCTTCGTCCTTCAGCTTCGCCCGTGTGCGACGGCGATGGACGTTGCGCCCGTCGCTTCGAACCAAAGATGCGTCGGGGTCTTTACGACGCGCATTATGACGCCTTCGCAGCTTGGACAACGGGCGACCATTCCCATTCCGTGCGCGTAAACGAGCAGCGCGCCGATCACCTGCGTTGCATTGCATCCCGCGCAACGGGCGCGCGCGGATGTGAGATCGGGGGTGAACAGCTCGCTCAGCATTCCGGCCGCGGCGTTGCCGTCCACACGCATCGCGTCCGCGTGCGGCTTCCGGGCCTTGCTCGATTCAGCCTGACGTCGCTTCATCCAAAGCTCCTGTTGATCGGTACCAATTGCAAAAGAACGCGAGGTGAGAAGTTAGAGGCACAGATATCCGATCTCGGACAACTGCTCCGAGACCGTTGTATTTGCTGAAAATCACCTTCGGCTGAGGTCATACGGTAATCTTCAATCACGCTGTGCCGCCCGTCGGGCCAAAGCGCTCCGTCTTCACGAATGCCGGCTGATGCCCAAGCTCCACCAGTGATGCTGCTGCGCTTTCAACCAAAGGCGTCGGACCGCAGACGAAAATCTGCGGCTTTTCCGTCGCCGGCCACGCGACTTCGGCGAGCATCATCCGGTCGATTCGGCGCGTGAACCCCTTCCAGTCTGCGGGCGCGAGGCGCGTCAGAGTGTGCACCACCTCGAGCGTGTCGTCCTTTTTTGCCAGCTCCCCCAGCTCATCGCGGTAGATCACTTCATCCCAGCCTCGCGATGAGTACAGCAGGCGAGCAGGAACGCGATGTCGCGCTTCGGCACCCGATTTCGCGAGCGCGGCGTCGCGGTGGCGGAGCATCGCCATCAACGGAACAATCCCGGACCCTCCCGCCACCAGCAGGAGCGGCCCGCCCAATGAGACATCCCAGACAAAGTACCCGCCGATGGGGCCGCGAATCTCGACCTGATCGCCCGCTCTGAGCTCATCGACGAGATACGGCGACACTTCGCCATCGTCGAGCCGCTCGATCGTGAGCGCCAAACGGGAATCCTCCGGCGGTGACGCAATCGAATAACTCCGCTCCGTCTGATATCCGTCCTCGGCCGTAAGCCTGACGTCGACGTGCTGTCCAGGGCGGTGTCCGGGCCATCCCGGGACATCCAGAAAAAGCGTACGCGCTCTCGCCGTCTCCGATACGACTTCGATGACGGTGGCGACGCGCCAGACGATGCGCGGTGTGGCAGCGGTGGCGCTCACTCGTCGCCGCTGTAGCGCTGCTCGCGCCAGGGATCGCCGTAGTTGTGGTAGCCTAGCTGCTCCCAGAATCCCGGTGTGTCATTCTCCATCATGCGGAGCTCGCGCACCCACTTCGCGCTCTTCCAGAAATAGAGGTGCGGGACAAGGAGTCGGGCGGGGCCGCCGTGCTCGGGGTCGAGCGGCGCGCCGCCGTAGGAGAAGGCGATCCAGCCTTTCCCGCCCATGAGATCGGCGAGCGGAACGTTCGTCGTGTAGCCACCGTCGCACCGCGCCATCACGTACGGCGACGGTTCCACTCCCTGCGACGCTGCGGCCGAGAGGATCGTATCGATCGAGATTCCCTCCCAATCGGTCCCGAACCTGGACCACTTGGTGACGCAGTGGATGTCGGTCTTGATCGTGTCGTGTGGGAGCGCGAGAAACTCGCTCCACGTCCAGCGCGCCGATTTGCCATTCGACCCGCGCAGTGTGAAGTCCCATTTGTCGAGCGCCACGTGCGGCGTCGGTCCCGCCGAGAGGACCGGAAAATCCCGCGTCTCGTACTGGCCGGGCGGAAGTCTCGATTCCTTGTCGGCAGAAGGACGACGACCTCGAAAACCTCTGGAGATTGGTGTCATATGATTGGTTCCTCGACATTGCGAACTTCGTCCAGGTCCAGGTCACTCAGAACTTTCCGAAACGCTTCATCGCCGATGACCTCTTCGTCGCGAAGGCGCGCTACCGCATCGCGCGACGCCTCTCGAACCTGCTGTTCTGCGTCGCGGATGGAATCCTCCAGCGTGAGGCCGGTGTGGCCATCGCCGTGAACGGCCTCGTCGATGTCGAGCCTGGTCCGCTGACTGATGGCTTCGCGCATCTGGGCGAGGACGTTCGCGGGGATGTGTCCCTGCGTGCCGATCTCATCCAGCGTCTTCATTGCTGCCTGCTCCGCTTCGAGGCGCGCGTGTCGCTCCTCTGATTCCGCCGAATCCCCGCGCGGCAGAGCGAAGCGTTTTATGAGTGGACGAAGTGTAAAGCCCTGCACGAGCAGTGTCACGAGAATCACCCCGAACGCAATCGTTACCACCGTTTCACGTGCCGGAAATGGAGCACCCGCCGCAGTCTCGTTTGGCACCGCGAGGGCCATCACCAATGTGTCACCACCGCGCAGTCCCGCCCAGCCCAGGATGACGAGCGCGCGCCACGATGGATAGGGATCGCGAGCACGAATGGCCGGACTCAGCGCTCTCGGGAGGTACGCGGCCGGAAAGAGCCACAAGACCCGGGTGCCGGTGACCGTTGCTCCGATGACGACGACGCCCAATGTGAACGCGACGGCATCACCACGCAGAGATTCGGGCACGAGCCGGCCAATCTGCAACCCGATCAGCGTGAAGACGAGAGCTCCGATCGCGAACGTCGCCGTATCCCACACGACGTTCGATCGCACCCGCGCGCGCGCTGATTCGGTGCGCAGCGGCAAACGCGAAGCGAGGAAGCCTGCCGCGACCACCGCCAGTACTCCGGACGCCTTCACGGATTCCGCGAGGAGATACGCCGCAAACGGTGTCGCGAGCGAGAGAGTGCTCACCGCGATCGGATCGGTAACGTGCTGACGGAGCTGCTTGAACACCCAGCCGACAGCCAGTCCGATGACGAGTCCGCCAAGCGCAATCGCCACGAACGCCCCGGCCGCCCAGGCAAGCGAGAACGTACCGATCGTCGCCGCGGTCACCGCCATGCGATAGGACACGAACGCAGCCGTATCGTTGAGGAGAGTCTCTCCTTCCAGAATCGTGACGAGGCGCGTAGGCAGGCCGAGCCGACGCACGATCTGCGTGGTGACATCGGCATCAGATGGCGCGAGGATGGCGCCGAGCACGAACGCTGCTCCCCAAGGGATGCGCGGAGCGACGATATGTGCGACAACAGCGACGGTCGCGATCGTCACGAGCACGAGGACGACAGCGAGCAGGAGAATCGGACGCAGGTTCCGGCGGGTATCACGGAACGAGCTCGTCGAGGCGGCGCGATAGAGAAGCGGAGGAACGAACAGGACGAACGTCAGCTCCGGGTCGAACGGCACCGTCGGGAAGATCGGGAGCATCGAGAGCACGATGCCGCCGAAAACCTGCACGATCGCCAGCGGGGCATCGAAGCGGCGAGCTACGGGCTGGAGAAGCGTTGCAATGAACGCCAGGCCGAGGACAATCTCGAATTCCCTCATAAGTACCGGTGCCAGGTACCCGGTACCCGGTACCCGAGAACTATTAGCTTCGTGTTGTCAGTTCCGTGCTTGATCGATATCCGTTCAGGTGTAGCCCGAAGCTCCCGGCCGCTCCGCCCAAAGCCCCCGGCCGGTAGTGTTCGGTTGCAGCTAGGTTGCAGTTAGGTTGTGGCAGCGGAGGCGGCTTCCCGCAGTCGACCGAGAAACGCCTTCTGATTCGCCCACGACCCGTCGTACCGCTCTCCGTTTATGAAAAACGAGGGCGTCCCGTTCACGCCGCTCTTCACGCCGCTGCGGAAATCTTCGCGCACGTGCTTCTCGTAAATCCCCGAGTCGAGCTCGCGCGCCAACCGGGCCGCGTCGACGCCGATCGATTTGGCGTAGCCCAGGATGTCGTCTCTGTCGAGCGCATCCTGGTGCTCGAAGAGCACGTCGTGCATCTCCCAGAATTTTCCCTGCGCGCCCGACCCCTCGGCTGCCTGGGCAGCGAGGCGCGCGTGTGGGTGCGCCTCGTTGAGCGGGAAGTTACGGAAGATGAAACGCAACTGCTTCCCGAGCGCGGCCTGCAGCTTCTGGACGATCGGGTGCGCCAACCCGCAGTACGGGCACTCGTAGTCCCCGTACTCGACGAGCGTGACCGGTGCGTCATCCGGACCCGCGGCGTGATCGCGCTCGCTTACTGGCGGAGTCAGCGCTGCACCGCTACCGCTCATGGCCGCGCTTCCTCACCCTCGGTACGGACAGTCTTTGATTCAGTGTTTGCGTTGCCGGCCAGCGATTCGAGCGCGTTGAGGATGCCATCGGCGCCGGGGTTCACGTCGATCGGAGAGAGAAAGCTCCAACGAATGATTCCGTCGCCGTCGAGCACGAAGAGCGCACGCTCACTGATGCCCTCCTTCTCGCGGTAAGCGCCGTACGCGCGTGAGACCGCACCTTTCGGCTCGAAGTCGCTCAAGAGAGTGAAGTGCAGATTGCGATCGCGCGCGAACGCCGCGTGGCACCACACTCCGTCCACGGAAATCCCGATCAGCTCGGCGCCGTACTCGCGGAAATCCGGAAGAATCTCGTTGTACAGCGCAACCTGATCGCCACAGACGGGACTCCAGTCGGCTGGATAGAACACGAGGATGACAGGTCGTCCTCGGAGATCGCTCAGCTTGAGAAGTTTGTCAGGACCGGCGCTGAGCGCGAAATCGGGAGCGCGTGCGCCAGAGGGAAGAATCGTCGCCGTACCTTGAGTCGAATTCGAGTCCGCCATTTTGTGCCTCCGCCGGGATGCTTCATCTTACCTAGTCCGAGCGGCCGACTCAATTGAGCTCGGGTCTTTTACACTCAGATGTATTTCATCCAGCCCGCGGGATTCGTGGCCTTCCTTCGCGCGTACCAGCGACTAGGCCAGTACAGAATGGCAATCACGACGACGAACACCCCGTAGAGAAGCCACAGGGACCAAGTGTATCCCGGGGGCGGCGGCGGACTCATCATCGGGTGATTCCCGAAGAGCCAATGATTTACTTTCCCGTCGCGCGCG
>Ga0207707_10005190_pt1 | contig 11416 bp, 7 predicted proteins | sample KBSC83BmetaG_FD_184336 | JGI IMG/M metagenome (GOLD analysis project Ga0207707, IMG submission 184336) | Corn rhizosphere microbial communities from Kellogg Biological Station, Michigan, USA - KBS C8-3B metaG (SPAdes) (version 2) | ecosystem: Host-associated > Plants > Roots > Rhizosphere ... | reverse complement strand
TCCCTACCTGGCGAAATCCGGTGAGCCACCGGCGGCGGTGCGGGTCGCCGCCTGCGCAATCACCGGCGGGTTCATTCATCTGTATGCCGCACTGGATTACGGACTGTTCGACAAGTACGGCGTCAAAGTGGAATTCGTTTCGATCCGCGGCAGCGGCGTGGCACTCGCGGCGCTGGCTGCGGACGGAATTCAGTTTCTCTATTGCGCCGCGGATGCGACCATCCCCGGTATCGCTGCCGGTAGCGACGCCAAACTCATCGCATCACCGCTGGTCGGCCTGCCCTGGATTTTGCTGGCGCGCAAGGACGTCAAACGGCCGGAGGATCTCAAAGGAAAGAGCATCGCCGTGACGCGCGCCGGCGATCTGACTTTCCGGTTGGCGCGGGCGCTGCTGAAGAAATTCAACCTGAGCGAAAGCGACGTCGCGCTCCGCACCGTCGGCGGGACGGGACAAGTGGAACCGTTCAACGCCATGCGCGCCGGCATCGCGGAAGCGGCGCTGGTGACGCCGCCGCTGGACGCGCGCGGTCGGCGCGACGGTTTCAATATGATTTATCGCCTGAACGATCTCGGCGTGCCGGCGATTTACAGCTCGCTGCACACGAACACGAGGTCGCTGAAAGAGCGGCCTGCGGCGGTTCAGAAGTGGGTCGCCGCCCTGGCGGAGTCGATTCGCTTCGTCGAGAAAAATCCGGAAAAAGGCAAAGCCGCGGTGAGCAAGGCGCTGAAGCTCAGCGACGCAGATGCGTTGCAGTCGGCTTATGACGCCTACGCCAGATTGCTGGTCAACCGCCGTCTTCTCGTGCCGGAAAGCAGCGTGGCCGGCGTGATCGACCTAGCGCGCGAGCAAGGCACCCACGTGCGCCGCAAGGTAGCTGAGATCGTCGACAATCGATTCGCCGAGGATTTGGACAAAAGCGGATTTCTCAAAGAGCTGTGGGGCGCGGAAATTCCGCGCTAGTACCGACACCGAAGGTCGCAACATAATTCGAACGTCATTCCGGGCAACCCCCGGATCACAGTCCGTATAGTGCGACCCTGGATACCGGCCCTTCGCCGGTATGCCACGAAAGAAACCTAAGACTTAAATTCAACGAACTTCTGAGGCGCCACACTAGAGAAGGTTTTATGTTTGGCGCTCTCTTTATCCGCCGCCGTCACTCTGGCGCTGTCCTCTTTTGGCGAGCACGCGCAAAGTTATCCCAAGATCAATTTGATCGTGCCGCTCGCCCCCCCGGCGACGCCACCGACATGGCGGAATTAGCTTTAACTCGTTAATGTTTTCGGGAACGGAAACACTTTCGCCGAGGTCTTGGGTTAAGTCGTCATGCCGGCGGACGCCGGCATCCAGGTTCTCTTCACAAAGTTAGCAAGCCTGGATTCCGGCATGCGCCGAAATGACGGAAAAAGTAAGCCGCTCTCAATCGGCAATATTCCGAATTTGGACCTCGATCTATTTCCCGCCCAGAGCCTTGATGAACGAGCGGTCCACCATATCTTCCACGGTCAGTTTCTTTTTGATTCTGCCGGTGCGGAACTCCTCGTCGATCACGGTCGGAATCGCTTTCTCGGCGATCTGGCCATTGACCGGAAACGAATCGCGGTATTCGTCGTAGCCGGCGGGCCCGTAGGCCGGATCCATTTTCACGTACTTGTTCATGATCTTGACCGCCTCGGCCTTGTTGTCGCGCGTGTAGCGAACGCCTTTTTGGTAAGCGCGGAGAAACTTCGTCACCTGATCCCGCTCTTTCGTAAGATAGGACTCGCGCGCGGCAAAAGTTTCGTAGGGCCATTCGGGAAAGATTTCTTTCAGATCGAGAAGCTTGTTGTAACCCTGATTCTTGGCGATCTCGGTGACTGGAAACCACATCACCGAAGCGTCCACGCCCTTGGCGGTCAGGGCGGCGAAGCGCGCCGGCGTGCTGCCGATCTGCAGTATCGTCACTTCTTTCTCATCGACCCCGAAATGACGCAAGGTCGCGCGAGTCAAAAAGTCGGTGAGCGAGCCGAAGCGGCTGATGGCAAAGCGTTTGCCCTTGGCCTGCTTCATGGATTTGAAATCCGGCTGAGAGTAGAGCTGAAACGGCATGAGATTGCACACACCCCAGAAATTCGTGACATCGAAGCCCGCGGCGTGGCCGCCGATAGTCTCGACGAAGGCGCTGCCCATGATCTGCACGTCGCCGCCGATCAGCGCCTGCAAATTGGTCGCCCCGGCATTGAACAGCACGAGGAGAACATCCAGCCCTTCGTCTTTGAAAAAGCCCTTGGCTTCGGTGACGTAGACCGGAAGAAACGCCACGTTTACGGAAGACAATCCGACGATGATCTTGGCCGAGCTTTCTCTCGGCGCGACACTCCAGAGTGATAAGGCCAATACCAGGACCAGCGCGCGTTTCATAGGTTTCCTCCTTGGGAAGCCGTTGTCTAGAGTTTCTGAATCACCTTCTCGCCGAACAGCCTCATTGAATCGAGAATTTCCTCTTGAGGCAAGCCCGGTGTCCAGTCGAAGCGCGGCAGCATGTGCGAAACGCCGAGGCGCTCCTTGTATTCCTGAATTTGATCGATGCACTCCGACGGCGAGCCGAGGATGAAACGGCCGTTGGCGAGCTTGTCGAAAGCCCAGCTCAGCTCGCCGGGATCGTTCATCGCTTCATTCTGCTTCCATTTGACGTAGACCGCGCGATAGAGCTGCTCGAGGCATGGCCGCGCCTTTTCCACAGCTTCCCTTCTGCTCGCCGCCACGAAGGTTTCTCGGATGATGGGTAGCGCCGGCGCGTCGTTTTTGCCGGCGGCGCTCCAGGCGCTTCGGCATAGTTTGACCTGGCGCTCGAGCTCGTCGATGGCCGAGTGCGGCCCGATCATCCAGCCGTCGCCGATCTCGGCGGCGCGCTTGACCGCGGCATCGGTGTTGGCCGCGATCCAGATCGGCGGCCGCGGCTTTTGCAGCGGTTTCGGGTCCACGGTGACATTTTTCAGTGTGAATGCTTTGCCGTCAAAGCTGACGTTGTCTTCGGTCCAGAGCTTACGGACGATTTCCACGCCTTCGACGAAGCGCTGATAGCGCTGCGCTTTAGTCAAGTTGAAGGCGTTCAACTCTTCCTCGCGATAGCCGAGACCGAAGGCCGCAAACGATCTGCCGTCGTTGAGCACATCGAGGCTCGCGAGCTCGCTGGCCACGGTTACCGGATGGCGCAAGCCGAGAAGCATGACCGCCGTGCCGACGGCGCAATGTTTCAATTCGGCGCACAAGCGCGCCAGGGCCGGGATCTGATTGAGCCGCTGCAAACCGGGAATGTTGTAGTGATCGCCCATGGAAACCGCGTCGAATCCGACCGCGTCGGCGATGCGCGCCTGCTCGATCAACGTGGGCATCAGTGAAGCGCCGGGTTTTTGAATCGAAACCTGCGGATTGAGTTGTAGGCAAAATTTCATGAAGCGCTCCGGAAGCAGATTATCCCGAGTGGGTGATTTTCACTCTTGATCGCGACAGCGAAGCTTATTTGTACAACTGGTCGATAAAGCCACTCTTGACCAGCTCCTGCATCAGGCTGCCGTCGACGTAGTCGCGTGGGTTGCTGGAGGCGCTGGCCGGCTTGTCCTTGCCAAGGAGATCGAGTCCGATTCGCACCGCTTCGAGATTGACGTTGGGAACCTTCAACATTTGCTCGATCACCACTTCCTGAAAACTGTCGTCCAGAGCTTGGCGGTCTTTTTTTGGATCCATGCGCAAATGCTTGGCGAGAATGCCGACAGCGAATTCCTTGTCTGCTTTCAGTTCCTTGACGCCTTCGATGTAGGCTTTCAGAAATCGGCTGATCATCTCGCGCCGAGAGCCGAGGAGTTTCCGGCTCACCACGACGCCCTCCTGCGGGTAGGGAATGCCGAGCTTGGTCATGTTGATCAGTCCGTTATAACCGAGCCGTTGAGCCGCGCCACTCAAGGGCGGGATCACCACCGTGCCGTCGACCGTTCCGGCCTTGAGCGCGGCGAAACGCTCGGTTTGGCCGCCGACCTGGACGATGGTTACTTCTTTCTCCGGATTGATCCCGAGTTTTTGCAACGCCAGACGCAGACCGGCGTCGCTCGACGAGCCGAACCGGCTGATCGCCAGGCGCGTCCCTTTTAGATCCTCGATGCGCTTGATGCCGGGCTTCACAATGAGAGAGTAAGGCAGCTTGTCCATGTGCGTCGCGATCATGACCAGGTCCGCGCCGCGCACCGCGGCGGTAAGGTAAGCGCCGCCCATGACCGCGATCGGAATGCTGCCGGCAATGATCGCTTGCGCCAGTTGGGTGCCGCCCTGCATGGCGATGACCTCGGTTTCGAAGCCTTGTTTTTTCAGGAAGCCGCGGTCGTTGGCCGCCCACACGGGCGCGAACTCCGCGCTCAAGCCAGGAATGCCGACCCGCAAGGCCTCCGCGAGAGCGACCCGCGCGCTGGTGAACGCAAGAAGCAACGAAAGCAGCAGAACTCGACGTTGTCGCATCATGTTTCCTCCGCGTACCCACAGACTTCCAGCGCGGTGAGGGCGTAAACTTTGGTCGCTTGAACAAGATCGGCGATCTTCATCGCCCGATTGCCGGCGCCGCTCAGCGGCTCGCGTTGGCGCGGCGGGCCGTAGCAAATGGACGGAATGCAAACTTCGTTGAAGACATTCAAATCGCGCCACATGCTCATTTCCGCCGATGGCGGCGTCGGCGGATCGTCGCCGAAAATGTATCTATGCGCCGTGGTAACGGCGGCGATCAGCGGCTCGGCGTGTTGCGCAATGAAGCCGCGCGAATATTGAAACAGAATGACTTCGCAGTCGAGGTTTAATTTCTTGATGGCCGCGGCAATTTCCCGCGTGACTGCGTTGGGATTTTTGCCGGGCGCGATGCGCGCGTCGATGAAGATATCGCAGAACGGATTGGGCCGGCTGATTGTGGCGCCGCCGCGCACTTCGACGATCTGCGCTTTGGGAATGATTTTGCCGCCGGCAAATTCCATGGTCTCGCGTTTTTCGTAATCCACCGCCCATTCTTCGATGGCCATGATCGCGTGAGCGGCTTTGACGAAAGCATTAGGATTTTCCTGGATCGATCGGCCGCGCTCCAGGCGCGGCGTATAAACACTCCGGCCGTTGATCCGGACTTTGATCCAGGCGGCGCCGCATTCGGCTTGCACGATACCAAACCCGGAAGTCTCGCCGACCAGCGCATAGTCCGCGACGACGCCTCGATCGACAACCCATTTTGTGCCGAAACCCTCGCCGGGAAAATTAATCCCTTGCTGACGGTCGATGGACGGATCGCCGGTTTCGAAAGCAACCGCGGTCAGGATCAGATCGCCTTTGAGCTTGATGCCGTTTTGCTTCAGCGCGCGCATGGCGATCATGAAGGCGCAGAGCTGCGCTTTGTCGTTGATCATGCCCTTGCCGAAGAGCATGTCGTCTTCTATCCAGGCGGTTTCGAGTTTTCTCTCGTCGTCCGTGGCGTCCGGGCCGAGCTCAGGTCCGGTATCCATGTGCGCGTTCCAGATGAGGCTCTTGCCGTCGCCGTTGCCGGCAAGTGTTGCCACCGCATTGACGCTGTCGTCGGTGATGAACTGCAGCTCGCCCGCGATGCCGGCGTCGTTGAGCCATTGCAAGACCGCTTCGCCGAGGCGGCGTTCTTTGCCGTGGTGGCTCGGCGTATTGCCGAGTTGCAGGCATAGCTCGACCAATTCGCTTTGCTGCGCGTCGATGGCTTTGATAATTTTTTCGAAATGCGGATTGCGCTCCATATTATTGTCCTCGCTTCTTGTCGCGCAGCGCGCGCCAGATGCGCTCGGGAGTCAGCGGCAAGTCTCGAACCCGCGCGCCGGTGGCATTGTAAAGCGCGTTGCCGACTGCCGGGGCGACTGAAACAATTCCCGATTCGCCCATGCCTTTGGCGCCGTAGGGACCGGGACCGTCACCGTTTTCAACCAGCGCCGAATGAAAATTTTCCGGCAGGTCGGTAAAACGCGGCACGCGGTAATCGACGAGACTGGCATTTAGCGGCTGGCCGTTCTCATATTCCAGAGATTCAAAGAGCGTGTTGCCCAAACCCTGAGCCGCGGCGCCTTCATCCTGCCCTTCGGCCTGGACCGGGTTGATCGCCTTGCCCACGTCAGCAACTGTGACGTATTTCTCGATCTTGATAGCGCCAGTTTCTTGATCGACGATGATCTCGGCAGCGCCCATGCCGGTTTCCCAGAAAAGTGGAAAAGTTTTGCCCAGGGTACCGTCGGGGCGCATGTAACCGCGTCCGACCAGCTCGCCGCCGGGCATGCCGAAGAAGGCGCCGACGATCTTGCCGTAGCTCATTCGTTTATCGCTACTGATGGCCTCGCCATCCGAGAGCGTGATCGTGTTCGCGCTCGCGTTGAATACCTCGGCGGCGGCTTCGATCAATTGTTTGCGCAAATCGGCTGCCGCCGCTTTGACCGCGCTGCCCATGACGGTGGTCGAACGGCTGGCGCCGGTCGAACGATCGAAGGGCGTGGTCAACGTGTCGGTGCCGCGCATGGTGATATTTTGAACGGCAATGCTCAACTCTTGTGCAACGATCTGACAGAGAATCGTGCGCGCCCCCTGCCCGACTTCGGTTGTGCCGGCGAGCAAGATGACGCTGCCGTCGGCAAGCAGGCGCACCAGCGCCACGGACACGGGCATCGCCTCGGAATCCGACACTCCGACCGCTACGCCAACGCCTGTGCCGGAGCAGCGCGTTGCTTTGCGCCAGGGCAAAGGCGCAACCGCTGCTTGCGTGCCCGCGCGCAGATCGGCGTCCACCGGCGTGGAGCCTGGTTTGAGAACTTCTCCGCGATCGAGCAGTTGGCGCATGCGATATTCGAGCGGATCGATGCCGAGTCGAGCGGCAATGGTGTCCATGTGCGACTCCAGCGCCCAGATCGTCTGCGGCCCGCCGATGGAGCGCATGGAGCCCGCCGGCACCGTATTGGTGTAAAGCGCGAGCACGTCGACTTTGCAGTGGTCGAGCTTGTACGGGCCGATCATGCGGCTGATCGCGCGCTTGGCGACACGCGGGCCGTTGTCGGCGTAGGCGCCGGTGTCCATCAAAACTTCGGCTTCGCGTGCGACCAAAGTGCCGTCGCGCTTGATACCCGTCTTCATCCGCACGCGGGCGGAGTGGCGCCGCGTGGTGAGCATCGATTCGCTCACGCTTTGAACCAAACGCACCGCGCGGCCGGCGGTTTTGCGCGCGATGGCCACGGCCAGCGGTTCGATCTTGAAATAAGACTTGCTGCCGTAGGCGCCGCCGACGAAGGGCACGGTCACTTCAACTTTGGCGTGCGGCAGGCCGAACATGTGCGCGATCTCCGAGCGCACCAGGAACGGATGCGCCGACGAGCTCCACAGCGCGATTCCGTCCGCGGTCACGCGCGCAATCGCGCTGTGGGGTTCCATCGCGTACTGATAGATCATCGGAAACGTAAATGTCTCTTCGATGATTTCTTCCGCGCGCGCAAATGCCTGGTCCGGATCTCCCTTCACGAAACGCTCGCGATGGCAGATGTTGCCGCCGAAGGTTTCGCCCACCCCGGCCACGTCATGAAATTCGCCGGTGCCCGACTGTTGCTCGTGCAGCAGCGGCGCGCCTTCCGCCAGCGCGGCATCGATGTCGGCAACGCAAGGCAATTCCCGATAGCGCACGTCGATCAGCGCCAGCGCCTCTTCCGCCGTCAGGGCATCTTCCGCGGCGACGACCGCCACCGGCTCACCGACGAAGCGAACCCGATCGGTCGCCACCACGGCGCGGTCGCGCAGGCAATTGCCATAATATGGATCGATGTCTTTGAGGTCGTCTCGGGTCAGAATCGCGATCACGCCCGGGAGCGACTCGGCTTTGCGGGTATCGATGGACTCGATCGAAGCGTGCGGCAGCGCGCTGCGCAGAACCTTCGCTTCGAGCGTGCCGGGGATCGCGAGATCGCCGGTGAATTTGGCCGCACCGGTAACTTTCTCGACGCCGTCGATGCGCGGGATGGAAACGCCGATGGTCATGAACGATAAACCTCCGCGGCGGCACCTCGGAAGTTTATTGAATAGCCTACGCGATCCGCTCCTGACATCCCTCCCTTTAGCAAAGGGAGGTAAGGAGGGATTTTTTGAACGCGAAAGAAGAAATCTCCCTCAATCCCTCTTTTCCAAAGGGGAGAGCTTAAAAACAACATTTCAGGGCTGTCATCCCGAACGAATGTGAGGGATCTTTCCGGAAAGATTCCTTGTCGCTTTGCTCCTCGGAATGACACCCTTAGTCTCGATGCGGGAGTATAACTGTCTGGCTTCTCGGAATCTGAGACGCCACTAAATCACCGACTGCTCCGGCAAGATCGTTTTCAGCACCCGCAGGTAATTGCCGCCGAGAATGAGTTTGATCTCTTCGTCCTTGTAACCGTGGCGCTGCAGCCCGTCGAGCAGATTCGGCAAATCTTCGATCTCTTCGAAGCCCTTGATCAGCGGATCTTTATGCAGCGGATGGTGACGGTCCTTCAACGTGCGCGGTCCGTCGTACTTGACGAAATCCATTCCCAGCGCCAGATGCTCGATGCCGACGAGCTTGATCATATAATCCATGTGCTTGAGCATGTCTTCGATGGCAACTTCGCCCTTGCCGACCCGCTCGGGCAAAGCCAGGATGCCGACCAGGCCGCCCTGATCGGCGATCGCCTTGATCTGATCGTCGGCGAGATTACGCGGGTTGTCGAGCATGCCGCAGGCGTTGGCGTGGCTCACGATCAGCGGCGCCGTCGCGGCGTCGAGCGACTGCAAAAACCCTTCGCGGTTCATGTGCGACAGATCGACTACCATGCCCAGACGATTGGCCTCTTTGATCACTTCGACGCCGAAATTCGTCAGTCCGCCGCCGGTGCGGTTTTCCCAGACACCGTCGCCCAACTCGTTGCGAAAATTCCAGACGGGCTGGAGCGAGCGCAGGCCGAGGCGATAGAAGTTCCTCAAATTGTGAATGCTGCCGCGCAGCGGCATGCAGCCCTCGAAATGAAGCAGAAACTTGACCGTGCCGGGCTCGGGTTTTTCCGGCAGATCGCCGCGGGTCTTGACCATCTGGATCATGCCTTCGGAGCGCGGCGCCTCCTCGAGAAATTGATCGATCTGATCGAGCGCGGTTTCGAGATAGCGGCCGGTATTCTGCGAGTGCGAATAGGAGTCGCCGCAGATCGCATACACCGTCATGTTGATGCCGTCGCGAATGAGCCGCGGCGCCACCGCGTCGCGGACCGGCGACTTCTCGCCGACGGACGTCCGATAGAGCTGCTCGTAAACGTCGCGATGGCCCTCGATGACCAGACTGCTCATCAATAATTCTTTCGCGTCCATGCGGCTCGATTCCTTTCTTGAAGGCGCTAAAGTATTGCGCTAGTAATACCGGCTAACAACTCTACAAGCAAGATAGATATCTCTTTGCCTCGATTCAAAAACATTTCCTGCTGGCTTTGTCTGCCGGCCATCCTCATCGCACTGCTGCTGGGCGCCTGCAAATCTTCATCGCGCAGCGGCGAGAGTCGGTTCCGCGTCAATCTCGGCACCGAGCCGCCGACCCTCGATTGGTCCCTCGCCATCGATCACGTTTCTTTCAACGTGATCTCCAACTTGATGATCGGGCTCACCGAGTTCGACAAGGACCTAAAGCCCGCGCCGATGATCGCCAAATCCTGGGACATCCTCGACGGCGGGAAAAAAATTGTCTTTCATTTGCGCGACGACGTTCAGTGGACCGACGGCAAAAAAGTCCGCGCCCAAGACTTTGAGTATTCATGGAAGCGTCTGCTCGATCCAAAGACAGCGTCACAATACGCCTATACCCTCTTCGATCTCGTCAATGCGCAGGAATACAACGAGGGCAAGATCAAGGACGCGTCCTCGGTCGGCGTGCGGGCCGAAGACGATCAAACGCTGGCCGTCATGCTGCGCCACCCGGCCGCTTATTTTGTCGCCATTACGACTTTCGAAGTGACGTTCCCCGAGCGCCGGGACGTGGTCGAGAAATTCGCCGAGCGCTGGACCGAGCCGGGAAATATCGTCACCAACGGCCCGTTTCGCCTCGGCTCGTGGAAGCACGAAAACGAGATCGAGCTCAGCGCCAATCCGAATTACTTTCGCGGCAAGCCGGCCATCGAGCGGGTGAGCATGTTCATGATCAACGAGAAATCCACCGCCGTGGCCATGTACGAGCAGGGCAATTTGGATTTCATCGACGAATCGCACAGCATCCCGACCTTGGACAAGCCGCGCCTGTCGAAGATGCCGGGCTACAAGGTCGTGCCGCAGCTGCGCGGGGAATACTACGGCTTTACCGTCGACCGCAAACCTTTCGATAATGTCAAATTGCGCAAAGCCTTTGCCATGGCCATCGATCGGAGCGTCTTTCCCAAAATACTCCAAGGCCGAGCGGTGGCGGGCACCTCCTGGATTCCGCCGGGGATGCCGGCGCACAATCCCGAGATCGGGCTTAAATTCGACCCGGCCGAAGCGCGGCGTCTTCTCAGCGAAGCCGGGTATCCAGATGGCAAAGGATTGCCGCAGATCGTGCTCGGCTACAACACACAAGAAGACAACAAGCTGGTCGCCGAAGCGGTCCAGAGCATGTGGCAGAAAAATCTTGGCGTGGTGGTCAGGTTGGAAAATCAGGAATGGAAAGTCTTTTTGAAAAAATTGCAAACCGATCCGTTTCCGGTTTTTCGTTCCGGATGGGGCGCCGATTATCCCGACCCGGATAATTTCATGAAGCTGTTTCTTTCCAACAGCGGCAACAACAACGGCCGTTGGAAAAATTCCCGTTACGATCAACTGCTGGACCTCGCCGCCCGCGAGAGCGACGATAAAAAGCGAGCGCTGATTTACGACGAAGCGCAGAAGCTGCTCACCGAGACCGATGTCGCCATCGTGCCGCTTTATTCGGTAGCCGAGGCGACCTTGCTCAGTCCGAAGTTCACGGGTTTGGAATATACCTCGATGGCGCGGCTCGATCTGCGCAACGTGAAGCCGGCGGGAAAGTAACAGCTTCCTGTGACCCGCAAAGCTCGGCTCCTTGCGGCAACTCGATTTGCCAAGCGCGACAAAATCTCATAAGAAATAAATCCATTCAACTCAGAGAAAGGCACGCAATGGAACTCAGCGAAGATGATGTCCTGCATATCTTGAAACTGATCGACGAATCGAAATTCGATTATTTCCAACTCGAAGTCGGCGAGCTCAAAATCACCGTCAGCAAAGGCGACCCGATTCCGATTGCCGGCGCGACGCAGCCCGCGCCCATTTCCGTGTCGCCGAGTCCGGCACCGGCGCCAAAAGCCGCTGCTGCTGCGGCCGCGCCGAGCGTCAAGCCTGCGGTGATTCCCGAGGGAATGCTATCCATCACGGCACCGC
>Ga0207707_10005189_pt1 | contig 11416 bp, 8 predicted proteins | sample KBSC83BmetaG_FD_184336 | JGI IMG/M metagenome (GOLD analysis project Ga0207707, IMG submission 184336) | Corn rhizosphere microbial communities from Kellogg Biological Station, Michigan, USA - KBS C8-3B metaG (SPAdes) (version 2) | ecosystem: Host-associated > Plants > Roots > Rhizosphere ... | reverse complement strand
GATGAATACGACTGCACGCCGTGTGAAAAACTGAGTGTCTTGTGCGTATGCGGTAGCCATTTTGATGTGAGCGGTTGTCGCTGTTACATGTCCGGAAGCGGCGGTTCGAAACGGAAAACAGGCAAACTAGCTTTCTTTATTCCCGCTCGCAAGCAGTCAGTCTCTGTACCCGCACGTGACGACTGCCTTGTGGTAGGCAAGTCCATCGACATACTGCGGGCGCGCGCGCTGGTGCGCGCCGGGCTGCTATGCGCTCGTGTTTCGTATCCCCCCGACCGATTCGTCTTGTATGCAGCCGCGGAACGTCGAGGCAGAACGCCGTGGTCGTTAGCGAGTGCGTCGCGAACTCTAACCTCTGACCCGTGCACTGACAACTCCACTGCGGCCTCAGCTTTTGCCCGGAGGTGCATGATTGGGTTCGGTGACCGCACCCGCAGAGGCGCTCCCCACGAGGTACGCGTACTTCGCGAGCACGCCCGTAGTCGCATACGCCTTGTGGGGTTTCCACGCAGCGCGCCGTCGGCGTAACTCCGCAGCGGACACTTCCGCGCTGATCTCGCGTTCGACTGCGTCAATGGTGATACGGTCTCCGTTTCTGAGCAGGCCGATGGCACCACCGACTGCGGCTTCGGGCGAGATGTGCCCAACGACAAAGCCGTGGCTGCCTCCTGAAAAGCGTCCGTCCGTAATCAGCGCGACTTGATCCCCCAGACCGCGACCCATGATCGCCCCCGTGGGGCTGAGCATCTCGCGCATGCCGGGACCGCCCTTGGGTCCCTCGTTCTTGATGACGACCACGTCCCCCGAACGGACGATACCGTCGAGAATCGCCTGTGTCGCGCGCTCCTCACCGTCGAATACGCGCGCGCGTCCGGTAAATTTGAGGCCTTCCTTGCCGGTGATCTTGGCAACCGCGCCTTCCGGTGCCACGTTCCCGTACAGGACAACCAGATGGCTGTCTTTCTTGAGCGGGTCGGAAAGCGGCCGCACTATGGTCTGTCCAGCAAGATACATACCTGTATTTGCAAGATTTTCCGCCTGGCTTCGCCCCGTGACAGTCAGCGCTTCACCGTGCAGCAGGCCGCCCTCGAGCAGCATTTTCATCAACGGTTGGATGCCGCCGACGGCGATGAGCTCGGACATCAGATAGCGGCCGCTCGGACGCAGATCCGCAAGAACGGGCACTCGCTTGCCGATGCGTGTGAAGTCGTCCAATGACAGCTTCACTCGCGCATCGTTGGCGATGGCGAGGAGATGCAGCACCACGTTGGTGGAGCCGCCTAGAGCGATGGCCACAGTGATGGCGTTCTCGAAGGCTTTGCGCGTGAGAATATCGCGAGGCCGGATGCCCGCCTCTACCAACTTCACCGCGGCTTCACCCGCGCGGCGGCAGTCCGCGCGCTTGTCGTCGCTGACCGCCTCCTGCGCCGAGCTGCCCGGAAGCGACAGGCCAAGTGCTTCGATAGCCGAGGCCATCGTGTTGGCCGTGTACATTCCGCCACAACTGCCCGGGCCTGGAATGGCCGTGCGCTCGACTTCAGTGAGTTGCTCGTCGGAGATCTTGCCCGCGGCGCGAGCGCCCACCGCCTCGAACACGGAAACGATGTCGCGGCGTTGGCCGCCGGGGCGGATCGTTCCTCCGTACACGAATACTGCGGGACGATTCAGTCGCGCGATGGCCATCGCGCATCCGGGCATGTTCTTGTCGCAGCCGCCGATGGCAACGAACCCGTCGAAGCCCTCAGCGCCGACTACGGCCTCGATGGAGTCCGCGATGATCTCGCGGGAAACCAGCGAATAGCGCATGCCCGGCGAGCCCATCGAGATGCCGTCGGAAACGGTGATGGTATTGAACAGAACGCTCTTGCCGCCCCCCGCGTCCGCACCCGCGGCCGCTTCGCGCGCAAGCTCGGCGATGTGCATGTTGCAAGGGGTGACGTTGGCCCACGTCGAGGCAATGCCGATCTGCGGTTTTGTAAAGTCCGCGTCCTTGAATCCCGTCGCCCGCAACATCGCCCGCGAGGGCGCCTGCTTCAACCCGTCAACGACGAGTCGGGAGTGCTCACGCGGGTCGTGGGTCGGCTTCTTCGGCGGCATCGGCTCAACGAGTTGCAATCGCACGCACGGGAAGCGGAGATTAACATCTGGCCGCTGGATGGCGAGGCCGGAAACCCGGGAGTTCTTCCCGAGCGTACGTCGGAGGGAATCGAGGCGCAGGCCGCCTAGCCGTAGCGACTGCGGATCAAACGGTACAGGCTGCGCACGCACTGCGCCTCAGCGCCGACGGGGCGGCCCGGCCGGTCCTTCGCGTTCCACGCGTAGAGATCGACATGCATCCATCGCGCCGTCGATGTGACAAAACGTTTCAGGAACAGAGCACCGACGATCGACCCCGCAAACGGGGAGGCGGAAACATTGGAGAGATCCGCAACCTTGCTCGCGAGCTCATCGTCGTAGCCGGACCACAGCGGCAGCGGCCACATCGGGTCGGCCTCCGCCTCGCCGTGCGCGCGGAACTGCGTCAGAAGCGTCTCATCCGTGCTGAAGGCCGCGGGCAACTCCGGTCCGAGCGCAACGCGCGCGGCACCGGTGAGAGTCGCAAGATCGAGCAGCAGATCCGGTTGCTCGCTGTCGGCCTCGGCAAGCGCATCCGCGAGCACGAGGCGCCCCTCCGCATCCGTGTTGCCGATCTCCACGGTCAGCCCTTTGCGCGAGCGCAGAACATCGCCGGGACGATAAGCGGCACCGTCGATGCTGTTCTCCACGGCCGGGATCAGCACCCGAAGCCGCAGCGGCGCACTCAGCTGCATCAGCATCTGCGCCAGAGCCAGTGCACACGCAGCCCCTCCCATGTCCTTCTTCATGAGCAGCATGCCGGCCGAGGGCTTGAGGTCCAGTCCCCCCGTATCGAAACAAACACCTTTTCCAACGAGAGTGACTTTCGGCGCCCCAGGGTTACTAGCGCCGCCCCACCTCAGGTCGATCAGGCGCGGCGCGCGCGGACTCCCCGCCCCTACGGCCTGCACCAGCGGATACGCACGCAGCGCATCGCCCTCGACGAGCTCGCACGTCGCGTCGAACCGGGCGGCCAGCTCCTGCGCGGCGGCCGCCAGCTCTGCAGGCCCCAGGTCGTTTGCCGGCGTGTTGATCAGGTCGCGCGCGAGAGCGGTTGCCGCGGCCGCCGCTTCGACATAAGCCATATCGGCCCCCGCAGGAGGAATCAGCGAGGCGCGCCGTGTCGATGGAGGTGACGAACCGGAAGTTGAACCGGAAGGTGACCGATAGCGGCCGAGGCGATAGCCGCCAACGAGCCAGCCGAGGGCGAAGTGGGTCGCAGCCTGCGGTGGCAGCGCAGTGGCGAGGCGATAGGTTTGGGGAGGCAGGCGCTCGGAGAGTCCCGCGGAGTGCCAGACCTTGATGTCCTGGATTTGTGTGAGCGGTCCGAGACCGACCGCCGCGGCGGCGATCGCTCCCTGGGCTCCCGGGATCGCCAGCACTCGCGCCCGCTCTGCCTGGAAACCGTTGGCGCGCACCCAGGCCGCGACGGCCTCGGGCTGTTGCCCCAGCCACGCCTGCAACCCCGGCTCGGTCACGAGCCAGAGCGGGCAGCCTGCGGTCTCGGCACTGGCAAGAAGCTCATTCGACACGGGGGCGAATGGTAGCGAAATTCGCCCCACCGCGGCCATGGCAGCGCGTTGACAAGGTCGACCGGGTTGTGATCACATCCATCGGATCTGTAGCCCTTTTTTCGACCTGCACCCGCGGTCCATGCCCATGATCCTCGCTCATCGCCGGCGACTCGAGAGCCACGTCCCCCGGGGACGTGTGCTTGCCGGCGTACTCGTAGGTCTTGCAGGACTGCCGCCGCTCCTTGGGAGCGCACCGGTGCGGGGGAATGCCTGAACTGAGAAACGCTTCAGGCACGAGCGAGACGAGATACCAACACCCCGCACCGGTCCCTTCCAGGACTGCTGCGGGGTTTTTTATGTTTCTGCATTCAAGGCCCTGAAGGCGGCCGTGGGAGATTTTCGATGAAGCTGTACTCGCAGAAGGACGTCGACAAGAAAGCCCTGAAGGGCGCGCGGATCGCAATTCTCGGCTATGGCAGCCAGGGGCGTGCCCACGCGCTGAACTTGAAGGACAGTGGCTTCGACGTCGTCGTCGGCGTGCGCAAGAGCGGCGCCAGCTGGAAGAAGGCCAAGCGCGACGGGCTGGCGGTCGCCGAGCCCGCGGCGGCAGCCAAAGACGCCGACCTGGTTGCGATGCTGGTGCCGGATCTGGCGCAGCAGGCGCTGTACGAGGACGTCGAGAAGAGCCTGAAGAAAGGCGCGACGCTGCTGTTCGCGCATGGCTTCAACATCCACTTCAAGCAGGTGAAGCCGCGCAAGGACCTCGACGTCGTGCTGATTGCGCCGAAGGGCCCGGGCGGTCTGGTTCGCCGTCAGTACCAGGAGGGTCGGGGCGTCCCGTGTCTCATCGCCGTTGCGCAGGATGCGACCGGGCGCGCGCACGCCAGGGCGCTCGCCTACTCCCACGGAATCGGCGGTACCCGCGGCGGCGTGCTCGAGACCACGTTTGCCGAGGAGACCGAGACCGACCTGTTCGGCGAGCAGGCCGTGCTGTGCGGCGGCGCCACCGAGCTGGTGGTGAAGGGATTCGAGACGCTCGTGGAAGCCGGCTATCAGCCCGAGGTCGCCTACTACGAGTGCCTGCACGAGCTGAAGCTCATCGTCGATCTGCTGCACGAAGGCGGCTTGCGCAAGATGCACGAGTTCATCAGCGAAACGGCCAAGTATGGCGATCTGACGCGCGGACCGCGCATCGTCAACGACAAGGTCAAGAAGGAGATGGGCAAGGTTCTCAAGGAAATCCAGACAGGCAAGTTCGCGCGCCAGTGGATCGAGGAGAACGCCGGCGGCCAGCAGAACTACAAGAAGATGCTGGCCGCGGACATCGACCGCCAGATCGAGAAGGTGGGCGAGGCGCTGCGCGCACGCATGCCGTGGCTGAACGAGCGCACCGCCTGAGACTTCCCTCCTGAGGTCAACTCGCAACTCAAGCACACAAGGACGACACCCATGTCCCCCAATCCCGATCGAGTGCTGATCTTCGATACCACGCTGCGCGATGGCGAGCAGTCGCCGGGTTGCAGCATGACGCAGCCGGAAAAGCTGCGGGTTGCACGGGCGCTCACGGAGCTGGGCGTGGACGTGATCGAGGCGGGCTTTCCCGCGGCCTCGCGCGGCGACTGGGAAAGCGTCAGCGCGGTCGCGCGCGAGGTGCAGGGTGCGACCATCTGCGGCCTGGCACGTTGCAATCGCGATGACATCGAGCTTGCCGCAAAAGCGTTGCACGATGCGCCCAAACACCGCGTGCACGTGTTTCTGGCCACCAGCGCCATTCACCGGCAGTACAAGCTCAACATGGCGCAGGAGGAGATCCTGCGGACTGCCGTAGAGGGCGTGCGGATCGCGCGCGATCTGTGCGAGGACGTCGAGTTTTCTCCCGAAGATGCCTCACGCACGGAGTTGGAGTTCCTCGCGCAAGTCGTCGAAGCCGTGATCGAGGCCGGGGCCGGCACGGTGAACATTCCGGACACGGTCGGTTACACCGTTCCCGATGAGTTCGCGGAGCTGTTCCGCTACCTTCGCAAGAATGTGCGCGGCATCGATCGCATCCGACTCTCGGTGCACTGCCATGACGATCTGGGCATGGCCGTCGCAAACAGCCTCACGGCTGTCGTCGCGGGAGCGCGGCAGGTCGAGTGCACCATCAACGGGATCGGCGAGCGAGCCGGGAACTGCTCCCTCGAAGAGGTCGTGATGGCGCTGAAAACGCGCGAGGCCTTCTTCAATGTGAGCACCGGCATCCAGACCAACCGCCTCTATCCCACCTCGCGGCTCGTTTCCAACATCACCGGCATGCCGATACCCCGTAACAAGGCAGTCGTGGGCGAGAACGCGTTCGCACACGAAGCCGGTATCCACCAGCATGGCATGCTCAAGCACCACTCGACCTACGAGATCCTGCGGCCCGAGGACGTCGGTCTGTCGCGCAGCCATCTGGTTCTCGGCAAGCACAGCGGGCGCCATGCGTTTCGGGACCGCGTGCGCGAGCTCGGATTCGAGCTCGACGATGCGGAGTTCAATCGGGTGTTCGAGGAATTCAAGGCCCTTGCGGACAAGAAGAAGGAGCTCTTCGACGGCGACATCGAGGCCCTGGTGCTGCACGCCGAGGCCGGAGCGAGCGGTCCGTGGAGCCTGCTGGAGCTGAAGACGACTGCCGATACCGCAGGAGCGGCGCAGGCTTCTGTGCGACTGCAGCACACCGACGGTCGCATCGTCGAGCGCACCTCCTCGGGCGATGGCCCGGTGGATGCGGCGTTCAAGGCGATCGAGGCGGCTACGGGCGTCCACGTGATGTTGCGCAAATTCGAGGTGCGTGGCGTGTCCGAGGGCGAGGACGCGCAGGGCGAGGCAATCGTGTACGTAGAGTACAATCAGCGCACGTACCGGGGCTCGAGCGTCAGCACGAACATCGTGGAATCCAGCACCAAGGCGTTCCTCGAAGTGCTGAACCGCATCGAGCTCTCACAGGCAGGAACACGCAGCCGCGATGAGCGCACGGGCGCCGCGCGCGTGGCTCAGGCGGCGGTGTAGAAAGCTCTGAGGAGTCTCTAATGCCCATTCCAGCTACTCCCTTCATCTGGTTCAACGGCAAGCTCGTCGCCTGGGAGAAGGCCACGGTGCACGTGCTCTCGCACGCCCTGCACTACGGCTCGTCGGTATTTGAAGGAGTGCGCGCCTACGAGACTCCACGCGGGGTTTCCATTTTCCGCCTGCGCGATCACACGCGGCGGCTGTTCGACTCCGCCAAGATCTATCGAATTGCGATCCCCTTCTCCCAGGAGCAGATCAACGATGCCTGCCGGCAGGTCGTGTCCGCGAACTCCCTCGCACGCGGCGCCTATATCCGGCCGATCGTGTTCCGCGGTTATGGCGAGATCGGGGTGTCGCCCAAGAACGATCCGCCGGTCGAGGTGGCCATTGCAGCGTGGGAATGGGGGAAGTACCTCGGCCATGAGAGCGAGGAGCTCGGAGTGGATGTCTGCGTGTCCTCGTGGAACCGCGTCGCTCCCAATACCATCCCCGCCCTGGCCAAGGCCGGGGGCAACTATCTCTCGAGCCAGCTGATCGGCGCGGAGGCGCGCCGCCTGGGCTTCGCCGAGGGCATCGGACTGGCTCCGGATGGCACCGTGAGCGAGGGCTCCGGTGAGAATCTGTTCGTCATCAAGGATGGAGTGCTGATGACCCCGGCGCTCATCCACTCCGTGCTCAGCGGCATCACTCGCGACACCGTGCTGCGTCTGGCGCGCGAGCGCGGACTGGAGATTCGCGAATGTGCGATTCCGCGTGAGCTGCTCTACATCGCGGATGAGGCTTTCTTCACAGGCACCGCGGTCGAGATCACCCCGATTCGCTCGGTGGATCGCCTTCCGGTCGGGGCCGGCAAGCGCGGACCGATCACCGAGAGCCTGCAGGGCGCCTTCTTTGGCCTCTTCTCGGGCAAGACCGCCGACAAGTGGGGTTGGCTGGATGCCGTCGACATGTCCGCGCCGCGCGCGGCCGTGGCTTCCGCCTGAGAACTCGCGAAAACGACCATGACATCCGCACCGCTCACGCTCTTCGAGAAAGTCTGGCGGCGACACGAAGTCGTCCCCGAGACCGCCGCTACGCCCGCCGTTCTCTATATCGATCTGCACCTCATTCATGAAGTCACGTCGCCGCAGGCGTTCTCCGTCCTGCGCGAGCGCAGGCTACCCGTCCGACGCCTCGATCTGACCCTGGGCACGATGGACCACTCCACGCCCACACGCACCGAGCAGATCTTTGGCGGCGCCCCCATTGCGGTGGATTCCGCGGCAAAACAGGTCCGCGAGCTCGAAGTCAACTGCGCAGCCTTCGGTGTCGAGTTGTTGGGTCTGCGTAACGAGCAGCGCGGCATCGTGCACGTCATCGGTCCGGAGCTGGGAATCACACAGCCCGGCAAGACCGTGGTTTGCGGAGACAGCCACACGAGCACGCACGGCGCCCTTGGCGCGCTCGCCTTTGGAATCGGCACCACGGAAGTCGGGCACGTCCTGGCAACGCAATGCCTGCTCCAGCGCAAGCCGAAAACGCTGGCCATCAACGTGTCCGGCAAACTGGGCCCCGGTGTCGGCGCGAAGGATCTCATCCTCGCGATCATCGGCCAAATCGGCGTCTCCGGCGGCACCGGCCACGTCATCGAATTTCGCGGTCCGACGATCGAGGCGCTGGACTTGGACGAGCGCATGACCGTTTGCAACATGTCGATCGAGGCTGGCGCACGTGCGGGCATGATCGCTCCGGACGAGACGACGTACGCCTACCTGGCCGGCCGCCCGCGTGCGCCGCAGGGTGCAGCCTGGGAGAAGGCGGTCGCCGAATGGCGCACGCTCCCGACGGATCCCGGGGCGCACTTCGATAAGCAGATCGACGTCGACGCGTCCGAGATCGAGCCGATGATCACCTACGGGACCAACCCGGGCATGGTGATTCCGATCTCCGGGTCGCTCCCGGAGCGGCGCGGGGATGCGATGTTCGAGAAGTCCCTAGCCTACATGGGCCTGACCGCCGGAAAGCCGATCAAGGATCATCCCATCGACGTCGTGTTCGTGGGCAGCTGCACCAACTCGCGCCTGTCGGACCTGCGCAGCGCCGCCGGCGTACTCAAGGGCCGCCGCATCGCCAAGGGCGTGCAGATGCTCGTGGTGCCCGGCTCACAGCAAATCAAGAAGGCCGCGGAGGCGGAAGGGCTGCACCGGATTTTCCTGGAGGCCGGCGCAGAATGGCGGGAATCCGGCTGCTCCATGTGCCTCGGGATGAACGGAGACCTGGTGGCCAAGGGTCACTACTCCGTCAGCACGAGCAATCGCAATTTCGAAGGCCGGCAGGGTATCGGAGCGCGCACCCTGCTCGCGAGCCCCGCGACCGCCGCCGCGTGCGCCGTGCGTGGCCGAGTCACCGATCCGCGCGAGTTGCTGTCATGACCCGCCTCTCCGCTCTTCGCTCTCGCACGGCCGTTTTGCCGGCGACGAATATCGACACCGACCAGATCATTCCCGCTCGCTTCCTGACGACGACCACCCGCGAAGGTCTGGGGAAACACCTGTTCAGCGAATGGCGCTACGACGCCCAGGGCGCCCTGCGTCCCGACTTCGCTCTCAACAAGCCCGAAGCGCAGGGGTGCAGGATTCTCGTCGCGGGGCGCAACTTCGGTTGCGGATCCTCGCGTGAGCATGCTCCATGGGCGCTGCTCGACTGCGGTTTCCAGGCGGTGATCAGCACCGAGATCGCGGACATCTTCCGTAACAACTCGCTGAAGAACGGGTTGTTGCCGATCATCGTGGATGAGGACACGAGCCGCTGGCTGATCGCGAATCCGGGCGCAGAGCTCTCGATCGACGTCGCCGCGAGCACCCTGACATTGCCGAACGGCACTGTTGCCCGCTTCCCGCTCGAAGCCTTTGCACGCTATTGCCTGCTGAACGGCGTGGACGAGCTGGGCTTTCTCCTCGAGCGCATGCCGCTCATCGAGAGCTACGAGAGTCGGGTCGCGAACCGATGAAAGCTCACGTCGCGGTTCTCGGTGGCGACGGCATTGGGCCGGAGGTCATTGCCGAGGGCATGCGCTGCCTGAAGGCCGTGGCTGAGTCCTTCGGTCACGACATCGAGCTTACCGAGCTTCCCTTCGGCGGCGTCGCCATCGACGCGCACGGAAGCCCCCTGCCCCCCGCGACACTCCAGGGCTGCCTCGGCGCCGACGCGGTACTGCTCGGCGCGATCGGCGGTCCGAAATGGTCCGCACCGACTGCGAAAGTTCGCCCCGAGCAGGGGCTGCTGCAGCTGCGGAAAGAGCTCGGCGTCTACGCCAATCTGCGCCCAGTGAAGGTGCTGCCCTGCCTGGCGGGCGCGTCGACTCTCAAGCCGGAAGTGATAGACGGTGTCGACCTCGTGTTTCTGCGCGAGCTGACGGGTGGGATCTACTTTGGCGAGAAGCGCCGCGATGCCACGAGTGCTGTCGATGTCTGTACGTACACCGTGCAGGAGGTCGAGCGGATCACCCGAGCCGCCGCGCGCCTCGCCCGTCAGCGCCGTCGCAAGCTCACCTCGATCGACAAGTCGAACGTGCTGGAGACCTCCCGCCTGTGGCGCGAAGTCTGCGAGCGCGTCGTACGAGCCGAATTTTCCGACATCACGCTCGAGCACATGCTGGTCGACGCTGCCGCCATGCACTTGATCCGCTGCCCTAAGGATTTCGACGTGCTCGTCACGGAGAACATGTTCGGCGACATTCTGACCGACGAGGCTTCCATGTTGTCGGGGTCGCTGGGACTGTTGCCTTCGGCGTCCCTCGGCGATGGGCGCCGCGGACTCTACGAGCCGATTCACGGATCGGCTCCCGACATCGCCGGGCGCGGGATTGCCAACCCCCTCGGCACCATCCTCAGCGTCGCGATGCTCCTGCGCCACTCTCTCGATCTGAAGACCGAGGCCGATGTGCTCGAGTCGGCGGTCAATCGCGCGTTGGAAGATGGCGCGCGGACAGCGGACATTGCGCAGCAGGGCGCGCATGCGCTATCGACTCGCGAGATGGGCGATGCAGTGCTCGCTAACTTGGCGAAGCGGAGCTAGTGTCAGGCCACATTCCTGATCACGGCCGCGGCGCGCTTCAGGCCCGCATCCAGGTCCGCGCGTAAATCCTCGAGCGCCTCAATCCCGACCGACAGCCGCAGCAACCCATCTGCGAGCCCCGCCTTGAGGCGTGCGGCGGGGTCCATGGCGGCGTGTGTCATCGTGGCCGGGTGAGCGACCAGACTCTCGACTCCGCCGAGCGACTCCGCTAACGAGAAGCAAGTGAGGTCCGCCACGAACTCGCGGACCGCATCGTGACCGCCGTCGAGCTCCAGAGTGACGATGGCGCCGAAACCCCTCTGCTGTCGCCGCGCGACCTCGTAACCCGGGTGAGTTGGAAGACCGGGGTAATACACGCGTTTGACGTTGGGCTGCTCCTGCAGCCACTGCGCCAGTCCAAGCGCATTGCGCGCATGATGATCCAGCCGCGCATGTAACGTCCGCAATCCGCGCAGCGTCATGAAACTGTCGAAAGGCGAGCCTGTCACGCCCAGACAGTTGGCCCACCAGATGAGTTGTTCATGCAACTCCTTGGTGCGGGCGACGACCGCCCCGCCGACGACGTCACTATGGCCGTTGAGATACTTCGTGGTCGAGTGAATGACCAGGTCCGCTCCCAGCTTGATCGGCTGCTGCCAGGCAGGCGACAGGAAAGTGTTGTCGACGACGATCAGCGCGCCGGCCGCGCGGCCAAGAGCGGC
>Ga0207707_10005188_pt1 | contig 11417 bp, 12 predicted proteins | sample KBSC83BmetaG_FD_184336 | JGI IMG/M metagenome (GOLD analysis project Ga0207707, IMG submission 184336) | Corn rhizosphere microbial communities from Kellogg Biological Station, Michigan, USA - KBS C8-3B metaG (SPAdes) (version 2) | ecosystem: Host-associated > Plants > Roots > Rhizosphere ... | reverse complement strand
TGGAAGTATCGCAGCTAGAAAGACTGGACGTTCCAGAATGAAAGAACGAGAATAATTCTTCAAGACTAAATACTAGTTTTAAAAAACAAGATCATGAATTCAAAGAGGGTTCATCTTTTGGTAGAAGGAAGAGTACAAGGTGTATACTTTCGTCAGGGAATGATGGAGGCTGCTGAAAAAAACAATGTCTTGGGGTGGGTCCGAAATCTTCCAGATAACAAGGTAGAGGCTATCTTGGAAGGAAATGATTCAAACGTAGATGCTGTAGTAGAATGGGCTCGTTTTGGTCCTGCTGGAGCAGTTGTACAGGAGCTAAAAGTTACTGAAGAAAAGTATGTTGGAGAATTCTCTGATTTTGAGATTCATTACTAATGAATACTAGTATATGCGTCCACAAGAAGTTTTTTAATTTCATCGAGATTATCATTTAGTTTTATTTGTAATTCTTTTTCTGGTTCTTTTCTATCCTTTTTGATCTTTATTATGACAGAATCTCGTTGTGGTTCAACATCTGCAAAACTTCGAAATTTGATTGATTTTGCAAATACAATTCTATGCATACGAATGTCTTCAACCACATTTTGTCCAAGTGCCAAGCAATAACTGCGAATTTCATCAAATAGAGTTGCTACATTCGATGGCATGCTTGATCTAAATTCGTCATAAGTTCTCTTCTTTCCTGAGATTAATCCTTCCATGTTGTTACAAGTTTTAATTTAAGAATATTAAGGTAGTAGATCCGCTGGTTCCAGTCTAAACAAGCGGTCTCATCTCAAGTCAAGCAAGATCCGCCACGTAGACGAAGCAGCGTGGATGCTCTACCTTAGGATTGCTCCCTCCCGGACCTCATCCCTTTCGGCAGTTAGAACCTGAGAGTCATCCCTTCGGATAACCTCAGTCCTGTATCCACCCGCTTCGGCGTGATTTCATATCCGCAAGTCAAGCGAGTACCGTCTATCTAGAGATTTATCCAGTGGTTGCTGGTCTCTGCATATAGCCGGTTTCAGAGATAGGGCACGGCTAGCGCCCCAACCCTACCTACTACCAAATTTATTGTAATTACAAGTTCTTTATCTGCATTAGGATTTAGTTCAAACGTAAATTGGTTAGTGTACTACAGACTGAGCATATGTTCCCAGTACATTCATTTCCACACTTTGAGCAAGTCTTCCATTCTGAATTATTGGATTCTTTGAGGGTAGAGGAGATTTTCAAAATTGATTTGTACATGTTATTTTTAATTCCACTATGGGTCTTTTCTAAAGAATTTAGGAAATTACGAATTTCTGTTCTAATTCCCTCATTCATGTGTGGACATTCTTCTGACTGGAATGGAATTTCATTTGTAAAAGCATAAAACACAATTTCATTTTCATAAATTTCGCAAAATGGTTTTATCTTTCGTATCTTATTTTCGGATGTATCGGGATCCATCCAACCAATTTTTTTTGTGTCTCCTGAAATAATATTGATAAGAAAAGTTTGTATCATATCATCTAGATTGTGACCTGTTGCTATTACATCTACTTGTAGATCAATGGCGCCAAAATCAATTGCTCTTCTTCTTAGTATTCCGCATATTGAACAAGATGATGTTTTTTCACTACTTCTAAGTTCTAGAGTTTGTTCCAAAGTTGTGCCAAAAAGCGAACTATATGGATATACTTTGTGTTCTACATTGATCTTTTTGCAAAACTCCTCTACAATCTTGAGAGCTTCATCTCTATATCCTGGAATTCCTTCATCAACTGTAATAGCTTTTAGCGTAAAATGATGATCTAATGAAATTTCTTTTAACACTTGTAATAATGAGAGAGAATCTTTTCCGCCTGATACGGCAACCCCTACTACATCGCCAGGTTTTATCATGTTATACTTGGACATTGTTTTTGTAGTCTTGTGTACTATTGATCTTGAAAAACAACTGGAACAAAGATTCTCTCCAGAATATTTTCTTGTGTATGCAACTGTATTTTCACAACGATCACATTTCATGATATGATTCACATTCTTGCGTTATTATAGAATTTCATATTTGCCGTTTTTCTTTGCCTTGTAAATAATATCAGGCTTTGGAAATATTCCGACCTCTATTACACCTGGAATGCCTATTATTTTTGCTGCAAGGTCTTTGGGATTTTGTATCTGACCAAAGTCGCAATCAAGTATGATGTTTCCATTTTCAGTTACAAATGGATAGCCACGTTCTAGCAATCTGATATGTGGCTTACCACCATATCCTCTTATTTGCATGTCAGCTATGTTTCTTGCAAATGGGTGTACCTCTACAGGTATACTTCGCTCAAGTTTTTTGACAAATTTTGATTCATCTGCAATTATCACGACTTTTTTTGCAACGCTTATCAAAATTTTCTCTCGCAACAGTGCACCCCCTCCACCTTTTATCATATTTCCTTTTGCGTCTATTTGATCTGCGCCGTCAAATACCAGATCAATGTGATTGATCTGATCTGCTTCTATTATTGGGATGCCTTCTTTCTCTGCTTCCATTTTAATCTGTAGTGATGTGGGTACTGCCTTGACAGAAATTTTGTTCTTTTTGATATGTGATGATAATAATTTCACTATTGCAGTTGCAGCTCTTCCACTGCCAAGGCCTATGACAAAATTATTCTTGATAAGCTTTAATGCCTGTGGTGATAATGCCTCAATGGCATCATCTACTGTCAATTATTCTACCTCTACTTGTTCTAGTTTTGATAATGCCTTCATTATTTCGCTTTTTATCTTATCCAAATCCTTGTCATCGTCTTCTAATTTTTCTTCTTCTGGTATCTTGATTGCTGTAGGAAGTTGTATCTTTCGTTCTGGTTCTTGTTGTGTTGGTTCTATCTTTGATACTTCTGGCAAAATTTCTTCTGTTATATTTTGCATGCTTGGCTGTGGAATGGGTATTATTTCTTCGGTTATCTGTTCTATGATTATTGGTTCTGCGATTATTGGTTCTATAACTTTTTGAGGAACTTGTGGCTCAATTTGTGCAGGTCTGATAAGCTCAGCGGGGAATTGTGGAATCTTATTTGTAATCTCAGTTAATGTACTTAGTTCTACTGTTCTATGTTTTTCGTATGTTGGAACCTCGATTGGAGGTAACCACTCAGATGTCCTTTCTGGTTTTACTGTTTTCTCTTCTTGAATATCGACTTTTTCTTTTTGGATCTCTATCTTTGGTTCTATTTTCTTGGTTTGAGGATTTTCCAGTACTGTTTCTACAGATTTTTCTGCTTGTTTGGGTTGAACTGTTGTGCTTATTGTAATCTTTGAAGAAATTTCATGTAATCTCTGATCTAACTGTGAAAGTCTATTATCCATTAACGAAATCAAACTATCTCCAACTGGACCGAAATCTGGATACTTGCTTATGGTTTCAAGTTTTTCAATCTTAGTGATGACTGTTCCAAGTTGATGTTGATAACGAAGTAGTAATTTGTCTTTTTGAATTTTTGTGACATCTGACTCTTGTTGATGGAGTCTTGTAATGGTTTTTGATAGTATTTCTTTTTCCATTCTTAGTGAATGTAATTGATTTGTGATTGCAGAATTAATTGTTGGAGTTTGTTTTTTGCGTTTTATTTTTGGAACTTTATCTAATGCAACTGCGGTGCATGCGCCTGCTATAGAGCTAAAAACTAGCGCTATTTCTTCCATCTAGGTATACCATTTGATCCAGGTGTATTTTCTTATCTTGGCCTCTGGAAAACCACAGCTGGCACATCTTTTGTGTCTTATGTGATAAGCATTCTTTCCACATCTTCTACATCTGATGTGTACGTGTTTCCTTGTGTAGCCTCCCATTGAGGTGGTACCTTTTGTCATAATTCACTCACTTTGGTGGAGGAGATATGATAACTACGTTGTCTCCTCTGACAACTATGGTTCCAAGGCTTTTTGTCTCTCCTTCAGAAGGGATCTCTTCTGAAGATTCAAGTAGCAGGTTCATGTGTTGGTCAAAACCATGAAGGTTACCTCTTATCACTTTGCCGCCTTTCAGCTTGATAAGCACAACCTTGTTTAGGCTTTCATCAAGTACTTTTACTGCCATATCTACTGACATTTATTTCACTTATTACCCACTCTATGGAGGGTATATATTAAAATTTCATTGGTGTAACTTTCGACCTATTCCGGTAAGGCAAGTTTGACTCTCTTTTACTAAATTTAAGATTATTTCATCCAAAATCACTTTTCCGGACTTTTGTGTAGCTTTAGTTGGATCTCCCCAGACACCATTTTTTGTTACTGAAATAAACGATTTGTTTGCCTTCTTGCTAAGTTCGTTCAATTTACTCTTTGACATATTATCAGAGATCAGTCCTTTTTGGGCTTTTTTCATCTGTACTTTGTCTGATATTGCTAACATGATTGATGTTTCAACAAATCCTGCATGATCAAATTCTCTTTTCATAAAGTGCCAATATGAATAAACAAAGATATGTTGTTTGATACCTTTCTTGGAAACCTTGGCTGATAGTTTTTTTAACGCATTTTGGTTCCCATGATGACCATTGAGGATAATGACTGTATCAACATGGTTTTTTGATAATGAAATACACAACTCAACTAAAGTTTTTTCTAAGGTGGAGTTTGATATACTCAGATTAAAAAATGGATGGTGCTCAAAAGAGATTCCATATTGAAGCGTAGGCAATAATAAAAATCCGTTTTTATCCGATACCTGTTTTGCTATGTATGAAACTATGTCCGAATCTGTGGATATGGGAAGATGAGGACCATGTTGTTCAATTGATCCTACAGGAATCAGTGCTACTGATCCTTTCTTTGTCAATTTGAGAATATCTGTATTTACAAGGTCTCTTGCTATCATTTAGATCTCTTGGGTTTGACATGTACCTTGCCCCAATATACCTCTAGCCTACCGTCGAGATGCATTTTAACAGCCTCTAATAATGTACTAGCTTCTAATTTCTGTCCTTTCTTTTTCAAAGATTCTAAAGTTTCATTCTCATCTATGGAAAAAGCGTCTTGGAAAATTATGGGGCCCTGATCTAAATCTTCAGTTACATAATGTGCAGTACATCCTACGATTTTTGCACCTCGTTCATACGCTTGAACATATGCAAAGGCACCGGGGAATGCAGGTAAGAGTGACGGGTGTATGTTGATGATTCTGTTGGGATATCGCCATACAAAGTTTGGAGAAAGTATTCGCATGTATCTTGCAAGTACTATTAGGTCAACATCGAATTTCTTTATGACTGAAATTATATCTTCTTCTGCTTTTGATTGATCTTTTTCATCGATCAAAACAAATGGGATGTTTACCTTTTTTGCTAAAGGCATCAAGGTATTTTCTGTGCCTATTAATACTACGATCTCTCCTTTGATCTTATTTTTTGTTCTTGCATCTAGTATAGCTTCAAGACAATGGGGTTCTTTTGTTACTAGTACAGCTACCCTCTTTCTTTTTGCTACCTCATAGTGAATATTGACCTCCATCTTGAGATTCTTTGCAAGACCCTCTGCCTCTTTACTGAATTTTTTTACATCGAGTTTTTTTGTAAAAGATGCTTCTAAATACATCCCAAAAAGTCCCTTGACAACATTTTGATTAATCTTCTCTATGTTTCCATTATTTTGAAAAATGAAATTAGTGAAACCTGCTACTACACCTTCATGATCCTTTCCAACTACAACAAGTTCTACAATTGTCTTGTCCATTCTAACTGTTAGACATACTGCACTTATTAATACTTAAATAGCCTTTTGGAATATGAGGTATTGTAAGAATGCTAGTCCAACTAGATATCATAATTCTGTAATGTGTTGTTGAATGGAAGATAGGAGTTTTTCAAATTTTAACTTAAATGAGGAAGAATGATGGACAAACAAAAAACTACTCACAGATCACATAATAGAGGAAATAGCTATGATCACAATAATCCTGTGAAAATCTGTAAGGTATGTTCTACAATAGGAGACTGGCATTGTTACGAATGCTCAAATAACTTTTGCAGCGTTCATTTTCGTAATCACAAAGAAATGCAGCTTTGTATAGTTCAATAGGTGCGGGAGGTGGGATTTTTACTCTGCATGCAGAGTGGGAATTCATACTTTTGATTATTATACTAGTTTGGCCCAACCACGTTCAACAAGTATTTTTGACGTATTTGGTTTTACACATGCAGGTGAACCATCTTCTGCTTTGATAATCAACTGAAAACCCCCATTACATACCACATTTTTTGCCTCAATACCTAACTTCAGTTGCTGTAGTGGAAATGCAACAGACAATAAAGAAGGGTTTTGTATACTACCTATATTTTCATTTCCTGTGTCTGTGACAATTTCTCCAAATTCAATTTGAATTGGAACATCACCAATAATATTTTTTATTTTTTCTTCATATTGTTCCTTTGACATAGTTGCATGGATTTTATCAATGCCAATTCTCAAAGTAGAATTTATTGTATCAACTGCTACCAAGTTGAATGGTATATCCGATGTACCATTTGACATTATGTTTGCTATGATTGCTTTTGCAGCTTCTAATTTTACGTTTAGGTTATCTTTTGTTATCATGTTTTTTTGGAAATTAGGATCATTTAGCAATAAAATATCGGATTGGGCATCTGAGTAGGCTTTACTCCACGATATCTGAAGAAATGGTGGAGAACTAATTGCGTATATTAGATATTTCCCCCCGCCTGTTATTGAATACCCACATCCTTGAAGATCGTTAGTTGTTAAGGTTAGATCTAGAACTGAATCTCCTTTCCAGACTTTTTCCACACTGAAATTTACGTCCCATTTATGTCCCGTATCATTCTTGATAGTTGTTGCAGTTCCAGTAAAAACATAAGATGAGAGAGTAAAAATTTGTGGCAAAGTATAGTATTTCTCGGAATGAATGCATGTGCTTGCATGAGCAGGCAAAGGAGCAATCAAGAGTGCTGCAGATAAAATTAATGTTGAGATAACTATCTTGTTTAAAATTGTCATATGCTTAAAGAGAGACTTTTTATAGATTTTAAATTTTGCTTACAAGTTTTACTATTTCTAATTATATAATTTAATTCTGGAAGATATTGTGTTTTGAAATAAAAATGGGAGGACGTCCTTTGAATTATCAAAGGAACTTAACAGCTGAAACACCAGGTTAACCCTGAAAAGTTAGGGCTACTTACAATGTCCCCTACAGGCGATGCAAACGAATGACCAGTCATGGTGTTATGTGAGCTTTGAACCCCAACTAAGGCAGTGCCTGAAATTACAGGACCACCACTATCTCCACCTATACTAGTGTAGCTCGACTCTATTGTGTCTTTAACAATAATATGAGTCGTCATGTCTTTTATCTGTACATGAATCCCTACGACTGAACCGGAAGAGCATCCTAGCGTTCCAGTCCCACACATAGTGACTGACATTCCTACAAATGGTGGTGCAGTATTATTTGGAGTTGGCGTGTAACCCAATACCTGATTGTTAATATTTCTTGAAGTATTGTTTGCTATGAACGAACAGTCACAGTTTGTGTTGTTAACATATTTAGTTGCTACTACCGATCCTACCGTACTTCCACCGGATGGTTGTGTTATGCTTTGACTAGCTGAAACACAATGACCTGCACTCACAAATCCTTTTTGGCTGTTGTATGTTGCTGCATACATTATGGAACATCCACTAGGGCCATATTGAATTGCGCCTTCCATTGGACTACATGTAGCCGTATAGCCTGTACAGGTAGTGGTTTGAGGATAGTTTTGCGGTGAGAGAGCAACATCAATTTGATCGCCCACTATACTTCGAATCATTTCAAAGTATTTTGGTATTGTAGTAGAGTTGAAGTATTGTGGAACAATGCTTACTTCTAGTGCATTATCAGCATAATCATATGTCACTACACTCCATGGGAGGTTTTGGGTCAAGTGTAGACCTGTATCCGTTGCCTTTCCAGCCAGCACATCATCCAAAACATCTTGTTTCTCGCGAACTATCTTTTCCTTCGTTGGATTTTCATGGTCTTTGAACCATTGTTGAACACTAACATCAATTTTTCCAAGTTCGGAACTTATTTCTGCTTTAGAAGATTCTGATTGTGCAACTTTCAATTTTGTCATCAATTCATCTCTTAATTGTTTCTGTACTGGAACTTGAGTGGAACTTGGTTGGTCCAAGACTATGTTCCTTCCGTGAGTTGAGGATACAGATTGAATCTGTGCATTCACGTTCGACAATACGGTCATTGGAGATGACATTATCAGTCCAATTACTAGCGCTGCAATGATAGTTGTGGTGATTTTTGTTTTCTTGTTATTCTGTATTTTCATTTTATCATTTTCTCCTTTTGCTTTTTGTGTGTATAAAGTGGACTAGTCTTCATACCGCACGATCTATTGTCCATACCGTGTGTTTCACGCGGCATATCGCGGTTATGGTAAAGCATATCCCGTACATACAAAACTAATAGTTAAGTCGCGTTCATCGTTATGATGAGTACTGTACTGGTGAATATCAGAGTGATAAGCATTGCACGGATGAGTACTGCTACAATGAGCAATACCTTTAAGTTGCTACTATTTTCCATTCCAAAATTTTCATGAAAAAAATTCACCTGAAAATTATTTTTATATTAAACATTCTTTTTGGTAGAAACGAATTCCATTCTCGTTTAGACTATAAATCTCATAACCTTTACCATCGTATTCTTTCTGGATTAGATTCAATGAATCCAGCTTATTCAGATAGAGAATACACTTGTCGTAGCTCAGATTACACTTCATGGCAAGGTTTGTCCTTTTGAGCTTGGTATAACGCAAAACAATAATAATTCGTTCTAATACTTTCATGTTTATTCTTTTTAGTTTCCTTTCAGTCACTATTCTCTGCAAGATAATCACTTCTCCTCTGTACCAGATCTACCGTACATTTTCCTATTTAAGAGATTCGCATTTATTCAACTATCATATAGTAGAGAAATATAGAAAATATTTCCAAATTAAATATACCAATAGTTTATGAATTATACCGTACAGTTTGAAATCGTTGCCAAGAGGAGAATACAATACACTCACATTACGAACCGAGACCTATGATAGGATTCTCAAGGCAGTACACAAGGCGAAGATGAAAGATCGAAGGATGTATACAAGTGACTTTTTGGATATGCTACTTGATATGTATGAAAAGAAATCTAGGTAGATTACAAGCGGTTACTGTTATCTTATGTTTCTATAATATCTACAAATAATTTATCAACTACCATGTATAACTTGAATTATTGCCACGCAAAGGATATGGGACCATTACCGTAAAAGTTGATACCCTGCAGAAATTTCTTAAGGCTAAACACAATGCAAAGACGGCCAACCCTAGAATGCAAAACAGCAGATTTCTTGATCTGCTTCTTGAGATATATAAACAGTAGAAAATCTAGCTAGCATTTTACTTGAATCCAAACATTCTTTGTAATCCATAAAGGCACACAAGAGTACATGCTACTGCTCAGCAGTTGCAGCAATTATAGTCAATGTGGAACATTCATCACCTTGTGGAGATGCCTGCTTCGTATTGATATGTAATGAATCTGTAATTTGTTCAAAGATTCATGGTAAACAAAGGTAAACGTTTTTTTGTTTACCACTGTTTACCTGGCTCTGAGTAGAAAATTTCTGAAAAGGGCACGAAAAGCCGTATTTTCCCCTAATCTGACCTGTAAATGAGGTATAAGATGCCATTTGCCAAAGATCATGATTTGTGTCAATTTCTAAGGATTTTAGATCTTGACTAGAATACTTTTAAAATAACAATCATAACAAAAATAACACGACCTACAAGACTTGTGCGATATGCGGTAGAAAGGTGTACCAGGACGAAGGTTTGTACTATGGGGGCCGTCTTATCCACCGTTCATGTAGGGGAATAGCGAAAATTCAACGCTATAGGCTGAATGAATAGGGATGACAACATATGCAAAATAACAATCATAACAAAAATAACAATATTTTGAATCCTTTCGTACCACAGCATCCAGCGCAGCCACAATTCTTTGCAGGACGCAAGTCAGAGATAGATGACTTTCGAAGAGCCGCATTTAACTCAGCAAAACTCAATCCTCATATTCCCGTGAACTATGCCATTTTAGGAACCTGGGGAATGGGCAAGACTTCGCTACTCTATGAATTCCAGCAAATAGCTCTCAAAGAACTCAAAGACACAATTAGGTGCGCTAGTTTCTACTTGGCTTTGTCACCTCAATCATGTAAAACTTGGGATGATTTCACCAATAATTTCTTAAGAAGTGTTAGATCAACTATAATTACTACTGAAGGGATTCAAGCCAAGATCATTGAAGAAATCAAAAAATGGGATATTGAATTTAACACAGGTCTTATCAGCGCAAAGAGAGAAAAATCAAGCTCACATGATTTTCTAGAAGCTCTTGAGAATCTATGGAAGAAACATCTAGAACCCAAAGGCATAGAAATAGCATTTGTCTTTTTAGATGACTTGCACTACTTTCCTATCAAGTCTGATGACTCATCGTACCTAAACCTCAGAACTACATTTCAAGAACTCGTGCACCGAGGATGTAATTACTCACTAGTCGTAACAGCACCTATAGGCTTGTTAACTGAAATAGCAGAATCGGCGGAACCCATGATTAGATTTTTCACACAATTCAATTTAGAGCCTTTTACATTGGACGAAGCTAAAGAAGGAATTAAGAAGAGATTATCTTTAACCAAACAAGGAATAATAGTCAACGATGATGTTATTGAATCAATTGTTGCTAAGACTGATGGACATCCATATTTTGTCATGTTCGTCATGTTTGAGTTATTGTCTACACTTGAAAAAGTAAAAAATGTTAATTTGAAGTTTTTTGAGCAAGTGTGGCCCAAGATTAGAACCTCTCTTTTTAGAACAGTCTTTGAACAAAAATTCAAGAATTCCGCTCCTAAGGAAAGAGAATTAATGATTAAGATAGCCAAGTTTGACTCGGAGATTGCATCTGCAAGCGATTTTCCAAAGTTCAAGGGAGCTAATACATTATTCTCACGTCTAGAAGAGAGGGAATTACTACTAAGGAAAGAACGTGGTGAATATTCCTTGTTTCATCCACTTTTCGCAGAATATTTGAGAGATCAATAGAAGATAAAATCAAATTAATTTTTATGATTTTACATTTTTACTTAGTAAAATAATCTTTAACTTGAAATAGTAATCGGATGTTCTGACAACGATATGAAGTTAATCAAGAAAGAAGTTAAGACATTTCTTTTCGATGGTTATTACATATTAGCACTTGATAAGAAATGGGCATAAGTCTTATCAAAAATAAATCTAGTTGCCAAGCATCTGTTTGATATATCGTGGCTTGTCACTACCAATAATACAATTGGTTTGTTGATTTAAGGATACTATTGAAATAA
>Ga0207707_10005187_pt1 | contig 11418 bp, 6 predicted proteins | sample KBSC83BmetaG_FD_184336 | JGI IMG/M metagenome (GOLD analysis project Ga0207707, IMG submission 184336) | Corn rhizosphere microbial communities from Kellogg Biological Station, Michigan, USA - KBS C8-3B metaG (SPAdes) (version 2) | ecosystem: Host-associated > Plants > Roots > Rhizosphere ... | reverse complement strand
GCGACATTTTTCCGCGCTGCCTGGAACTTTGCCTGGTCAGCCCGTCGTCGGTGATGATGACGCGCGAACTCTTCGAAAGCTTCGGCGGGTTCGACGAGTCGTTTCCGGTGTGCGAAGACTACGAGCTCTGGCTCCGCATCGGCGCGAAATTTCCGGTGCCGCTGATCGCCGAGGCGCTGACGGTGAAATATGGCGGGCACGCAGACCAGCTATCGCGCTCGACTTGGGGCATGGACCGCTATCGGGTCTCGGCCTTGCAAAAATTGTTGCGCTCAGGTTGTCTTGATGCGGCGCGGCGCGCGGCGGCGCTGGACGTGCTCGGGCGCAAAACCGCGATCCTCGCCCAGGGCGCGCGCAAGCGTGGCCGGGAAGAAGATGCGCGCAGCTATGAGGCGGCGCTGGCGGAGTTCGATCGGGAGAACAAGAAAGATGTCGGAGAGCGAGATCCGCGCTTACGCGCGGGAGAAGGGATTTCATCCCCAGACGCTCCAGCGCTGGCTAGCTTGGCCGGACAAGGATAAAGCGGCACTGCGCGATCTCGCCGACACGCTCAAGCCGAGCGAAAATCATCTGCGCGACATGATGGATTGGCTCGAAGAGATCGCGCTCCGGGACCGAGCCGCGATTAGCGAAATCTTATCGTCGAAAAGCATCGAAGATCTCAAAACCGATCCGCGCCGCGGCCGGGCCGACCGGTTGAAACAGATCAAGGAGCAAATTCGCCGTCTGAGATATCCGCGGCTGGCCGCGACCGAAGAGGAGATTCGAAAGAGGATTCAATCGTTGAAGCTTCACCCGGAAATCCGCTTGAGCGTTCCCGCGGGTCTCGAGGGCGGCCGGCTCCAGATCGAATTCACCTCGGCAAGTGCCGGTGAGTTCCGTGAACGTGTGGAAAAGCTCAGCAAATTGTTGGGGACGCCGGCAGCGGCGGAGATCTTTGCGTTGCTCGCCGGGCAGCCGATCGAAGAGAAATAAGTAACGAGACGGCATGGAAAGATTCATCCCGCAGGAGCTCATCGTCGAGCGCGGCTCGGAGTCGAGTCCGATCTACCGAAATCTGCGGCGCGCCTTGCCGGAGGTGCCGCTCACCATTGTCGACGAAGCCAGCACCGCGGCTCTCGCCGACGCACGCCATCTTGATCCCTTCGGCGCGGCAAAAAGGAAGCTCTACCTGATGCGCCATCGCGGTGAGTTCTTCAAGAAATGCCCGGGCAGCGACGGCCAGGTTTGCTGCAACTATTTCGTGATCAATTTCGCCAGCAACTGTCCGATGGATTGCAGCTACTGTTATCTTCAGGAATATCTGCAGGACAACCCGGCGCTCAAGGTATTCAGCAACGTGGACGATCTGATCGACGAGGCGGATCGGACATTGCAAAAGCATCGCGGCGTCTTTTTCCGCATTGGCACCGGTGAGATCACCGACAGTCTCGCGCTTGAGCCTTACACCGGTATGGCGCGTGAGCTGATTCCGTATTTCGCCGAGCAGCCCAACGTTCTGCTCGAGCTCAAGACCAAAAGCGCCTCGGTCGAAAGCCTGCTCGATCTCGATCCCAAGGGACGCGTGGTCGTGGCGTGGTCGATGAATCCCCGGCGCGTGATCGATCTCGAAGAGCACGACACCGCGTCGTTCCATGAACGTCTGGCTGCGGCGCGCCGCTGTCAGGACGCGGGTTACCGGCTGGGTTTTCATTTCGATCCAATGATCGAGTACGAAGGCTGGCAGGCCGATTATCAGGCGATGCTCGAGGAAATTTTCACGACCATCGATTGGCGCCGCCTTTCGTGGCTGAGCCTCGGCGTTTTGCGCGAAACGCCCGGACTCAAGCGCAGGATGCGCGAGCGCTACCCGCAGAGCCGGCTTTTGACCGGCGAGCAGGTGCTCTGCCCGGATGGCAAGATGCGCTACTTCCAGCCGCTGCGCGTGGAGATGTATCGAAGCATGGTTCAATGGATTCGCCGCCATGCGCCGACAGTGAAGGTCTATCTCTGCATGGAATCGCGCGAGGTCTGGCAGCAGGTCTTCGGTTTCGCGCCCGCCTGCGAAAAAGAGCTCGGCAATCAGATGGCGCCGCTCGCCTGATCCCCGATGTCGAATCAGGATAGTCCCATCGGCGTGTTTGACTCCGGCATCGGCGGGCTCACGGTGCTGCAGGAGATCATTCAGACTTTGCCGAAGGAGAACACGGTGTACCTCGGCGACACCGCCCGCGCGCCGTACGGCACCAAGTCGGTGGAGACCGTGCTTCGCTATTCCTACGAGAACAGCGAGTTTCTGATCGAAAAGGGCGTGAAGGTCGTGGTCGTGGCGTGCAACACCTCCACCGCGATCGCACTGGGTCAATTAAGAAGCCGCCTGAACCTTCCCGTGGTTGGCGTGATCGAGCCCGGTGTGCGACGCGCGATCAAAAGCACGAAAAACAAGAAAGTCGGTGTCATCGGCACCGAAGCGACGATTCAAAGCGGCGCCTACACGCGCGCGCTCAAGGCGGTGGACGCGAACATCGAGGTTTACAGCCGCGCCTGCCCGCTGTTTGTGCCACTGGTCGAGGAAGGCTGGACCGACAACGAAGTCGTCGAGATGACCGCAAAGGCGTATCTGCAAGGATTCAAGCAAAGCGGCATCGACACTCTGGTCCTCGGTTGCACGCATTACCCATTGTTGAAAAAGGCGATCCGGAATTTCCTCGGCCGGAGAGTGCGATTGGTCGATTCCGCCGAGGAGACTGCCAAAGAGGTTGAGTCGATGCTTAAAGCGGACTCGAGCCTCAGAAAAAACGGTAAGGGCGCGCACAGCTTTTTTGTCACCGACGCGCCTGAACGGTTCATCAAAGTCGGCCGGCGCTTCCTCGGCGAGAAAGTCGAGTCGGCGGTGCGAATCGAGCGCTGAAGAGCCGGCGAGTTCCTCAAGGACGGCTTTAAGTTGACGGGCGAATCATGTATTTTATTATCCTCCGATAGATGCGGATTTCCTCGTTGCTAACCCTGTGGGGAGAACACTGGTTGCATGATCAGTTTGATTAAAAAGATCGTCGGCACCAAGAACGACCGCGAGATCAAGCGGATTCGTCCTTACGTCGAAGAAATCAACGGGCTCGAGTCCGACTTCCAAGGCTTCAGCGATGCCGAGCTCAAGGCCCAGACCGAGAAATTCAAAGCGCGCCTCGCCGAAACCACGGCGGGTATGAAGCAGGAACTCGAAGATCTGCGCGCTGAGAGCGCCGGCGCGGAACCGGATCGGCGCGAGGAAGTGAAAACCCAAAGCGAAGAGCTCGACAAGCAGATACGCGAGAAGGAATCGGAAGTCCTGGAGGAGCTTCTCCCCGAGGCTTTCGCGGCGGTGCGTGAGGCCTCGCGGCGGACCATCGGCCTGCGCCATTTCGATGTGCAACTGATCGGCGGCACAGTGTTGCATGAGGGCAAGATCTCCGAGATGAAAACCGGCGAAGGCAAAACGTTGGTGGCGACCCTCGCGCTTTATTTGAATGCCTTGACCGGCCGCGGCGTGCACCTGATCACCGTGAACGATTATCTGGCGCGGCGCGACGTGCAGTGGATGGGGCCGATCTTTCACAAGCTTGGATTGTCGACTGCTTCGATCGTGCACGAGGCGAGTTATCTTTTCGACCCGACCTTCATCACTCAGGACTACCGCTATCTCAATCTACGGGCGATCACGCGCCAGGAAGCTTACCTGGCGGACATCACCTACGGCACCAACAACGAATTTGGTTTCGATTATCTGCGCGACAACATGAAATTCTCGCTGGAGGAGTACGTTCAGCGCGAGCTCAACTACGCGGTGGTGGACGAGGTCGACAATATTCTCGTCGACGAAGCGCGCACCCCGCTGATTATTTCGGGGCCGGCGGAAGAGTCCACCGACAAGTATTACATCATCGATCGAATTATTCCCAAGCTCCAGCGCGGCGCCGTTATTCAAGGCGATCCCTCGCAGGAGGAACGCGCCGCGATTGAAGCCAAGGGCGATTACACAGTGGACGAAAAAAGCCGTTCGGTGACCTTGACCGAGGGCGGAGTCGCGAAGGTGGAGCGGCTGCTCGGCATACACAATCTTTACGATCCGCGCCAGATCGACACCCTGCATCATGTTCAGCAGGCGCTCAAGGCCTACGCGATGTTCAAGCGCGACGTCGATTACGTCGTCAAGGACGGCGAAGTCATTATCGTCGACGAATTCACTGGGCGGTTGATGCCCGGCCGGCGCTGGTCCGACGGCCTGCACCAGGCGGTCGAGGCCAAGGAGCGGGTTCATATCCGCGAGGAAAACCAGACCCTCGCGACGATCACGATTCAGAATTACTTTCGCATGTACAAAAAACTCGCGGGCATGACCGGTACGGCGGACACTGAGGCCCCCGAGTTCAAGAAAATCTACAAGCTGGACGTGGTCGTCATTCCGACGCACCGCGCCATGGTGCGCGATGACCTGCCGGACATGGTCTATCGCAGCGACGACGAAAAGTACGACGCGGTCGTGCAGGAGATCGAAGAGCGCAGCAAGAAGGGCCAGCCGATCCTGGTCGGCACGACATCGGTGGCGAAGTCCGAGCGGATCTCGCGTATGCTCAAGAAAAAGAACGTCAAGCACAACGTGCTGAACGCGGTCAATCACGAGGCTGAAGCGAGTATCATCGCGCAGGCCGGCCGCTTCGCCACGGTCACGATCGCCACCAACATGGCCGGGCGCGGGACGGATATTTTGCTCGGCGGTAATCCGGAATTTTTGGCGCGCTCGGATATGGAAAACGAATGGATCAGCCGCGCTGCCAAACTGCCGATCCAGGGGGCGGCGCGCTACGAGGACGCGCTCCGCGAGCTGCGCGAAAAGTACGAAGAGGAAGTGCAGCGCGCGGAAAAAAAATACGCCAAGGACGGCGAGACCTTTGATCAGAATCGGAGCGACTCGCTCAAGCGCACCACGGAACTGCAGCGGGAGATTCGCTCGCTGTCGCCGTTTCGCGAGGCGCGCGAGCGCTACGAAGATCTCTCCGCGACGCAGCTCATCGAGGCTTTGCACAATCTCAGGCCGATTCCAGATGGCTATCTCCGCGCAAAGGAAGTGCTCGAAACCGCGGTCGTCGCGTCTGCCAACGGCGCCGCGGCCGAAGCCGCCGCACCGTTCGGCGAAGCGCGCGAGGAGTTCACCAGCGCCCTGGAGCGTTGGCAACAAAACGGCGGCGAACGCGCGGCGTGGGTCGAGGCGCTCGATGAAAAACGGCGGGTTTACGAGCAGCGCTTGATCGATCTCGAATTCGACAGCGCCCACGCATTGCTCGCCGACGGCGAACACTCGGCGTTGGTTTCGGACTACGACGAGGCCTATCGTGCCTTTGAGGAAGCGGAAGTGCGATGCGAGGAAATCCGTGTGCCCTACGAAGAGTCGATCCGAGCGGCGCAGGAGAGCTACGAAGCCAAGCGCCAGGAATACCTGCGCATGGTTGAAGCGGTGCGCGAGGAGCTCGACAAGGCGCCGGACGAGAATCGTCAACGCTTCAACGAGCTCTTGGAAAACTACAACAAGATCTGCGCCGAGGAAAAGGAACGGGTCATCGCCGCCGGGGGCCTGCACATCCTCGGCACGGAGCGCCACGAAAGCCGGCGTATCGACAATCAGCTCCGTGGCCGGGCCGGACGCCAGGGTGATCCCGGATCGTCGCGATTCTACTTGTCGCTGGAAGACGACTTGATGCGTATTTTCGGCGCGGATCGCATCCAGGGGATCATGAGCCGGCTCGGCATGGAGGAAGGCGTTCCGATTGAGCATGGGCTCGTGACCCGCGCCATCGAAAACGCGCAGAAGAAGGTCGAGGGACACAACTTCGATATCCGCAAGCATCTCTTGGAATACGACGACGTTCTCAACAAACAGCGCGAAGTAGTGTACGGCCAGCGGCGTGAAGTACTGAAGGGCGAAGTGCTGAAGGAGCAAGTGATCGAAATGGCCGAGGAACTCGCCGACGAGATCGTTGGCCGTTACGCCGATAAGGAAAGACATCCTTCCGATTGGGACTTGGCGGGTCTGCGGGAGAGTTTGTATCACCAGTTCAATCTTCGTTTCGATTTTTCCAGCGATGAGCAGGAGTCGTTGACGCCGGAGAGTTTGTGGGAGACCGTCAATCAGCGGATGCTGCAGACTTACGAAGATAAAGAGCAGCGTTTCGGAACTCCTATGCTGCGGCAACTGGAAAAGATCATCATGCTGCAGACCATCGACAGCCTTTGGAAAGACCATCTTCTCAGCATGGATCATCTGAAAGAAGGCATCGGTCTGCGCGGTTACGGACAGAAGAATCCGCTCCAGGAATATCAAAAAGAGGGATTCGACATGTTCGAGGACATGGTCCGGCGCAAGGAAGAGGATGTGGTGCAGAAACTATTCACGGTCGAGCTGGCGCGCGAAACCGCAGCGCGGCCGGTCGAGATCGAACAGCCGCGGCCCCAGCGCATGGTTTTGAGCCGGGGCGAGGAGGCGATCGCGGCGTCACCTCCGCCCAGCAGCGCCAAGCGCGAAGGCGAGAAAGTCGGCCGCAACGATCCCTGTCCCTGCGGCAGCGGCAAAAAATACAAGCGCTGCCACGGCAAGTGAGCACCGAGAAGCTCGTCGAAAATTTGGTTTAGCTCCGTTCTTCGATTACCCCTTTAGCAAGCCGCTGAAAGAACTTCGGCAGTCCTTCGACATATTTGGGGACAAACGCATCCGGGGATGAGAAAACCCGTTTGTGCTGAGCCCTGACGCTTCGTCTCAGGACAGGCCTGTCGACCATCCAGCCTGTTAGATTTCATTCAAAAAGTCAGTTCGATACGCCGCTCGTCAGTGGGTCGTGACCGCCGCACCCGGCGCGTCCAGGCCATCGTCATGGTGCGTTTCCGTCCGCACGCCGTTGCCGGCGCCGAGCTTGATCACACGATCTTTGAATTCCTGCAACTCCTTCGTCGAGTTGCGTGTGTCGATCACCAGCTTTGCCGCGCCGACAAGCTTGCGAAAATCGTAGACGCTGTGGTCGGTCAGGATGATCACGCAGTCGTGCCTGGCGATTTCCGCCGGCGTCGCTTCGATCGATTTCAGCACCGCATTGCCGAGCCGCAAATTTGGCACCAACGGATCGTTGTAAGAAAGCAATGCGCCTTTGTCCTTGAGCAGCCGCATGACGTCCAGCGCCGGCGATTCGCGGCAGTCGCTCACGTCCTTCTTGTAGGCGACACCGAGGATCATAATCTTCGAGTTGCGGATGCTCTTGGCCGCGCGGTTGAGGCCGTCGGCGACCAGAGATGCCACGACCGAGGGCATCATGCCGTTGATTTCGGCCGCAAGACCGATAAAGCGCGCTTGGAAATTGAGCGCTTTGAGTTTCCAGGCGAGATAGTGCGGATCGATCGGGATGCAATGGCCGCCGAGGCCTGGCCCCGGATAAAACGGCGAGAAGCCGAAAGGCTTGGTGGCGGCGGCATCGATGACTTCGTAGACGTCGACGCCGAGAAGGTCGCACATGAGCGCCAGCTCGTTGACCATGCCGATATTCACGCTGCGAAAGGTATTTTCAAGGAGCTTCACCATCTCTGCGCATTTGGTGCTCGTGACCGGAATGACGCGCTCGATGAACTGCGAATAGAAAAGCCGCGCGATCTCCGTACACTGGGGCGTGATGCCGCCGACGATTTTCGGCGTGTTGTGGGTATTGAATTTTGGGTTGCCCGGATCGATCCGCTCGGGAGAAAAGGCGACGTAAAAATCGTTGCCGACCTTGAGCCCGGAGCCTTCGAGCTCGGGCACGATCAGCTCATCGGTGGTGCCGGGATAAGTCGTGCTTTCCAGAACAACCAATTGACCGCGATGTAGATATTTGCGGATTTCCTCCGTCGCCGAAAGGATGAAAGAGATGTCCGGGTCGCGGCTTTTGCTGAGTGGGGTCGGTACGCAGATGCTGACGGTGTCGGCTTGAGCGAGCGCGCTGAAGTCCGTGGTCGGCGTAAATTTGCCCGTATCGACGGCTTCGGCGACGTGCTTTTGCGGCACGTCCAGAATATACGATTGACCGCGTTTGAGCGCAGCGATCTTATTCTCGTCCAGGTCGATGCCGATCACCTTGAAACCGGCTGCGGCGATCTCCATCGCCAGCGGCAAACCGACATAACCGAGGCCGATGACGGCCGCGGTCGCATTTCTATTTTCAAGCCTGGTTTTTAACGCGTTCAATTTATGAGACCTCCCGTGGCTTCATGGCGGATTTGTTGGCCGCGCGCAGCGCCTTAAATTCCTGGATGCGAATGTTGTATTTCTCGATCAGCTCGTACAGGTTGACCCGGCTGATGCCGAGCTCGCGCGCCGCGCGGCTCACAATGCCGCCGTTGCGATAGAGCGCTTTTTTCACGAAGTCCATCTCAATCGCTTTTTTGGCGAACTTGAGGTTGACATCGGTGGGGATTTGATCGAAGGCGAAACCCAGGTCGCTTGGCTTCAGGACCGAGTGCGGACTCATGACCACCGAGCGGCTGATCAAATTTTCCAGCTCGCGCACGTTCCCCGGCCAGGGGTGCATCAAGAGTGCGCCTTCGCCTTCGGGCGATAGCGTCATCGGCGGCTTACGATGTTCTTTGCAAAATTTCTTCAGGAAGTGCTGCGCCAGAGGAATGATATCTTCCTTGCGGTCTCGAAGCGGCGGCATATCGAGCGGCACGACTTTCAAGCGATAATAGAGATCTTCACGGAACAAATGGTTTTCCATGTCCTTCTTTAGATCGCGGTTGGTCGCGGCGATGATGCGCACGTCGACTTCCATGGGTTGAGTGCCGCCGACCCGTTCGATCTTTCGGTCCTGCAAAAAGCGCAGCAGCTTGACCTGCAGCGGCGGCGCCAGTTCGCCGATCTCGTCGAGAAATAGGGTCCCGGTGTGCGCGAGCTCGAATTTGCCGCGCTTTTGCGCATGCGCTCCGGTGAAAGCGCCTTTTTCATGCCCGAACAATTCACTTTCCAGGAGATTCTCCGGGATCGCGCCGCAGTTGACCACCACAAACGGATTGTTCTTGCGCTGGCTCTGCAGATGAACGGCGTGAGCCACCACTTCCTTGCCGGTGCCGCTTTCACCGCAGATCAACACCGAGATGTCCGACACTGCCACGCGTTCGATGAAACGGAAGATATTCTTTATACTTTTCGATATGCCGATCATGCCGTGAAAGCCGTCGCCGAAGTTTTGCACTTCCTGTTGTACCTGTTGCTGCAACCGGTGAATGTGATGGGCGCGCTTGATCATGACCTTAAGCTCTTCGAGCCGGACCGGCTTGGCGTAATAGTCGAAAGCGCCCAGCCGAACCGCTCGGAGCGCGTTTTGATGGTCATCGTTGCCGGTGACCACGATTGCTCGCGTCGCAGGTTCATGAGCGAGGATTTGTTCCAGCAGCCGCATGCCGCCGAGATCCGCCGGGTTGTGCGGGTTAAGCGAAAGATCGAGCGTCACCACCGGTGGTCTTTCCTTTTCAAACAAGCTTAAGGCTTCGCCCTCGATGGAGCTCGTGAATACCTCGTAGTCCGATTCCAGAGCCCATCGCATTTGTTTGAGAATATTTTCTTCGTCATCGACGAGAAGAATTTTTGGCTGCACGGTTCTTCCTTTCCTTCCGACTACAGCGTCGGGAGCTCAACGTCTACTTTGGTGCCGGTGTTGACCTGACTTTCGATGCGGATCTGCCCGCCATGCACTTCGATAATCGAGCGCGTATGGCAGAGACCGATTCCCAGACCTTTCTCTTTGGTGGTTTGAAAGGGACGAAATAATTTTTCCAGTTGTTCCGGCGGAATACCGCACCCGCTGTCGCGGATCGTGGCGGTGATTTTGCCGCGATTCTGTTGCGACACCGAGATCTCCACGGCGCCGACTCCGTGGGGCAGGCTTTGAATTGCATTCAAAAGCAAATTGGTAAAAGCCTTCTGCAAAAGATCCGGATCGCCTGAGATCGCGGGCAGTTGGTCCTTTGGGGGGAAGGCGGTGGAGATCTTAACACCGTTGCGTTGATCGAGCTTGAGATCGTCGAACGTTTGCGCGATCACCTCCAAAATATTGACCGGCTGCTGTTTGAGGGTGAATTGCCCGCGCTGCATCGAAAGGCTGGCGATCAGGTTGATCATTTTTTCTGTCGTCTGGCCGAAGGTCTCGAATGCATCGGCGATGAAGTTCGGATTGTGGCGCAGATGCTTGGCGTTTTCCAACGTCATTCCCTGAAGTGTGGCGAGGTTCTTCAGGTCATGGAGGATGAATGAGGCGAAGCGATTGAATGAATCCCATTCGCGCGCGAGCAAAAGCTCTTCGGAAAGTTTGTGAGTCAGGATCAAATGGCTCAACTGCGCGCTGACGCTCGACAAGAACTGGGTGTCTTCGCTGGTAAGCGCATGCGGTTCTGCGCCGACACCGATCAAGGCAAGCAATTCGCCGCCGGCTTCAACTCGAACCAGGCGGCGGATGCCGAGCTTTTGAAGGGGCTCCAAGCCTTCAATTGAGAAACCGTTTGTTTGGGTTTCAACCGCCTCGGCCGCAATTTCAAGGATGCCGTCGCTCGTATCCAAGCCCGCCAACCGATTGATCCGCAGCGCCGCAGTGCCGATTCTTTCGCGATATGCCGAGTCGTGGCAATAGGCAAGATAAAATCCGTCCGAGGTCGGGGCGGGCAGCCAGAAGGCGACTTGACGCACAAACATTCCCTCGGCGATGAAATCCGCGATTTTCGGCAAGAGGTCGCGGATGTTCAGTGAGCCGCTAGATCTGTCCGAGAACTTCATCCAAAGGTCGCGGTAGTCATACTTGTTGCGGAAGAAGTTTCTCGTGAAAAAGCCCTTGAAGGCGCTCTGAAAGTTCGGTGATAGATAGAAGATCAAGAAAATCGATCCGAGAGCGATCGTTGCCGCCGGCACCAGCACATTGAAACCCAGGGGCTGCATCAAGCGCAGGATGTCGAGAATACTGCCGGAAATGACGAGATAGATCAGCGCTGCCGTGGTGGAGAGGCAACCGAAAATCAGGCGCCTTGAAACGCGGACTTTTACCTCCCACGGAGGATACTTGGCGAAGCCGTAGACGAGCAGTATCAAGCCGAGAGAGATGACCAGGGTACCCAATTGAAGCACGGATTGGGAGATGTAGGACGTCAGCAGAATGTACACGGCGGCGTAGGCAAAAAAGAATGCGAAGCCGAGAAAGGCGATGAAGGCAAACTTTAGTTCCTCGCGCTGGGCTTTGCCCGCGCCGCGGAGCGTTCTGTCGAAGCACAACAACGCGAGAATACTCGCCGCCACGACATTGAGGAAGAAATAGCGCCAGGCTTCGCCTATGATGATGATCGGCTGATCGAGAATGCCGGTGACCCATTCGATAATTCCACCGCTCCATACGCCGCGGATGACGA
>Ga0207707_10005186_pt1 | contig 11419 bp, 8 predicted proteins | sample KBSC83BmetaG_FD_184336 | JGI IMG/M metagenome (GOLD analysis project Ga0207707, IMG submission 184336) | Corn rhizosphere microbial communities from Kellogg Biological Station, Michigan, USA - KBS C8-3B metaG (SPAdes) (version 2) | ecosystem: Host-associated > Plants > Roots > Rhizosphere ... | reverse complement strand
CACGGCGAAGAAAGCCGCGAGCCAGCCCACGAGCAACCTGCTTATCGTGCTCACCGCGTGGCTGTTCCGCGCGATCGCGATGGCGTGGCTCCTGGTGGCGGGGCTGGTGGGCGGCATCGTTCGCCGCTTCGGCCGGAACGCGCGGGAACTGCACCCGGATCACAAGCGCGACGGCCTCGGGCTGGTCTTCCTCGGCCTCGCGATCGTGTTCGCCGCCGCGGTCTGGGCCCGCATGAACAACATGGCGTTCGACGGCATCTACACCCTGACCAGTTCCGTCGTGGGCGAGGGCGCCTTCACCGTCCCGATCATGTTCGGCCTGGTCGGGTGGCGGTTCATGCGCCACCCGGACCGGAACGCGGCCACGCCGCCCGCCGAGATCGGCTGGACCGCGCTGATGGCCGGCGTGCTCGGCCTGCTGCACATCGCCAAGGGCGTGCCGACGCTGTCCCACCTGGGCGGCGGCTGGCCGGCGGTCAGGACCGCGGGCGGTCTTGTCGGCATGGCCGTCTCCTGGCCGCTGGAGGCCGGGCTGACGGCCTGGGTGGCGACGCCGCTGCTCGGCCTGGTGGCCGCCTACGGGCTGCTCGTCATCACGGGCACGCCCGTGCGTGACGTGCCCGGGCGGCTGAAGGAGTTGGGTGCGCTGTTCGGCTACTCGGTCGACGAGTGGGACGACCAGGCTTTCGAAGACGACGAAGACGAAGACAGCCAGGTCGAGGGCGGCAAGCGGCGCGGCGAGATCAGCCGGGGCGCGATCAAGCTGAAGGGCGCGCTCGAGTCGGGCGACCAGCGCAAGCCCTACGACCCTCAGGTCCTGGTGACCGAGAACCGCCGCGCGGGCGGGGGCACCCCGGCGGCGCGACCGGAGGCGCGGATCGGCGAGGGCCTGCTCGAGGACCTCGGCTTCACCACGGAGCAGGACGCGGCGCCCGCGGCCGGGGACCAGCCCGCGGCGTTCCAGCCGGCCGAGCCGGAACCGGCGCCGCCGCCGCCTGCCGCTGTCCGGGTGCTCCCGCCGACCCCCGTGCGGCCCGGCGAGCAGTTGACGCTCAGCGGCGCCGCGGCGGGCGGCTACACCCTCCCTCCCGCCCCGTTGCTGCGCGAGGGCACGCCGCACAAGGCGCGGACGAAGGCCAACGACAAGGTCGTCGCCGACCTGCAGGACGTGTTCGAGCAGTTCAAGGTCGACGCGACGGTGGCCGGCTTCACCCGGGGGCCGACGGTCACCAGGTACGAGATCGAGCTCGGCGACGGCGTCAAGGTCGAGCGGGTCACCGGGCTCTCGAAGAACATCGCCTACGCCGTTAAGTCGGCCGACGTCCGCATCCTGCCCGTCATCCCGGGCAAGTCGGCGATCGGGGTGGAGATCCCGAACCCCGACAAGGAAATCGTCAGCCTCGGCGACGTTCTCCGCTCCGACGCCGCCGTCGCCGACCATCACGCGATGGTGGTGGGGCTCGGCAAGGACGTGGAGGGCAAGACGGTCCTCGCCAACCTGGCGAAGATGCCGCACGTCCTGGTCGCGGGCGCCACCGGCTCGGGTAAGGCACTGGCCCTCGACACGCCCATACCGACCCCCAAGGGCTGGACCAGCATGGGCGAAGTCCAAGTGGGAGACGAGGTCTTCGACGAACACGGCCGTCCGTGCCTGGTCACGGCGGCGACGCCCATCATGTACGGCCGCCCGTGCTACGAAGTCGAGTTCTCCGACGGAACCGTCATCGTGGCCGACGCCGAGCACCTCTGGCGAACCAATACGGCCGCAGGCCGCCAGCAGCGAGTCCGGCCTCCCCGGGGCACCCCCTACTGGCCGTCAGCGGACATCGCCCGAATCGCCGACCGAACGGCTGCAGTCCTAGCCGAACCGGATCGTCTCGTGAGCACGGGTGAAGTTCTCGCGGATGTCGGAACGCGGTTCCAGAACGTGCTCTACGCGGCACTCAAGGCCGTGCACAAGGAAGGCCGGGTCGTCCGGCCGACCTACGCGCGTGGTGGACGACAGCTCAGCTTCTGGGCGCCGGCGTACTCCCGCCATCGCGTATACCAGGCGCTAGCAGCGCGTGTCGGCATGCCGGCAGGCAGCAGCCGCGCCCGTGAGATCGATGCTGAGCCGGTCACCACGCGGCAGATCGCCGCATCGGTCCGGCACAACGGGCGGCTCAACCATTCGGTGGCCCTGTGCGGGCCGCTCGAGTACCCCGAGCGGGAACTGCCGGTCGCCCCGTACACGTTCGGCTGCTGGCTCGGCGACGGCAAGACCGGGGCGGCCAGCATCACCACGATGGACGAGGAAATACTCGCCCAGATCCGCGCCGACGGGTACCTCGTCACGCGCCATCCCAGCACCCGTATGCAGTACACCATCTGGAACCGCCCCGAGCGCGACCGGCGCATCGCAGAAGCGCTACGCCTCGCCGAGCAGGGGATGAGCGTCGAGCGGGCCGCGGCGCACTTGGGGGTGGGCCTCTCGATGACCCTGCGGGCGGCGGGCGGGCGTTTCCCCCAGGGACGCCGGGGCATCGCCATCCCGACGGCACCACCTTCTTTGAAGCGCTACCGGACCATGCGCGAGATTCTCCGCGAGATCGGGGACAAGCACATTCCCGAGGAGTATCTCCAGGCATCGGTCGCCCAGCGCCGCGCCTTGCTCGCCGGTTTGCTCGACACGGACGGTTACTGCACCCCCGGTGGCACGGTTGAGTTCGCTGTCACGAACGAGCGCCTCGCCAGGGACGCCCTGGAACTCGTGATTGGCCTCGGGTACAAGGGGACGCTGCGGACCAAGCCGTGCAAGGGGCGCACCGAAAGGACATCGACCGTCTACACAGTCTCCTTCACGCCTGACGCGCCCGTCTTCAGGCTCAGCCGCAAGCTGGCGCGCCAGCATGAGGCCAACGCGACGAGCACCGCACGCTGGCGCTACATCACCGACGTGCGGCCGATCGAGTCCGTGCCAGTCAAGTGCATCGCGGTGAGCAGCCCGAGCCACCTCTATCTGGCGAGCCGATCGTGCATCCCGACCCATAACTCGGTATGCCTCAACGGCCTGATCACGAGCGTGCTGATGCGGGCCACGCCGGATGAGGTGAAGATGATCCTCATCGACCCCAAGCGGGTCGAGCTGAGCATCTACGAGGGCATCCCGCACCTGATGACGCCGATCATCACCAACCCGAAGAAGGCGGCCGAGGCCCTCGAGTGGGTGGTCGGCGAGATGGAGACCCGCTACGACGACTTGGCCGCGTTCGGCTTCCGGCACGTAGACGACTTCAACAAGGCGGTGCGGGCGGGCAAGATCACCCTCCCGCCCGGCTCCGAGCGCGAGTTGCAGCCGTACCCGTACCTGGTCGCCGTGGTCGACGAGCTCGCTGACCTGATGATGGTCGCGCCGCGCGACGTGGAAGACAGCATCGTCCGGATCACCCAGCTGGCCCGGGCGGCGGGCATTCACCTGGTGATCGCCACCCAGCGCCCGTCCGTCGACGTGGTCACCGGCCTGATCAAGGCCAACGTCCCGAGCCGGCTCGCGTTCGCGACGAGCAGCCTCGCCGACTCGCGGGTCATCCTCGACCAGCCCGGCGCGGAGAAGCTGGTCGGCCAGGGCGACGCGCTGTTCCTGCCGATGGGCGCCTCCAAGCCACTGCGGCTGCAGAACGCGTTCGTCTCGGAGAAAGAGATCCGCGACGTCGTCGAGTACTGCAAGCAGCAGCAGCAGGTCGAGTACCGGCCGGACGTCTCGGCGGCGCCGGAGAAGACCAGGGAGATCGATGGCGAGATCGGCGACGACCTCGAGCTGCTGATCGCCGCCGCCGAGCTGATCATCACCAGCCAGTTCGGCTCGACATCGATGCTGCAGCGCAAGCTCAGAGTCGGCTTCGCCAAGGCGGGTCGGCTGATGGACTTGCTAGAAAGCAGAGGTATTGTCGGGCCAAGCGAAGGTTCCAAAGCGCGGGACGTCCTGAAGCGGCCAGACGACCTCGACGAGGTGCTGACCTCCCTCCGGGGCGGGTGAGCGGGACCTAAAATTTAGGCGTGCCGAGGCAGTCCGTGGGCAGGTAAGCTCACGACACCTTACCTTGAGTGACTAATGCACTTCACTGGGTAAAAAAGAGTTCAGGGACGAGATCTTCCTGGAGGCGCGACGTGAGCATCGGTGACACCTTGGCGGAGGCGCGACGTCAGGCCGGTCTCACCATCACTCAAGTCAGCCAGCAGACCCGGATAAGGGAATCGATCGTCAGGGCGATCGAGCAGGGCGACTTCTCACCGTGCGGCGGCGACTTCTACGCCCGCGGTCACATCCGGTCGATCGCCGAGGTGGTCGGGATCGACCCGGCGCCGCTGATCAGGGAGTACGACGAGGAGCACGGCCCGCCCGGCGGCATGCGCGCGTCGCAGATCTTTGAGCCCGCGACGCCGATCAAGATCCGTGAGCCGCGGAACCTGCACCTGGGGCGGGTGCTCGCGGTGGCGCTGCTCGCCGTCATCGGCTTCGGCGCGTACCACTTCATCACGACCCGCGACTCGCACCCGGCCGCGACTGCGGCGGCCACGGTCCGCCCGGTCGTGACCACGACGCCGACGCCGACCGTCACGCCGACAACCACGCCCACGGCGCCTGTGATACCGAAGGGCGAGGCGGTGATCAAGCTGACCGCCACGTCCGACTGCTGGGTCGGGTTCAACAGCCCCACCGGCCAATCGCTCTACCAGGGCGTCGTCCGGGCCGGCCACAGCGCGACCTGGACAGAGAAGAACTCGGTGTCGATGGTGATCGGCAACCCGCCGGGCGCGCAGCTGACCGTGAACGGCAAGCCACAGCGGATGAACACCGTCAACGTGGTCACGCTGAGCATCAACCCCCGCAGCAACACCCCGGTCACGGTCGGCTAGCGGCAGGAAACCAAACCGTCATCCCGAACGGACGAACCCTCTTTTCTCTGCCGTTCCCCACCGGACCGACGTGACAGTGACATCAGAAAAAGAGGGTTCGCAGGCTTTCCCCCGTCATCCGGTTACTGAGCCGGGTCCGGTGACCACGGGGGAGGGTGCTATCACGTACCCTCTGTTCGTGCCTAAATCCCGGACCGTCAGCCTCGTCACGCTCGGATGCGCGCGCAACGAGGTGGACTCGGAAGAGCTCGCCGCGCGCCTCGCGGCGGGCGGCTGGGCGCTGCGGGACGAAGGGGAAGACGCGGACGTCGTCCTCGTCAACACCTGCGGCTTCATTCAGGCGGCCAAGCAGGAGTCCATCGACGAGCTGCTCGCGGCCGCCGACTCCGGGGCCAAGGTCGCCGCGGTCGGGTGCCTGGCCGAGCGGTACGGCAGCGAGCTCGCCGAGGAGATGCCGGAAGCTCAGGTGCTCAGCTTCGATGACTACACCGACATCGCCGCGCGCCTCGACGACGTGCTCGCCGGGCGCAAGCGGCAGGCGCACGTGGCCAGGGACCGGCGCACACTGCTGCCGGTGAGCCCGGCCAGCCGCCAGCAAGCCAAGGAGGCCGGCGCGCCCCAGCCCGTCGAGTCTGGCGTTGACCTCACCGACCTGCCGCCGGGCGTCGCGCCCGCATCCGGGCCGCCCGTGCTGCGCAGGCGGCTGGCGGGCGGCGTGGCCGCCCCGCTGAAGATCGCCTCGGGCTGCGACCGCCGCTGCTCGTTCTGCGCCATTCCGTCGTTCCGCGGCTCGTTCGTCTCCCGGCGCCCGCACGAGCTGCTCAAGGAGGCCGAGTGGCTCGCCGGCCAGGGCGTGCGCGAGCTGGTGCTCGTCAGCGAGAACTCGACCTCCTACGGCAAGGACCTGGGGGACCTGCGGCTGCTTGAGACCGTCCTGCCCGAGCTCGCCAAGGTCGGCAACATCGCCCGGGTCAGGGTCAGCTACCTCCAGCCCGCCGAGGTCAGGCCGGGCCTGATCGAGGTGATGGCCGCGACCCCCGGCGTGGTGCCGTACTTCGACCTGTCGTTCCAGCACGCCAGCGGCCCGGTGCTGCGCCGGATGCGCCGCTTCGGCGACCGCGCGCGGTTCACCGAGCTGATCGAGCGGATCAGGGATCTCGCCCCGGACGCGGGCGTGCGGTCCAACTTCATCGTCGGTTTCCCCGGCGAGACGGCCGAGGACCTGCGGGAGCTCGAGCTGTTCCTGAACGAGGCCCGGCTGGACGCGATCGGGATCTTCGGCTACTCCGACGAGGACGGCACCGAGGCCGCGACTCATCCCGACGGCATCAAGCTCGACGAGGACGAGGTGGCCCGCCGGGTCAGCGAGTTCGCCGGCCTCGCCGAGGAGGTCATGGCGCAGCGCGCGGCCGACCGCGTCGGGGAGACGGTCGAGGTGCTCGTCGAGGAGGCAGTGCCGGTCGAAGAGGGCGGCGAGGGCCGGTACGAGGGCCGCGCCGCGCACCAGGCGCCGGACGTGGACGGGTCGACGACGCTGCTCGCCGACCGCCCGCTCGCTCCCGGCGACCTGGTGACCGCACGGGTGGTGGAGTCCATGGGCGCCGATCTGATCGCTCGCGCGTGACCTGGTTACCGTCGTGAACGACGCGCACGGCTCTGGTCCGAGTCCCCGGGGGGCCGCGGTGCCCGCACCCGCACCCGTGGGCCTGGTCAACGTCGCCAACGTGCTGACGGTGGTCAGGATCTTCCTTGTCCCGGTCTTCGTGTTCTGCCTCGTGCAGGGCGGCACGGGCTGGCGGTTCGCGGCGCTCGCGGCGTTCTGCGGCGCGTCGGCCACCGACTTCCTCGACGGGCAACTGGCGCGCAAGCGCGGCCTGGTGACCGACTTCGGCAAGATCGCCGACCCGATCGCGGACAAGGCACTGACCGGGGCGGCGCTGATCACCCTGTCGGTGATCGGCGAGCTGCCCTGGTGGGTCACCGGCCTGATCCTCGCCCGCGAGTTCGGCATCACCGCGCTGCGTTTCGCCGTGCTCAGCCGCGGCGTGATCGCGGCCAGCCAGGGCGGCAAGCTGAAGACGCTGCTGCAGATCATCGCGATCTGCCTGTACGTGCTGCCTCCGTCGCTCGGCCTGCCGGCGCTGGTCAAGGAGATTGCCATGGCGGCGGCGCTCGTGGTAACGCTGGTCACCGGAGTGGATTATGTGGTGCGTGCGGTACGGATGTGCAGGACTCCACGCGATAACTGAGCGGTGGCTAACTTCTCCCGTGGAGGGCGACAGATGGCAGATGGCGTGGCAGGTGAGGCCGCCCGGGAGCTGGCCACGGAGATCATCGGGCTGCTGACGCGGACTGGTGAGACCGTGGCCGCCGCCGAGTCGCTGACCGGCGGTCTCGTCGCCGCCGCGCTGACCGACGTGCCCGGCTCCTCGAACGTGTTCCGTGGCGGTGTGGTCGCGTACGCGACCGAGCTCAAGGCCCAGGTGCTCGGCGTGGACGTCGCGATGCTCAAGAAGCACGGCCCGGTGTACGCCCCGGTCGCCAGCGCGATGGCCGAGGGGGTCAGGCAGCGCCTCGGCGCCACTTTCGGCGTGGCTACCACGGGCGTGGCGGGCCCGGGGCCGCAGGACGGCCACCCAGCGGGCACGGTGCACATCGCCGTCAGCCTGGCCGGCGACACGGTCGTCCGGACGATGGCGCTGGCAGGAGACCGGGATGAGGTACGTAGACTGACTGTGGAACGGGTACTTGGTTTGCTACTGGGCAGGCTTCGGGAAGAGTGTCCGTGATTACAGTGTTACGTCGATAGTGAACACGCCGGGTAGTGGCCTCGCGAATGTACCGTACGGAAAGGTACGGTGGAGTTAGCAATGGTCGCGATCCGGTAACTTCGCAGTGAACCCCCGGCAAGCTGTTGCGCATGAGGAAGGGAGTGCGACGATGGTTCTGCTTCGTCAACTGCTCGGCGACGTGCTGCGTCGGCTGCGCGTCAGGCAGGGTCGCACTCTGCGCGAAGTCTCCGCGTCCGCGCGAGTGTCTCTCGGTTACCTGTCTGAAGTGGAGCGCGGCCGCAAGGAGGCGTCCTCCGAGCTGCTCGCGGCGATCTGCGCCGCCCTCGACACCCCACTGTCGCAGGTCTTCCGCGAGGTTTCCGACAACTTCGCCCTGGCCGAGCTGCAGAACGAGCCGGTGCTGGCCGGTGCCCTCCGCGAGCCGGGCCTGCGGATCCCCGGCGAGCGGCTGCCCGAGCGCGGCGGGGCGGGCGTCCCCGAGTCGTCCGGCCCGCTCGACGACGGCCTCGACGGCTTCGACCAGCTCCCCTCGGTAGTAGGGGTCTAGAAACCCGCGTAGAGCTAACGAACCGCGGGCGGCGCCAACGGCGCCGCCCGCGGTCTTACCATCCTCTTACGCTTACACCCACGCCTGCGGGCTGTCGGTGAGCACGGCGACCGCTGGCGGGAGTTCGCCGGACACGATGTCCGCGAGCGTCACGCTCTCGAGCACGGCCCGTTCGTTCGCGCGCAGCGCGATCCACACCCGCTGCAGCGGCTCGGCCGCGCCCGGGTACGTCACGTTCTCCGGCCGTTCCCCGCGCACGCCGAGGAGCTGCCCGTCGATGGCCCGGATGATGTCCGCGAGCGAGATCTCCGAGGCGGGCCTGGCCAGCCAGAAACCGCCGTCGGGGCCGCGCTGGCTGCGCACGATGTTGCTGCGCCGCAGGTGGGTCAGGATCGTCTCGAGGAACTTGCCTGGGATGTTCTGCGCCTGGGCGAGCTGCTCGGCCGTGACATGGCCATCGTGCGCCGCGGCGAGCTCGATGGCGGCGCGCAGCGCGTAGTCGGCGCGTGCGGACAGTCGCATGTTCGCCATTATGCAGCTTCCCGGTCGGAATACTGACATCGATGGGGCCAGAGGTAAGCTGCAATCGTTCGCACCAATGGAAGGGGTTCGAGTGCCCGCCGCGCGTGAGCTCTCCGTCCAGCTGACGGTCAACGGCGCCCCGCGCGCCGCGACGGTCCCGGCCAGGACCCTTCTGGTCCACTTCCTCCGCGATCACCTGCGCCTCACCGGCACCCACGTCGGCTGCGACACGACGCAGTGCGGCGCCTGCACGGTGGCGCTGGACGGCGTGGCGGTGAAGTCCTGCACGGTTCTCGCCGCCCAGGCCGACGGGCACGAGGTGACGACGATCGAAGGCCTGGCGGCCGCCACCCAAGACGGCGGCGACCCGGCCGACGACGCCCTCGATCCGGTGCAGCGGGCCTTCAAGGACGAGCACGCCCTCCAGTGCGGCTACTGCACCCCCGGCATGGTGATGGCCGTCCGCCAGCTGCTCGCCGACCACCCAGACCCGACCGAAGACCAGGTCAGGCACGCCTTGTCCGGCAACATCTGCCGCTGCACGGGCTACCAGAACATCGTCGCCGCCGCCCTCCGCGCCGCCGCAGGCGGCGCCGGCGCCGGCACCGGCACTGGGCGAGAGGGATAGCCGCGCGCATGTTTCCCGCCGACTTCGCCTACGCCCGCGCGCGCTCCCTTGACGACGCCTTCGATCTGTTCGACGAGGCCGCGGCGGCCGGTGAGGAGGCCAAGCTCATCGCCGGCGGCCAGTCCCTGCTCCCCATGATGAAGCTCCGCCTCGCCACCCCCCAGGTCCTCATCGACCTCGCCGACGTCGCGGAACTCAAACGGGGACAGTGGACCGGGTCCGGCCACACGATCGGCGCGCTCACGACTTACCGGCAGCTGGGCCGCGGCCGTTACGTCTACCGCGACGGGACGCCCGCCCCGGTCAACGGTGCCGCACGCCTCGTCGACCAGATCCCGGCCCTCGGCGACGCCCTCGCGGTCCTCGCCGACCCCCAGGTCCGCGCCCGGGGCACGATCGGCGGCGCGGTGGCCCACGGCGACCCGGCCGCCGATCTCCCCGCGGTCCTGCTCGCCCTGGACGCGGAGCTCGCGATCGCGTCGCGCAGGGGCGAGCGCGCGGCCGCCCTGGACGGCTTCCTGCACGGCATCTACGCGACGGACCTGGCCGAAGACGAAATCATCACTCACGTGCGCGTTCGTACCGCGGGGGCCGGGGGCAGCGCCTACGAGAAGTTCCCGCACCCGGCCAGCCACCTCCCCCTCGCGGGCGTCTGCGCGGTCATCCGGCTAAGGGACGGCCTCATCGAGCGCGCCGAGGTGGCCGTCACGGGAATCTCTCCGTGCCCCTACCGCGCCAGGGAAGCGGAGCGTCTCCTCAGCGGCGCGCCTCCCGCCCCGGACGCGCTGGCGGCCGCGGCGGCGCGGGTAACGCGGCAGGACGGCGAGGAGGTCAGCCTGCTCGGCGACCAGCACGCCAGCGGCCCCTACCGCGCTCACCTGGCCGAGGTCCTCGCCCGCCGGGCGCTGGCCACGGCCCTCGACCGTGCCCGCGCGGCAACGGGCGAGCACGCGACGGAGGAACGGCCATGACCCTCATCGGACAGCCGATCACCCGCCGCGAGGACCCGCCGCTGCTCACCGGGCGCGGCGAGTACGTCGATGACTTCGCCCCCGAGGGCACGCTGCACGCCTTCATCGTGCGCAGCCCGCTGGCGCACGCGCGCATCACGAACGTCGACGTCAGCGCGGCCCGCGAGGCGTCCGGCGTCGCCGCCGTCTTCACCGCCGCCGACCTGGCCGAGCGCGGCATCGGCCCGCTGACCGGCGCCGAGGGCCTGCCGCCCGGTGCGCTGAACCCGGCCCTCCCGGTGCTCGCGAGCGACAAGGTGCTGTGGGCCGGCCAGCCGGTGGCCCTGGTCGTCGCCGGCACCCCGGAGCAGGCCGCCGACGCCGCCGAAGTCGTCGCCGTCGACTACGAGGACCTCCCCGCGGTCACCGCCGTGCTCGACGCCGCGGCCCGGGAAGCGCCACGACTCCACGACAGCACGGGCACTAACGTTGCCTTCCGCAAGCGCCTCACCGCGGGTGACGCCGCGGCTGCGTTCGCGCGGGCCGCGTACACGGTCGGCCAGCGGATGACCAGCCAGCGCATCGCCCCGGTCGCGATGGAGCCGCGCGGCGTCCTCGCGTACACCGCGGCCGACGGGCGGCTGACGATCCGCCTCACCACCCAGCGCGCCCACGGCGCGCGGGCCATGGTCGCGAAGCTCCTCGGCCTCGCGCCGGACCAGGTCCACGTGATGGCCGGCGACGTCGGCGGCGGCTTCGGCGCGAAGGGCTGGCTCTACCCCGACCAGGTCGCGGTGATCGCCGCCGCCCGGGCGCTCGGCCGGCCGGTGAAGTGGATCGAGGAGCGCAGCGAGTCGTTCACCGCGACCACTCACGGCCGCGACCAGGTCGCCGACCTTGAGCTGGCCGCCGACGCCGACGGGCGGATCACCGCGATGCGCGGCACCGTGCACGCGAGCTTCGGCGCGTACTTCACCGCGAACGGCCCCGGCTCGCTGCTCGGCCGCCTCGGCCCGATGCTCCCGCAGGCCTACCGCCTCGAGCACTTCGACGTCGAGCTGGTCGGCGTCTTCGCGAACACGAC
>Ga0207707_10005184_pt1 | contig 11421 bp, 7 predicted proteins | sample KBSC83BmetaG_FD_184336 | JGI IMG/M metagenome (GOLD analysis project Ga0207707, IMG submission 184336) | Corn rhizosphere microbial communities from Kellogg Biological Station, Michigan, USA - KBS C8-3B metaG (SPAdes) (version 2) | ecosystem: Host-associated > Plants > Roots > Rhizosphere ... | reverse complement strand
CGGAGCCGACCGCCTCACGCGATGGGCGCGCGAATGTTAGCGCCGCATGCAAGCGTGGGCAAACCTGGAACGCCCGGAAACAAAAAACCCGCGGCGTGCGCGGGTTTTCCATCGAACATTGGTGCCAGGAAAGGACTCGAACGGTTCTACGTGCGCCTAGCAATTGCTTGGCATTCGCTGAAACAGATTTTCGCGTATCCCTACCTGTATCCCTACACTGCATCTCATCGTATAAGACGGTGACGCGTATTGTTGGGCCAATCCTACTCATGGAGGCCCAGCATGTCTTGTGTCTCGAAGCCGCGCATTGACGCGGATGCAGTCCTTGCCCGCATACAAGCCGAAGGTCCGGATGCTCTGCTGACCCGCGGAGAAGCGGCAGCTCTTGTTGCGGCCCGGACGATGGACGCACATGACACGTGGGAATCATCGAGAAACCGGGTTGGGATGCAGCTCGATCGCGCGGCGGAGTTGGGCAAGCGAGGAGTAGATATTTTGACGGGAGGCATCTCTCGTTTGCCTGACGGCGAGATGACGGCAGATGAATTGCGCCGTTGGGCTTGCCGCAAGTATGGATCGATCTTCGAGGATCTTCCTCGTGGTGCACCCAGGCAGTGCTTCGCTCGGCTTGAGGACGAGTTCGGGTTGGGCGCGCAGGTCCCTGACATCTTCGTCTTGCCGGCCGACCCTGCACGCAAAGATGAGTTGATTGGCTGCTTGCGCGCGGAGCTGAACCGACTTAAAGCCGACGCCGCTGCGGCCAAAGCGGAACGAAATCGGAAACTCGCGGCGCGCCTCAATCGAAAACGTTGAACACAAGTCGGTGCCCCCTTTGGCGCGCCGGTCTTGTGTTCCAACAATGACGTAGCCGTCCCCGCCAATTCCGGCGCAACCGAGGACGGCCAACATGAAACCTATTGTTCCCGTATCGTCGCGCGTAACGCCAGCGCGTGCCGTGGATTCCTGTCATTCGCCCGCCACGAGGCGTTCGCATTCATTCCTGGAACAGGACCCGGGTCGAGACCGGATCATGCGGCGGCGCGAAGTCCAGCGAACCACCGGACTCAGCCGCTCGTCGCTGTATCGACTGATTGCAGCGGGTAACTTCCCTTCGTCGATCCAGTTGTCCGCAAACGCGGTGGGGTGGTTGGAGACGGAAGTCAGTGCGTGGATCGAGGCGCGCATCGCCGCCAGCCGCAGCGGCCATTCGCAGCCGGCATCAACGCCGGTCCGGCCGTGAAGCCGCGCAAGCGGCGGAAGGTCAATCCGAGGCTGGTCAAGATTCATCGCAGCTACACGGTCCACGAAGCGGCCCGCTGCCTTGGGGTTGACCGGTGCACCGTGCGCCGGTGGTGCAAGGCGGGGCTGCCGTATTGCGATGACCGCCGTCCACACTTGATACCGGGGCAGGCCCTACGCGATTTTCTGCAGCGATGCCGGGCTGCCAAACGACATACATGTTTGCCCGGCCAGATTTTTTGCGTCGCATGCCGTGAGCCTGTCTTTCCGGCTGCGGGCAAGGCGAACTACGTGCCTCTCACCGGTACCGCGGGCGACTTGGTCGGCCATTGCCCACGATGCGGCCATGCGATCCATCGGAGGGTCAACATCGCCAGGCTGCCCTTCGTGCGCGGGGACCTCACGGTTGCGTTGACGAAGGCCGATTCACGATTAGCCGAGACTGCTTGCCCTTCTTCGGATGCGCACTTGGAAGCGCGCCGCGCGCGCGCTCCAGAAAGCCTGTCGAAAAATCAGGAACAGCTCGTGCTCGCGCATGGCGAAGATCGGGCTACACCCTCCGTAAATGCGCACTTCAACCACTTAAATGGAGAAGCAGGCCATGCGAAGTCAATCGATCAGCAACGACCGTATCAAACATCGCTATTTCCGGTACCTGAAGGACGCGGAGGGCCATGACGAGGCCACCATCGACGCGGTAGCCAAGTCGCTGGCCCGATTCGAGGCGTACACCAAGCGTCGCAACTTTAAACAGTTCCACATCGAGCAGGCGCGCGGCTTCAAGCTTTATCTCGCGGATCAGCAGAACAGTCGAACGGGCAGCCCGCTGAGCAAATCGACGATCTATGCCACCTTGACGCACCTGAAACGGTTTTTCCGATGGCTGGCGGATCAGCCGGGATACCGGTCCCGAATCCGCTACGCGGACGCGCAGTATTTCAATCCATCGGAGAAGGACGCACGGGTTGCCACGGCCAGGCGTGAGCCGCGCGCGCCCACGTTGGACCAAGTCAAGCATGTGGTCGCGCAGATGCCATCCAACACCGCCATTGAGCGGCGCGACCGCGCATTGATCGCATTCATCGCCGTGACCGGCGCGCGCGACCGGGCAGTTGCCTCCATGAAGCTGAGGCACGTGGAGCTGTCAGACGGCTGCGTCCACCAAGACGGGCGAGACGTACAAACCAAGTTCGCCAAGACCTTCGATACCTGGTTCTTCCCGGTATGGGATGAAGGTCGCGCGATCGTCGAGGACTGGCTGCGCTACCTTCGCGCCGAGTTGCTGTTCGGTAACAACGATCCCGTTTTCCCTGCGACCAACATCGAGCCGGACAGCAACGGCAATTTCGCGGCAGCCGGCCTGAGCAAGGCGCACTGGAGTAGCACAGGGTCCATTCGAAAAATCTTCCGATCTGCATTCGGCCACGCTGGGCTGGACTACTTCCATCCGCACAGCTTCTGCCACATGCTGGCCATGGTCGGAGAACGCATGTGCCAAACCCCGGAGGAGTTCAAAGCCTGGAGCCAGAACCTCGGGCATGAGCGAGCCATGACGACCTTCAACAGCTATGGTCCAAGGCGAAATCATGCGCACTCTGGCCGAGCAGAGACAACGTGCGGTTTCGGTGCATGAGAGAGCAGGGTAGAGCCGGCGACCGGCAGCACGAGGATCGACGCTGCTGCCAATGTGCGTGACGAGCGACTCGCCGTCACAGGACGCCGACTGTGACAACGTACCAGCGGCGGGTCATTTCGCGAAGAATGAAAGCTCCGGGGCGGGTGCGAACCCACGCCATTCGCGACTGGAACGCGAACCGCTTTTGCGACCACCCCCGGTAACGAGTCCAGTCCGGGCCGTCTCAACGCTGTTCGCCGAAGCCGATCCGACTCTATCACGAGCGCTGGCATTGTTTACTGGACATGAAGAAGCCCGCGCTGGTGACACCGGGAGCCGGTGGGGAGCGGGGAACCGAGCGGCGTCGGCCTCCCCTGCAGGCGGGCTTCAGTGTTGATGCTAGCAGGAAGCCTGGAGTCCAGCCGTCCGCATGAAGGAGCGGTTCTCTCCATCGCTTCGCTCAATAGGTGACACATCGGGATGAGTACAGCGCGCCGCGTTGGCCCGACGCTAGCCGTCAATGCCCGGTGCGCGCGGCGAGGTTTGTGCTCACTCCGGCGCTGCGCACGGCAGCCCTACGTTTAGTCGTGCCGTCGTGGGAGCGGGCGAGGATCATTGTAGCGAGCGCCGCACGGCGGCGAACCCGCGCTAGTGCGGACGATCCGGGCGCTGCGTTGTATCCTCGCAGGAATCGTTCGACCGCCAACGGGGAGCACGCCTTGACCGAGCTGGTGTTCAAGGGGAAGGAGTTCGTCTACAACCACCATCTTGCCGTGCCATTCCGGCCATTGCTGCCGGATGCGGGCAAATCGGTGGGCGAGGCGCGGCTGGACGGCAACCTCATCATTCACGGCGACAACCTGCATGCGCTGAAGGCGCTGCTGCCGATGTACGCGGGTCGGGTGGATTGCATCTTCATCGACCCGCCGTACAACACCGGCAACGAAGGCTGGAGCTACAGCGACAGCGTCAACGCGCCTTTCATCAAAGAGTGGCTGGACGGCAATCCGGTTGGCATCGAGGATGGCCTGCGCCACGACAAGTGGTGCGCGATGATGTATCCGCGGTTGCGCCTGCTGCACGAACTATTGAACGATGAAGGTGTTCTTTGCGCGACGATTGACGACAACGAAGTGCATCGGCTGCGGGATATTTTGGACGAAATCTTTGGCGTGCAGAACTTTTTCGCAAACATTGTTTGGCAGTCGAAGGATACGCCCGGCAACAACAGTAAGGGCATAGCTGAGACGCACAACCATTTGCTCCTCTACAGAAGGACGGCAGACTTCGCTGCCGACTTGTTGGAAAGGAACGAAGACCAAATTGCGACCTACACCAATCCGGATTCGGACAAGCGTGGGGATTGGCTTCCGGCACCGCTTACAAGGGCTGAATATCGTGACCGTGACTACTACGCGTTGACGAACAAGGTTGGGAAGAAGGTTTTTCCGCCAAAGGGGAGCAGTTGGAGGCGGCCGCCCGAAAAAATGAAGTGGCTAGAACAAGAGGATCGTATCTGGTGGGGTAAAGCCGGAGATGGGGAGTTTCCGATGGAAAAGAAATTTCTGTCGGAAGCAAAGAGCGGGGTGGTAAACCAAACGTGGTGGCCCTATGAGTTTGCCGGCAGCACACGAAATGCCGGTGCTCAACTTAAGGAAATTTTTGATGGTGAGAAGCCATTCGCGACGCCCAAGCCAGTGCAGCTGGTTCAGCGCGTCTTACAGCTTGCTTCGGAACCAAGCGCTATAGTTCTTGACTCGTTTGCGGGGTCCGGGACTACGGCTCATGCTGTTCTGCTGCAAAACTCAATCGATGGTGGCAATCGCAAGTTCATTTTGGTCGAGGGTGAGGACTACGCCGACACGTTGACCGCCGAACGCGTGCGGCGCGTGATCAACGGCTATTCGTTCGAAGGTACACAGAAAGAAGAATTGATGCGCGAGGACATTAACTGGAGTGCGTTCAGTCGCGATAACGCGCGCAAGAAGATTCTGGATCAAGTGGAATCGTACGAGAACCTGGATGCTGCACGCTTTGACGCGATCAAGAAGACCATTGAGGATGGCGAGCTGATCGTCACGGGCGAGAAGCGCGTCACCGAGAAGGTCGAAGGGCTGGGCGGCAGCTTTACCTATTGCACCCTCGGCGCGCCGATTGAGCTGGATGCGCTGCTGACGGGCAAATCGTTGCCGTCGTTCGAGGCGCTGGCGGCGGTGTTGTTCCATATGGCCACCAATACGCCGTTCGATGCCGGTGCGGTGCAGGTCGACAAGCATGGGGTCGGCAGGCTTGGGGAATCTGCCGGCTTGTGCGTGTGGCTGATCTACAAGCCCGACCTTGCATGGCTGAAGTCGAAGGATGCGGCGCTGACCCTGGAGCAAGCGCGGAAAATCGCGGAGGTCGAACCCGACAAGCGACATTTGGTGTTCGCACCCGCGCGGTTCGTGTCGCAGAAGCTGCTGAACGCCGAAGGGCTGAAAGTGGAATTTGCGCCGTTGCCTTACGCGCTGTACAAGATCGAGCGGGGCTGATTCCGTGGCATTGCGCGACCTCGATTACCAGACGCGCGTGCTGGACACGTTCGACAAGTATCTCGTCGACCTTGTTGAACAAAAGCGCAAGGCGGACAAGATCGAAGCCGCCAACGCGGGCGAAACCGATCCTGACCTGATTCGTGAGGTGCCGGATTTCGCGGCCAAGGCATGGGAAGCCATGCGCAAGGCCGGCAAGCTGCCGCCGTCGCGCGCAGAGATCCCGTACTCACCCCGACATCAAGTGCTGCGCGGCAAGAATGCCGCGGGCGGCCTGCTGTTGGGCGCACCGGTGCCCAACGTGGTGTTCAAGGTACCGACCGGCGGCGGCAAGACGTACCTTGCGGTATCTGCGCTGTCGCGCATATTCGGACGCTTGCTGGGCCGCAACTCCGGGTTTGTCCTGTGGATTGTGCCGAACGAAGCGATCTACACCCAGACGTGGAGGCAGTTGAACGATCGGCAGCATCCATACCGGCAGATGCTGGATCGCGCGGCCGCCGGGCGCGTGCGTGTGTTGCAGAAGGACACTCAGCTAAACGCACGCGACGTCGAACAGAACCTGTGCGTGATGCTGCTGATGTTGCAATCGGCCAATCGGCAGACGCAAGCGACCTTGAAGATGTTTCAGGATCGCGGCGATGTGCACGAGTTCTTTCCGCCGGAAGGTGACCAAGCCGCCCACGCGCGGGCGCTCGAAGCCACGCCGAACCTGGATATTTACGATCTCGCCGAAGGCGGCGCGCAGTGGCCAATGGTCAAGGATTCGCTGGGCAACGCGCTGCGCCTGATCCGGCCAGTCGTGGTGATGGACGAAGGGCATCGGGCGACTTCCGACCTTGCCTACGAAACCCTCTACGGATTCAATCCGTGCTTCGTGCTGGAGCTGACCGCCACGCCCCGAGACATTGCCGCCAGCGGCGGTCGTAGTCCGCGCCCGGCGCGCCACACGAACGTGCTGGTGGACGTGCGTGGGTTTGAGCTGGATCGCGAGGGCATGATCAAGATGCCGTTGAACATCGACCCACGCCAGGGCACCGATTGGCGCGCCACGTTGGCAGCCGCAAAGGCACGGCTGGATGCACTGCAGGCTGATGCGCAACGTCTGTACGCGGAGCGCGGGCGCTATATCCGCCCCATCATGCTGGTGCAGGTGGAGCGAACAGGCGCCGATCAACGTGACGGCAACTTCATCCACGCGCTGGACGCGCGCGACTGGTTGCTGCAGGCGGGGTTGGACGAAGCGGAAATTGCGATCAAGACCGCCGACACGAATGATCTGGCCGAACCCGAGAATCAGGACTTGTTGAGCCCGACCAACCGCGTCCGCGCCATCATCACCAAGCAGGCGCTACAGGAAGGCTGGGATTGTCCGTTCGCCTACGTGCTGTGTGCGCTGGCGGCCAGTCACAACCCGGCGGCGCTTACCCAGTTGATCGGTCGCATCCTGCGCCAACCACAAGCGGACAAGACCAAGGTTTCGGCGCTGGACGAGGGCTACGTCGTCACTCATCACGCGGAGACGGCAACCGTCGTGGAGGCAATCAAGAAGGGGTTGGAAGAAGACGGGCTTGGAGACCTGGTCAGGGAGATCAAGGTCGACGCCACCGGCGGCAATGGGAACGGCCATGGTCCGCGCGCTGTGAAGCGGCGCGCCACGTTCGTCGAGACTCCAATCTTCCTGCCAAAGGTGCTGCGGGTCACCGACAATGGCGTTCGCGACTTCGACTACGAACAGGACGTACTGTTCGAGCTGGACTGGTCGCACGTCGACCTGGAGCCACTACTGCACGGTGCGCACGCGATACCCGCCATCGGCCACGCGGCCGACAGTCAGCTGCGGCGCATCGGCCTGACCGCCGAACCCGCGAACTGGATGTCCGACACGGCCGTAGGCGCAGTCACCGAGACTCTGCAATTTGATCCGGTCTACGCGGTGCGGATGATTGCGGACATCGTGCCGAACCCGTGGCTCGCGCGCGACATCGTGCAGGAACTGCTGGACGGATTGCGGGCCAACGGATTCGACGATGCGAAGCTCGGCTCGATCGCCGGGCTGATCGTCACCGAGCTGCGCCGGCACCTGGACGAACGTCGTGACGCGAAGGCCGAAGCACGCTTTCGCGACGAAGTGGCAGCAGGGCGCATCCAATTTCGGCTGCGCACCGACACGCACAACTGGAAGATGCCCGACACTTCGATCACCTACGAGCCGGACGGCGCGCCGCAACTGGTGGGCCGCAACGGCGGCGCGCTTGAGCGCAGCCTGTTCTCGCCGATCTACCGTGGCGACTTTTCCGATGGGGAAGAACGGGACGTGGCGGTGTACCTGGACGAGCAACAGGCGCTGCACTGGTGGCACCGCAACGTGGCGCGTCAAAGTTATTCAGTGCAGGGTTGGCGCGCGCACAAGGTTTACCCCGACCTGATTTTTGCGGTACAGCGGAACGATGCGGGTGACCGTGTGGTTGCACTAGAGATGAAGGGCGAGCACTTGGCTGGCAACGACAAAACCGAGTATGTGCAGAAGCTGTTGCGGCTGCTGAGCGACAACTATGCCTTCGAGCGCGTCGGGGGCTTGGAGCTGGTCGCGGACGATGGAACGGAGGTCAAAGCGGACCTTGTGCTGATGGACGATTGGAAAACACGCATTCCCAACGAGTTTTTGAACCGATCTTGATCCTGCGTTGACGCTGCATACGTCGCGGCGTACCTTTGCTACTCGGAACGAGTAGCCATGCCCCGCCTGCAATCCACTGCCGCCATTCTCAGACGTTCGCCGCGCACTGCCGCGACGGGTGCGTCTGCGCGCGCGGCCGATTCTTGGCCACGTAATGCGGTGGGCGGCTATCGCCCAACCCCACGCGGCAATCTCAGAGCCTGACGCGTTCACCGTCAGGTCGCGCCTGACGGAACCTTCCCTGTTTGCTTCGACTCCGCCAGGCGCAATCCGCGTCCCGTTCGCGTGCGCTCTTTGCAAAAGGAGAGCCATAAGAATGACGATTTGACAGGGTTGATGCGGGATCGCGGGGTGTAGCTGAGGCTGGCAGAGTGCCCGGTTTGGGGCCGGGAGGTCGCGGGTTCGAATCCTGTCGCCCCGATCAATAATTGATAGGGTCATGTGTTGCAAGCTGCGAGACAGCGGAACGATACGCTTTCCGGGTACGGTCGTTGATCGTCATTATAGGAGGGTGGACGGATGGCGATTCAAAAGCCTGTGAAGGGGAACCAGTGGTGGAGCAGTCACTAACTATTATCTCTGGTGGTCAGACTGGCGCCGATCGTGCGGCGCTGGATTGGGCCATCGCGCGTGGCGTTCCCCACGGTGGCTGGTGCCCGAAGGGCCGGCGGGCGGAAGACGGACCGTTGGACGCCAAGTACAAGCTCATCGAGACTGAGGGCGAGGGTTACCGTGCGCGCACGGTTCGCAATGTGCGCGATAGCGACGCAACGCTGATCTTCAACTTGGGTGAACTGGAAGGCGGCAGCCTGGAAACCCGGCGAATCGCGGAGCGGCGCCGTAAGCCAGTGCGTGTCGTTCAGTTGGATTCGTCGCTTGATGAACAGACGATGGCGGAATTGCGGGGGTGGTTGACTGATGGGGGAACTCGGGTACTGAATATCGCTGGTCCGCGCGAGAGCAAGCGACCAGGTATTTATTTCGCGGCGAAGGCAGTACTCGATGCTCTATTTGACTAGGAGGCGGAGATGCTAACTCTAGGTCGCTGGGTTAATCGCTTGCTGCCAGTACCCCTCGCCATCGAGTGCCCGATGATGCGGATTCTGGGGCGTGAACATGAACCTCCATTGTTCACCGGCTCGGGGCGCATTTCTGTGCCATCGCGGACCACACTGGAGTTCATCATGCATGCGCATCCTAGGAGCGATGTGAGTGTGCTCGCCCGGTACAAACGTGCGAAGGACAACCCCGACAGCATCCATGACCAATTCCGACTTGAGGCCACCGATTACGAAGGTAACGAGTGGGTCGGCGGATGGACGGATATTCAGATTGGTGAAGTATGCGCTGGCGTTTGGCGCCTCTCCGGGCTTCTCAATTTGCTGACAACCGGCGTCTCGGGACATTGGGTTCAATCCGAGAGCAGCGTCGAACTAGTGTACGACACAGAGTTACGGTTGCCGATGCGGACCAACATGGCCACAACCGTGATTCGAGATGGCAAGGAAGTACTCCGATCCTGGGAGCCAGGAAGCCAGATTGTCGAGGTCGCAGGCACGTCGATCGAGTTTTTCCACGCAGCGGAAGGTCGGGCGATCTGGGCAACCGCCAAAACTTCTTCGCAATTCCGTCATCCTCATGCTGAAAACTGGATCAGCGAACCACTACGATTCCTGCTTGGGCAATTAGTTTTTCCCCGATTGGTAGCTCGGAATAAGGGCGATGGAACGGCTGAAGTCTGGCTGCGCCGTACTCCTCAACGCATGGCCGACCCGCTGGTGGCCTCGATACTTGGCGAAGACCCACTTGGCGCCTACGACCGCTTTTGGGCGCTCTATCGCGACCTGTTGGCAATGATCGTGGATGCAACGGACGAGAATGGACACGCCAACTTTGAAGCTCACCCTCTTACTGCGTACTACCACGAGATTGCTGATGCGTCCGTCGCGTCAAACTGGGTGCTGTGCATGACGCTGGCAAGCGTGGCAGAGGGCATTACAGAGATGGTTGCGCCTACCGCTGATCGCCCATCCAGCCACCCGTCCGAAACTATAGAAGACCTGCGACAACGCTTGCTACAGTGGCATGGCGACGAGGGGTTGCGAAGTCGTGCATTGGGCTTCTTGAGCAATGTCGAGCGTGCTCGCGATGGCACGCATCGGGTGCTCAGCCGTATGTGCACTGAGGGCCTTTTGGATGACGAGCAGGTAGCAGTCTGGAAATCCGTTCGTAACCGGGTTATGCACGGCGAGATGATTGCGCCGTGGGTCGATACCGAGCTGCGGCAGAAGATACAGATCCTCGCAAGCCTTGTGCATCGGCTCGCCTTGGTCTACGTTCGGAAGTGTGCGGAAACTCGAGCATGCTGATTTAAGCAGGCACAGCGCACGGCACTGGTATCACGATCGGAAAGCACAACCCGAAGGCTGGTCAGCCAGATACTACGTCTGGTTGGTGCAACTCGCCCGGTGCGCTCAACATATCTAAAATCAAGAATGCCTCTTGCGCCAGGGGAGAGTCTCGCGACAATGACTGGAGCAAGCACAAGAAGCCTGACTGAAGGCGCGCCGCCCGTACCTAGAGAGGGTTGTCTTCTGCAAACTGGTTTTAAAAGAGGGGGAGTCGTGTCAGAAATCGAGATACAAAGTGCGCGCGGTTCAATCTGGAACCGTTGGGATCCTCATATCCACACGCCAGGCACGGCCTTGAATGACCAGTACATCGGTGAGGCAGCGTGGAATACGTTCCTCAGCAAGATCGAATCCGCCAAGCCTCCGATTCGGGCGCTTGGCATCACAGATTATTTCAGCATCGAGCGTTACACCCAGGTTCGCGACCAACAGCGTGACGGGCGGCTACCCGGTGTCGGCCTGATTTTTCCGAATGTCGAGCTTCGGCTGAGCATTGAAACCTCGAAGGCGTCCGCGATCAACCTACACCTGCTGTTCGATCCAGATCCTCACGATCATGTGGAGCGGATTAGACGGTTCCTCTTGGAACTCGAGTTTACGTACCGAGGTAACAATTATCGCTGCCAGAACGCCGATCTCATACGATTGGGTCGTGCATTTCGTCCCGGTCTTACCGATGACGAAGCCGCCCTCTCAGAGGGTGCCAACCAGTTCAAGGTCAATTTTGAACAACTGCGTGGCGCCTGGAAAAAAAACGAATGGGTCCGGGGTCACGCTCTCATTGCTGTTGCTGGAGGCGAGAAAGATGGAACTTCCGGTCTACGCGATGATGCCGGGTCTTTCGCCGCCTTGCGCAGGGAAATCGAAGGTTTCGCCCGTATCATCTTTAGTGCTTCGCCAAGACAAGTCGATTTTTGGCTCGGTAAAGGCGCCGCCACTGTGCAG
>Ga0207707_10005180_pt1 | contig 11428 bp, 12 predicted proteins | sample KBSC83BmetaG_FD_184336 | JGI IMG/M metagenome (GOLD analysis project Ga0207707, IMG submission 184336) | Corn rhizosphere microbial communities from Kellogg Biological Station, Michigan, USA - KBS C8-3B metaG (SPAdes) (version 2) | ecosystem: Host-associated > Plants > Roots > Rhizosphere ... | reverse complement strand
CGTGGCTCTCGAATGGGGTTTGATCGTGCCGGTCATCAAGAATGCCGACACGCTGACCCTGGCCGAACTCGCGCAAACGGCAAATGACCTCGCCGATCGTGCCCGCGCAAAGCGCCTCAATCCTGATGAGGTGCAGGGCGGAACTTTCACGATCACGAACCCCGGCGTTTTCGGCGGCCTCTTCGGCACGCCGATCATCAATCAACCTCAAGTCGCTATTCTTTGCGTCGGGACGATCGAAAAGCGCGCAAAGGTTGTGAGCTCAGCCGACGGCGACGATTCGATCGCTATCAGGACGATGGCTTACTTTGCCTTAACCTATGATCACCGCATCGTCGACGGTGCCGACGCCGAAAAATTCCTCGCATTTCTGAAGGATTATCTCGAAAATACCGACTTCAGCTACGAATAATCGGCCCAAACGAAAAAATGTGTTGGAAAACCGTTCACATTTCTGTATGCTTACAGTAATTTTCCGACTCATCCGGGATTCCGGTCACCGAGCAAGTATCTTACGTAACAATTTCGTACATCGAATGTTCTAAATTCCCGATTAACAGCGAAAAACCGAGACGGAATTTTTTAGTATCCGCGCATACAAAAAGTCTTATAAATAAAAGCGTAATCGCGAACGATCAATATGCGATATCGAAAAATGTTGCGTAATGTTGGTTTCTGGCATAGGAGTTGTTAGCCAATGCCGCGAGAAACAGTGTTACGCCAAGTCCAAACGGCGGGAGTGAAATTGAAAAGTCGGCAAACGAATCGGCGGATCGCAATGTATCCTCACGCTTCGGTCCTGTTTGAAGAATGGATTGTACAGCTAGGTCGCCCGAACAGTGCATCCTGTGCAAAGGCGTAAAGGGTTTCGGCAATATTACTTTAGAGGAGAGAGTTCATATGCTAAATCGAATTTCAGTGTTGTTTTTGGCACTTTTCATCGGGGTCGTCGGTGCGATCGCTCAAAATGCACCCGACATGAACGCGGGACAGGTTCGCTCGCTGACCAGTGGTCAGAAGTACAAGCTCGAGGGCACCGTAGTCTCGAAGGATGACGCCGGGACATTGATCCTGCGCGATACGACCGGAAACGACACACGCGTCGTGATCGGGCCGGAAGCCAGCATCAAGACCAAAGGCGGCTTCTTTGGCGGGGGCGACAGGATCGCTTCCAACCAGATCGTTCGCGGCCTGTACATGACTGTCGAGGGGCGCGGCAACGCAAGTGGCGACCTGGCAGCGACAAAGGTACGTTTTGATAAAGGCGACTTCCGCACGGCACAGTCGATCGAGACGAGAGTCGCTCCGGCTGAGGAGCGTCTGACGCTGGCCGAGCAAAACGAGCAGAAGGTTGCCGGCCAGATCGATGAGTTGATGGCCATCTCGAATGCAGCCCGCGGCGGTGCGAAAGCTGCTCAAGAGACAGCGGATGCAGCCGTGGCCGGTGTAAACGCTACCAATCAGCGCATCTCGGCACTTGATGATTTTGTGGTCCAGTCGACGGCAACAGTCAACTTTAAGGTCGGCAGTGCCGTTCTCTCGCCGGATGCTAAGGCACAGCTTGATCAGATAGCGCAAGCGGCACAGGGGCTGAAGGGCTATTCGATCGAGGTGACGGGCTTTGCGTCGAGCGATGGCGGAACCTTGATGAACAAACGGTTGAGCGATCGTCGCTCACAGGCTGTAGTCGACTATCTAGCTGAGATGGGCAATGTGCCGCTTCGCCGGATCGGAACTTCACATGGATTTGGTGAGCTGCAGGCTGTTGCGGACAACTCAACGCTCGAGGGCCGCGAGCAGAATCGCCGCGTCGAGATCAAATTACTCGTCAGCCGTGGCATTAACCAGAACGTCGAAGTTAAACAGACAACCGATCAGCAATAGTTGCTGAATCCAACCGAGGGCAAGAGAGAGCATTTGGTCGCGAACCATTTGCTCTCTTCTGCCCTCTAAGATTTTGTTATGCCCAAAATATCTCACCTGTCCGCATCGCTTCTATTTGCCGCCTGTGTTTCGATCGCCGCTATCGGCCAAACACCCGCACCTACACCTACACCAAGTTCGCTTAATAGCGACGAGGGCCAGGTCATCAAAGTCGAATCGCGCCTGGTCGTGGTCCCGGTTTCCGTCACCGATGCTAACGATCAGCCGGTAACAGGATTGACTGTGAACGACTTTAGAGTTCTCGAAGAAGGGAAGGCCCAAAAAATTGAAACTCTGGGGACTGCGGATGTTGTTCCACTAGAGATAGTGTTGCTATTCGATATCTCCGCAAGCACCCAGTCAATGTTTAAGTTTCAAAAGGAAACGGCCGCACAGTTTTTAGGCGACGTGATGCGGCCTATTGATCATGCTGCGATATTTACACTCGGTGAGACGCCGATCCTTGTGCAACCTCGCGATACAGCTGAGAAATCGATTGCCGCGATCAATAATTTGACGTTGCCAAGTAAGCAACTGACTGCTTTCTACGATACAGTCGGAACGGCTGCTGACTATTTAAGACAAAACGCACCGGAAGCAACTCGTAGGGTAATCGTTACGATCTCAGATGGCGAAGATACGAATAGCGCGCGTGTGATTTCCGCGATCCAGGCTGGCTACAAGCAAGTCGGCGACAAGATAAATACGATTGATAGTAAGACGTTGTATGAATTGACTGTCAAAAACCGCGACCGTGCTGTCTTGAGCGAGCGTGTGAGAGTGGCGAAAGCGATTCAAGATGCGGACACCGTTTTTTATTCGATCAATCCGTCGGGCAGTTCAATTTCCCTAAATAAGATCAGTATGGTTGGCCAAGAAAATATGCAGCTCTTGGCGAATGAAACGGGCGGGGAAGCCTTCCTTCCTACCTTCAAACCGGTGGACACTACGGATGCCCTGCAGAATACGAGCGATGATCATCAGAATAGAATTCTTCTACAGAAGATCTTTCGGCAACTCGCTGCTGAACTTCGAGCGCAATATTTAATCGAGTACTATCCTGAGACTGAATACCCGAACGGCCGTTTTGTGAAACTCGATGTCGGCTTACAAAACGCGGCCGGCCGCAAGGTGCGTGCTCGACAGGGTTACTATGTGAAGCATTGATCGGCCTATGATCTGATCGATTGAAACGCCGAAGTAAACACTTCGGCGTTTCTTTTTGCGCGATTGGTCAGTTAATTCTCGTGATACCGTCTTTGCTTCCGAGCAGCGTCGCGGTCTTTCGCTCGGGCGTGGGCGTTGGACGATAGGCAATGGCGCCCATTGTCATGTGCGATTCGTCAGGTGTTGGCGTCGGCCTGGTAACTACATCGCCCATCACGGCCTGCTTGCTCGGACGTGAAAAGAGCGAAACAAAAACCAAGCCGCCTAGTAAGGTCATGATCAGGGAGAATGCCGCGGTCGTGTAAACCCTTGCCCGCTGTTTGACGCGTGCCCAGCCGACCGGGCAATTTTCAGTAATTACGGTGCCGTCGGTCCGGCGATAAAAACGCACGCATAACCGCCCTTCGGCATTGGTTACCAAGTCCTCGGCCTCTTGCCGAGTCATGCCCGAAAGGTTGTACACGTTAAGCTTGCACTGGCCGCAATGCCGCATACGGTCATTGCCGTACATCTCGTCCCAATTGGCCGAACACGGGCTCGCGATCCTGATATTGTTTAGCGGACTCTCAAATCTCGACATAAAAACGCTCCGTTATAATTGCTCTCAGCAAGTTGCTGATGACATATGAACGGCGGCGTTTCGTTGTCTTGCAGAATTTTCTTATTGGATCTCAAATCTGGCCAATATTACGTACCGAAGCTTGATCTGACTGAACGATAGTGAATCATCGGTTGGGTTGAGAACGCCACTAGATACGCGCATGACGTTTGACGTAACATTCGCCGAATAACTGGCGTTGAATCGCGGCGCCTCTTCATCAGTCTCTTGAATAAACACTGCACTTCCCGGGTGCTGTCCGATCGCCGCAAGAAGATATTCCGCTTTCGCCTTTGCGGCCTGTATCGCATCGATCTTTGTTTCCCGCCGATAACGCGTTATCTCGGAGCTCTCGGTATCGATGAGATCGAGCTTTGCAACATTTAGCCGATCGGCAAGGTCCTGGAGACTGGCGATCTTGTTAAGGTCGCGTAGTTTGAGTCGATAATCTTTGGTGCTGAGTACGTCCTTCACCCGCTTTTGCCGAAAATATGTCGATGAAATATCAAAAATCGAAAGGTCCTTATCGACGTCGACGCCAAGCTTAGAAAGCTCGTTTCGTAGCGCAGCCTCTTGTTGATCGATCGTCACTTTTTGTTTGTTCTCGATTCGCTCTGCCAGCGTGATCTTGAATGTGAAAACATCGGGCGTAATGAGCCTCTCGGCCGAACCCGAAACCTCAGTAACGCGGGGCTGAGTCTTATCCTGCGCCGCAAGGCTAAACGAGAATGCACAGATACAAACTAAGATCGCCGAGATCCTTTTCATATGATTCCTCCAGATTTTTGAGTTTGAGATGTTAGTTGCCGGACAAACTTATTGGGATGTACGACGGTACCTATGAGTGATCGGTCTGCGCCGGCCGACGCCGATGGCGTTTCGCGAGATGATCAAGGTCGGCGGAAGCTGTTGGCGTTTGAATTCGTTGGCCGGCGACTCGACCATGTTTAGGATGCGATATACGAGTTCGGCGTCGTTTCCGGCGGCGATGATCTCGTTCGGCGAAACCTTCTGCTCAAAATACATTTTCAGGATCGGGTCCATCAGCTCATAGGGCGGGAGGCTGTCGCTGTCGAGCTGATCGGGCGCAAGCTCGGCCGATGGTTTCTTGTTGATGATCTTATTTGGAATGATCTCGCGGCCTGCGTTTGTGTTGATCTGTCGCGCCAGTTCCCAGACCTCCGTTTTGAGTACGTCGCCCAGCACGGCAAGGCCGCCGTTTGTGTCGCCGTAAAGCGTGCAATAACCAACCGCTAACTCCGATTTATTGCCAGTCGAGAGCAACAGTCTGCCCTCGCTGTTTGAGATCGCCATTAGTATGACGCCGCGAAGGCGCGACTGCATATTTTCGGCCGCGAGGCTGTCGCCGCCTTTTTTGGGCTCGTGAAGCCCGAGCTGTTTGAGCATGACCTCAAATGTATCCGAGATCGGCTCAATGCGACTCTCGCAGCGAAGATTTTTAACAAGTTCCTCGGAATCCTTGATGCTGCCTTCGGATGAGAAAGGCGACGGCATCATAACGCAGAGAACATTCTCAGGCCCGAGCGATTCGCAGGCCAACGCCGCCACCAAAGCGGAGTCGATGCCGCCCGAGAGGCCGATGACAGCCTTTTCGAAATTATTCTTATGGGCATAATCGCGAATGCCGAGGATCAGCGCGCGCCGAATCGCCTCGCATTCGGCACCCGTAATGCCGCGGGCGTCGGGTTTGCGGCAATCGAGTTCGACCGTCTCGACAAACTCTTCGAATGCGGCGGCCTGCAAAATGATATCGCCTTCTTCGTCGGCGATGAGGCTTGCTCCGTCAAAGATAATGCCGTCGTTGCCGCCGATGAGATTGACAAAAACGATAGGCTTTTTCTGTAGCTTTGCGCGATGCGAAACCATGTCGCAGCGCAGCTTTATCTTGCCTTTGTTGTAAGGCGAAGCATTGATCGAAACCAGAACGTCGGCGCCCAGGGCTAGCACTTCGTCCGTCGGGTCGGTGTCATACAAGCGCTCTTTCCAAAACGTCTTGTCATTCCAAAAGTCCTCGCAGACCACAACGCCGAGCTTGATGCCGTTCACGTCGAACAGCCGGCAACGGTCGCCTGGCTCAAACCACCGGGGGTCGTCAAAAACGTCGTATTCCGGCAGGAGGATCTTGTCTTCGAGCCCGAGCAACTTGCCATCGCCGATCACGGCGGCGCAATTAAACAATCGCCGGCCATCCGAGTCTGGATTCGGCCGTATCGTCCCGAGAATCACGGTGATACCTGCCGTGTGCGGGATGATCTGCTGCAGCGGCTCGAGCGCGTGTTCGATGATGTCTGCGTCCTGAAACCAGTCCTGCGAGGTATAGCCGTGAGTCGTCAGTTCGGGAAAGACAACGAGATCGGAACCGTCAGACTTTGCAGACTCTATTGCAGACAAAATTTTGGCGACATTGCCGTTGATGTCGCCGTTGGTGGTGTTGATCTGCGCGATCGTTACTTTCACATAGAAAGTCTAAATCCCACTCGAGCTTGAATCAAATTAGGTAAATATTAAGACTTAAGGGCTTCGGGCTGAGAGCGCTTGACCATTGTGAGGCGGTTGCCGCGGTCGTTGTATTTGACCTCGTCCATGATGTTATAGATAAACAGGACGCCGCGGCCAGAAGGTTTGAAGAGGTTTTGCGGGTCAAGCGGATCGGGGATGTTGTCGACGTCAAAGCCTTCGCCTTCGTCCTCGATGGTAAAACGCGCTTCAGTCTTTGAAACGTCGGCGGCTACACGGATATTTTTTGTCGCGTCAAATTTGTTTCCGTGCTTCACTGCGTTAACGAACGCCTCATCGAGCGCGACAAAGAGGTTTGACTGCTGAGCCTCGACAACGCCGAGTTTGTCGACGCGGTTCATCAGATATTCGAGAACGACGTGCATGACGGAGAGCACGCCGGGCAGCTCAAACTCGATACTCTCGTGCAGGCCGCGAACATAGTCTTCGCGATCGACAAACCGGTTTTTATAATCGAGCGTCGTCGCTACGAGTTCCGCAAGCTGTTGCTCGTCAAAATCCTGGCGACGAAAATTTGCAGCACAGATCTTGAAGGCTTTTATGTGCTCGCCGATATGAGCTTCGACGCTTTTTGGCAGGCAGACAGCCGAATTTCCGTTTGAACCCGACGCGGGCGCAACGGTATCAAAGTCAAGGTCAGTAATTACGAAGTCGTAATCGTATATATCCTCGACGGCGAGCGCCGACGCGCGGTCCTCGACCAGGCGAACCTCGTGACCTTGATGCGTAAAGACCTCTTCCAGAGCCTCCGCAAGGTCATTGTGGTCGTCGATTATCAATATTCGTCTATGCATCGCCGATGCTTAACCAAAAAGGAATACGATGAAGGGCCCTTGGCCGTTGCAAAAATGATAACCTATCTGGCGTATTATTTGCTATCTGTGGCAACTGAAGCATTAAAAGCCTATCAAGCGGCCTCGCTGGCCCAATATCCTTTCGGCAAACGTTTACTCATCAGGCTGATCGGTTTTAGCTCCTACATATTGATCTCCGTTTTAGGGCGAACCCTTCGTTTTGAGACCGAAGATTGGGCGAACTTCGAGCGGATCGAATTCGACGGCAAAGTGCCGATCTACTCGTTCTGGCACGAGCGGATCCTGGCCGGTACATACTTTTTTCGGGGTCGCGGCATCGTCGTTATGACCTCGCAGAGCGAGGATGGGGAGTATATTGCACGGTTTATTCAGAAATTCGGCTACGGCGCGGTTCGCGGATCGGCGTCACGCGGCGGCGTTGGCGCGTTGGTCGAGATGATCCGGTTGATGCGCTCAGGTTTGCCTATGGCGTTTACGGTCGACGGGCCGCGCGGGCCGCGTCGAGAGGCCAAAATGGGGCCGGTGCTGCTTGCAAAAAAGACGGGCAACCCGATAATGCCGTTCGTTGTCGAAGCTCGTCGATCTTGGAGTCTTCGCAGTTGGGACCACATGCAGATACCGCGACCGTTTTCACGAGTCGCGGTCATCATCGCACCACCGATCTATGTGTCGGCCGACGCGGACGATGAAATGCTTAGTGAAAAGCGCGATGAGCTTCAGCGTTCGCTTGCGGCCCTCGATGCGCGCGGTGAGCAGTGGCGGCGACAGGGTTGAAGGTTTATGGCTGCGATTCGCTTGGCCAGTTAAGATAGCTCACCGATAGCAACACAAAACTAATTAACACCAGGTCCGCCAGCAAAAGATGACCGAGCTGCATCAAGATCGGCGCCAAGGTCAACAGTGTCGCGGCGCCAAAGACGATCTGCGCGATCACGATCATCGTCAACGCGTTTGACCACCACGCGGTTTTGTCGTCATCGGGCGAGCGTTTCTTGAGCCAGCCCGCGATAAAAACCAGATACACGGCAAGCAGGATCGAGAGTATCGGATGAAAGATGCGCAGGCGCAGAAGGTAATTCGAATTTGGGTTGAGGTCCTGAGCAAGCCCAGCCGAAAGCGAATCCGGCGGGAAAAGCATATTTGTCAGCGCCGCCATCGAGCCGCTAACGCCGATAACCAGAATCGCCGCAAAGCCTATCGCGAGAAAGACCCAGACCTTTGACGGTTGGCGAAAGTGTATACGTCGGTTCCCGGTTGCGAACCAGATTGTGAGGGCCAACGCCGTGACCAGCAAAAAGGTATTTATTAAATGGCCGCCCGTCCAATAGGGTCGCGAGGGCGTCCAGTTATCCGCCGTGTTGCCGGTCAGCACGAGCCCACGACCGATCAAGGCCTCGATCACTATAAAGACAAGAGACAAAACGGCGGCCCATCGCACTAGATCACCCTTTTTCGTCGCGCGAAACGCCCAGAAAACAAGCCCGAGGACGACGAAACCAACGATCGCGGTCGAAACCCTGTGCGAAAATTCAATGACGGTTTTCAACTGCGGCGCGGATGGAATCACCTCGCCCTGACAGGTCAGCCAATGCTGCCCGCATCCGTCACCCGAGTGCGAAGCCCGTAGGAAAACGCCCCACAATATAACGACCAGATTGCACGCAAGCGTGATCCAGGCGTACGTCGCAAACGCCTTCGATCGAGTGTTGTCCATCTCAATCAAAGATAGCATTTGAAATGAGGCCGCCGAAGTAACCCGACACAGCTCATTCCGCTTTTGCAGTCACCGGCACCAACCTCATTATTCGATCATCGTCGCTCGTGGGCGAGCCACGGCCGTCGCGATTTGAGGTTGAAAAGTAAATGTACCCGTCGGGCCCTTGTTCCATTTCGCGGATGCGGCCGTAGGTTTTTTCGAAGAGATTTTCCTGACGGACGACCTTCCGGCCGTCGAGCACAACACGGATGATGCGTGCTCCGACGAGGCAGCCGAAAAAGAAATTGCCTTTGAATTCAGGGAACACGGAGCCGTTATAAAACATCGCGCTGGCCGGTGCACAGGCCGGAGTATATTCGAGCAGAGGTGACTCCATACCGGCCTGCGTCATCTGGTGATGGATGACAGGCCAGCCGTAATTTTTGCCCTTTTCGATAATGTTTACCTCGTCACCGCCGCCGCCTTTGCCTTCAAATCCGCTCGGGCCGTGCTCGGTTTCAAACAGCAAACCGGTTCCGGGCTGCCAGGCAAGGCCCTGTGGATTGCGAACACCATAGGCCCAGATCTCAGGCCGCACGCCCTGCTTGCCGACAAACGGATTATCCTGCGGGACAGTGCCGTCGTCATTGAGCCGAAGTATTTTTCCAGCAAGCGAATCCATCTGCTGAGCCAATTCCCACTTTGTCGAATCGCCGTCCGAAATATACAACTTGCCGTCAGGGCCAAACCGACATCGCATTCCGGCGTGAAACTGAGCGGCCGGCACGTCCTCAATGATCGTCTTCGGGTCGGTAAACTTGCCGCCGGCGTAGGTGTAGCGAACAACTCTATCTCGCTTGCCGTCCTTATTGTAGGCGTAAGCGAGATAGACGAAATTGTTCTTTGCGAAATCGGGATGCAGCGTGATGTCCATCAAGCCGCTCTCGCCTGACGGCTCGACATCGGGCACCGTGAAGACCGGGTCTGCCTGCAGCTTACCACCGCTGATTATCCGAACACGGCCAGGACGCTCAGTCACGAGCATGTCGCCGTTCGGCAGCCAGACAAATCCCCACGGCACCTCGAGGCCAGACGCGACTGTCTCGACGCGAAACTTTGCATCGCCGATCGTCGTCGAAACGGTTTGATTCGGGGAAGGTGCCGGCGGCCTCTGGCTACACGCAAAGCTTGTCGCCGCCAGGACCAGCAGCAACGATCGGGCAGTTCGCCGAAAGATCATAACTCGCTAAACGCCGCTCTTTAGTTCGTCGAGCGACGTCTTCCTCCGTTTGAAAAAATGCAGTGCAAACGGAATTGTACTCACCGCTCCAACGAGAAACAACGGCAGGCCGATCGACTTTCGAGTCTTCGACGAAAGGCCGCTGGTAGCGAGCATCCCGAGACCGGCGCCGAGCATGCCCCGCGTCGCGCCAAACAGTGCCAGTTCGGGAAGTTTAATTTTAATTTTTCGAGCCATCACAAGTCCTCCTTTAGGCATATGAACCCGATGTCGGTTCCGATACCGCGCAAACGACGTCCGATACGGCCCGGCGTTGTCCGCGACCGTGTAATTCTCCCGCATGCTGGGCAAGGTCAGCTTGGCTGATTATGCCCACAATTCGATCACGATCGTCGATGACCGGCACACGCCTGATCTGATGATGCTTCATCATACGCATGCAATCGTCAAGCGAATCATTGACGTGACATGCAAACACCTCGTCGGTCATGCAATCACCGACGCGTGCCCGCATCGTGTCAACGCCGTTGCCGACGATCCTGATCGCGATATCTCGGTCGGTCACCATGCCGATCATGCGGCCTTGCCGGTCTACCACCGGAACCGCACCGCAATCGCATTGGCCCATAAGCTGCGCGGCATATTCGATACGGTCGTTGGGGTGAACGGTCGCAATATTTCTCGTCATCAGATCGGCGGCGCGCGCGCGTCGCGTGTCATGGCCATTACCTCGACCACCAGGATAATTTCTACGACCATAGCTGCCACCGCTATCGCGGTCATAATGCTCCCTGTTTCTGAACGCGTCGCGTGAGCGGTCCAGCCGTCGTCGTCGTTCGGCACCCTCGTCACCGAACCATGAGGTGACCTCGTCGGCCGTCCGGTCAAGCCAGCCGCGCTGCTCACCCTTGTAATTGAGGTCGCCGCCATATGCGAGTTGTCCGTAATCGCTTCGGGCGCTGCCCCAGTTTTGAGGCTCTCCCCTATTGTCCCGGTACTGTTGTGAGTAGCCGCGATCTTGTCCGTAATATTCGTTTTCCATAATTTTCCTCCTTGCTCTGGCTAGCTTTGTACGATCGCTTATTTGCGTTTTTTTGAATCATCGATCCCGTTGTCGAGTATGATCACGCCCGAGTCGCCGGCATCATCGTAGCCTTCGGCACCGCGTTCACCCTGGCCGAACGATCTCTCGCCGCGGACCTTTGCATCGGGCGCCGCGCCTTTCATCTCGGACACCGGATAGACGCCCGAGCCTCGCACGTCGTCTTTAGCGTTTGTGCCGCCGTGAAGCCGCTCCGGCCGCGTCTTACGTTCCGCGTCCATGTCTTCTTTTTTCATCTTGTTCATAACTACCTCTCAATGAAATTGGGCGAAGGACATAATGCGTCCCCCGCCCAAATTGAAAATAACGACTCTTCATGTCGAAGTTGATTTGCCCTTTGCCTGACCGG
>Ga0207707_10005179_pt1 | contig 11428 bp, 8 predicted proteins | sample KBSC83BmetaG_FD_184336 | JGI IMG/M metagenome (GOLD analysis project Ga0207707, IMG submission 184336) | Corn rhizosphere microbial communities from Kellogg Biological Station, Michigan, USA - KBS C8-3B metaG (SPAdes) (version 2) | ecosystem: Host-associated > Plants > Roots > Rhizosphere ... | reverse complement strand
GTCGTGGAGGAACGGCATGTCGAGGACGTTCGTGCGCAGCGCGATTCGGTGGACGACGGCGAGGCCCTGGCTCGCGGCGGTGCTCGGAGTGCCGCTCCTGGCAGCGCTTCCATCGCAGTCGGCGCTCTACATGCCGCGCAGCTTTCGCCTCGCCATCGCGCGGGGGACGCGCACGACCGATGGCCGTCCGGGCGCCTCGTATTGGCAGAACCGCGCGCGCTACCAAATCGCGCTGACCGTGGCTCCGCCCAACCGCTCGATTCGCGGGAGCGAGAAGATCACGTACGTGAACGAGAGTCCCGACACGCTCCGGCGCGTGGCGTTTCGGCTGTTCATGAACGTTCACCAGCCCGAGGCGCCGCGCGCGGGCGGTGCGCGTGCCTCGTATCTCACCTCCGGCGTGCACGTCGATTCCTTTGCGGTGAATGGCACGACGGAGCAGTGGCCGGACGATTCGCGGCACTTCACATGGGTGCCAGTGCCCCTTCCCGCCGCGCTGGCGCCCCACGACTCGGTGCGATTCGACGTCGGCTGGCACTACGACCTCGCGCCGGCGGGCGGCACGCGCGAGGGGATCATCGACTCCACGACGTATTACCTCGCGTATTTCTATCCGCGCGTGTCCGTGTACGACGACGTCGACGGCTGGGACACGATGGATTTCATCGGCACGCAGGAGTTCTACAGCGACTTCAACGACTACGACGTGACAGTCAGCGTGCCCGCGAGCACGATCGTGTGGGGCACGGGCACGCTGACCAACCCGGCGAGCGTGCTGCAGCCCGAGTATCTCCGTCGCTTCCAGGCGTCGCTCACGTCGGACGAGACCATCCCGATCGCGAGCGTGGGCGAGCTCGCGCGGCACGCGGTCACGCAGCAGAACGCGACGAATGGCTGGCACTTCGCCGCGCGGAACGTTCCCGATGTGGCGTTCGGCCTGAGCGATCACTACGACTGGGATGGCGCGAGCGTGCTCGTCGACGACTCGGCGCACCGGCGCGCCAGCGTGCAGGCGGCGTACAACGACAGCGCGGCGGACTTCCACCACATGGTGCGATACGCGCGGCACGCGCTCGACTTTCTCTCGCACCAGTGGCCCGGCGTGCCGTATCCCTACGAAAAGACGACGGTCTTTCAGGGCGGCGCCGGCATGGAGTATCCCATGATGGTGAACGACGAGTCGTATCCGGACACGTCGTTCTCGGCCATCGTCGCCGAGCACGAGCTCGCGCACACGTACTTCCCGTTCTACATGGGAATCGACGAAACGCGTTACGGATTCATGGACGAAGGGTGGGCGACCACCTTCGAGTATCTGTTCGAGCAGCCGCTGCTCGGCGCGAAGGGCGCGACCACGCTCTACCAGCGCTTTCGCATCGCCGGGTGGATTCACGACTCATCGGCGACGCAGGATCTTCCGATCATCACGCCGGGCGACCTGCTGCGCGGAAACGCGCTCGGGAACAACGAATACGGCAAGCCGTCGCTCGGCTACCTCGCCGTGAAGGAGCTCCTCGGCGACGCGATGTTCAGGAAATGCCTTCACGCGTACGTGGAGCGATGGCACGGGAAGCATCCGCAGCCGTGGGATTTCTTTTACACGTTCAACGCGGTGTCGGGGCGCAACCTGAACTGGTTCTGGAACGACTGGTACTTCAGCAACAACTACATCGATCTCTCGGTGCACAGCGTCACGCGCGCCCGCGGCGGCTACGCGGTGGTCGTCGACAACGTCGGCGGGATGGACGCGCCCTTCGATCTCGCGCTGCAATACTCGGACGGGTCCACGCAAACCGTGCACGAGACGCCGGCCGTCTGGGCGGCGGGAGAGAAAGCCGGCCGCGTCACGATTGCCACGACGAAGACGCTTCGATCGCTGGCGATCGATGGTGGGATCTTCATGGACGCGGACACCACGAACAACCGCTGGACGGCCCGGTAGCCGCGAGTCTAGCGCGCCAGCACCGTCACGATCGCGCGCGGAGACGCCGCGATTCTCACCACGCGGTCGTGCACGGCGATCGGCTCTCCGGGGGTCTCGTCGAGGCGCGCGTGACGCGCTTCGCGAACCGGGGCGCCGAGCACCCACTCGCCGCTCACGTCGTGCTCGGTGAGGTTCACGCAACGAAGCACCATCCACGCGCCGTCTTCGCTCGTCTTGATCGCGGAGAGCGCGAGCCCCGCGCCGCGTAGCGCGACGCCGCTGGTGGGGTGCGGCACGCCGAGCATTCCCCGCTCGGTGTGTCCGGCGAGGGGGTGCAGCACGTCGTCCGCGGTGCGCTCGATGGCGTCGATGGTGCGGTCGTCTCGCACGCCGTGCAGAAAGATCGCGAATCGCCCCCTGAAGCGGCCGAGCTCCTGCGCGCCGGGCGTGCGCGCGGGCCACCCCGCATGGCCGGGACGCTCAGGGAGATCGTTGCGCGACAGCTCGCCCACCGCGCGCAGGAGCGTGAGCGCGACCGACCCGTCGTCGAGCGACTGATACTCGCCCAGGCCGTCGGAGTAGATCGTCGCGCCGCGATCCGCGCCCGCGTGCGTGACGTAGCGCGCGAGCGGCGCGGTGAGCGGCGCGGCTTCGTGTGTGCCGGCGGGCGCCACGATGCGCTCGCGCCTCACTGGCCCGAAGGCCGCGTCAGCGTATACCTCGAAGCTCGGCAGCCCGGTGGCGATGCGCAGCCGCAGCCGATGATCCTTGCGCACGTTGCGCCCCGCGACCTCGATGCGCAGAAACGACGCACCCGCGTCCAGAACGAGTGCGACGGCGATCGGGAAGGCGGGGCTCAGCGCGTAACGCAGCAGCAGCGTCGCGCGCAATGGCCCGTGCAACCCCGCGTGCACGGAGACGAATCGCGCGTACACCGGCAGGCCCCGCGCCGAGAAGGTGTAGAGATCTCCGCGATCTCTCACGCTCACGAGCGAGAGCAGATCGGGGATCGTGCACGATCCATCGCGAGCGGCGAGGCGCACCGCGCCGCCGGCGTCCACATCGACGCGCAGCGCGTCGTTCTCCAGCCACCTGTCGCCCACGCTCACGCTCTGCTCGGGGGGCTGATGCTCGTGCAGCGCGGCCGGCGTCATCGGAAAGGAATACGTTCCGTACGCGGGAACCGGTGGCACCCAGACGGCCGCGCACGTCTCGTCGACGATGTCGTCCCACGGGTAGTGGAGCGGCGACTCGATGCGATCGTGCCTCTGGTGAATCGAGAGCGGCTGGACGAATCGATCCGTCGAGAGCGTTCGGCGCTCGTCGCGGAATCCGTTGCCGTGGGAGGCCGAGCCCGGGCCGACGCGCACGTGCTCGCGCGCCATCTGGATGCGGACGATCGCCACGCCGCCGCGAGCGCGCGGCGCCGGATTGCGGACGACGAGCGCGGCGCGCCACGCCTCCGGCGCCGCGCCGCGCGCACGCGCCGGATCGTGGCCGACGATGTCCCGCAGCGCATCGGCGCGCAGCCCGCGCGCCTGCACCTCCACATCCTCGAGCCGCGCCGCCATCGCGCGCGCCACGCCGTCCACCGAGCAGCCACAGAGCGTGTCGTGCGGATGGCACTGGAGCAGCGTCTTCCACGCGGCGCGCATCACGGAGCCGCGCCCCGCGGCGTGCCGCCGATCGGCGATCGCCACCCACGGTTCCGTGTCGCGCAGCATCGCCCGCTCGACGCGTGCCGCGCGGCGCTTGAGCGAGCTGCGAGTCGCGAACGTGCCCTGCAGCGTCCAGGTGTAGCCGTACGAATCGCGCAGCTCGCCCGCCACCTCCGGAATCGTCGCGTCTTCCGCCGCTTCCTCGATCGCGCGGCCGAATGCGCCCAGGCTCGTGAGCCGGATCTCGGCGCGTGTCGCCACGGTCGCGAGCGCGCGCACCGCCTCGGCGCGCTGTGGCTGTCGTGCGTGGTGGTCGGCGCCGTTGGGAAGCAGCGCGTGTCCGAGCGTCGCACGCGGAGCGAGCACCGCGCGGAGCGCGTCCCACCGATCGCGCGCGTGGCGGAGATTCGCCGGTAGCGATGCGCCGAGCTCGTAGCCGTCGGGCGCGAGGTGATAGAGCAGCGCCGAGCTCCCATCGGGCGCCACCCAGCGGGCGACGTCGCCGTCGGGATGCCCCATGCCGCCGAAGCCGCGCCAGAGCACGATCACGGGCATGCCGAATCCGCTGGCGATGGCCGGCAGCGCCGCGGCATGGCCAAAGGCGTCCGGCGAATAGAGCACGGCCGGTGCGGCGGCACCCAGTGCGCGCAGCGTGGCGCGGCCGGCGAGCAGGTTCCGCACGAGCGATTCGCCGGAGGGAATCAGCTCGTCGGCGAGAACGTACCACGGTCCGGCCTCGAGCGAGCCGCTGCGAAGCCGTGAAGCCACGCGCTCACGGCGTTCGGGGCGTACGGCGAGGTAGTCCTCCAGCACGATCGTCTGGCCGTCGAGCAGGAAGGGCGCGTCGTCCTCTTCGTCGTCGAGCAGCGAGTCGATGAGCGCCACCAGCCGCTGGCGAAATCGTCCCACGGGGTGATACCACTCGCGGTCCCAATGCGTGTGGCTCACCACGTGAACGACGAGCGGTTTTTCGCGCAGAGGAGCCATGACGAGGCAAAGCTGCGCGGCGCCACCGATGGGTGCAACGGCATGCGGCGTCGCCGAGCGACAAAAAAAGAGAGGCGACCCGAAGGACGCCTCTCCGTGTTCCGTGCCGGCGCCGCTAGACCGCGGGGCGTCCGGTCACCAGCCGCCACACGACGGCAATGATCGCCAGCACGAGCAGGAGGTGAATGAGGCCGCCGCCGACGTGGAGAACCACGAAGCCGAGCAGCCACAGAATGAATAGGATTACGGCGATCGTCCACAACATTGGCGCGCTCCGCGAGAAAGGGCACTATGCAACACTTGGTGCCGGGAGAGGCAACTCGCGTACCAAGCGCGGGCGCAGTAGCGTTACCCCCGCCATTCTCGCCACGCGTCGCTCGTGCTGTCGACCTCGCTTCGCAGGAGAGCCGCATGACCATCGACAACGTCTCGGACACGGCGCGCTGGGTGGCGACCTACCGTGCGATGGAGAGCGAACGTCCGGACGCGCTCTTTCACGACCCCTTCGCGCGTCGTCTCGCCGGCGCGAAGGGCGACGAGATCGTGAATACGATCAAGCAGGGGCGCTCGATGGCGTGGGCCATGATCGTGCGCACGCAGGTGATCGACGAGATCATCCGCGCCGAGATCACGGGTGATCGCATCGACCTCGTGCTCAACCTCGCCGCGGGGCTGGATGCTCGTCCATGGCGCATGGAGCTCCCGCATTCGCTGCACTGGGTGGATGTGGACCTCCCCGACATCCTCCGGTACAAGCTCGAGACGCTGCGCGGCGTGCCGACCCGATGCTCGTACGAGGCCGTGGAGGCGGATCTGCGCGACGCGGCGGTTCGCCGCGCGCTCTTCGCTCGCGTTGGCGCGCGCACGCAGCGCGCGCTCGTCGTCACCGAGGGGCTGCTGATCTATCTCGGCGACGAGGCCGTGGCGGCACTCGCGTCGGATCTGCACGCGGTCCCGACGTTCGCGCGATGGATCATCGACATCGCGAGTCCACGCCTGCTGAAGATGATGTCGAAGTCGTGGGGGAAATCGGTGGCCGCCGGGAACGCACCATTCCGATTCGCACCCGCGTCGGGCACCGACTTTTTCAGGCCGTACGGGTGGCGCGAGCTCGAATTCCATTCGACGATGCTGGAGGCGAAGCGCCTGAATCGCCGGATGAAGGGTGCCGCGCTCTGGGAGGTGGTGGGACGACTCTATCCCAGGCGGATGCGCGAGGAGTTTCGCCGCCTGTCGGGCACGGTGCTGCTCGAGCGCACCTGACCTCGCGCGATACGGTTGACCCGTGTGGGGAAGCTGTCGAAGTTCCGATGACGGCCTCGCCACCCACCCGGAGCGGCATGCACTCGTTGAGCGACTTCTGGCACCAGTATTCCGACCCGACGGCGCTCATCCAGTGGGGCGGGTACATCGGTCTCACGATCATCATCTTCTCCGAGACCGGCCTGCTGGTCGGATTCTTTCTTCCCGGCGATTCCCTGCTCGTGACGGCGGGGTTGCTCGCGTCGCGCGGATTGCTGGACATCTGGTTCATGTGCGTGATCCTCGCCGCGGCCGCCATCATCGGCCAGACGGTTGGCTACGAGATCGGCCGCGCGGCCGGGCCGCGGCTGTTCGCGCGGGAAGATTCGATGTTCTTCAAACGAAGCCATCTGCAGCGCGCGCATGATTTTTACGAGAAGCACGGCGGAAAGACGGTCGTGCTCGCCCGGTTCATGCCCATCGTGCGCACGTTCGTCCCGGTGGTGGCCGGCGCGGCGCGGATGCGCTATCGCGCCTTTCAGACGTACAACGTGGTCGGCGGCGTGCTCTGGGTATGCAGCATGCTTCTCATCGGCTACAGTCTCGGCCGCTACGTTCCCGGGATCGAAAAGCACATCGACAAGGTTATCATCTTAGTGATTGCGATCTCGATCGCGCCCGGGCTCATTAGCGCGTGGCGCCGCAAGCACGCCGCGATCGCCGCCCCCGCGGTCCCGGATCTTCGCACGACACTACCGGAGGAGTGAAATGGCTTTTACGCTGCCGCCGCTCGGATACGATTACGCCGCCCTCGAGCCGCACATCGATGCGCGCACGATGGAGATTCACCATACCAAGCATCATCAGGGGTACGTGAACAATCTCAATGCGGCGGTCGAAAAGGCACCCGAGCTTCAGGACAAGAGTCTCGAGTGGTTGCTGCAGAATCTTTCCGCCGTGCCGGAGACCGTGCGCCAGGCGGTGCGCAACAATGCCGGCGGACACTGGAACCACAGCTTTTTCTGGCAGATCATCGGACCGAAGGCGGGCGGCGAGCCGAGTGGCGCGGTGGCCGATGCGATCAAGAGCTCGTTCGGCGACTTCGCGAAGATGAAGGAGCAGCTCAACGCCGCTGGCGCCGCGCGATTCGGCTCGGGGTGGGCGTGGCTCGTCGCGGCAAAGGGCGGCAAGCTCTCCATCGAGAGCTCGCCGAATCAGGACACGCCGGTGAGCGACAAGAAGAACCCGATCCTCGGTGTCGACGTGTGGGAGCACGCCTACTACCTGAAGTACCAGAATCGCCGCGCCGACTATCTGGCCGCGTGGTGGAACGTCGTCAACTGGACCGAGGTCGGAAAGCGCTTCGACGCCGTCCGCTGACGCAAGCCATCATCCCGGAGTAATGTCGCCCTCGAGGTACGTATACCCCTCGAGGCCGGCCACGTAGTCCGCGATGAACGTGTTCGCTTCCTGGCGGGTGAGCCCCGTCGCGGCGCCCACCTTGCGCCGGAACGCCGTGAGCAGGTCGGACGCGCGGAACTGCACGTAGTTCAGCACCTCCGTCACCGTGTCGCCGTGCACGAGATCGGTCACCTCGTAGCCATCCTCCGAGAGCCGCACGTGCACGGCGTTCGTGTCTCCGAACAGATTGTGGAGATCGCCGAGGATCTCCTGGTACGCGCCGGTGAGGAAGATGCCGAGGATGTACGGCTCGCCGTGCCGGTACGGATGCAGCGGCAGGCTCGGGCTGCCGCTCCGCCCGCCCACGAAACGGTCGATCTTCCCGTCGGAGTCGCACGTCACGTCCTGCAGCGTGCCGCGCCGCTCCGGCTCCTCATCCAGCCGGTGCACCGGCATGATCGGGAAGATCTGGTCGATCGCCCAGCTGTCGGGGAGCGACTGGAAGACGCTGAAGTTGCAGAAGTAGTGATCGATGAGCCGGGCCTCGAGCTCCTCGATGATGTCCTCGTACTCCTCGCGGTCCCTCTGCGCGATCCGCGCGACCTCGTTCACCGTCGCCGTGTAGAGCTGCTCCGCCGTGGCGCGCGCGCGCAGCGACAGCACGCCGCTGTTGAACAGCGCCTGCGCCCGTTCCTTCGCGAACGTCGCGTCGTGGTACACCTCGCGCGCCGAGCGGCCGGAGATGGACTCGAACGACTCGCGCAAGTCGTGCAGAATCGCGTGATCGTCGTCGGTGAGCTCGGGTATCGTCACGTCCTGCGGCGACTCGACGTCGATGACGTTGAGCAGCAACAGCGCGTGGTGCGCGGTGAGCGCGCGCCCCGACTCCGAGATGATGTTCGGCATCGGGATCTCGAGCTCGCGGCACATCTCCGCGAGCGTGTACACGACGTCGTTCGCGTACTCCTGCACGGAGTAGTTCACGCTGGCCGCCACCGTGGAGCCCGAGCCGTCGTAGTCGATGCCCAGCCCGCCGCCCACATCCACGTGCGTCACGTTCACACCCGCCGCGTGCAGCTCGGCGTAGAAGCGCGCGATCTCCTGCAGCCCCGACTTGATGTAGCGGATGTCCGTGATCTGCGAGCCGAGATGAAAGTGGATGAGCTTGACGACGTCGAGCCGGTCCGCCTCACGCAACCGGTCCACCACGCGCACGAGCTCACTCGCCGACAGCCCGAACTTCGACTTTTCCCCGCCGCTCTCCGCCCACCGCCCGTGCCCCTCGGAGGCGAGCTTGATGCGTACGCCCGCGCACGGCGTCACGCCCATCTCGTCGGCCACGCGCAGCAGAACGTCGATCTCGCCCTCCTGCTCGATCACGATGAACACCTCGTGTCCGAGCTTCTGCCCCATGAGGGCGAGGCGCATGTACTCCTCGTCCTTGTAGCCGTTGCACACGATGACGTGGTTGGGCGACTCGCTGAGCGCGAGCACGGCCTGGAGCTCGGGCTTGCTGCCGCACTCGAGTCCCACGCCGTGCGGGGCGCCGAACTGCACGATCTCCTCCACCACGTGCCGCTGCTGGTTGACCTTGATCGGATAGACGAGCGTGTACGACCCCTCGTACTCGAACTCGTCGATCGCGCGGCGGAAGGTGCGCACCAGCGTCTCGATGCGGGAGCGAAGGATGTCGCTGAAGCGGAGCAGCACGGGAAGCCCCACGCCCTGCTCTCCCAGATCCATCGCCATGTTGAAGAGATCGAGCCGGCGATCCGGCCGTGCGCGGTCGGGACAGACCACCGCGTGCCCCTGCTCGTTCACATCGAAGTAGCCGATTCCCCAGCCCTCGATGTTGTAGAGAGCGCGGGAGTCTTCGATGCTCCACGCGGCGGCCGGGATGGAAGGAGGACTAGCCTCCACTCGAGTTGCCATGCGGCGAATCTTACGGACGTGTGGTGGCGTTCAACAGTACCGAAATCTTCACGGAAAGAGCCGCCGCATCGACCACGCTCCGCCATCGCACTCGAACACGCGGCGCTCGTGCAGGCGGAACGCGCCGGCGTGCCAGAACTCGATCCGCCGCGGCCGCACGCGGCGTCCGGACCAGTAGGGCGGGCGCGGCACCGGCTGTCCCTCGAATCGCTTGTCGAGATCGGCGACGTTCGCGCGCAGCTGCTCCATGCTCGCGAGCGTCTGGCTCTGCGCCGACGCCCACGCGCCGATCTGGCTCTCCCGCGCGCGCGACGCGAAGTACGCGTCCGCCTCCGCATCGCTCACGGGCTCCACGTCGCCCTCCACCCGGATCTGCACGTCCAGCGGCGCCCAGTAGAAGCAGAGCGCGGCCTTCGGCACCGCGGTGAGCTCGCGCCCCTTTCGGCTGAGGAGATTGGTGTAGAACACGAAGCCGCGCTCGTCGACGCTCTTGAGGAGCACGATGCGAACGGAAGGCGCGCCGTCGGCGCTCACCGTGGCGAGCGACATCGCCGTCGGGTCGGGCAGCCGCGCGCGATCCACGGCCTGGGCCTGCGCGAACAGCGCGCGAAATTCCTCTATCGGATCCATGCGCGAAAGCTATTCGCGCATCGCACGCGACGCATCCGTGGGGCTCAGATCTTCAGCTTGCGCCGATTGGCTTCCCTGATCGCGTCCTCGTAGCCCTGCCGGGCCGACTTCACGAACAACGCGTTCGCCGACGAGTCGCTCCGCGCGACGCCCCGCCCCTTCGCGTACATCGTCGCCAGGTTGAACTGCCCTTGCGCGTCGCCTTTCGCGGCGGCCGACTGGAAGAGCTTCACCGCCTTCGCCTCGTCGCGCGGAACGCCGCGGCCGTCCGCGTAGAGGGCGCCGAGGTGATTCGTCGCGTACAGGCTTCCCTGGTCGGACGCGCGCTGGTACCACGCGGCCGCTTCGCCGAGATTCTTCGGCACCCCTTTTCCGGTTTCGTACGCGACGCCGAGCTTGAGCTGCGAGTCGCCGTCGCCCAGCAGCGCCGCCTTCCGGTACCAGTTGATCGCCTGCGCCGGATCCTGCGACACGCCCCGGCCATTTTCGTACATCGTTGCGAGCTGAAACGAGGCGTCCCGGTTTCCGGTCGCCGCCGCTTTGCGAAACCAGTTCGCCGCGATGACGTCGTCGTGCGGCGCGCCGAGCCCCTGCTCGTACATCACGCCGAGATTGCGCTGGGCGGACTGGTTGCCGGCGTTCGCCTCGCGCGTGCACGCCGCGAAGGCCGCCGTCCAGTTCTTGTCGCTGTACGCGTTGAAGCAATTCGGGGCCGCGGGTGCGGCCGCTTTCTGCGCGACCTGGCGCGGCTTCTTCACTGCCGCGATGCGTTCGAGCACCGGCGACCAGGTGATCGTCTGCCCCGCGGTGACCTCCACCCGCGCCGACGCGCCGCGGTAGCCAGGCGCGCTCGCGGCCAGGCGATAGACGCCGGGCAGGAGCGTGAGCTGACGCGTCTCGTAGCTCCGTCCGTTCACCATCACCCGCGCCGATGAGGGGAGCGATCCGATCGCGACGTAGCCACTTTCCGCCGGCGTGGGTGGAATCGCCACCGCCGCGGGCGGCACCAGCGCCGTCCCACTCGGCGCATCCGCCACGGCGTTCGATGCGCCTCCGCCGCCGCGCGTCGCGAAGAACACGGTCACCAGCACCAGCAGAATCGCCGCGCCGGACAACATCGGAATCATGGACTTCGGTTCCTCCGGGAGCGGCGGCAGCTCCTCGTCGGGCATCGGGTCTGGAAGCATCACGCTCGGCGGAGTCGGGCTCTTCGCCGACGGCTGAGGCGACCGCGCGGACGGCGCCGCGTTGCGCGCCGTCGGCGCTGCATCGGGCTCCCGTCGCGTGGCGGCCGATCCGTACGTTGCGCCCAGCGACGCGACAAGCGGCTTGATCACCTGCGTGACGCCGAGCGCGAACGATTCGGCGCCATCGCCCGCGGATTCGCGCGTGAGCCGCAGCGCGACGAGCCGCTGGCTCGAATTCTCGCGCGCGAAGTAGACGGCGCCATTGCCGTCGGGACGCTCCATTTCGCCGAGCACTTCGTATTTCCCCGCCGCGGCGGCCTGGACCGCCTGGATGAGCTGCTCGCTCGAAGCACCGTTCGGGCGTGCGCTCGAGAGATCCTGTCCGCAGTGGCTGCAGAATCGACCCCAGCCAACGAGATCGACGTGGCAGGCGGGACACATGAGCCCCATGGCCGGTACCGTCGCGT
>Ga0207707_10005178_pt1 | contig 11429 bp, 14 predicted proteins | sample KBSC83BmetaG_FD_184336 | JGI IMG/M metagenome (GOLD analysis project Ga0207707, IMG submission 184336) | Corn rhizosphere microbial communities from Kellogg Biological Station, Michigan, USA - KBS C8-3B metaG (SPAdes) (version 2) | ecosystem: Host-associated > Plants > Roots > Rhizosphere ... | reverse complement strand
CGATTCCTCTGCCGCGTTCACGTTCCCGGCGAAGGACTTCTTCGGGAGTGCTGAATCACTACGCGGCCTGTTCTTTCTTCTTCTCGTAGGTTCCCATGAGTTCCGCTTGAGCGAGCACATGCCCCCGGATCGCCGCCTGCACGTTCCTGAAATCCGCTCCCGGCACAACGTCCAGCATGCAGTCCAGAGCGTAGAGCTTGAAAAAATAACGGTGGACGCCAGACGGCGGCGCAGGCCCTAGGTAGCCAAGCTTCCCCGCTTCGTTCTTGGCCTGCAGGCCAACGCCTTTAATCTCTTCGCCCTCGGGAACGGCTTCTTCGATGTGCCCGACTCCCGGACCGACGTTGTAGACGACCCAATGCGTGAACCCGCCTTCGCGCGGCGCGTCCGGATCATGCAGAACCAGCACGAAGGACTTGGTGCTGGCAGGCGCGTCTTTCCACGACAACTCCGGCGAAGAATTCTCGCCATCGTTGGTATATTTGCTGGGGATCTCTGCGCCTTCTAGGATTTCAGCGCTGGTAAGTTGCATGGCGACCCATCCTTTCGGAGACTCGCTTTTGAGAGTCCGAACCTGGGGAAGGCGTTGCCTGTATCGAACGAGAGATGTACCTACGGCGCCTTTTTGTATACGCGGACGTAATCGACCAGCATGGCTTGAGGAAATTTTGTGGTCGCGTCAGGACTCCCCGGCCACTCTCCACCCACGGCAAAATTCAAGAGAATATAAAAAGGATGGTCGTACACCCACTTCGTTCCCGCCGGCAGGTCCGACGGCTTGCGCGTGGCGTAGAGATGATCATCCACGTAGAACCGGATCTGTTTGGGCTCCCATTCCACGGCGAAAACGTGAAAGTCCTCGGCGAAACGACCTGAGCTCAGGGAAAACGGCGCCCCAATTCCTTTTGCACCCGAGTATCCCGGTCCATGAATGGTGCCGTGCACTATCGCTGGTTCGCGTCCAATGTTTTCCATAATGTCGATCTCGCCGCATGCCGGCCAACCGACGTGCTGGTCGTCAGAGCCCAGCAGCCAGAACGCCGGCCAGACGCCTTGTCCATATGGAATTTGGATCCGTGCCTCAAATCGCCCGTATGCCTGCTCGAACTTGCCGGAGGTGATAAGCCGCGCCGAAGTGTAGTCGCGCCTCACCCCCTCTTGACCCGTATAGCTTTCCTTGCGGGCGATAATTTCAAGATTTCCGTGCCGTATGCGCGCATTTTGCCGCCCTGGCAAGTAGTACTCCAGTTCCTGATTGCCCCACCCATTTCCGCCAACCGCAAACTTCCATTTCGTGGGGTCCGGCGCCGAGTTGTCGGGCTGATTGAACTCATCCGCCCAGGACAGCGTGAACCCAGTTCGCGATGAAGCGACGGGCTTCCGGTCCTGAGAGCTCATCTGAGCGGAGCATGCGGCGATAAAAAGCGTGACCAGCAGAACCCTTGCGTTTCCCAAGTAGCATCCCCTCTGCGCGCTCATGCCAGTGTCGGCCTCAACTCCACCTTCTTGGTCGTGATCTTCAAGCTCACCGAGGGAAGCTTCGGCCCCGGCCAATCTTCGGTGTAGGCCTCAAGCACAATCTCGCCAGCGTTCTTGGTGGACTGTAAGATGACTTGCGCCAACCCGTTGAATAAGCTTCGCATGGGATCCTTATCCGACTCCTGGCAGTTGGGATCGCCGTTGCCTACGCCGATCAACGCACCCTCGCCTTTCACCCTGAAATTGATCGGGAAGTCTGCCGTCGGAATATGCCGACCCTGTTCGTCGAGCGATTCCACGCGTATCAGGGCGACATCCTCTCCATCCGCATTGATCTCGGTCCGATCGGCACTCAACTTGATTGCAGCCGGCTTGCCAGTCGTCTCCCGCTTGTCCACGAGGACGACCTTGCCGCTCTTGCTTCCGCGGGCTTCAAGCACCCCCGGCTCATACTTCACCCTCCACTCCAGGTGCTTCAGCGGTTCGACCTTCCGGCTGCCCTGGCTCTTGCCGTTCAGGAACAATTCCACCTCGTCAAGATTTGAGTGCACCCAAACCTTGATCGTCTCGCCGTCGCGTTCTTCCCAGTTCCAGTGCGGAAAAAGGTGCAGTACCGGGTCATTTCCCCACCATGCCTTGTAATAGTAAAAGTTGTCTTTGGGAAAGCCGCACATGTCTACAATGCCGAACTGCGAGTTGATCGATGGCCAGCCATACGGAGTCGGCTCGCCGCGGTAATCGAATCCGGTCCAGGCAAATCCGCCTGCCAGCCACTCCCGCGCGGCGTAGAACGTCCACCATTGCTCGGCAAGTTCGGACCACGACGTGTGATTCAGGTCATAAGCGCTCACCCAATTGCGCGGTTTGTCGGTTTCATAGATCCCGCGCGTCGATACCGTGCTCGCCGTTTCTGTGCCCACGCTGGCTTTCGCGGGATGGTCCTTACGCCATTTGTCGATGACTTGCAGGTTATAGTTGTAGCCCATTACATCCAGCTGCTCGGCGAACGGCTTGTCGAAAGACGCATTCACCGCCGCCGTGCACAGTCTGGTCGGATCCAGTTCGTGGCAACGCGCAATCATCGCGTCGACTACTGGAACGGCTTGCTGCTGCGGCATCATCGTCCACTCCTCGTTGCCTACCGACCAGATCACGATCGCCGGCGAGTTGCGATAACGCTTGATCATGGTCTCAAGCTGCGCCATCGCTTCCGGATTGGAACTCATCGTGCGCGTCTCGCACATCATCATCATGCCCATTTGATCGCAGGCTTCCACCCACTCCGGCGTAGGCATGTTGTGAGAGGTGCGCACCGCATTCCCGCCCATGTCGCGCAACACTGCGAGACGATAGTGTTGCAAGCGGTCGGGCAAGGCTGCGCCAACCCCGGCATGGTCCTGATGATTGCATGTGCCCTTCAACTCCACTCGCTTGCCGTTCAGGAAAAAACCCCTGTTTGCGTCCCATTGGAGCGTTCGAACGCCAAAGCTTATCCGCTCAGCATCGCGTGCTTTGCCGCCAGATTCTACCGTCACAACCGCGGAGTACAGGTGGGGGGTCTCCGGCGACCACATGGTGGGACTCGCCAGTTTGGCGCTGGCGGTAAACGACGTGGAGGCATCGGCAGCAACTGACTGTGTCGTGGAGTCGGCAGCTGCCACTGTCTTGCCGGAAGCATCCAGAATCTGCCAACGCACCCTGCAGGTCTCCGAATTCCTTCCCTGGTTCTCGACGATGGTCGCGAGGTTCAGGGTGACCGCGTTCCCTTTCACCTCAGTGCGAACGTAGCTCTCCCACTGCGCAAGGTGCAGAGCATCCATCTTGGTCAGCCAAACGTGGCGATAAATTCCCGCGCCTTCGTAGAACCATCCATCGCCGAAGCTTGCGTCCACACGAATCATCAGGTAATTGGTTTGCCCGTAATTGAGGAAGTTGCTGATATCGAAGCTGAAAGGCGCATAGGAGTTGTCGTTGCGGCCGATGTAGTAACCGTTGAGAAACACCAGAGCGTTCCGGACCGCTCCATCGAATAACAAGACCGTCCGGCGGGAACGATCCCCTTCCGGGACCTCGAAGGTCCTCCGGTACCATCCGACGCTAGTCTCGGGATAGTTCCTGCCGAGCGGCTTATACCCGTGACTCTGCAAACTCTCATCGCGAACGAAGGGCAATTCGACCGCCCAGTCATGGGGCAGGTTCAACGTTCGCCAGCCAGACACATCTAATTTTGCCGTCGCAAACTTAAATTCGCCCGATTTTGCGAAATCACCCTGTCCGCTGCCGAACCCCAGGTCCCGTGCCGGGTCGTTGCCGTGCCCGAACCGAAACTTCCATCCGAAATCCATCAGGTATCGCTCTCTCGGAGCGATCGAAGACAGAGCTTCCGACGACGCTGTTCCTGAACCGGCACCCAAAAAGGCCTTGGCCGGTCGCACGAATGAAGCAGTGGCCAGTGTGGATGCGGAAACGGCAACGCCCGAACGAAGCAAGTCTCGACGGGTAAACGACATGAATCTCCCTCCCATGTGGAACTGGTATGAACAACCAAGAAACGCACAATGTTACGCTGAAGCAGAAGCGCGAACAACCCGGAGAAGCCGGATGAGAGGAAATTTCAGCAGAAAGTTTTGAATGGAAGCGGCAAAGCCTAGCTCGCAATGGACAGCGGGCACGGGCAAGGATGTTCGGTCAATCGAGGCACATACTGCCCGCCTGTTTTGCTCAACAGGATCCGCCGTTCGGCGAACTCCAATTCGTATTCGCCGTCCGGAAAATCATCGGCATCTTCAATGACGCAACGGGAATACGACAAGCACGTCGGGCGGGTACACTCATCGGCGTACGTGGCATGCTGGAGGACCTTGAGAACGCAGGTCCGCTCCCGCCCTTCTCCCCTCAGAATGCCTTCGAGTGCAATTGTTTCCTTGGTAACAGTCATGTCGTGGACCCCTGTCGGCTGAGTGCTGGAAGCCAAGCTTCCGGCCACAATGCCGCCACGCTTTTCTGATGCAAGAACAGGCTGGCAGTTGGTTTGCTTAGGGGGAGAGGAGTATCTGTATTTGACTTTAGAACGATCTAAGGTGTGTCAGGGTCGAAAACGGTTAGATGACGGTGCCCCTGAGGGTGCGATTCGAGCCAATTCGAGGAGGAGGATGGATTCGCGGTGCCACCTAAACCGGGCCGACCTCCCTCCCAACCTGGTGGGTTCCCCTTCGCCACGTTGCAAACGAAACAGGGTTAATATCGTAATATTCGCACATTGCCTTGGCTGCTGCTCTTCTTGCCGAACGAGCCTGGCCTCGATCACCTGGAAGCACTCCAGTGGTGGGTATGGTAGGTAACCGAAGGTCGAATTCACGCATTCGTAAATGGCTGGTCGCCGCAGCTGCAGGCGCCGCGGTTGCTTTGGTTGATTATCTGCTTGGCCTCTGGATGGCGGCTCGCGGGTTACACGCTGAGGTAACACTAGTTGATGAAATCCTGTTGGGCGTATTCACCTGTTCGCTGGTGTTTGTCCTTGAGGCATCCCATCAGCGAGAGCGGGAGCGGATGACCGAGAAATTGAACACCATCAAGTTAATGAATCATCACGTGCGGAATGCGCTTCAGACCATTGTCAATTCCGCTTATGCTCACGGGCATACGCAGCAACTGGATGAGATTCGTACTTCGGTCAAGCGAATCGAGTGGGCTTTGCGAGAAATCCTGCCCGGTCGAGCATTAGAGAATGGAGAGCCCGAGGCGTCGAAGGACGCCACTTCACGTGGCCATCCAGCAGCCTAGCTATGGCTGCCTCGTTCGGTCAACACCAGGAACCAGCGTCAGGAGCAGTCGGGGTTTGCCTCATGCTGCCTGTGGACGAACCAGATCTGCGTCATCGGCAGCCAATCTCTGCAATTCCGACTGAGAAATGGAAAATTGCGCGAAACCGCAATCCAGACAAACCAAAACTTGCGGGAACACCCAGACAGTCGGTTTGGCCAGACCTTCGTAGCCAGGGAAGTGGATATTAATTTCGGCGCTAAACTTCCGCAATTCGAGAGACACACACCGTTGACAGCGCACAAGCCGCCTCCCAAAAGGAGCATTCCTGAGCGCCAGAAAAAATCATAGACCTTCGCCTAAGTTTGGAACGTCAATTTTTGTCAATACATTTCCCAAAACCGGCAGCATCGCACCATGCAGTCGTCGAATAAATCCAAAGTTCCAACGCCGAGCAAGATCTTCGGATCGAACCGGGTTCCCGATGCGCGCAGGATTTCTTCTTTCGCTGCCGGGATCGAGATTGTGCCAGATGCCGGACGACCGGTGACAAGGGCGTCAAAGGCAGCAGCAATCCTCAGGACACGGGAGCCGAGGGGAACTTCACCTTTAAGACCGCGCGGGAATCCTGTCCCATCGTAGGACTCGTGCTGAGCGGACACGATGGCGGAAGCATCAGCGAATGGAATGCTGTCGCCTGTCCAAGTCATGCAAGAAGGCCCCTCTTGCCATGGTCCGAACCTCCTGGGGTGACTACCCAAAGCTCTTGCGATCGCAATGGTGAACGCGGTAATGCGCTTTTTGGTGGACTCGTCAGCCATTTCAGTTGGACGGGTTCATCATACCCATTTCGGTTCTCCAGTCCTACGCGAGTTGCCCGCGGAATGGACGAGGGCAATTCTGCGTGCATGATGGATAAAGGCCTTCCCTGCCCTGACCTCGTCGGGGATCAGTCTGGCTTGGACTCTGACCGACTACGGAAACCTACTCCCCATCGGGCTCTCTCTTAGGTCATGCCCACCCTTCCTCGTCCTGGCTGGTCGCGCTGCCAATCCTGCTCGATTTCTGCAAGGCACCTTTTGTGCGTCTATCGGAAGTTTCCCCTCTCGGCGGGAGCCGCGCGAGAGGACACATTTGCCCCGACTGGACTCAATCAATGTTGTTGTTTGACATGCTGATCGAGAAACTCGAATACGTCAGATTCCCATGCGGGAATATTCTCGTACAACATGCCGTGTCCGTCCTCGGGGGTTAGCCCAACTTGAGGATAGATTTTCAACACAAAAGGTTTGTGCAGACGGTTCAGTTCTTCTGCCAACGCCCTCCCCGCCGGGGTAGCGAAGTCGTTTTCAGCATGGGTAAGCATGATGGCCGCATTGGTGTTGCGGATGGCACCCGTCAAGCGTTCGCGCAACTCCGGTGAGTGGTCCCAAGAACCGGCGGCTGCGGCAAATGTGACCGCCCCGCGTATCGTCTTGTCGCTTCCCGCAGCGAGTAACGTCAGTTGTCCCCCAAACGAGTGGCCAGCAACGGCGATCCGACGAGGATCGATTCCCGGCATCGTTTTCAAAAATGCCAAAGCTGCCATCACATCGTCGAGTTGCTCGGTCGTGAGCAAGACAAACTGCAAATGCTGACGAGCGCCTTTTCCTTTCGACTCCTCTTCGCGACGCAAAACCTCCTGCATGAATGGTGCTTGGCTGGCGGATGGGCCTTGTCCACGACGAAAGGGATACAGAAATGCGTACCCGTGCTTCACGAAAAATGGTGCCAGTACATCGGCTGCTTGAGTAATCGGCATGTTGGCCGTGTGGTCAGCATCATCCCCACCTGAACCATGGTTGAACAGAACGGCGGGAAAAAGGCCGGTACCAGCTGGTTTCCAGAAATACGCTTTCAGGCGAAGTTTGCCGCTTGCAAACTCGACGACTTGTGGTGCCATCGATTGCACCGATTGACCGAAGGCTGGCAATGAGAGAAACAAGAGACAGAAAACGCGGCAACAGCTCATCGTCCTAGGACTCCGGTCGGTAAATATACAGCAAAAGCATGTCGAGGCACATTTCAGGGCTACCGGGCTGTGCGCGGGACATTCCTTTCCTGGCGCTCGTTGCCGGGGGCTTGTTGTGGGGCATGCTTTTGGGGGTTTGTTATAGCCGCGGGGCTTGCTTCGCTCTCTGGTTCCGTGGGGTTCTTCGCAAGAGAACATCAATTCGTGCTTTCTACTGCTCAAATCGAGATCGGATCGGGCAAGCCACTGCACGCGCTCGGCACTCCAGCCAGGAAGTTTCGGTATTCGTTGAGCCTGAGGTTGTAAGTACTGTCTGCCTGTTGACATTCCGTCCCGGTGGGATTTTTAGCACACGCTTGATCCCTGTCCTGCCGCGCCATCCTCAGAAGTGCGATGTAACTCTGTGCTCCGCCGGTAGCCGCCGCACAAGCCACCTGACAGGAAGGGCTCGCCACGCTCTGCCCCGGCCCACACTGTTGCGTACCCATCGGTGCGCACTGGCTGCCGTTCCAGACTTGGCCCGCGGCGCAAGCCTGAGGAGCGGTATTTGGTTTTGGTCGTGCAAGCGTTCCTTTCGCGACTGTTCCTGTGACGCATGCGTTGTCCTTCCCCGGCGACTGACCCGGAGCGCAGATCGGGCAGGGTCCGTTTTTGCAGAGTTTCGCATTCACTTCCGGCGGGGCCGGCCTCGGCCTAGGTTCCGCGCACGGCTCATGCTCGCAGGTACCGCGCCTCAGGTCTGAGGCGGGGGCGGCCAATCCTTGGCCTTTTTTCGTATCTCCGCCGCTTCTGCCCACAGTGCTTCTGGGTGTGACCGTTTGCGCGGGCTCAGGCTTCTGCCTCGATGTGTCCCCGGGGATAGGTTCACGGGACCCATTCCCGAGGCGCCCAGTCCCCGGACGTGGCGCGGATTTCGATCAGCCTGGTGGAAAGAGTTTGCGCCTGCAAAACCGGCAGGTATTGGATCAGGCTCCTGAACGCGTCGGGTCGCTCACGCTTTTCAATCGGCCAGTTCACCGTCCCTAAGCAGCATTGCTTGCCGCCACTGGTGGCCATTTTGAGCAATCCCAGCAACCTGTGATCCCCACGTATCCTCCCCTGCTTCGCAGCCGTAATAGAAGATGAAAGGCAGTCGACCAGGAGAACTTTATGAAGGTTGAAAACAAGAGCGTTTTGATCACTGGAGCCAATCGAGGCATCGGGCGGGCCCTCGTTAACGAGGCGATTAGGCGCGGAGCGAACAGAGTATACGCCGGCACTAGAGGACCGTTACAGATTGCTGACGAACGGGTAACGCCAGTAATGCTCGACGTGACCAGCGTGGCCCAGATCCAACAGGCAGTTGGCCAGATCGACAGCCTCGATATCCTCGTCAACAACGCAGGGATCGCCATCTACGACGATCTGAGTGACATTGAAGTGACTGAACAACATCTGGCCGTCAATTTCCTCGGCCCGCTGCGGATGACCCAGACTTTCTTGCCTCTGCTCAAGCGCTCCAAGGGGGCCATTATTAATAACCTATCGATGGTTGGGCTCGCGGCACTGCCGATGATCCCTTCCTACTCTATTTCGAAGGCGGCGGCGTTTAACATGACGCAGTCACTCCGAGCGTACCTGGCGTCAAGTGGCGTTACGGTACATTCTGTCGTCCTCGGCCCGGTTGACACCGATATGAACCGTGGATTGCAGATACCCAAAGCTTCAGTGCAATCCGCAGCGCGCGGCATCTTCGATGGCTTGGAAAAAGGCGAGGAATATATCTTCCCTGACCCCGCGTCTGAATCCATTGCCGAAGGCTGGCGAACTGGTGTCGTCAAGGCTTTGGAAGAACAATTCAAAACCTTTGTGCCGGAGAGCACGACGGTTGCGTAGGCGAAAGAAGCCGCAGGAATGAGGGATCGCGATCCCGATTCAGAACAGGAACCTTATGTGCCCGGCCTGCATCGCAAATACAGCAGCCATGGTCGCCGGAATGAGCTCCGCGGGAGGAATTCTGGCGGTGTGTATCGATAAGTTTGGAAAACTCTTTAGCGTGAACGGTTTTGTTTGGTTTCGCAAATTGAAGGAGAAACTGATATGCCTGAAAGTAACGACAGAAACGCGGAGAACCCGAAAGGGCACATCAAAATGAACACGCCCCCGGTCGTATCACCTCAGGACTGGGAGGCAGCACGCCAGCAATTGCTGGTAAAAGAGAAGGCCTTCACTCGGTCGCGCGACGCTCTCGCCGCCGAGCGTCGAAGGATGCCGTGGACGTTGGTGGAGAAGACGTACCAGTTCGAAGGTCGGAAGGGTAGGGTCAGCCTGCTCGATCTGTTTGAAGGGCGCAGGCAATTGATCGTCTATCGCGCTTTTTTCGAGCCCGGGGTGTTTGGCTGGCCCGACCATGCATGTCGCGGGTGTTCCCTGGGTGCCGATCAGGTTTCTCAGCTCGCGCATCTGAACGCTCGCGACACGACGCTCGCGTGGGCCTCACGCGCGCCACAAGCCGACATTGCTCGCCTGAAGAAGCGCATGGGTTGGGAAATGCCGTGGTACACCATGGTTGACAGCTTCGACAAAGACTTCGGCGTCGACGAGTGGCACGGCCACAACGTGTTCTTCCGCGATGACGACAAGGTGTTCCGCACGTATTTCGTCAACAACCGCGGTGACGAGGCAATGGGGACCGTATGGAGCTACCTCGATATCACGCCATTGGGCCGTCAGGAGACTTGGGAAGACTCGCCCGAGGGTTATCCCAAGGACCCGCCCTACAAGTGGTGGAACTGGCATGACAACTACGAGGCCGAGCCCTCGCCGCACCCGAAGTGGGTCGATATCCTTACCGACCCGGTGGGAGCGGCGCAGCGCAGGCGGGAGGAAGAGGAGAAAGCGAACTAAAGAAGGGCTATTGCTACGCCGCCCGGCTTTGAAATTAGTGGATTCCGATGAACAACCTGAATGAAAGTCAGCACCTTCACAACACCGGGCCGTTCGATGCGCGTTACCTGGCGTTTCTTGAGACCATTTCGGCCCTTCGGCCGGCATTGCACCGCTACTGTGCTCGAATGACCGGCTCGGTGATGGACGGCGAGGACGTTGTGCAGGAGGCGTTGTTCGAAGCTTATCGGAAGCTTGATCAGTTCGATCAGAGCCGTCCATTAAAACCGTGGCTCTTCCGGATTGCACACAACCGCTGCATCGATTTTCTCCGGCGCAGAGGCGTCCGATCCGAGGCTGAACTGGCAGCTGCTTTGCCGGAAGCTACCGCGCCAAAGGAACCTGTTTTGGGAACTGAGAAGGCGGTCGAACACCTTGTGCTGACGCTCCCGCCAAAAGAGCGCGCCTGCATCCTGTTGAAGGATGTTTTCGACTATTCGCTTGAGGAGATCGCAGAACTGGTCAGCTCGACGGTCGGCGGCGTCAAGTCCGCTCTCAACCGCGCCCGAACCAAGCTCGCTGAATCTTCTCCCCACCGCAAGACGGACCAAAGTGTAAGTCCGGAGTTGAAGCGAGTCCTGCAACTTTATGTGGAGCGCTTCAATCGCCGCGATTGGGACGGAGTTCGCGAGTTGGTGAGTGCCGATGCACGCCTAAACGTGGCCGAAAGATTTGCTGGCCGTTTCTCGGAAGCCCCTTATTTCTTCAATTACGACCGCTGGCCGTGGGCGTGGAAATTGGCGTCGGGCAATGTCGATGGTGAACCGGTGGTCCTCGTTCTCAGGCGCGGTGCGGACACATGGATACCGCATTCAGCCATCCGTCTCGGCATCAAGGGTGGAAGCATCGATCGCATCGTCGACTATATACACTGCCCCTGGTTGCTTCCGGCCGCAAGTAGTGTCGCCTTGGCTAAGGAGTGAGGTTTACGCAGTGAGGAGAGAAATACGGTTGCGGTGGGTTAAGAAACGATCCCCCGAAAAATCCACGACTATTTGCGGCATAGCAGTCTCACAGTGACCAACCAGCGGGAAGCAGCTTCGAAGATGAAGCGGGAAGCTCAGGCGAGATTGGTCGAAGCGATTCTGCCGCTGCATCTACCAAGCAGGTGGAACCCTGGAATCGATGTGGGCCCAGTTGCACCCAAATTCCAAAAGTGCCAATTTCTAAGTCATTGAAAAGAATGGTGAGCGCGGCAGGATTCGAACCTGCGACCCATGCCTTAAAAGTGTTTTGAACTACGGAATTCCAA
>Ga0207707_10005176_pt1 | contig 11430 bp, 7 predicted proteins | sample KBSC83BmetaG_FD_184336 | JGI IMG/M metagenome (GOLD analysis project Ga0207707, IMG submission 184336) | Corn rhizosphere microbial communities from Kellogg Biological Station, Michigan, USA - KBS C8-3B metaG (SPAdes) (version 2) | ecosystem: Host-associated > Plants > Roots > Rhizosphere ... | reverse complement strand
GTCGAACAGGATTCCCTTACCGACGAGCGCGACATCGGGCGACTGTGTGCTCTTGCGTCGTGCAGGGCGATATCGCAAGTGCGCGATCCCTGCGGTTGACTGAGCGCTCCCGGAGCTGACGGAGAGAAACGCGTCGGCACCGGCACGCTTGAGGGCTCGCTCGTCGAGCCAACGTAGCGAGAGCCCGTTGTCGCGTGCGAGTTCGGCAATCGCCCGGCGATACGAGCGTGCGTCCAGGATGTTGGGTGGGAGAGCAGTGAGCCAGCGTGCCAGGTTGGTACCGCGTGACGATGCGGCCGCGTAGCGGACATCCAGGTCGCCGCTGTCCGCCAGAAAAATACTTTTGATGCGGCGCTCGTCACGTTTGCCGGAGCGAAAATTCGGTAGGGAGAAAGCCTGACCCAGCGCCGCAGCGAGCAGTGCCTCCAGAGAGGCTGCGGCGGCCTCGGGGCTCGTCTTGCGTCCCTTTGAAGCACTGAGGGCGGCGAGGCCGAGCGTTTCTGCACCGCGCGACGCGCTCTCCCGTAGAAGCCGTCCTGCGAGCGTCAGGCGCTCGAAATGGCTGGCCTCAGCCCCCATGTATCCGAGGACGGCGAGCGTCTGATGACGATTCGCGAGGGTCGTGCTGCGCACCGTTCCAGAACGGGGTGTGGAGCGTGCGTTGAGCTCCTGCCAGCGCTGCGCCTCCGGGAGGCCGGCGAACATCTCCGGTCCCGCGGAGGGCGGCACGATCGCCAGCAAGGCGTCGAGCTCGCCAGGGTAGCGAGGGTAGCGGCCGGCGCTGCGAATTTGTGGGGTTGGTGCTGTGGGAAGTAGAGGCATCGTGTGTTTCAGTTGCTTGACCATCGCGGGTGAAACCCGGATCATTGCGCCGCTTGTGCAGGTGCGATTTCGATCGCCACGATCGCCACCTTGGGGCTACCTCACCGCCGCCAGCGCACTCTATTCTAGTGTTTAATCCTTGGCTTGGCGAAGCGCGGCCGCGACGGTAGATGCGCCGCGCAGGTACACCCGGGCAGACAGCATGACAGAACCTCCCAAGCTGGAAGATTTCGATCCCACGGAGACTCAGGAATGGCTCGAGTCGATCGACTCGGTGCTGAAGACGCACGGGCCGGAGCGGGCGCACTTCATCCTGGAGCGTCTCATCGACTACACGCGCCGCAGCGGCGCCTACCTGCCGTTCAAACCGAACACCGCCTACGTCAACACCATTCCGACGGGGCGTGAGCCGGAGTATCCCGGAAATCGCGCGCTGGAGCGCCGTATCGAGGCGTACATCCGTTGGAATGCGATGGCGATGGTGGTGCAGGCGAACCGCGTCTCCTCGGAATACGGCGGCCACCTCTCCAGCTATGCCTCCTCCGCGACGCTGTATGAGGTGGGTTTCAATCACTTCTGGCGCGCGCCCTCGGACAAGCACCCCGGCGACATGGTTTTCATGCAGGGACATTCCTCGCCGGGAATCTACGCGCGCGCGTATCTGGAGGGCCGGCTCGCGGAGGAGCAGCTGCGCAACTTCCGCCAGGAAGCCGGTGGCCCCGGCAAGGGCCTCTCCTCGTATCCGCACCCGTGGCTGATGCCGGACTTCTGGCAGTTCCCGACAGTCTCCATGGGGCTCGGCCCGATGATGGCCATCTTCCAGGCGCGCTTCATCCGCTACCTGGAGAATCGGGGACTGGCGGCGCCTTCCGACCGCAAGGTCTGGGCCTTTCTCGGCGATGGCGAGATGGACGAGCCGGAGTCGATGGGCGCCCTCACCATGCCGGTGCGGGAGAAGCTCGACAATCTCGTTTTCGTCATCAACTGCAATCTGCAGCGCCTCGACGGTCCGGTGCGCGGCAACGGCAAGATCATCCAGGAGCTGGAGGCCGCCTTCCTCGGCGCCGGCTGGAACGTCATCAAGGTCATCTGGGGCTCGCGCTGGGATCCGCTGCTCGCGCGCGACACCAAGGGCCTGCTGCGCCGGGTGATGGAGGAATGCGTCGACGGCGAGTATCAGAATTTCAAGGCGAAGGGCGGCGCGTTCACTCGCGAGCACTTCTTTGGCAAGTATCCCGAGCTCAAGGCGATGGTTGCCAACATGTCGGATGAGGAGATCTGGCACCTCAACCGCGGCGGCCACGATCCTCGCAAGGTGTATGCGGCGTACGCTGCCGCCATGAGCGCGAAAGGACAGCCCACCGTCATCCTCGCGAAGACGGTGAAGGGCTTCGGTCTCGGCAAGGGTGGCGAAGGCCAGATGGTCGCCCACCAACAGAAGAAGCTGTCCGAAGAGGACTTGCACGCCTTCCGCGACCGCTTCCACATCCCCGTCTCGGATGAGGACATCGCGCGGCTGCCGTTCCGCAAGCCCGACGAGGGCTCGGAAGAGTATCGCTATCTGCGCGAGAAGCGTACGTTGCTCGGCGGTTACCTGCCGGCGCGGCGCAAAGAAGCGCCGCCATTGCAGGTACCGGCTCTGGAAGCCTTCGCGCCTGTGCTCGAGGGCACGGGAGAGCGTGAGATCTCCACGACGATGGCGTTCGTGCGGATCCTTACGATCCTGTTGAAGGACAAGACGATCGGCAAGAACATCGTCCCGATCGTTCCCGATGAGGCTCGAACCTTCGGCATGGAGGGACTCTTCCGGCAGATCGGCATCTACTCGTCTGCGGGACAGCTGTACGTGCCGCAGGATGCCGAGACCCTGATGTCCTATCGAGAGGACAAGAAGGGTCAGATGATCGAGGAGGGCATCAACGAGGCCGGCTCGCTGTGCTCCTGGATTGCTGCGGGAACCGCCTACAGCAATCACGGCATCAACATGGTGCCGTTCTACATTTTCTATTCGATGTTCGGCTTCCAGCGCGTGGGCGATTTCATCTGGGCGGCCGGAGACATTCAGGCGCGCGGCTTTCTGCTCGGAGCCACCGCGGGCCGGACCACACTCGCCGGCGAGGGCCTCCAGCACCAGGACGGCCACAGCACGCTGGTCGCGACGACGGTTCCGAACTGCGTCGTCTACGACCCAACGTACGCATACGAGCTCGCCGTGATCGTTCACGACGGCATGCGCCGGATGTTCGTCAATCAAGAGAACATCTTCTATTACCTGACGGTGATGAACGAGAACTACGCGCAACCCGCCTTGCCCAAGGGCGCGGAGGCGGGAATTCTCAAGGGCGCGTATCTGTTGCAGGGCGGCGGTCGCGGTAAGGTTCGCGCGACACTGCTCGGCTCCGGCACGATTCTGCGCGAGGTGATCGCCGCCTCGCAGATCCTCGAGAAAGACTACGGCGTGCCTTCCGACATCTTCTCCGTCCCGAGCTTCAGCGAATTGCGGCGTGAGGCGCTCGAGATCGAGCGTTGGAATCTGTTGCATCCGACCGAGGCGGCGCGCGTGCCCTACGTGCAGCAGCTGTTCAAGGATCGCGACGGCCCGGTGATCGCTGCAACCGACTACATGCGCAACGTCCCCGATCAGATCCGGCAGTGGGTGAGCTCTCACTACGTCACGCTCGGCACCGACGGCTTCGGCAGGTCAGACTCGCGCGCAGCCCTGCGCAAACACTTCGAAGTCGATCGCAATCACATCGCGGTCGCTGCACTCAAGGCGCTCGCGGACGAAGGTAAAGTCGATCGCGCGACCGTCGTGAAGGCGATGAAGTCTCTCGGCGTCGATCCGTCCAAGCCCGTACCCTGGAAAGTGTAGAAAGCCAAGCGATGAATGCGGCAGCTCGTCTCGTGGAAGTCCGTGTGCCCGACATGGGCAACTTCAAGGACGTCGCCGTCATCGACGTCCTCGTCAAGCCCGGTGAGACGATCGAGCCGGAAGCCCCGCTCGTCACGCTCGAGACGGAAAAGGCGACGATGGATGTGCCGTCCACCGCCGGAGGCGTGGTGGAGAAGGTGCACGTCGCCAAGGGTGGGAAGGTGTCGCCCGGGGATCTGGTCGTTACCCTTCGCTCGGACGCGGCTGCTGATTCGCCCGGGGGCGCGGCGGCGCCCGGCGGAGGCGCCGGCGCATCGACGGGCGGCGCAGGGGCCGCCGGTGGCACAGCCGCCGCATCGACGGCCGGCTCCGCGGGAGCTGGCGCAGCAACGACGGCCGGCCACGCGGCAGCGTCAATATCGGCTACCGCCTCCAGGGCGGCAATGCAGTCGACCACCCCTCCGGGACCGCAGCCCACCATGTCTTCGGGAGCTCCCGGAGGTTCGGCGGAAGCGCAGGCGCCGCGCCCTTCAGGGCCGGCGCGCACCGACGGGGCGACTCAGATTCGCGCAGACCTTCCATTGATCAATGAACCCGGGTTCTCGCGCGCACACGCGGGCCCCTCGGTGCGCCTGCTGGCTCGCGAGCTCGGTGTCGATCTCACGAGAGTCACGGGCACAGGATTTAAAGGACGCATCACGCACGATGACGTGAAGGCGTTCGTAAAGAAGGCGCTGTCAGGTGGCGCCCCGACTCCGGCAACAGCTCCCGGGGGCGGCGCGCTGCCTGCAGTGCCAGTCGTGGACTTCGCGGCGTTCGGACCTGTCGAGACGAAGCCCCTCACGCGCATTCAGAAGATTTCCGGCCCGCGCCTGCACGCCAGTTGGGTGAACATCCCTCACGTCACCCAGTTCGATGAGGCCGACATCACGGATCTCGAAGCGCTCCGCGTGAAACTGAAAGAGAGCGCACAACAGGCGGGCATCAAGCTCACGCCTCTGGCGTTCATCATGCGTGCCTGCGTCAAGGCCGTGCAGCAGTTTCCGCTATTCAACTCGTCGTTGGATCCCAGCGGGTCGAGCCTGATCCTCCGGAAGTACATCAACCTCGGGTTCGCCGCCGACACTCCGAACGGCCTGGTCGTGCCTGTCGTGCGCGACGCGAACCAGAAGGACATCTACAAGACGGCGCGCGAGCTCGCTGAGCTCTCGGAAAAGGCGCGCGCCGGAAAATTGTCGGTGACCGACATGCAGGGGGGATGCTTCACGGTCTCCAGCCTGGGCGGTATCGGCGGCACGGCGTTCACGCCGATCATCAACGCACCGGAGGTCGCGATTCTCGGCGTCTCGCGGTCGGCGATGCGGCCGGTTTATCGCGATGGCAACTTCGTTCCGAGGCTGATGCTGCCGCTGTCGCTGTCATACGATCATCGCGTGATCGATGGCGCGTTGGCAGCGCGCTTCACCACCTATCTTGCTCAAGTCCTCGCGAGTCCGCATGAGCTCGTCGAGGCGATTCCGTGAGCCGCGTCGATCTGCTGGTTCCCGATCTCGGCAACAACAGCGATGTCTCTGTCGTCGATGTGTTGATCAAGGTCGGCGACACCGTCGAAGTCGACATGCCGCTGGTGACCCTGGAGACTGACAAGGCGTCTCTCGACGTCCCTGCGACCTCCGCCGGTAAGGTTGCGGAGGTTTTGCTGAAACGCGGCGACAAGGTGTCCAAGGGCGCCGTCATTGCGCGCGTGGAAGCTGGCGCTTCACAAGCGCAGGGGAGTTCACAGCAGCCTCAGGCCGCTGCGCCCGCGCAGGGGGCGCCGTCATCGTCGGCAACCCCGGCACCGGCGCGAGCTGTGTCACCCGCGCAGAACGCTGCGCCGCCGCCGCAGGCCGCCCCGGCGCCTGCCCGTCCTGCCGCGCCCGCGAGCGCAGGGGGAAACGGCGCAACTCCCGCCACCGCGCGGCCGGAAAGTGCCGGCGATACGGTGCGGATGCCGATTCCGGATCTCACGCAGCGGAATCGGGCGGAAGTGGAATACAACCGGTCCACCCAGCTCCTCGTGCTGGGAGCGGGTCCCGGCGGATACACGGCCGCTTTCCGCGCCGCGGACCTCGGCCTGCAGGTGACGCTCGTCGAGCGATGGTCGAGCCTCGGTGGTGTCTGCCTCAACGTCGGCTGCATTCCTTCGAAAGCACTGCTGCACGCGGCGCGTGTCATCGAAGAAGCCGATGAGATGAGTCGTCACGGGATCGCTTTCGGCGCCCCGGCGCTGGATCTTCCCGCGCTGCGCTCCTGGAAGCAGTCGGTCGTCAACAAGTTGACGGGCGGCCTGCGGGTGCTGGCGAAGCAACGCAAGGTCGAAGTGATCCAGGGCGCCGGTCGTTTCGTGAGCCCCAACGTGATCGAGGTGATGGGTAGCAGCGGCTCGCAACGCATCCGCTTCGATCAGTGCATCGTCGCGGCGGGCTCCGAGCCCGTTCGACTTCCCGGACTGCCCTCCGATCCGCGCGTCATGGATTCCACCGATGCCCTGGAGCTACCCGAGTTCTCCGGCGGTCTGTTGATCGTCGGAGGCGGCATCATCGGACTCGAGATGGCGTGCGTATACGACGCGCTAGGCAGCAAGGTCAGCGTCGTCGAGCTGACTCCACAACTCATGCCGGGTTGCGATCCCGATCTGGTGCGTCCGCTCGAGAAGCGCATCCGTGCGCGCTACGAGCAGATCCTGCTGGGCACGAAGGTGTCCAAAGTGGAAGCGCTGGATGAAGGCTTGAGGGTGACCTTCGAAGGGGGCACCGCGCCGGCGCCGAAGATCTTCGAGCGCGTGCTGGTGGCCGTGGGCCGGGTCCCCAATGGCAAGGCGATCGGAGCGGAAGCCGCGGGAGTCAATGTTTCCGCCCGTGGGTTCATTCCCGTCGATAAGCAGATGCGCACCAACGTGCCGCACATCTTTGCGATCGGCGACATTGCCTCCATGCCGATGCTTGCCCACAAGGCGATGCATGAGGCGAAGGTGGCCGCTGAAGTCGCCGCCGGACACAAACGCGCTTTCGACGCGCGTGTCGTTCCTTCGGTTGCCTACACGGACCCCGAGATTGCGTGGGTCGGTCTGACCGAGAGCGACGCGAAGGCCAACGGAGTCGCTTACAAGAAGGGCGCTTTCCCGTGGATCGCCAACGGCCGCTCGCTGTCGCTCGGGCGCGAGGACGGGTTCACGAAGCTGTTGTTCGACCCCGAGACGCATCGCGTGCTCGGCGGGGGCATCGTCGGCACGAATGCCGGCGACTTGATCAGTGAGATCGCTCTCGCCATTGAGACCGGTGCCGATGCGGCAGACATCGGGCTGACGATCCATCCGCATCCGACGCTGTCGGAAACCGTTGCGGGCGCTGCCGAGGCCTTCGAGGGGACGCTGACGGATCTGTACATTCCTCGGAAGTGATCGGATAGCTATCAACGCGCCTTCCGCGCGCGCTTGGGTGCAGCGCGGCTCGTGCGCTTCTTCACCTGAACTGGCTTCCCGCCCAGCCTTCCACTGGCTTTCGCCTTCAGCGCGGACTCGATGCGCGAGGCGATAGCCGGCGGAGCCTGGTTGTGCGCCACGGGGGCATCGGACTTCGAGAGCTCCTTCGCGACGGTTTTATCCGGATATTCGCAAAGGTCGTTGATGATGCACTTCGGGCAGGCCGGCTTGCGGGCGGCGCAGACATAGCGCCCGTGCAGCAACAGCCAGTGGTGAGCGTTCTTCTTGAACTCATCGGGGGTGTTGGCAACGAGCGCGTCTTCGACGGCACGCGGGTTTCTACCGGGTGCGAGGCCAGTGCGATTGGCAACGCGAAAGATGTGCGTATCCACGGCGATGTCCATCTGCCCGAACACCATGTTGAGAATGATGCTCGCGGTCTTGCGGCCGACTCCGGGGAGTGCCTCGAGAGACTCGCGGTCGGAGGGCACCTGCCCCGCGTGCTTGTCCAGAATCTGGCGGCACAGGGCGATGAGATTCTGCGCCTTGGTATTGTAGAGCCCGACGGTCTTCAGATATTCCTTCGCGCCCTCGACGCCCAGATCGAAGATCGCCTGCGGGGTGTTGGCGACCGGGAACAGCTTGCGGGTGGCGGCATTGACGGCTTTGTCCGTGGTGTGAGCCGACAACATCACGGCCACCAGCAGCTCGAAGGGCGAGCTGTGTTCGAGCTCGGTCGTCGGGTTCGGATTGGCGGCCTGCAATCTGCGGTAAAGAGCTTTTCGCGTCGCCGGATGCATGGGGATTCCTAGCCAGGGGGGTGCGCCATCTGCTTGCGCGCAGAGAGGAGTGTGGCTTGTTCCGTTGCGCGACGCTCCATTCGCGTGGAGTGAGCAATGTAGCGGGCGCGGTTCTCGAGTGGATCGGGCGCCGAAGGCAGTGCACTCCGCGGGACCATGGAGATGCAGTCCACGGGGCACGGGGCGACACACAACTCGCAGCCGGTGCACAGCGCCGCGACGACCGTATGCATTTGTTTGCGCGCGCCGATGATCGCATCGACGGGGCACGGTGGTAGACACTTCACGCATCCGATGCAGCGTCCTTCGTCAATGACGGCGAGCAGTGCAGGGCCCTCCACGCCGTTGGCGGGGTTGAGAGAGAGCGGTTCGCGGTCCAGCAATGAAGCCAGCGCGGCTATTGTGGAGGCGCCGCCCGGTGGGCATTGGTTGATTTCCGCGGTACCGTCGGCGATAGCCTGCGCGTACGGGCGACAGCCGTCGAAGCCACAGCGCGTGCACTGCGTTTGTGGCAGCAAGGCGTCGATTGCCTCTACGCTGGCCATCGTCTCAGCTGACTTTCATCCCCGGTGTAGCGCCGGTATCCGGCGATAGGAGGAACATCCCTGGCGTCTCGCCGCTTGCGGCAAGCACCATTCCTTCGGACATCCCGAACTTCATCTTCCGCGGCGCCAGATTCGCCACCATGACCGTCAACCGGCCTTTCAGCGCGGCGGGATCGTAGGCGGCTTTGATGCCCGCGAACACCGTGCGCGTCTCGGTCCCCAGATCGAGAGTGAGTTTCAGCAGTTTTTCAGCACCTTCGACCGTCTCGGCATTGACGATTCGGGCCACTCGCAGGTCGATGCGCTTGAACTCGTCGATCGAGATCGTCGACGGTGCAGCAGCGCTCGTCGCGGGTGGCGGCGGCACGCTCGTCGGGCCTCGCGTCGGCGCGGGCGTTGCCGCACCGGCGGGCTCGGGTAGAGTATCGAACAGCAAAGCGACCATCTTCGAATCCACACGAGTCATCAGATGTCGGTAGGGACGGATCCGTGTCGGCAGCTCCCCCGCATCGCTCCATTGCAGCGGCCGGTCCATCTCCAGGAATTCCTTGGCGACGACAGAGGCCACTCGTGGCAGCACGGGGGCCAACAGCACCGTCAGAAGCTGGAAGCCCTGCAGAGCGCGTGAGCACACATCCTGCAACTCGGAGAGCTTCGCAGGGTTCTTCGCCAGCACCCACGGCTGGCGTGCATCGAATTCCTGATTGATGCGGTCGGCAACCGCCATGATCTCGCGCGTGGCGCGTCCGAACTCACGAGCCTCGTAGTTCTCGCCCACGATTCTCGCCGTGCTGCGCGCCTGGGCCACGAGCTCATCGACGTTGCCGCTGTAGCGCAACTCTCCACCGAAGTGCTTAGTGATGAAGTTGGCAGCACGGCTGGCAATATTGACGTACTTGCCGACCAGGTCGCTGTTGACGCGCGCGACGAAGTCGTCGGGGTTGAAGTCCAGATCCTCGACGTTCGAGTTGAGCTTGGCCGCGATGTAGTAGCGGAACCACTCCGGATTCAGTCCGACCGCGAGATAACGCAACGGGTCGATGCCGGTGCCGCGAGTCTTGGACATCTTTTCCCCGTTCACCGTCAGATGTCCGTGCACGTAGACGTTGTCCGGTACCTTGTAGGGAGGGCCGGCAAACTTCAGCATCGCGGGCCAGAACAACGTGTGAAAGTAGATGATGTCCTTGCCGATGAAGTGGATCTGCTCGGTCTCCGGAGCCGCGAGGAACGCTTCGTAGCTGCGCAGCTCGCCCTTGGCGCGCGCCTTGCCGCTGTCGAAATAATGCTTCAGCGAGGCGAGATAACCGAGCGGCGCGTCCAGCCACACGTAGAAGAACTTTCCGGGCGCATCCGGAATTGGAATGCCGAAGTAGGGCGCGTCGCGGGAAATGTCCCAGTCCCCGAGCGCCCGCTCGCCGTCGCCTGAGAGCCACTCGCGGGCCTTGTTGGCGACTTGCGGCTGCAGCCGCCCGGGGGTATCGACCCATTCGCGCAGGAACCCGACGCACTTGGGGTCCGACAGCCGGAAGAAATAATGGTCGGAGCTCTTCAGTACCGGCTTGGCGCCCGACAGCGTGGAGTACGGCTCGATGAGCTCGGTAGGGGCGTAGACCGTGCCGCAGACCTCGCACGCGTCCCCATACTGGTCCTTCGAGTGACAGTTCGGGCACTCGCCCTTGATGTAGCGATCCGCGAGGAACATCCCCTTCATCGGATCGTAGAACTGCTCAACGGGCTGCGAGTGCACGAGACCCGCCGCGCACAGGCGGCGGTAGACATCTTGCGAGAGCGCGACGTTCTCCGGCGAGTCCGTGGAATACCAGTGGTCGAACTCGATGTGAAACCCGCTCAGGTACTGTGGACGTCCGGCTGCGATGCGAGCAATCAGCTGTTGCGGGGCGATCCCCTCGCTTTCGGCCTTGAGCATGATGGGAGCGCCGTGCGCGTCATCGGCGCACACGAAATGCAGCTCATGACCCTGCATGCGCTGAAATCGCACCCAGACGTCGGCCTGGATGTACTCCATGATGTGGCCGATATGGAGGGCGCCGTTGGCGTAGGGCAGGGCCGTGGTGACGAAGATCTTGCGCATCATCGCGATAGCTTACAGTGCCTGGCCTTGCGGAGACAGCTGGGCTCGAGCCGCCGCCGCCAGGTCATGCTTGGGCTCGTGTTGTAATCCAATCGCGGACGGCGAAAAGGAAGTCACTGTGCGTGAGTCCATCGAGCGGGTCCAGACGTCGGGCAGCGAGCAGCGCACCGACTTCCACCTGAAACGTATGATAGTCGGCGAGCATAGCCGCAGGGCCGGGGAGCGGCGGTTCGTTCGGCGCCCGATGTTCCGACAGCCAGTTGCGTACACAGCGGATCGCTTCGCAGGGATTGCCGTCATGAACCTCGATGTCCTGACCGCTGATATCTGAGAGGGCGGCGTCATAGCGATGCGGTTCAGCCTCGAGGATCAGGGCACGCTTGCGCCTGTGCCGGCCCGCGCCGAACAGCCGGGCGCCGAGGTGAAGACCCAACTCCAGGGGCATGTTGAAGCGCGGTAGTCCTGCAGCGGATATCTCGACTCGCGACAGGTCATGGATGCCCCAATCGCACTCGCCAATCAGCCGGGCAATTTTTCTGACCCTGATTTCCGCGCTGTCTGTCGCATCGAGCGCGCATCGCGGGTAGTAGCCCGAGGAGATGACGGCAAATACTACCGCACGGAGGATCGGCCTGAACCCGCCGTCGAACGGGCAGTTGATGAAAACGGACTTGGAGCCGGGCGGCTCAGCCGCGGACCCCGCGCTGAGCGCCGCGCACTTCGCCGAGCTGGGCGAGATCACCGCGCGGATGCACCGGCACGCGCGGAAATGGGATCGCCCGGCCTGGTTCACCCGGTTCAGCTGGGACTACGCGGCGGCCTTCGGGGACCAGGCC
>Ga0207707_10005171_pt1 | contig 11434 bp, 11 predicted proteins | sample KBSC83BmetaG_FD_184336 | JGI IMG/M metagenome (GOLD analysis project Ga0207707, IMG submission 184336) | Corn rhizosphere microbial communities from Kellogg Biological Station, Michigan, USA - KBS C8-3B metaG (SPAdes) (version 2) | ecosystem: Host-associated > Plants > Roots > Rhizosphere ... | reverse complement strand
CCAACGGCGGCAAGATGGCCGAAGAGCTCGACTACATCCCGATGCCTGACAACGTCGTCAAGCTGATCGAGAAGACCTGGAACTCGGACATCAAGAGCTGAGCCAGCGATCGTGTCCTGGACGCGGTGCAGCGCTCTTCGCGCTGCTCCGCAGGCCGGGAGCCACTCGTTGCCGACAATGGGCCCCGAACCAGCAGCGTCACGCGCCGCGCTGCATCCGGGGCGCGAGACGGTGCCGGGCAGATCAAGTAAGAAACACGTAGGGGATTGGGCGTGGTAGACATGGCCGTTCAGAGCGACGCGAGCGATGTGATCGAAGCCGCGGGACCATACGATCGCGCCAAGGCGCTGAGCGCCTTCAAGCTCGGCGATGTCACGTTCTACTGGATCACCCGGCTCGCCGCGATTTCGGTGCTGCTCATTCTCGGCGGCATCATCGTCTCGCTGATCATCGGCGCCTGGCCGGCGATGCGCGAGTATGGCCTGGCGTTCCTGTGGACGCAGCGCTGGGCGCCGTCCGCCGATCCGCCGGTGCTGGGCGCGCTCGGCCCGATCTACGGCACGCTCGTCACTTCCTTCATCGCGATGCTGATCGCGATCCCGGTCGGGCTTGGAGTCGCGATCTTCCTGACCGAGCTCTGCCCGCAATGGCTGCGCCGCCCGATCGGCATTGCGATCGAGCTGCTCGCCGGCATCCCCTCGATCATCTACGGCATGTGGGGCTTCTTCGTGCTGGGCCCGTTCCTGGCCTACACCTTCCAGCCATTCATGATCGGTCTGTTCGCCAACATTCCCGTGCTCAACGGGATATTCGCGGGCCCGCCGTCCTATCTCAGCCTGTTCAACGCCTCGCTCATCCTCGCGATTATGGTGCTGCCCTTCATCACCGCGATCTCGGTCGACGTCTTCAAGACCGTGCCGCCGGTGTTGAAGGAGGCGGCCTATGGCGTCGGCTGCACCACCTGGGAAGTCGTCAAGAACGTGGTGATCCCCTACACCCGCGTCGGCGTCATCGGCGGCATCATGCTGGCGCTCGGCCGCGCGCTCGGCGAGACCATGGCGGTCACCTTCATCATCGGCAACTCCTTCCGCATCACCGGCTCGATCTTCTCGCCGGGCACGACGATTTCGGCGGCGATCGCCTCCGAATTCGCCGAGAGCGACGGGTTGCATCAGTCCGCTCTGATCCTGCTGGGACTCTTGCTGTTCGTGCTGACCTTCTTCGTGCTCTCGGCCGCGCGGCTGATGCTGCTGCGTCTCGAACAGAAGGCGGGAAAGTGACATGACCGCCACCGTCAATCCGATCTATGCCCGCCGCCGCCGATGGGACATCGTCATCCGCGCGCTCTGTTTCGGCGCCGCCCTGATCGGCGTGAGCTGGCTCGCGCTGATCCTGTACACGCTGCTCTACAACGGCCTGACCGGGCTGAACCTGCAGGTCTTCACCGAAAACACCCCGCCGCCGGGCTCGACCTCGGGCGGCCTCCTGAACGCCATCGTCGGTTCGCTGATCATGACCGCGATCGGGGTCGGCATCGGCGCGCCGCTCGGCTTGTTCGCCGGCACCTATCTCGCCGAATACGGCAAGCATGACCGGCTCACCTCGGTGATCCGCTTCATCAACGACATCCTGCTCTCTGCGCCCTCGATCATCATCGGCCTGTTCATCTACGGCGCGGTGGTGGTGCCGATGCGCGGCTTCTCGGCGATCGCCGGCTCTCTGGCGCTCGCCGTGATCGTGATCCCGGTCGTGCTGCGCACCACCGAAGACATGCTGGCGCTGGTGCCCAATCCCTTGCGCGAGGCGGCGAGCGCGCTCGGCCTGCCGCGCTCGCTGGTGATCCGGCGCATCGCCTATCGTGCGGCGCGCTCCGGCCTGATCACCGGCGTGCTGCTCGCCACCGCCCGCGTCGCCGGCGAAACCGCGCCCTTGCTGTTCACCGCGCTGTCGAACCAGTTCTTCAGCCTCAACATGGCGAAGACGATGGCCAACCTTCCGGTGACCATCAACAACTTCGTGCAAAGCCCCTACGCCTACTGGAAGCAGCTTGCCTGGAGCGGCGCGCTGCTGATCACGCTGACCGTGCTCGCCCTGAACATCGGCGCGCGCATCCTTGGCGCCGAGAGGAGCGCAAAATGAACGACCTGTCTGTTTCCGTGAGTACTCCGGGGGCGGCGCATGCGCCGCTTCCCGAGGCGCCGGCGAAAGTCACCGCGCGCAACCTCAACTTCTATTACGGCGAGCTCCACGCGCTGAAGAACATCAACCTCTCGCTCGGCGCCAACCATGTCACCGCCTTCATCGGCCCGTCCGGCTGCGGCAAGTCGACGCTCTTGCGCATCTTCAACCGGATGTACGACCTCTATCCGGGCCAGCGCGCGACCGGCCAGTTGATGCTGGACACCACCAACATCCTCGATCCCAGGCTGGACCTCAACCTGCTCCGCGCGCGGGTCGGCATGGTGTTCCAGAAGCCGACGCCGTTCCCGATGACGATCTACGAGAACATCGCCTTCGGCATCCGTCTCTACGAGAAGATTTCCAAGTCCGAGATGGACGGCCGGGTCGAGAAGGCGCTGCGCGGCGGGGCGCTGTGGAACGAGGTCAAGGACAAGCTCAACGCCTCCGGCCTGTCGCTCTCCGGCGGCCAGCAGCAGCGTCTGTGCATCGCCCGCACGGTCGCGGTGCGCCCCGAGGTGATCCTGTTCGACGAGCCCTGTTCGGCGCTCGATCCGATCTCCACCGCCAAGGTCGAGGAGCTGATCCAGGAACTGTCCGAGAACTACACGATCGCGATCGTGACCCACAACATGCAGCAGGCCGCGCGCGTCTCCGACAAGACCGCGTTCATGTATCTTGGCGAGCTGATCGAGTTCGGCGATACCAGCAGGATATTCACGTCACCCGGCGATCGCCGCACCCAGGACTACATCACCGGCCGGTTCGGCTGAGGAGAACAGGAAATGGCTTCTGAACATACCGCCAAGGCGTTCGACAGCGACCTGCAGGAGCTCACCCGCCTGGTTGCGGAAATGGGCGGCCTCGCCGAGCGCATGATCGTCGATTCCGTCGATGCACTGGTTCGCCGCGACGTAGCGCTGGGCCAGCGCGTGGTGACGGCCGACGCCGAGATCGACAAGCTGCAACGCACGATCGAGGAACGCGCGGTGCTGACCATCGCCCGCCGCCAGCCGATGGCGGTCGACCTGCGCGAGATCGTCGGCGCGATGCGGGTTGCCACCGATCTCGAGCGGATCGGCGATCTCGCCAAGAACATGGGCAAGCGCGTCGCGGCCCTGGAGAGCGATTTCCATCCCTTGAAGCTGATCCGCGGGCTCGAGCACATGACCGACCTCGTGCAGTCGCAGGTCAAGACCGTGCTCGATGCCTACGCCGCGCACGACCTGCCGGCGGCGATGAGCGTGTGGAAGGGCGACGAGGAAGTCGACGCCATCTGCACCTCGCTGTTCCGCGAATTGCTGACCTATATGATGGAAGACCCGCGCAACATCTCGTTCTGCATCCATTTGATGTTCTGTGCCAAGAACATCGAGCGGATCGGCGATCACGCCACCAACATCGCCGAAACCGTGTTCTACATGATCGAAGGCCAGCAGATTATGGACAAGCGCCCGAAGGGCGACATGACGACCTTTGCAACGACGGTGCCGGGAAATTAGGTGCCAGGCAATTAAGAACAAGGCAATTCAGGAGAAAGCTACGCCATGAGCGCGCGCATTCTGGTGGTGGAGGACGAGGAAGCGCTGACCACGCTGTTGCGCTACAATCTCGATGCCGAAGGCTATGAAGTCGAGACGGTGGCGCGCGGCGACGACGCCGATACGCGGCTGAAGGAGCGCGTTCCCGATCTCATCGTGCTCGACTGGATGCTGCCCGGCCTGTCCGGCATCGAACTGTGCCGCCGCCTGCGGGCGCGGCCCGAAACCAAGCAACTGCCGATCATCATGCTGACCGCGCGCGGCGAGGAAAGCGAGCGCGTGCGGGGGCTTGCGACCGGCGCCGACGACTACATCGTGAAACCCTTTTCGGTGCCGGAGCTGCTCGCGCGGGTGAAAGGCCTCTTGCGCCGGGCAAGCCCCGAGCGGCTCGCCACCGTCTTGGCCTTTGGCGACATCGAGCTCGACCGCGAGAAACGCCGCGTGGCGCGCTCGGGCCGTCCGATCGATCTCGGACCGACCGAATACCGCCTGCTCGAATTCTTCCTCGAGCATCCCGGCCGGGTCTTCTCGCGCGAGCAGCTGCTGGACAGCGTCTGGGGCCGCGACATCTATATCGACGAGCGCACCGTCGACGTGCATATCGGCCGCCTGCGCAAGCTGCTCAATCCAGGCCGCGAGCAGGATCCGATCCGCACCGTGCGCGGCGCGGGCTACGCCCTCGACGACCGTTTCGCGAAGGCGGAGTAACGATCCGGCCAACCGAATCGTCGTTGCGAGGAGCGAAGCGACGAAGCAATCCATGCTTCAGCAGGCGCCGTAATGGATTGCTCCGCGCCGCGATCAGCGCTGCGGCTTTGACGGCTGGCGCCGCCGGTCGGAGGCCGGTTGATAGGCGACGCGCGAGTGATGCGCGCAATAGGGGAGCCCCGCGAGTGCCTTGCCGCCGCAGAAGAAGAAGTCTGGGCTGGCGGGATCGCCGACCGGCCAGTGGCAGGTGGCCTCGTTGAGCTCGAGCAGCGACAGCCGCTGGCTCATCGGCACGACATTGTCATAGGCGATCGGATCCGGCTCGAGCTCGACCTCGAAGGCCTGCGCGAGCGCGGTGTTGCCGCGCGAGATCGGGCGCGAGACGCGCATCATGTGCTGGGCGGGGCGCGCCTTGCGCTGCCGCGGCGCGGCCGAAGCGGGGCTCTTGGCGCGGCCGGAAAGCCCCAGCCGGTGCACCTTCCCGATCACCGCGTTTCGCGTCACATTTCCGAGCTCCGCGGCGATCTGGCTGGCCGAAAGGCCGGACTCCCAGAGTTTTTTCAGTTGCTCGACGCGCTCGTCGGACCAGGTCAATACCGTCATCGCACTCTTCCTTCGATTAAGCGCCGGCCGCCCAGCGGCGGTGCTGCGATGCCAAATCTGCTAAAATCCCAGTACGCAGAATCCCTTAGCCCTCGCCGGACGCAAAAAGCGCACCCGGACGTTTACGCGAAACAACCAGAACTCAGGAGATCGAGACTGCCGCACGAGATGTCGTACCCGACAGGAAGAACGCTACAATATGGCGTGACTCCCGCGCAAGAGTCCGTGCCGACCGTCCACATGTTCCGCGAGTGAGCATGACAGGTGTTTTCCTCGCTCCACCGGAATCCTACGGGCTGGACTTTTCGCGCGAAAAGCGCTGCTGCGCGGCATTGACACTGACTGCCTTGCGCCTAAAATGTTCCCGCGTGCCGCCCTTAAAAGGCGGCACGTTTCGTTTCGACCCCGGGGTCATCGATGCGACGGCGCCAATGCGCGCATCGTGACGAGCTTCAACCTTCGAACCTTCAAGTGACCGCCATGAGCACCAGCGCCACGTCGCATCTGCTTCCCGTTTTCGCCAGGGTCGATCTCGGCTTCGAGCGCGGAGAGGGCTGCTGGCTGATCGCAACCAACGGCGATCGCTATCTCGACTTCACCTCCGGTGTCGCGGTGAATGCGCTGGGACACGCGCACCCGCATCTGGTGAAGGCGCTGCAGGAGCAGGCGACAAAACTCTGGCACATGTCGAACCTGTTCAAGAGCCCGGACGGCGAGGTCCTCGCGGCGCGCTTGTGCGACCAGAGCTTTGCCGACCTGGTGTTCTTCTGCAATTCCGGCGCGGAAGCGATGGAGGGCGTGATCAAGCTCGTGCGCCACTATCAATTCTCCAAGGGCCATGGCGAGCGCTATCGCATCATCACCTTCGAGGGCGCCTTCCATGGCCGCACGCTGGCCACGCTCGCCGCCACCGGCTCGGCGAAGTATCTCGAGGGCTTCGGACCGCCGATGGACGGCTTCGACCAGGTGCCGCATGGCGACCTCGAGGCGGTGAAGAAGGCGATCGGCCCGCACACGGCCGGCATCCTGATCGAGCCGGTGCAGGGCGAGGGCGGCGTGCGCTCGGCGCCGCATTCCTTCTTCAAGGCGCTGCGCGACCTCTGCGACCAGCATGGCCTCCTGCTCGCCTTCGACGAGGTGCAGACCGGCATGGGCCGCACCGGCGATCTCTTTGCCTATCGCCGCGTCGGGGTCACCCCGGATGTGATGTCGCTCGCGAAGGCGCTCGGCGGCGGCTTTCCGATCGGCGCGGTGCTGGCAAGCGCGGAAGCGGCCGCCGGCATGGCGCCGGGCTCGCACGGCTCGACCTTCGGCGGCAACCCGCTTGCCGTTGCGGCGGCGAACGCCGTGCTCGACGTCATGCTGAAACCCGGCTTCTTCGACCATGTGCAGAAGATGTCGCTGTTGTTGAAGCAGAAGCTTGCTTCCGCCGTCGACCGCTATCCATCCGTCCTCTCTGAAGTGCGCGGCGAGGGCCTGCTCGTCGGCGTCAAGGCCGTGGTTCCTTCCGGCGATCTCGTGGCGGCGCTGCGCGGCGAAAAGCTGCTCACCGTCGGCGCCGGCGACAATGTCGTGCGCTTCCTCGCGCCGCTGATCGTGAATGAGGCCGAGATCGAGCATTCCGTGCAATGCCTGGAGCGCGCCTGCGCGGCGCTCTCGGCCGGGCAGTTAAAGAAGGCGGCGGGGTGATGAAGAAGCCGCGCCACTTCCTCGACATCAACGAGGTACCGCTGGCCGAGCTGCGCAACATGCTGGCGGCCGGCCGCGACATGAAGGCGAAGCTGAAGGCGCACCAGAAGGGCAGGAAGCCGCTCGAGGGCAAGACGCTCGCGATGATCTTCGAAAAGCCCTCGACCCGGACGCGGGTGTCGTTCGACGTCGGCATGCGCCAGCTCGGCGGTGAATCGATCATGCTGACGGGCGCGGAGATGCAGCTTGGCCGCGGCGAGACCATCGCCGACACCGCGCGCGTGCTGTCGCGCTATGTCGACGCCATCATGATCCGTATCCTCAATCACGAGGCGCTGCTGGAGCTCGCCGCGTACGCCACCGTGCCCGTCATCAACGGGCTGACGCGGCGTTCGCATCCCTGCCAGGTGATGGCCGACGTGATGACCTTCGAGGAGCACCGCGGTTCGATCGAGGGCAGGACCGTGGCCTGGGCCGGCGACGACAACAACGTGCTGGCGTCCTGGGCGCATGCGGCCGAGCGCTTCAAGTTCCACCTCAATATCGCGACTCCGCCGGAGCTCGCGCCGAAGAAGGCGATGCGCGACTGGATCAACGAGACCCGGGCGCCGATCGTGATCGGCAACGATCCGGAGGCCGCGGTGCGCGGCGCCGATTGCATCGTCACCGACACCTGGGTGTCGATGGGCGACAAGGAGGGCGAGCATCGCCACAACGTACTCAAGCCCTATCAGGTCAATTCGAAGCTGATGTCGCTGGCGAAGCCCGACGCGCTGTTCATGCATTGCCTGCCGGCCCATCGCGGCGAGGAAGTCACCGACGCGGTGATCGACGGCCCGCAATCGGTGGTGTTCGACGAAGCTGAAAATCGACTGCACGCGCAAAAGGGCATTTTGGCCTGGTGCTTCGATGCGGTGGGGTAGCAGTCACTGCAAGCTGTCGTCCCGGACAAGCGAACGATAGCGAGCGCCGATCCGGGACCCCCGCGTGAGCGCTTGCGCTCATCGCGATACCGCGTGATGTCTCGAATAGAGCTGCGTGGCAGACGCCTTCTGTCGCTACAAAAGCCTGTGGCTATGGGTCCTCGCTTTCGCGAGGACGACACACTGATTTGCAACCCCTTTCGTTCCTCACCTCGCGACCCCAGATAAAGCGCCATGACGTCTCAATCCCCCGACACCAAAATCACCTTTACCAGCCCCGTGCGCGCGCCGTCGGCGGTTCCGGTCGATGACGCGGTCATTCCGTTCGAGGTCAACGCGCTCGACCTGCGCGGGCGGCTGACGCGGATGGGGCCCGCGCTCGATGAGCTCCTCACCAGGCACGATTATCCGGCAGCCGTGGGCAAGCTGCTCGGCGAAGCGATCGTGCTCACGACGCTGCTCGGCTCGTCGCTGAAATTCGACGGCCGCTTCATCCTGCAGACCCAGACCGACGGTCCGGTGTCGTTCCTGATCGTGGATTTCCAGGCCCCCGACCGGCTGCGCGCCTATGCGCGCTACGACGCGAAGCGGCTCAAGACGGCTGCGGATTCCGGCAGCCTGCTCGGCAAGGGCCATCTCGCCATGACCATCGACCAGGGGCCGGACATGAGCCGCTACCAGGGTCTCGTCGCGCTCGACGGCGGCGGGCTGGAAGCGGCCGCGCATGAATATTTCCTGCGCTCCGAGCAGATCCCGACCCGCGTGCGCATCGCGGTCGGCGAGGAGTTTCGCGGCGGCGAGGGCGGCAAGCATCGCTGGCGCGCCGGCGGTGTGTTGATCCAGTTTCTGCCAAAGGCGCCGGAGCGCGCGCGGCAGGCCGACCTGCATCCGGGCGATGCGCCCAAAGGCACCGTGCCGCACACGGTCGCCGAGGACGACGCCTGGGTCGAGGGCCAGTCGCTGATCGGCACGGTCGAGGATGTCGAGCTGATCGACCCCGATCTCTCCGGCGAGCGGCTGCTCTACCGTCTCTTCCACGAGCGCGGCGTGCGCGTGTTCAAGCCGCTCGAGCTCCATGCGAAATGCTCCTGCTCGCGCGATGCGGTGTCGACGATGCTGAAGAGCTTTGAAGCGAAAGACCGCGCCGAGATGGTCAAGGACGGCAAGGTCGTGGTGACCTGCGAGTTCTGCAGCTCGGTCTACGAGTTCACGCCGCAGGAAGCGGGTGTGGAAGAAGCGTAGAATGTGCAGTGTTGTAGGGCGGGCAAAGCGAAGCGTGCCCACCATCGCGCGTCAATTCAACACCCGCTTCGCCTCGGGACTGTCCAGGGAGAACGTCGGCACGTCGATCTCGAACTTCTCGCCGGTTTCGCTCACCATCAGGTAGCGGCCGGTCATGAAGCCCGACGCGGTCGAGAGCGGCACGCCGGAGGTATATTCGAAGCGTTCACCGGGCGCGAGCACCGGCTGCTCGCCGACCACGCCTTCGCCACGGACCTCCTCTCGCTTGCCGGAGGCGTCAGTGATGATCCAGTGCCGGGTGCGGAGCTGCACCGTCTCCTCGCCGCTGTTGGTGATGACAATGGTGTAGGACCAGAAATAACGCGAGTTCTCGGCCGACGAGCGCTCGGGCATGAAGTTCGGCTCGACGGTGACTTCGATCTGGCGGGTGACGGCACGGTACATGGCGCGATCATACCGAAAAGGCGGGCGGGAACCAACCGCGGGGTGCGCGGCCTTGCGTTGCGGCCTGCCATCGCGGTTTCAACACAGTTCCATTTTAAGGCGCGCCAGCGCCGTCTCCCGGACTTCGTGACTTTGCTTGGCGGTGGCGGACCGTTAAAATCTCGACCTCGCGCCGGTGCTTCGTGCCCGGCCGTGCTACGGTGCCTGATGTCGTCCATTGCCGATCAAGTTGCCGGGCCTCAAGTGGCGGGAGCCGCGGAGAGCGCGCGCGAGCAGGTCTCGGTGCCGAAGGCGCCCGCGATCTCGCTGCCGGCCATCGGCGAGCGCGAACTGCGCCTCGACCTGTTCCGCGGGCTCGCGCTGTGGCTGATCTTCATCGACCATCTGCCGCCGAGCCTGCTCACCTGGTTCACCATCCGCAATTACGGCTTCTCCGACGCCACCGAAATCTTCATCTTCATCTCCGGCTACACCGCGGCCTTCGTCTATGGCCGCGCCATGCTGGAGAACGGTTTCCTGGTCGCGACCGCGCGGATCCTGCGCCGCGCCTGGCAGATCTACGTCGCGCATGTGTTCCTGTTCACGATCTTCCTCGCCGAAATCTCCTACGTCGCCTTCTCTTTCGAGAACCCGCTCTACTCGGAAGAGATGGGCATCATGGATTTCCTCAAGCACCCCGACGTCACCATCGTGCAGGCGCTGCTGCTGCGTTTCCGCCCTGTCAACATGGACGTGCTGCCGCTCTACATCGTCCTGATGTTGTCGCTGCCAATAATTCTCGCGCTGATGCGCTGGAAGCCCGACGTGACGCTGGCGCTGTCGGCGCTGCTCTATGCCGCCACCTGGCAGTTCGATCTCTATCTCACGTCCTATCCGAACGGCTACTGGGCGTTCAATCCGATGGCCTGGCAGTTGCTGTTCGTGTTCGGCGCCTGGTGCGCGCTCGGCGGCGCCAGGCGCATGTCGCGCATCCTGTCGTCGCCGATCACGCTATGGGTCTGCGCCGTCTATCTCGTGTTCGCCTTCTACGTCACGATGACCTGGTACGTGCCGCAGATGAACCACTGGCTGCCGAAGCGGGTCGAGCAGTGGATGTATCCGATCGACAAGACCGACCTTGACGTGTTGCGCTTTGCGCATTTCCTCGCACTTGCAGCAATCACCGTGCGCTTTCTGCCGAAGGACTGGCCGGGGCTGAAATCAGCATGGCTGAAGCCCCTGATCCTGTGCGGCCAGCATTCGCTGGAGATCTTCTGCCTCGGCGTGTTCCTGGCCTTCGCCGGCCATTTCGTCCTCGCCGAAGGCGGGGGCGGTGCGGCATTGCATGCGCTTGTCAGCCTCTGCGGAATCCTCATCATGTGGGGCGTGGCGTGGCTCATTTCGTGGTACAAGCACGTCGCCGACAAGAGCGGCCCGCGCAAGGGCGTCGCCGGCAATGCCGATCTGGCGGGAGGGGGTTGATGCGGCCAGGGTTGATCCTGGGACTGGCGCTGCTCGCGGCTGTTTTCGCCGCCCAGAAAGTGCGCGCCGAAGACGCGCCCGCAAGTTGTGACGTGCCCAGCTCCCTGCTCGAAAGCGAGAGTTCGCTGCCGAGGGTCGCCGAGGCCGTAAAAGCCGGCCGGCCGCTCAACATCCTCGTGGTCGGCAGCCGCTCGTCCACCGTCGGCTCCGACGCTGCCAACGCCTATCCGGCGCACATGGAGGCCGCGCTGAAGGACAAGCTGCCGCAGCTCGCCGCCAGCGTATCCGTAGAAATACAGGCCTCGAAAACCGCCGAAGAAGTAGCCGGCGGCCTCGTTAAGCTGATGGAAGGAAAAAGGCCTACTTTGGTTATCTGGCAGACCGGCACCGTCGATGCTATGCGATCCATCGATCCCGATGATTTTCGCACCGCCATCAACGAGGGCGTGGTTGCGATGCAAAAGGCAGAAGCCGACGTGGTCCTGATCAACCCGCAATACAGTCCGCGTACCGAGACCATGATTTCGGTGCCGCCCTATCTGGATAATATGCGCGCGGTCGCGCAGCAGCGTGATGTCCCGCTGTTCGACCGGTTCGCCATCATGCATCAGTGGAACGAGCAGGGCGACTTCGACTTATTCAGCG
>Ga0207707_10005170_pt1 | contig 11434 bp, 10 predicted proteins | sample KBSC83BmetaG_FD_184336 | JGI IMG/M metagenome (GOLD analysis project Ga0207707, IMG submission 184336) | Corn rhizosphere microbial communities from Kellogg Biological Station, Michigan, USA - KBS C8-3B metaG (SPAdes) (version 2) | ecosystem: Host-associated > Plants > Roots > Rhizosphere ... | reverse complement strand
TCCAGCCCCGGCAATGCCTCTGGATGAAAGGCTATCGAGGCGCTCCATGTTCGTGCACGCTCCGGCGTCAGGGCGAGATTTCCTCCGTTGAGATACAACGCCGTGGCGTCCGGCGCATAACCCGTACCACCCATGCTGGTCACGGGATAGAGGTAGCCAAACTGACCGATGTAGCCCTGGTAGAGCGAGGGCGCCTTGAACGACTTGCCCCAAGAGGTCTTCAACGTCCAATCAGCACTGGGCGAATAGACCAGTCCGATTTTTGGAGTAGTCACCCTGCCATAGCTGTCATAGCTTTCGGTGCGTACTGCACCCGTCAACCCAAGCCGGTGGACTCCCGCGATATTCTGGCTTGGGCTCACCAGCGGCAAGTCCAACTCGGCATAGGCGAAACGACTGCCTTCATCACCATCGGCAGTGGCGCCTTTGTTATACAAATACAGAAAATCGTTGTATCTGTACCCACCGCCAACCGCGAGCCTGGCATCGCCTCCCGGCAGGGTGAACAACGGCCCCTCGGCGTCCGCCTCGTACATGCGGCTCTTGTTGCCATAGTAGAACGACGAGTTCCAAACCGTCGCGCCCGTGACATAGTCGACGCCGTGAGCGTAAAAGGTGGTTTTGTCCTTGCCGAATGCTGCGCTGACATTGAGCGACCAATCGTTCGGCAACGAAAAAACGATGCCGGGGGATACCAGGGAAGTCGTCGTGTCGGTCGGGTACTCGTAATATCTTGTCGCGTACCCGGCCACCGTGCGCATACCGCGTTCGGTCCTGAGCGCATCGACGCGTAGTTCGATGGAATCCCCGACGGACTGATGCGCGCTGAGCAGGCCGCTACGCAAATCCGCAGCCTGGTAGAGGCTTGATGGACCGTACATGTATCGCGTGTAGCTGCGCTGGTCCGAGTAGATCGGATCGTTGGATTCCTTCTTCCACGTCGCGATCAGGCCGCCAGTGGACCAGGTCGTACCGGCGGTGGCGGTATATGCATGGGTGCCTAGCCCACCCTCGGTCGCCTTGCCGTAACGCGCGCCGATGGCCACGCCGTCGAAATCGCGCTTGAGCATCACATTGACCACGCCGCCGACCGCATCGGAGCCATAGATGGCAGACGCGCCGTCGGTCACAATCTCGATCCGATCCACCGCCTCGACCGGGATCGCGCTGATATCGACCGCCTGGTCGTAGCCGCCGTACGACATGCGCCGGCCATTGAGCAACGTCAACGTGGCGTCCTGGCCTATACCACGCAAATTCGCCGCGGAGCCACCGGTAATGTTCTGATTGTAGAAACCGCCGCCCCCAGCGCCCGCGGCCACTCCGGGATTCTGCCCGCCACCGAAGTTCTGCGGCACACTGCGGATCACTTCGCCGAGATCGGTGAAGCCCTCCTCCCGAATATTTTCCGCGCCAATAGTGATGACCGGCGATGGCGTGGCGCCACCACGGATGCGGGTGCCGGTCACGACAACGGTTTGCAGCACGGTCGGCTCGCGCTTCTGGTCGGCTTTCTGGCTCGTTGCGGGAGCGGGTTTCGCCTGACGGTGAGGCGAATCCGGCGGGGTTTGCTTGACCACTACGGTGCCGTTGCCGGTCACCTCGTAGGTAAGTCCACTGCCGGAGAGCAGATGCCGCAGCGCTGCATCGAGCGAGTAGTGCCCGGCCAGCGCCGGTGCCGTGCGTCCGCGCACCAGTTCCGGCGGCACCATGATCTGACGATCCGCGGCGAGTGCCAGCTGATTGAGCGCCGCACTCAGTGGCTGGCTGGAAATCGCGTAGTCGCGCGTCTCACCTGCATTCTGGGCATGGACTGGCGCAGCCTGTGCCAAGGCGATGGCCAACGACAGGAGGCCGAGCGCCGGCAGGCGTCGTAAGCCTTTCACTCCTGCCGCTTTGAAGCATCGTTTGCGCACAGCTTGCGACCCGAATAGCGTCGACTGGTCAACCATAGGTACTCCCCCGAAATGATGTTTGGCCTGCTGGTTCCGGCAATGCTCCCCGCACACCGGCTCGTTCGCCGCATGCAAGGTGTTCCTCGCATGCCTCGTTATCGGGTAGACGCAGTTGTACCCCTTTACCTCACCTGCCTGCCTCAACGTGGCGTGCCTGGGTTTTGCAAGGATGCTTTTCGTTCTCCAAAGGCCAGCTTTGTCTGCCGTGTGTCGACCCAACAGCGAACACTTCTGCAAAGCCACGGCACCTTTTTGTAGACGCAGGCCGCGACGTTTACCTCACCTGTATCCGGGCCGTTCCGTCGCCACTTGCGACACCGCCGAAGCTCGCGTAGCGTCGACCTACCGTTATCGCATCGCAGCGCTGCCATGCCGGACATCACGACGCATCACATCGTGCCTGGCGAGAACGCCGATACCGCCGACGATGCCGGACAGGGCATCGATCTGCTGGCGCGGCGCTATCGAAGCTCGCTGGTGCGTTATTTCCTGCTGCACCTCGGCAGCAGGGAGGATGCGGAGGATCTGGCCCAGGAAGTGTTCGTGCGCTTCGCGCAGCAGAAATCCACGCAGCCGATCGCCAATGTCGAGGCGTTCCTGTTCCGCATTGCCGCCAACCTGCTCAGGGATCGCTTTCGCCGCAACAAGACGCATCATGTGCAATCGCATTTCCCGATCGACGAGTGCGCGGGCGAGTCGCTGGGTGAGGCGCCTTCGGAGCAGCACGTCTACGAAGGGCAGGAGCAGTTGCGCGCGTTCTTGCAGGCGCTGGAGGAGTTGCCGCCGAAGTGCCGGGCGGTGTTTCTGCTGCAACGCTACGAGGGCATGAGTTACAGCGCCGTCGCGCAGCACCTGGGCATCAGCGTGAGCGCGGTGGAAAAGCACATGATGAAGGCGTTGCTGCACTTCGACGCACGACTGGATCTGACATGAGCACGGATGAACTGCACATCGCGAGCGTGGGCGATCCGGTGCGGCGCGAAGCGGCCGCCTGGTTCGCGCGCCTGCGTGCGGACGACGTCAGCGAGCGCGAGCGCGCGCAGTTCCAGCGCTGGCTGGCGGACGACGACGGCCACCGGGTGGCCTACGAGCGACTGGAGGCCCTGTGGTCCAACCTGGGCGCGCATGCCGGCCGTCCGGAGATCGGCAAGGCGCTGCGTGAAAGCGACACGCTGCGGAAAGGTTTCGCCAGGGCGCAAAGCCCACGCCGATGGCGCGCACCGGCATGGCTGGCCGTTGCGGCATCGTTGGTCGTGGTGGTTGCCGGCGGCTGGTTCGCATGGCGCGCGCAACAGGCGGAAGTTCGCACCTACGTCACTGGCGTGGGCGAGCAGCGGAAGCTGGTTCTCGAAGACGGTTCGCGCATCACGATGGATACCGACACGCGGCTGTCGGCATCGTTCTCGGCGAAATCGCGGCGACTGGTGCTGGAAAAGGGCCGTGCCTTCTTCCATGTGGCCAAGAATGCCGGGCGACCATTCCTGGTAACGACACAGGGCGGCGTGGTGCGCGCGGTCGGCACCCAGTTCAGCGTCTACGAGCACGACAGCACGGTCGAAGTCACCCTGGTCGAGGGCCGTGTCGAGGTCACTCCCGAAGATGGCGGCCCACATGCCAGCCCAACAACCATGAATGCCGGACAGCGGTTGCTGATGGGCAAGGCGTACGCGACGCCCGTGCTCGAATCCGTCAACACGGGAACGGCCGTGGCGTGGCTGTCCGGCAAGCTGGTGTTCGATGACACGCCGCTGCCTGCAGCCATAGCCCAATTCAACCGGTACAGCACATCCAGTATCGTCATCGGCGACGCCGCAGTCGCACAGTTGCACATCAGCGGCGTGTTCCGCGACGACAACAGCCGAACCTTCGTCGACGCCCTGCGTGGATCTTATGGGATATCGGTAAAGGAGGATGGCGCGGGAAACCTGACGCTGCTCTCCGGGAAAGCGGCCGGAAAGTCCACCTCTCGCGAGTGATCAGTGCGAAGACGAGGAACAAGTCGCCGCCGACGCCCTCATCCGGACTGGCGCCTGCACGAAAGGGTCAAGCTCCCGTGGCGCCGGGGTGAGCCTGCAGGAAGCGCCGGTGATGCAGCAGCACGCCGCTGTAGTAGGCGATGTAGTAGCCGACCAGCAGGCCGATCACCAGCATGGTCAGCGGGCTGGAGGCGTAGCCGATCGGATGCATCGGCGCGCCGGCCATCGCCTGGGCCTGTTGCAGTTGCGGCCATACCACCAGCAGCCGCCAGCCCAGCCGGCCCAGCAGCAGCACGGTGAGCAGGGCGCCGATCCACGGGTTGGGCACATAGCAGTCGCCCTTGCGCGGATCCACCTCGAAGCGGGTCAGGCGCAGGCCGACCAGGCCGATCGCGGCACCGGCCAGCACACCGCCGAACAGGCCTTCAGCCAGCGCCGCATGGCGGAAACCGCTGAGCGACAGCAGGCCACCGATGACGGCAAAGATCGCGATGCGCGCGATCATCCGCTTGCGCCGGATCGGCTGGCGGCCGAACTGCCGGCTCACCCGCCGCCACACGATCAGGGCAAGCAGCGGCAGCATGATCAGGTAGCTGGTCAGGTGGGCAGACATGGGCGGCACTCCGAATGACGGGCGTGGGATCAGCTTAGCGACACGCCCGGGCGCTGGCGACTGACAATGGTCACCCCTCGCCCCGCAACATGCCCGCTACGACCTGGCCGACTCGAAAAACATCAGATAGACCAATCGACCGTTCTCCATGCTGTCGCCGAACGCCGGGCCGGCGGTGTGCCACAGCCACGGCCGCAGCAGCACGAGACGATTGAAGCGCATCGGCGCCCGCATGGTGAGCTCCCACTTCGCATCGTCGTTGCTGTCTTTCTCGATGATCTCGCGGTACATCTCCTCGCCCGACGAATAACCGAGCGCCGCACGCTCGGCGGCATTGATCGGCGCATGATCGGTGCCGGTGCGGCGATGCCGGAAGAACTCCGTGCCACCACGGCAATCCTCGGGCCGGCTGAGGTAGAGGATGCCCGACCAGTGCGCGCCGCTGTCGATGTGCACCTTGGCGCGCCCCTTGTCCTGCGCCAGCGCGATACGGAACTTCGCATGCGACTGCAGCGGCGAAATGACCTTCAACGGCTCGCGCACCAGCTCCGACACCTGCTGGGCCAGCCCGCCGATCTCGATGCGCTCCAGCGAATTGCGGCCGGGAAACGCACCATCCTGCGCCGGATAGGTCAGCCGAAGCGCGGCGTTGCGCAGCTCGTGCGCGTTGGTCAGGAAATCGTCGACGATGATCAGCGAGGTAGGCATGGCGCTCGGGAATGGCAGGGTCGGTATGCTGCGGCGGGTGCGTGCGAAGTGCCCTACTTCGCCTTGCCCTGGTTGGCCACCGCGGCCATCTTGGCGGCGATCGCCTCGGCGTCGCCGAGGTAGTAGTGGCGCAGCGGTTTCAGCGCGTCGTCGAACTCGTAGACCAGCGGCACGCCGTTGGGGATGTTCAGCTCCACGATGTCCCGGTCGGAGATGTCGTCGAGGTACTTCACCAGCGCGCGCAGCGAATTGCCGTGCGCCGCCACCAGCACGCGCTGGCCGGCGCGGATCGCCGGCGCCAGCACCTCGTGCCAGTACGGCAGCACGCGAGCCACGGTGTCCTTCAGGCACTCGGTGTCGGGGATGTCCTTCGGATCGAGCTTCGCGTAGCGCGGATCGTGCACCGACTCGTTCGCGGCGCGATCCAGCGGCGGCGGCGGGATGTCGTAGCTGCGCCGCCAGATTTTCACCTGATCCTCGCCGTACTGCGCCGCGGTCTCGGCCTTGTTCAACCCGGTCAGCGCGCCGTAGTGGCGCTCGTTGAGGCGCCAGTCGGTGACCACCGGCAGCCACATCAGGCCCATCTCATCCTGCACGCCCCACAGTGTGCGCACCGCACGCTTGAGCACCGAGGTGTGCGCCACGTCGAACGCATAGCCGTCCGCCTGCAGCAGCCGGCCAGCTTCGCGCGCCTCGGCCATGCCCTGTTCGGTAAGGTCGACGTCGGCCCAGCCGCTGAAGCGGTTGTCGAGGTTCCATTGGGACTGGCCGTGGCGGATCAGTACGAGCTTGTGCATGGCGAGGGTCGGCATGAGATGGCAAACCATGAATGGTGAAGGCCGGCCCCGCCAGCGTCAAATGCACCCCTGCCACAGGTCACGCAAACCAAATCGGCGGCGGGTGCATCTCAGACATCATCCACCACGGCTTCACCACTGAAGGAGATTGCCATGCGACGACTCCCGGCGATATTCATGCTTGCCGCGCTCACGGCGGGCCTGCCCCTTCTCGCCAGCGCCCATCAAGGCGACATCGACAAGGTCAACGGTTCCGTGCAGGTCGAGGCCGGACAGCAGGCCGGCGACGTCAGCACCGTCAACGGCGCGGTGCGCGTCGGCAACGGCGCCACCGTCGAGAAGGCCAGCACCGTCAACGGTGCCGTCGAACTGGGCGATCACGCCCAGGCCAGCAAGTTGGGCACGGTCAACGGCGCGATCACCCTGGGCGCCGCCAGCAAGGTCAGCGGCGAGGTCAGCGCAGTCAACGGCCGCATCCACCTGGCGAAAGCGGCCGAAGTCGGCGGCAAGCTGGGCAACGTCAACGGCGCCATCGTGCTGGACGAGGCGCATGTCGCCGGCGGCATCGAGACCGTCGACGGCGACGTCACGATCGGCGCAAACTCGCGCGTCGAAGGCGGCATCCTGGTCGACAAACCCTCCGGCTGGTTCCACTTCAACCGCCGCACGCCGGTGATCGTGATCGGCCCGCACGCCGTGGTGCAAGGCACGCTGGAGTTTCGCCGCGAGGTGGTACTGAAGGTCAGCGACAGCGCGCAGATCGGCCCGGTGAAGGGCGCCACGGTGGAGAAGTTCAGCGGCGACAGTCCGTAAAAGAAACCCGTAGGAGCGCACCCTGTGCGCGATGCTCTTCGGCAACGTGACGGAAAGCATCGCGCACAGGGTGCGCTCCTACACCCAGTCGCGCGGCTTCAGGTAATCGGCCAGCTTCGCCTCGGCCGAACCGGCCTCGGGCTGGTACGCATACTCGAAGCGCACCCGCGGCGGCAGGCTCATCAGGATCGATTCGGTGCGCCCGCCGGACTGCAGGCCGAACAGGGTGCCGCGGTCGTAGACCAGGTTGAACTCGACGTAGCGGCCGCGCCGGTACAGCTGGAACTCGCGCTCGCGCTCGCCGTACGGGGTGTCCTTGCGGCGCTCCACGATGGGCAGATAGGCATCCAGAAAACCCTGCCCCACCGCCTGGGTGAACGCAAAGCAGCGCTCGAAGCCGCCCTCGTTCAAGTCGTCGTAGAACAAGCCGCCAACACCGCGGGTCTCGTCGCGGTGCTTCAAATAAAAGTATTCGTCGCACCACTGCTTGTAGCGCGGATAGACGTCTGCGCCGTACGGCGCGCACAGATCGTGCGCCACCGCATGCCAATGGCGCACGTCCTCATCCACCGGATAGAACGGGGTGAGGTCGAAGCCGCCGCCGAACCACCATACCGGCTCGACCCCCTCCTTGCTGGCCTCGAAATAACGCACGTTGGCGTGGGTGGTCGGCACATGCGGGTTGTTCGGGTGCAGCACCAGCGACACGCCGGTGGCGATGAAGCTGCCGCCGGCCAGTTCGGGCCGATGCGCGGTGGCGCTGGGCGGCAACTGGTGGCCGGATACCCGCGAGAAATTCACCCCGGCCTGCTCGAACACCGCGCCGCCGCGCAGCACACGGGTGCGCCCGCCACCACCGGCCGCGCGCGTCCACGCGTCTTCCTGGAAACGCGCCGCGCCATCGGCCTGCTCGACCGCGTGGCAGATGCGATCCTGCAGTTCGCGCAGGAAGATTTCGGCCTGGTCGGCTTGTGCGCTCATCGTCTCGTCTCTTGGCTGCAGGCGGCCAGCTTAGCAAGCGACCGGCACGGTGCTCCTGCGGCGTGGCGCCGCGCCGGCTTGCGCCGGATCAGCTGATCCGCGCCGCCATGCGGCGGTTGCCGATCAGACCGGCCCAACGCAGGCCCAGGTCGATCCACATCAGGTAGCTGGCTTCGGCCAGCAAGCGCAGCACGTAGCGCGGCCGCCACGGCATCGCGTCCTCGGCGGCCACCGGGAAACCGTCGATACCCAGCCGACGGGCCAGCAGCAGGCAGCGCGCCAGGTGGTAGCGGCTGGTGACCAGCGCCACCGACGGCAGCGCGGCGTGGCCGGCCTGCGCCTGCAGCAACTGGCGTGCATGGCGCAGGTTCTCCAGCGAGTCGGACGAGGCCTGCTCCAATTCCAGTCGCACCCGATCCGGCAAGCCGCGCTGGCGCAGCCACACCTCGCCGGCCGCCGCCTCGCTGCGCTGGCCGGGGCGGCCACCACCGAGCAGGAGCAGGTGATCGGTGTGCTCCGCGCGAGCCAGCGCCAGCGCCCGCTGCAGGCGCTGGCCGTAGTCGTGCACCGGCTGGTCGTGGCGCAGTTGGCGGCCGAACACCAGTGCCACCATCCGGCGCGGTGGTACTCGCGGGCTGCGCGCGGCCACGCGGCAGACGTGGATCAGATAGCCCAGCCACACCACGCCGCCGCTGAGCAGCAGCACCAGCAGGCTCACCAACCCGGCTTGCAGCACGTCGCGATCGCGCAGGTAGCGGCGGTGGCGGATGGATACGGGAGGGATGGTCGACACGGCGCGAAGAAATCATCGGGGAGCGGCAAGCTTAACCGCCGTTCGCCCTGTTCGCGGCAGGTTCATGCCGCACTGGCGAGCATGCCCGGGCGCTGCGCACGGGGCCGGGAGACGGTCGGGCTTCGGTCGGCCGGGCTGCAAAGTGGGCCGTGCGATCCATATTTGCGCCGACTCTTGGCTCATGGAGTGACTATGGGCCGGCGAATCGTCGAAAATCCGTCCCCACACGGCGCGCTTTGACCAGTTGCGCTGTTGTAGGACTCCTCGCCTCGACCACCAAAAACCCGACAGGCTCCTAGGCATTCCACGGGGCCGCCGCTACGCTTTCCCGATGCCCATACAGATGACACCACTCGCGGTCTCCGCGTACACCGCCACCTCGGCGCTTGGCCGGGGCCTGGCCAGCCATGTCGATGCGCTCGTGCGCGGCCGCAGCGGCCTGCGCCCGAACGACATCAGCAGCGCGCCGCTGGCCTGCTGGATCGGTCGGGTCGACGGCGTGGAAACGGTCAGCCTGCCCGCCGGCATGGACGACTGGCGCTGCCGCAACAACCAGCTGGCCTGGCTGGGCCTGCAGCAGGACGGTTTCACCGATCGCGTGCGCGCGGCCCGCGCACGCCATGGCGCAGCCCGCATCGCCCTGCTGCTGGGCACGTCCACCGCCAGCATCGGCGCCACCGAGGAAGCCTATCGGCGGCTCGATGCCGCCGGTCATTTCCCCGACGACATGCGGCGGCCGGCGATCCACACGCCGCATTCGCCGAGCGCCTTCGTGGCCGCCGCGCTCGAACTGGCCGGGCCCTGCCTGACCGTTTCCACCGCTTGCTCCTCCAGCGCCAAGGTGTTCGCCAGCGCCGAGCGGATGATCCGGCTCGGCCTGGTGGATGCGGCCGTGGTCGGTGGCGTGGACACGTTGTGCGACAGCGTGCTGTTCGGCTTCAACGCGCTGGAACTGGTTTCCGCCGCGCCGTGCCGGCCGTTCGATGCCGCGCGCGACGGGCTCTCGCTCGGCGAGGCCGCCGGCTTTGCCCTGCTGGAACGCGCGGATACCGCACCCGGCATGCCGCGGCTGCTGGGCTATGGCGAGGCCAGCGACGCGCACCACATGTCCGCCCCGCACCCGGACGGCCTCGGTGCCGAACTCGCGCTGCGCGACGCGCTGGCCCGCGCCGGGCTCGAGTCGAGCCAGGTCGACTACATCAACCTGCACGGCACGGCGAGCCGCAAGAACGACGAGGTCGAGGCGGCCTGGGTGAACCGCCACTTTCCCGCCACCACCCGGGTCAGCTCCACCAAGGGCTACACCGGCCACACGCTGGGCGCCGCCGGCATCGTGGAAGCCGTGCTGGCCTTGCTGGCGATCGAACACGGCCTGGTGCCGGGCAACCTGGGCGGCGACACGCCCGATCCGGATTGCGGCGCCTGCTTCGCCTGGCGCAACGAGCGGCAACGCATCGATGTGGCGCTCAGCAATTCGTTCGGTTTCGGCGGCAGCAACGCCTGCCTCGCCTTTGCCCGGGCGGGGTTCGCCGCATGAGCACGTTGCGCGTGTGGGTGGAAGGCATCGGCCTGTGGTCGCCGTCGTTGAGTGATTTCGCGGCCCTGACCGAAGTGCCTGGTGGAAGCACGCCCACGCCGCCGCCAGCGCGACCGGCCGCCGGGATGCTCTCGCCGAACGAACGCCGCCGCGCACCCGAAAGCGTGCTGCTGGCGGTCGAGGTGGCCGGCCAGGCGGTGGCGATGAGCGGGCGCAAGGCCACTGATCTGGCCTGCGTGTTCGCCTCCGCCCATGGCGACCAGCCGATCACCGACTATATGTGCGCCACCCTGGCGCAGGTGCCGGCCGAACTGTCGCCGATGCGATTCCACAATTCGGTGCACAACGCCGCGGTCGGCTACTGGACGATGGCCAGCGGCTGCCACGCCCCATCCACCGCGCTGGCGGCGCAACACGCCAGCTTCGGCGCCGGCCTGCTGGAAGCAGCCAGCCAGGTGCTGGCCGACCAGCGCGCGGTGCTGCTGGTGTGCGGCGACACCGCCGGCAGCGGGCCGCTGGGCGAACTCACCCGCTGCGAGCAGTCGTTCGCCGCCGCTCTGGTGCTGGCGCCGGCGGCCGGCCCGGCGAGCCTCGCGACGCTCGACCTGCAACTGCTCGCCGCGCATGCCGACGCCCCGCTGCCCGAGCCGCTGGCCGGCTGGCGACGCGGCAACCCCTCGGCCGCCGGCCTGGCCCTGCTGGCCTTGTTGAGCCAAGACTCCGGCCGCTGCCGGCTGGCGGCCTCGGCAGCGCTGGATCTGCAGGTCGAGGTGCAGGGAATCGACACGGGGCGCGTGCGGTGAACGACGCCGCCTCGCGCTGGTGCGTGCTGATTCCCTGCCTCAACGAGGAGGCGGCGATCCGCGCCGTGGTCGAATCCGTGCTGGCGCTGGGTGCGCCGGTCATCGTGGTGGACGACGGCTCGGACGACCGCACCGCGGAGATCGTCGCCAGCTTGCCGGTGACCCTGCTGCGCCACACGCACCGCCGCGGCAAGGGCGAGGCGCTGCGCTGGGGTTTTCGCGAGGCGCTGCGCCTGGGCTACGACGCCGTGCTGACGATGGACGGCGACGGCCAGCACCTGGCCAGCGACATTCCGCGGATCGTGGCCGCCGCCGTGCGCTATCCGGATCACATCGTGATCGGCGCGCGCCTGCTGGACAAGGCGCAGCAGCCCAACGGGCGCCGCCGCGCCAACGCGGTGGCCGACTGGGGCATCTCCTGGGCCTGCGCACAGCCGGTGGCCGACACCCAGAGCGGG
>Ga0207707_10005167_pt1 | contig 11437 bp, 7 predicted proteins | sample KBSC83BmetaG_FD_184336 | JGI IMG/M metagenome (GOLD analysis project Ga0207707, IMG submission 184336) | Corn rhizosphere microbial communities from Kellogg Biological Station, Michigan, USA - KBS C8-3B metaG (SPAdes) (version 2) | ecosystem: Host-associated > Plants > Roots > Rhizosphere ... | reverse complement strand
GATGTTTGCGTAGCTGGACCACTCAACTGAAAACCCTGCTGCTTCGACTGCCTTCAACAAACTCGGCAACGTGTATCGTCGCCGGTGATTGCTCACATCGTCCTGAACACCCCAAAGGAACATGAACGCGGGGACAAACAACAGGAGACGCCCGTCGCGACGCAAGACTCTTCTCATCTCTCGCAATCCGGCAACGTCGTCGTCGAGATGCTCAACGACGTCGAGTGCAGTAACGAGATCGAAAGAATCGTTTTCGTATGGCAGCTCCTCGATGGCTCCGAGCTTGACCGAATCCAAACCACGCTCGCGACAGAAATCGATGGCTTGTGGAGAGATGTCGACGCCTTCGGCGCTCCCAAAGCCGGCGAGCATCTTGAGATTCGCTCCGGTGCCGCACCCGACATCGAGAATTCTCGGATTCGGATTGTCCAGGGTCGCACAGATCTTTTCGACGAGAGACTGAATGATTCGCCGCCGCCCCACATACCACCAGTGAATCTCCTCCACCTGGTAGAGGAGCGGATAATGATGCGCCTCCATCTCCTTAGGCAAACTAGCGGCGACGGTGTTGTTCATGACTCCTCGACTCTAGTACGGGACGAGAAAAAGTGAAAGCACGCGCGCGCCGTGAATCCCTTGAGAAAACGTTAGTCTTTGCGATTCTAGAATTTTTTGAAAGGAACAAGGGGGCTGGCGATCGTTTGTCGTGGAACACACAAATTTCGTTCAGCAGTTGAAAGAGCAACCCCGAAGTGGACCATGGTTAACATCTGTGTCAGCACCCCCATGGATTACAAAGCGGCTTCGAGCGGGGAGGATCTAGGCGTTGCCTTTGCCGCTTTGTTCCAGTGGGGGCGGGGGGCGAGGACTTCGGCGATTCACTAGCAAGTGGAACCGGCCTATTGTGTCTGAATCTTAAACGCGTAATCCGCTGGAAGTTTCCCTCAAGAATTTTCAAGTGCTAGAATCAACGCCAACCGGGCACCTTGCAATTCGCCCACTCACACTTTCAATGCTTTCGCCCCGCAGAAAGAGATAACCGAATGCCGACTCGTACGTCCGCAGGCATCACACAGTTGCTCGAAAGATGGAGCAATGGTGAGGAAAACGCCCGCGACGAGTTGATGCCGCTCGTCTATGACGAACTGCACCGCCTCGCTGTTACTTATCTACGCCGCGAACGACGCCAGCACACCTTACAACCCACCGCACTCGTAAATGAGCTTTTTCTGAAGTTTTCTGAGCAGGAGAGAATGAGCTGGCGAAACCGCGCGCAGTTTTTCGGAGTCGCGGCGCAAATGATGCGACGCATTCTCGTCGATTACGCGCGCGCGCATTACGCCTCGAAACGCGGCGGCGATCGCTTCTGCGTGTCACTCAAAAACATCGCCGCTTTCGGCGCCCAGCCTGACGCCGATCTGCTGGCGCTTCATGAGGTTTTGAACAGTCTCGAGAAGATCGATCCGGACCAGGCACGAATTGTCGAATTGAAGTTTTTTGGCGGCCTGACTATCAAAGAAATTGAGGAAGTGATGGGGATTGGGCATGCGACGGTCGAGCGCGAATGGAAACTCGCGAAAGCCTACCTGAAGCGTGAGCTCACCAGAACGAAGGCTCCTGCTTGAGGGACTTGGGCGACAGTTCTCGCGTTATAGTCAGCAACATGCAACTACAACCTCAAGAATCGCCATGATCACCCATGACAGATGGCAACAAATAAAAGAGATCTTTTATTCCGCTCAGGATCGCACACCTGCCGAGCGCTCAGACTTTCTCAATGAAGTTTGCGGAGACGATGCGTCGATGCGGGAAGAAGTGGAAGCCCTGCTCACTGCAGACGCTGACAACGAAGACTTTTTAACTTCTCCAGCATACGAATTTGCAGCCGGCATGCTTGACGACGCGCCGAGCGAGTTCGTCGCCGGTCAAACGTTCGGACGCTACGAGATTCTTTGTCCGCTGGGCGCGGGCGGGATGGGCCAGATCTATCTCGCACGCGACACTCAGTTGGGACGCAACATCGCGCTCAAACTCATCGCGCAGGAATTCGCCGCCGATTCTCGCCGTGTACTTCGTTTCGAACAGGAAGCTCGCGCCGCCTCGGCCCTCAATCATCCCAACGTGTGTGTGATTCATGAGATCGGAATCACAGAAACGGGCCGCCACTTTATCGCGATGGAGCACATCCAGGGTGCGACACTTCGCGATTATCTTGCGCGTGGTCCACTCAAACTTCCTGAAGCGTTACAAATCGCAACCCAGGTCGGTGCGGCACTCGGTAGTGTGCACGCCGTGGGCATAGTTCATCGCGACATCAAACCCGAGAACATCATGTTGCGTCCCGACGGCTACGTGAAAGTCGTGGACTTCGGCCTCGCGAAGCTGACTGAAATCCTGCCGGACCAACAATCTTCGGATAAAGCCCAAACACTCGTGCAGACCGAACCCAGAATACAAATGGGTACGGTCAAGTACATGTCGCCGGAACAACTGCGCGACAGGACCATCGATGAACGAACGGACATCTGGAGCCTGGGTATCGTGCTTTACGAGATGCTCACCGGCTCGACGCCTTTCCATGCCGAGTCACGTAACGAGTCGATCGCTCTGATTCTCAGCGCAGAGCCCGCACAACTCACATTCCCGGAACACGTACCCGTTCAGTATCAGGCGATCGTAAGGAAGGCACTCGCAAAAGACGCGAACAAACGTTACCAAACGATATCCAAACTCACTTCCGATTTGACCCGACTCAAACGAGAGTTGGAGCGCAAGGGTGAAATGTCGTTTGGTGTGATGCAACCGTCGCCGGTCGTGTACGTGCCCGAGGATCGTTCTGGTTCAACGATATTTACTCGAATCAAGTGGCAGGCGCTCTCGACTGCTGACACTCTGTTTACTGAGATTAAGATCCACAAACGAGCCGCCATTTTCGCCGGCACAACCGGCATCCTGGGTTTGTTGTTATTCCTTCCCAGCGTATCCCGGTGGATTATGAATTTGAGGAACCACGATCAACTGGTTCCAGAAACCAGGGCTGTTTACGTGCCGCAGGCGAAGGCACTGACAAATTCAGGAACATCGGTGTGCTCAGCGATTTCGGGTGACGGTAAGTGGGTGGCTCATGCTGAAGAACAAAATGGGAAGCAACGCTTGCTCGTCATGAATACCGCGTCTCACGACTCATCCATTGCTGTTCCGCCAGACGATGTACAATACTTTGGAATCACGTTCTCACGTGACAATAACTACCTCTTCTTCACGCGACAGGAGAAGACTGGTCCGAGTATTCTCTACCGCCTCGCCTTACTCGGAAGCAATCCGATAAAACTAAAAACCGGTGTCGATGGTCCTATCAGCTTCTCCCCCCAAGGCGATCGTTTTGCTTTTGTGCGCCATGACAAAGAGAACTCTCAATTCTTTTTAATGCTGTCGAATGTCGACGGCTCAAACGAGCAAGTACTGGCGACTCGCAAAAACGGCGATAGACTGTCCATCTATGGTCCAGCCTGGTCGCCTGACGGCAGTCTCGTTGTGTGTCCTACGAGTCACTGGGACAACGGCTTTCATATGCAACTCGTCGGTTTCGATCCGAAAGATGGGCACGAACAAGTGATCGGAAGCCAGTCGTGGTTCTCACTGTTTGAGGTGGCATGGCAAGGAGACACCAATCTCGTTGTCAGCGCTCGAGACAGGGAAACGTCACCACACCAGTTATGGCGTATCCATTTTCCTGGCGGAGCTGCGGAAAAAATAACTTCCGATCTCAGTGATTACAGAGGAGTCAGTATATTCGGCGATCAGATCGTAACCGTAAGAACAACTCAGTCGTCGCAGATGTGGGTGTTGAACCTTGACGATCCGCAGGAAGCGACGATGATCGCATCGAGAGTCGGTGTGAACTACGGGCTTACCTGGACCAAACAGGACAAGATAGTGTTCTCGTCGATGGCAGGGGAGCGATTAAATATCACGCGAATCGATCCCGATGGTTCTAACCAAATCCCGCTTACACATGAAGGAGACAACTACACGCCAGCGGCTTCAGCCGACGGACGTTTCATCGTGTTTTCGTCAAACCGTAACGGTGCTTTCAACATCTGGCGCATAAACGCTGACGACGGCAGTGACGCAACACAACTCACGTTTACGGACGGCAACTTCTACCCTTCCTGCTCTCCGGATAATCAATGGATTGCTTACGACAGCATCGCCAACTCCGAAGTAAACGTCTGGAAGGTTCCGATGAACGGCGGCGAGCCGGTAAAAGTGTGTGACAAATATCGGATGCCGGTATTCTCACCTGACAATCAATTCCTTGCGTGTCGTTCTAATATCGAATCCGATTCTCGCGACGTGGCCATCTTTTCCGCTGAGGGCGGACCGCCATTAAGGCACATTGCGATTCCGGTTCAGGACTGGCAACGCATTCAATGGCTTTCAAACGGCCACGAACTGAGCTTCATAGAGTATAAGGATGGCTACTCGAACATCTGGAGTTACGATCTCGATACGGGAGAGTCAAAACAGCTCACGCACTTCAACAGCGATCGAATCTACGCATACGCCTGGTCACCTGACTTCAAGCAGATAGCTTGTCAACGTGGAACTAACATCAGTGACGTGACGATGATCAGCGACCGTTAAGATTGCGTAGATCGATCGCGTGTCGATTACAACTACGGGTTATCACCCGGTGGTGGAGGCTCGCTTTGACCTCCGTATACGCAACCGGGAGGAAAAGGACCCGCAATAGCTTCAGTGGCTTGTGCGACCTTCTGTATTCGAACAGTTAGTTCCCCCAAGGCCGTCGGATCGACTTTCCCGGAGGCAGCTAACTTCACAAACAGCTCTTTTACTTCGTCGAGAGCCGCTACGATCCGCCTGTCAGCAACTACAATCAGGCCGTTGATTTTTTGTTGCCCGCTGTTAATTTTTTGCTGACTGAAGTCTTCGAGTTTGTACCCTCCGTGCTCGTAAGGCGGCGGCGTGGGCGGCGTGGGCGCCGTTTCAGCTTCGGCCTTGCCATTAATCGGTGAATCTGAGTGTGTTTGGGACTGAGACTGAATTTGATTAGACATACAAACCTTCCTGCCGGATGTGGCCGGCACTTTTAAAGTGGTGGGTTGCTCAGTTCTGCGCCTAAGGAACGCCGCTGAGTTTAAGCGTCAGAGCTGAACTTGAAATAAAGGTCCTGGACTCGCTTCGCTCGTTGTAACAGAAGCAGGAGACTGTTTACTCGAGGCCCAACAATTCACAAAGCCTGGTCCAGAGTTCCTTCTGGGCAATTATTCCTGCTTGTCGTACTAACGCGAAAATCGCCCTTAGATTCCCTCAGTTGCAGCACATGAGTGCCAAAGGCGGGTGACGCGGAAGACAAACACGACTAAGAGCGCCAAAGGCCGACGTATAAAACACGAAAGCGCCAAAGGCGGACATATAAAACACGGAAGCGCCAAAGGCGCGGAATATGAAAGCCAGGGCCAAGCGCGAAGCGCGTCGGCCCTGGTTAGTATCCCCAAAATGAGATTGAGGCCTGAAGGGCCGAAATGTGGCGGCGTATTACGCCCCTTTTTCAGGGCGTCTAACAGGGCACACGCGCTTGCCCCGGCTTTTATATTTCGCGCCGTTGGCGCTCATCTCCTGCGCCTTTGACCGGAAGATTTGTCGTGAGTGGTTGTCAAATGCGAGTGGTGGGCTAACGTGGATGAGGTCACCTCATCCACTTGCGCTCTGAGTAAAGGAGCGCCGGCCAGGCTCGGTATGAAACCCGGCCGACGCCCAATGGTCGACAGACATCCCTCTTACGGATCGCCTGCAACGACCACTCTCTTTGTTACCCTTAAGGATCGACCGCCGCTATTTTCTTTACTGCTACTCCATTCGAATTACCCGAACACCCATTACTCGTTTGTGTTCCAGCCACACGCAAATTGACGATTTGCAACAAGGCGTTGTAAGTACCTGCCCCGTTGCCCGACGCAATGGTGAAGCTGATCGATTCGGCTGTATCCAGAGCGAAGTTTGAGAAGGTCAACGTAGATGCTGTTTGACCTGACAGGTTGGACCAACTCGCATTTACTCCACAATTAGCCACGCAGGACTGCCACTGGAAATTCACCCCCGCGGGATCACTTCCCACAAATCCTAACGAGACCGTTTGCGGATTCGTATTTTCATTCGCGCTCTTCTTCTCGATATTCAGAGAAGGCGGAGTCACGTTTGAAGTAACGACCGCATCGTCATTGTCGAAGCAGCCGTTCGCTGGGTTCGTCACCACCAGATGGTAAGTTCCCGGTGCATCGATGGTTGGCGTGGCGGTGTTTGCACCCGACGCGATGTGCCCATCGACCGTGGTCCATAGGAACGTTGCATTCGGCGTAGACGACGACCCCGATAGCTGAACTGATGTGATGCTACAGGTAAGGACCTTATCGTCCCCGGCATGGACATCCGGTTTCGTAAAGTCTTCGGTTACAACTGCCGTGTCAGTGTTGCTACAGCCCGTAGCACCCGCGACCTCGATCTGATAAGTTCCTGCTTTATCAACAGTGATCGTCTTCTGATCCGGATTTCCGACGATGCTTCCATCAGAGGTGGTCCAATGGAAAGTGGCATTGGGCTCCAGCGAAGACGACGCTGTTAATGTTGTTGTGGGATTCGCGCAACTAATGGCTTTGTCCGGGCCTGCGCTCACCTCTGGTACGAGTGTGAACGTTCCCGTTACGAAGTCCTTCAATGTCGCATCAGTTGATTGCGACGATCGCGTCTCGGCGAGAAACGATGCGAAGCAGACGTTGCTGATACCCAATTGCGACAGGTTCACACCACCTTCAAAGAAACCACCTCTCGGAAAAATGTTGGCCGGCCCTTTGGAAGGTGTATAAGCCCATGGCGAGGGTGTCGCTGCATCATTCACTTCCGCGCAGACGAGCGGGCTCGCAGCACATCCGAATCCACCGCCAAGTAGATCGAGCGTTCCATCGATAGAGCCACCAGGAGAATTCCATTTGAAGACTCTGATAGTGACCTCACCACCGCCTTGAGTGAAGTCGCTCAAGATGAGGATGTCGCCGTTCTTGTGGACACCGCTGAATGTACCGGCGTTGGGCCCGGTTGTGATGGGGCTGATTGCGTTCTGAAAAAACCAGAAGCCAATCACTGAGTCGCCATTCTGAGCAAACCGATCCGCGCCAAACACGACGTAGGTATCACCGCCGGCCTGGTAAGCTGCCGCGTAGGCATTTGTGATCTCATCCTTCGGTGGCGAGCTGCCGGTGGTATGGCGCCAATTGCTGATGTCGAGATCGTCCTTTGAGCCCCCAGTGGTGAACGTAGTTTGACCGGCAAGATCCGGAATCTCGACCGGATTGTTGTTGGCGTCGAGCGTGGTCGCAATTGCACTGCCGCCGCCGTTATTCAGCGTTTGCCAATCATCCAGCGGACTGGCGTCATCAACTGCGTTCTTGTCGAGCTCGAAAATGTTGCCGACGGGAATGGGCGTCGCGATGGCAACTGGTTCGTACAAGTTAGGCGCTGCTTTGCCTGACGATGAGGTCACCACCTCAGGAGGCAGCGCGCTGCTGGTTGTGTTATTGATTTTCTTTGCACTTGTCGAGGGCGTGGATGCGGCAGCCCATATTCCAATAAACGTGAGGGCCAAAAGCGTAATGCCCAAAATCCACTTCGAAAAATTCGGCTTTCTAGACATAGTTACTCCTTGTCAGTTGAGGGGAAGCAGAGAAGCCGCGCGCACACTCACGTCGCTTTGTTGGACCTGGAATAAACGGTTGGAAGGTACTGCGACGCTGGGAGAGCATGTCGGGCTCCTCGACTTGCGGTTGAGCCGCCACTGCTCTCTGAGCTAAGATGCGGGATGCTACTCGATGCATCTTCCTCGCGAAAGCGGTGGAAGCTGTGTTGTAAAAGCCCCCGTTGCTACCTCCAGTGGCAACGGGGTTTTCGTTTACTACTAACGCTCACTTTTTATGAGCGAACTCTGAACTTTGTTCCTACCTCTTTATTTTTTACCGACGAAAAAACATGGTAGTAAGACTTTGAAATTAGGGATAACGTTCCGCACGTCCTAATGTCAGTTTGTCAACTCGAGGCGAGTCACTCTCGTGAAGGGTTACTGCACTTGCGGCTAAAAAGAGATGCGCAATTCTGGACTCCAATTATCGATCTGTCAACAACATTTTCGCTGGGAATATTGCCCCGGCATGATCCTGCCACTGACCTGCTGTAAATGGGATCACTCTTGGACATTCACGTTCGCGCCGTTGCTCGTAAAACAAACGCGGTTGTTGTTTGACGTGATGCGAAAAGTCTCCTCTTCCGCAGCGCGGCCCATGCCTGTGAACACATCGATGTGTTGACCGACGATGCCGACACCCACGTCAGTCGCGCGAAAAACTTTGGACGACCAGGGAGCGGGCAACGTACTAATCTGCACTTGCGCGCCGTGCGGAATCAGAGATCGATCAATGGCGATCATGCCCTCGCTGAGTAGATTACCGGCAGCATCGAGCGGACCGGCGTCGGAGCGATGCCATCCCCCCGAGTAATAACCGAGCGCCCATCCGAAGCGCGTGATGCCCCAACCTTCGGTGCGCGTTTCGTTGAGAAATTCCTGGCTGAAACTCAGATTCCCTACACGCGCGACGTTTATCTCCTCTGCATCTCCAGGCAGTTCGTCTTCACGTGGAATGTAATAACCCGTGATGTACCAGCCATCGGAACATATCGATTTTCCTGGCGTCTGTGCTTTGGAGTTGTAGCGATAGAGGGCCGGGCCCAGTAAAACACCGATGCAAATCAGCGCCGCCAATGGCAGCACCGTCTTGATAAACTCTGCGCGTTTCTTCGATTCGTATTTCATAACTACTCTCGTAAATATATCTCACCGAGATTGGTCATGAAAATCTTACCGCTGATTCTCGGAATCGTCTTTTTCACTGCCTGCCCAACAACGCTCAACGCCCGCTAACGCAAAAGTGAGTAAGCGGGAGCAATTGCCAGCAAGACGATTACGCCGCGTGCGTCTATCTTTCGCCCGGACAAACTATGCGTACGAGAGCTCTCAGTTCCGCCGTTTTCATCTTCTGCCTGGCGGTGACAATCACAGCACAGACGACCAAACACAACCACGATTTCGATCCGCTCCATCAATTTAATGGCGCCGTCAGGAAACTGGTGAGCCAGGTCACACCGAGTGTGGTCCAGGTGGTCGCGACCGGGTATGGACCAGTCGAGTCGAGCAATGGCAACAGCAGCGCGTTAGTCGGTATGCAGGAGAAGATCGGGTCGGGAGTAGTCATCGATTCCGAGGGCTACATCGTGACGAACGCGCATGTGACAAGCGGTGCGCAGCACGTGCGTGTGAGCGTTCCGATCGTCGCGGCGAATGAATCGACTGACGAGCCGGTCGTCAGCCGTTCGCGTGTTGTTGACGCGCGTGTCGTCGGCTCCGATGAAGATATCGATCTCGCAGTGTTGAAGATCGAAGCGACGGGACTGAAGGCGCTGCCGCTTGGCGATTACAACAAACTGCGGCAAGGCGATTTTGTTTTTGCGTTTGGGAGTCCGGAAGGTTTGCAGGACTCAGTCACGATGGGTGTCGTCAGCACGCCGGCGCGACAACTGGATCCTGACAGCCCGGTCGTGTATGTGCAGAGTGATGCAGCCACGAATCCGGGCAACAGCGGTGGTCCATTGGTGAATGTCGATGGTGAGTTGATCGGCATCAATACGTTCATCTTTTCGCAAAGTGGAGGCAATGAGGGTTTGGGTTTTGCGATTCCGAGTGCAATCGTCGCTTACGCTTATCCGCAACTTCGCAAGTATGGCCATTTGCATCGCGGCGAGACGGGCATCGGAGTACAAGCGATTACGCCTGAGCTCAGTGCCGCTCTTAAGTTGAACACCGATTCGGGGGTGATCGTTTCGGATGTCATCCCCGGAAGTCCAGCGGAGAACGCTGGTGTGAAAGTGCAGGACATCGTTAAGACGATCGATGGTTATCCGATCGACAACCTTCCTGCGGTGGGCACGCGACTGTTTATGCGTACCGGCGGCGATCAGATCAAACTCGCAGTGTTACGTGGATCAACGAGGCTCAACTTTGTCGTGCCGGTGGTGGAGTTGCCGAACGACTTGGACAGTTTGGCGGCAGTGGTCCAAGCGAATCAGACGCCTGTGAGTCAGTTGGGTGTGATAGTGATCGATCTCGATCCTGCGGTTGCCAAGAAGTTTCCGACGCTGCGGATCGGCTCGGGCGTCCTCGTCGCTGCACGCGCAATCGATTCGAACGCAAACGTTCCCCTCGAAGCAGGGGATGTTATCCACACGATTAACGGAGCGTTAGTAAAAACAGGTGACGAGCTTCGCGCCGCTTTGAACCATACGACCTCAAACGCCCCCGTGGTCCTCCAGATCGAACGTTCCGGAAAACTGATGTTCATCGCCTTCAGGCTGAACTAATAATTTAGCCGCAGATCATCTGCGGCTAAATTACCACTCTATTTGGACGCTGCGGCCCAGACCTGGTCGATGGCGGAGATAACCGCGTCGGGTTGGGTTTGAGGAAGTTGATGGCCCGTCTCTGGTAACACGATGAGTTTCGAATTCCTGATTGTCTTCTGAAGCGGGTACGCATGCTCATTCGGGTCGAGCAAACGATCCTCAGAGCCGGTGACGATCACCACCGGCATCTCGATCTCGCTGTAACGTCGACTCAAGACCTTCAGACTCGCACGCAGAGTTCTCTCGTCATAAGCGGACGCCTTGATCTGCTCGGGCCGAATCCACATGTCCGCCGCCTGCTCGGCATACTCGTGTTGCACGTCCTGAGGATCGTAAGCCTCCCTCAAACTCTTCCTCACAATCGCGCGCCCGATAAAAGGTGTCAGCATATTCACGGCAAGCTTTCCAATCAGCGGGACGTGAGGAACAAGCGACCACCACTCGACCGGAACACTCGGATACGCCGCCGGCGCGAGTAAAACAATTCCCGAAATATCTTTTCCATATGCAATCGCCGCGGCGAGCACGAGCGATCCGCCCCACGAATGGCCTACCAACACCGGCTGCTCGATTGCGAGTATTTGCAGAGCTTCGCGGATAACGCGTGCCTGGATCTCGACAGTGGTTTGAATAGAGTCGTGCCGCCCGCTGTAACCGTGTCCCGGACGATCGAACGCAACGACGTGATATGAATGAGATAGTCTCTCGACTACTGCGAGTGTGTAATCATGATGTGAACCGGGGTTACCGTGAATCAGCACCACTGGTCGACCAGATCCGGCGCTGACATAATTCAACGACGTTCCATCTACGACAACTGTTTGTCTCTGAAAATGGTTTGCGCCCGCAGGCTCAACTTTCATTTCTCCCCTTGTACTCGATCACGGCAGCTATTCGTGGGAGCAATGGGGAC
>Ga0207707_10005165_pt1 | contig 11442 bp, 6 predicted proteins | sample KBSC83BmetaG_FD_184336 | JGI IMG/M metagenome (GOLD analysis project Ga0207707, IMG submission 184336) | Corn rhizosphere microbial communities from Kellogg Biological Station, Michigan, USA - KBS C8-3B metaG (SPAdes) (version 2) | ecosystem: Host-associated > Plants > Roots > Rhizosphere ... | reverse complement strand
TTCATCAAGCCACTGCGCAAGCACATCGAGGCGCAGCAGGTGCGCGTCCGCACCGTCACGCAAAGCGAGATGGCAACCTCGGATGCGATCGAGAATCTCTCGAACTTCATCGGGATCGTCGGACTGGTGGCCCTTCTACTCGGCGGAATAGGCGTGGCGAGCGGAGTGCGCGCATTCGTCGCGCGAAAGATCGACACCGTGGCGGTGCTGCGGTGCCTTGGTGCTTCGAGTGGCCAGGTGCTCACGATCTACGTGGTGCAGGCCGCGGCGATGGGCCTTCTCGGCGCAGCCGCCGGTGCCGCGCTCGGAGTTGCGATTCAGTTCATCCTGCCCCGCGCGCTCAGCGATGTTCTCCCCATCGATGTCCAGGTTACGCTGGTGCCTCGCGCGGTCCTGACGGGACTCGCCGTCGGCGGTTGGATCGCGCTGGTGTTCGCGCTCCGGCCCCTGCTCGCGCTGCGCAACGTGTCGCCGCTGCAAACACTCCGGCGTGACACCGATGCGGATGTCTTGCGGATGCATTGGTCGGACCTGCCACGGATCGCGGTCGATGTTGCGCTCGTGCTGAGCGTCGTCGGGATCGCGTTTCTGCGGGCGCGCACGACGCAACAGGCGCTATCCATGAGTGGTGCGACAGGTCTCGTGATACTCGCACTCGCCGGGAGTGCCACTCTTCTGACGTGGGGCGCGCGCAAAGGACTGCGAAGCGGCTGGCCCTACGTGGTGCGGCAGGGCGTCGCCAACCTTTACCGGCCTGGAAATCAGACGCGGGCAGTCACCCTTGCTTTGGGCTTCGGCGCTTTCCTGATCAGCACGCTTTACCTGGTGCAGCACAACATCCTGCGTCGCTTTACAACTGCCGCCGAGGAATCGCGCGGGAACGTCGTCTTTTTTGACGTGCAGCAGGATCAGAAGACGGCTCTCGATTCGATCATCCGTGCCGGCGGGTACGAGGTCGTCCAGACTGCTCCCGTGATCACGATGCGGATCTCGGCGATAAACGGGAAGAAAGTCTCAGACATGCTGCCCGTCGCGCGCGGACAACGGGGGCGCGCGGGGTGGGCGCTCAGACGCGAGTTTCGCTCGACCTACCGCGACAAGCCTGCGTCGAGCGAGACGATCGTCGGAGGAAAGTGGTTCGGCGACGCGGCGCTTACAGGCACGCCCGACACAAGTGAAGTCTCTCTCGAGGAGGGCATCGCCAAGGAGCTCAACGTCAAGCTCGGCGACGTCATCACGTGGAATGTGCAAGGCGTCGACATTCCAACCCGGTTCACGAGCCTGCGAAAAGTTGTCTGGACTCGATTCGAGCCGAATTTCTTCGCGGTGTTCGCGCCTCCCGCTCTTCAGGGCGCGCCGAAACAGTACATCCTGCTCGCGCAGGTGAAGAATCCGACGGAGGTGTCGCTGCTTCAGCGCGCGGCGGTGAACCGCTTCCCGAACGTGTCGAGCATCGATCTGACGGCGATAAAACGGACCGTCGATCGCATTGTCGCGCGAGTGTCACTGGCGATTCGCTTCATGGCGCTCTTCAGCCTCGCCGTCGCCATCCCAGTGCTGTTCAGCGCAGTCGCCGCCACGCGTCGCGCGCGGGTACGCGAAGGGGTGCTCCTCAAAACCCTCGGCGCAACTCGCGGGCAGATCGCGAAGATACTGCTCGCCGAGTACTCGCTCCTCGGGCTTCTGGGTGGCCTGACTGGAATGGTGCTATCGATCGCGGGAGGATGGGCGGTGGTGCACTACGTGTTCAAGATGCCCTTCGGATTGCCGCTCACGCCGGTCGTTGGCATCGCGCTCGTCATCGTCGCCCTCACGCTGCTGATCGGGCTTCTCGCGGGGAGAGATGTATTCCGCGAGACACCGATCGTGGCGCTGCGCGACGCGTGACGACTATCGCTGGGGTGTCGAGCTAGCGGGAGGAAGCGTGCGACGAGGAAAGCGGAGCACGCGATCTCGGCCAATGATATTGGGATCCTGGGCGGTCTCGCTGCTTTTCTTCGTCGTGGTCACGGTTGTCTTCGTGGTCGTCGATCCGCCAGTGGTGGTGTTCGTGCCCCCGGTTGTTGTGGCGCTCGTACCCGCCACGCTCGGGCTATCGACGGGGGTCGCGGTAACTGACGTCGTCGATGACGCGGAAACCGTAGTGTCGGCCGTCGACTGCTTGGACGGAGCGCAGCCGCCGAGCATGAGCGCGGCTGCGGTCAAAGAGCACTTCGCGATGGTCGTCATCGGCTGTGCCTCAGGTTTTGCGCGCTGATCCCGGAGGGAATTGCCCGAGGACTGCGCTTGAGAGGCTTCTCCCAAACCCCCGGCGTCGGTGTCGCGGATATGTCGTCGAGGCGGAAGCTCGCCCTGAGGTTCCATTGCTTGATCGTGTTGCCGTCAGGGTAGGTGTCCGCATCCGCAGGATTCGTCACGTAACCCAAATCCTCAAGCGATCGGATGGTCATCACGCTGAGCGGATTCGTTCCGCGATTCAGGAATCCCGTCATGAGCTCGTTTCCGAACGTCGTCTCGCGCCAATGCGAGTTGATGGTTCCGTCTCCTCCCTGACTTCCTTCCACCGGAACTGAAGTCGCGCATGTGTTGACCGCACCAAGCGCCTTGCAACCCGCAATGCCCCCCGCGCCAATGTACGCGACGTTAGGGCCGTAGTTGATCAACAGGTTCTTGTTGCCGGGCAACGAATCCCAATACGTGCCGACCCCGACAACGTGCAGCATTTCGTGCAGAATGACTTCCTGCAGATTGCCGTTAACGTCGAGCGAGTTGATATCCGCGGAATCGAACTTCATGATCCCGATCACGGTGCGCACATCGGTGAAGGACCGGACGTAGCAGGGGCCGCTCTGCGCCAGCACGCTGTCCCTCCCGTCAATCGAATCGATTGAAGCGTAAATGAGAACGCCGCTGATGATGTCCGCTGAAGTGAGATCTGCAACACCGGTTGCCCCACAGCTCGACGGCGACGCGCCCGACCCATTCACCTGTGGTGGCTCCGCGATCACCATCGCGCGGATCCTCGCGGCGGCATTGGTAAACAGGGCAGACTGCGAAGACGTCAGCGTCCTGCCGAAGAATCTCAAGTCAACCGTGTAGGCCGTCTTCACCGTAGCATTGATCACCTGGGTCTTCCCGCCGATCGTCACCTGCAGCTGCTGCGGAACAACGCTCTTGCCGAGGGTCCATGCGGGCGCCGTGATAGTGCCGTCGGAATTGACGGTCCCCGTCGTATTGGCGATCGTGCCGCCACCGGCGATGACCGCAAACGTCGCGCTCTCTTGAGGAATCGTATGCCCTGCATTGTCAGTCGGGGTCACGCTGATCGGCCCGGGTACGACGGTTCCGGCCAATGCCGTCTGGTTGTCACTGCCGGCCTTGATCGCAATCGTCGTCAACGGACCGACTTTGGGCCCCGATGAATCGGAACAGCCGGCCAGAAACGCGGCGCAGAGAGTGAGAACAGCGACTGACAGATTGCGCATCGGGGTGATCGAAAGAGGGTTTGAGGGACCGCGGTAATTTACCGCGGGCCCAATAGGGTAGAGTAACGAAACGGCCTTCAGCAGCCTTTCGGCCGCCAACACCTTCAATTGCTTGCCCAACGCTGTGGCGGACCATACACTGAGAGCATGGAAACCATCCCAAAGCCGCCCGATGTCTTTCGGTCCCGCGAGCAACAGGCGCTCATCGGCCTGCTGCGCACCGCCGAAGCCATCAAGCGCACCCTGGCCCAGGTCATCGAGCCCCATGGGATTACGCCGCAACAGTACAACGTTTTGCGAATTCTTAGGGGAGCCGGCCCAGATGGCCTCCCTACATTGACGATCGGCGAGCGAATGATCGAACAAACCCCGGGTGTGACTCGACTCATCGATCGTTTGGAGCGCAAAGGACTCGTAACGCGAACCCCCTGCCCCAGGGACCGGCGCCGAGTCTATTGTCGGATATCCGACGCCGGACTCGCGCTGCTGACGGAGCTCGATGAGCCGGTGAATCGATGGGATTCGCAGGCCGTGTCGGTCCTCGATCCGTCCGATATCGATTCATTGATCTCGGCGTTGGATCGAGTTCGCGCTTCGAACTCCTAGAAAGACACTTCCGACCGCCCTCTCCGTACCCCGATTCTAGCGGATGGTGCCTATTCTCCGGCCGGCTTCTTCGACCGCCTCATAGAGCTGGTCGAACGACTCGGTCACAAACAGGACATCCTGGAAGTGATCGATCTCGAAATGCTGATTGAAGACGGCGTCGAGTGAGAATGGTCGGCGGTCGCACTTGGGGCCGAGGGCGTTGGCTGCATCGCCGTGGGAGGAGATGAGTCCGGAGCCATACACCTTGATCTGGCCGTCTTCGCGAATCAATCCGAACTCGACGGTGAACCAGAAGAGCCGCGCCATCCGCGTCGTGTCTTCTTCATTCTCCGCGGCCGCGGCGACCTGACCGTAGTGCTGCAGGAAGTCGGCGAAAACCGGATCGGCGTGCAGCGGCACATGCCCGAACACGTCGTGGAAGATGTCCGGCTCCGGCAGATAATCGAGTTGTTCACGTTTGCGTATCGTGACAGTCGTCGGGAATTTGCGGAGCGAAAGACACTGGAAGAAGCTCTTCGCCGGGATGTAGCCGGAGACGGGCACCGCCTCCCACCCGGTTGGTGGCGCCAGCCTGCGGTTCACTTCGGCCAGATCGGGGACGGTCTCACGTTTGAGACCGATCGTATCAGCGCCCTTGAGGAAAATCCGGCTGCCGTTTTTGCGCAGGTCCTTCATGCGCCGGTCGTATAGCAGACCCCACACCTCGTGGTCTTCGGGCGTGTAGGCGTTCCAATCCTGCTTGATGAAGACGGACGGGTCCTCTACCAGATCGTAGAGTGCCGCGGTCGATTGCTGCAAGGTCAGCTCCGGGATGCGCGGGACATCCCAAAGTTAACCGGCGGCGCTGGACGCTGAAAGCTTGCCGGCAGCAGTGTGCTTCCGGAGCGGAAGCAGGATCGTGAATGTGGAGCCGAGCCCCACGGTGCTTTGAACGCGCACGTCGCCGCCCATCGCCCGGGCGAGGTCGCGGCTGATCGCGAGCCCGAGTCCGGTACCACCGCTCGGAACCGACCCAGCTGCGCGCAGCTGCACGAAGGGCTCGAAGATTTGCTCGGTCTTGTCCCCAGGAATTCCCGATCCGGTGTCGCGAACCCGGATCAGAAGCATGTCGTTCTCGATGCGCCAGTCGAGATCCACTGTGCCACCCGCCGGCGTGAATCTCATCGCGTTCGCGAGAAGATTGAGCACGATCTGCTGCACCTTCTCACGGTCGGCGAAGACCGTCAGCGAAGGATCGCCGGGTCGATGCGTATAAGTGATCGACTTCTTCGCAAACTGCGGCGCGACGAGCGTCTCCGCGATTCGCAGCGTTTCCTCGATCGGAATCTCCGCCATCACGAGCTCGATCTGCCCACCTTCCAGCTTGGCGAAATCGAGGATCATGTTGACCAGCGTCATTAGATGTTCCTGCGCCTGGTGAATGCGCTCGACATCGCGACGCTGCTCGCTGGTCAGACCCCCATGGATGTTCTGCTGGAGGATCTCGAGATAGCCGGATACGGCATGCAGTGGCGTGCGAAACTCGTGACTGAGTCTCGCAAAAAGCTCTGTCTTGATCCTGTTCGCGGCTTCGGCTTCCTTCCGCGCGGCTTGTTCGCCTTCCAGAGCCAGCTCCAGCTCGCGCGTCCGCTGCGCGACTCGCGCATTGAGCGAGCGATTGAGCGCGTGCATGCTCTCCTCGGTGCGAAGGCGCACGCTGGTATCGCGCAGTAGCCAGAGCAGCGATTCTCTCCCGTCCCGCTCGGGCGCGACGATTACAGTTGCCTCGACAGGAATGATGCGACCGTCGCGTACCTCGAGAGCGAGAAGCCACTTGTCCGTTCGTCCGGACCTGATCAAGCCATCGAGTCGGGTGCGAAAGTCATCGCGCGCGCCCGCGTCGATGGAATCAGCCAGCGATCGCTTTGCCAACAGCGAGCCTGGTACGCCAAAGAGCACGCCGGCCGCGGCATTCACTTCCTCGATCGTCCCGGTGCGATCGGTGACCACATATGGATCGGGAGCCGAGTGGAAGAGCGTGTGGTATCGATCGCGCTCGCGCTCGAGAATCCGAGATGCGCTCGCGCGCTGGTCGTCGAATCGATCGCTATGGGTCACGCGACCACTCAACTCACCAACGAAACGATCCAGATCCGAGCTGTTAGGGACAGGTCCTGTCACAAGTCGATTGGCTGGCCGTTGGGATTCGCGTTAGACAAATTGTGAAAACTGTTGAAACAGATGACGCCGCAGAGCCTTCACACTATAGCGCAGACGCGAAATTGCAATACTAAATTGTGCGCGCCGCAGTAAACATCGAGCAAACCCGTTGTATTACGCGCGCGCGCTGACGATTGATGAATTTTGTTGCACGCGTGTTACGTCAACCAATCAAAACCAACGCACATGTCGCGTCCATCTCTCCTCCTCCTGTTGCTTGCATTCGCGGTTACCGCCGGGGCTCAGACCTCTGCTGTGCCAGTCGCTCGACCGTACGCGATCCACGCCGGACGCATGATCGATGGAAAGTCTGATGCCGTACAAAGCGATGTTCTGGTTCTCGTAGAGGGAGATCGAATCGTCGCGGTCGGGCCTCGGTCGCAGCTGGCCTCGCGCGTTCCAGCCAACGCTGAAACGATCGAGCTCGGCGGCGCGACGATCCTGCCGGGACTCATCGACAATCATACACACGTGCTTCTGCAGGGTGACATCACCAGCGCGGACTACGACGAGCAGCTGCTCAAGGAGAGCATCCCGTATCGCGCCATCCGGGCGACCGCGGCGGTGCGCACCTCTCTGATGAATGGCTTCACGACGATCCGAGATCTGGAGACCGAGGGGGCGATGTACGCGGACGTCGATGTCAAGACCGCAATCGCGCGGGGAGTGATTCCCGGCCCGCGGATGTTCGTATCGACGCGCGCCATGTCGACGACGGGGACGTATCCACTGCTGGGTTATTCGTGGGAGCTCAAGATGCCCGAGGGCGTGCAGATCGTCGACGGGCCGGCGGAGATACAGAAAGCCGTAAGAGAGGAAGCGAAGTACGGCGCCGACTGGATCAAGTTCTACGCGGACAGAAAGTACTACATCGGCTCCGACGGGCGCCTGCGGTCGTGGGTGAACTTCACCGATGAAGAGCTGAAGATGCTGGTCACCGAAGCGCACCGGCTTGGAAAACGAGTGGCTGCCCACGCAATGGGTTGGGATGGCATCGACGCGGCGCTAAGAGCAGGGGTGAATTCCATCGAGCATGGCGATGGACTGACCGACGATCTGCTCGATCGCATGGTCGCGCAGAAGGTGTACTGGTGCCCGACGATCTTCGTCGGCGTGTACGTCGCGCCTGGCCGCGGCGGAATCTGGCCGAAGATGGTGGACCTCGAGCGCGTCGCATTCGGCAAGGCGCTCAGGAAGGGCGTGATGATCAGCTATGGCACGGACGTCGGTGGTTTCGCGTGGACCGAAAACCAGGCGCAGGAGTTCGCGTACATGGTGCGGTACGGGATGTCGCCGATGGCGGCGATCAAATCGGCGACCTCGGTGGCGGCGAGCCTCCTCGATCAGAGCGACAACTTCGGCACGATCGAGCCTGGCAAGCTCGCCGACATCGTCGCGGTCAAAGGAGATCCGATCGCGGATATCAGCGAGCTAACGAGGGTTAGCTTTGTTATGAAGGCTGGGGTTGTCTACAAGCAGTAGTAACTACAACTAAACGGGATGCGAGCCATCAGGAGCACAGATCTCAGTTTTTAGTTGACCACCAAATGACCCTACCGACGCGATTTCGGACACGGCCACTGACCGGTGCCTTGTCGCCATCGAGGGACGTCGGGGCGTCGTGAACTGACAGCTATCATCTATTCATCTGACAGCTCGGATCCCGTTCAGCTGCCGCTCAGAGATTTGATTGACTTACGGATCGTTCGGATCCTCCCCATCCCCATCATCCGGCCGCTGGTCGGTATTTACTATCTCCCCCACCCGCTCTACGTGCACCACCTGCCGCATCGTCTGTCCTCCGGCAATGATGGTGACCATGTAATCCCCGGGCTCGACGAGATTCCCGGCTCTCGCGCCGCCGAATCCACCGCCGCCTCCCCCTCCACCACCGCCGCGCTCACCGATCGGCGCTTCGGCAGGGCGCAAGTTGATTTCGCCTGGCGCTCCTCCCTGCCCGCGACGACCGCCGCCCGCAAAGCCTGCGCGCGCCGGCATGCGGGCGCGCAACGCTCGCATCCCCGCCGTGTCTCCACGCGCTCGCATCGCGTTCATGCTGTCACGCATCGCCGCCATAACAGCGGTGTCGCCGGCCACCGCAGCACCGCGAGCGGCGCTTGCTGCCGTATCGCCGCGCGCTGCGCGGACTGAATCTTCACGCTGGCGGCGCACTCTCGCCGCGACGATGCTGTCGCGAAGCGCTGCCGGTCCGAGCGGACGCGCGCGTCCGCGCAAATCCCAGTACGCCTGGTGGAGTCCGACGCCACCCGGCCCCATGAGTGTTCTCACGGTGTCGCCGCGAATGTCCGTTACGACGATTTTCGCGCTATCCCTCGGCGTCCCCGACGTCACGCGGTAAGCCAGCTCCGCGCCGTACGGCGGGTTCGGCGCGAGAAAATACCGGTTCGCGGTGAAGTTCTGCGTGTTCGCTTGCGAATACTCGTACGCAGTAGTCGGCGCGAAAAACATCGTTCCCCTGGCCATCGCGGCATTGCTCATCTGCTCGAGCGGTGCGATGTCCACGATCCATATCGAGCGCCCGTGCGTGGCGGCGATGAGCTCGCGGTCGCGCGGGTGTATCTGCAAATCGTGCACTGGAACAGTAGGCAATCCGGTCATGAAGCGCTGCCAGCTGCCGCCACGATCCGTCGAAACGTACGCCGCGACATCGCTCCCCAGGAAAAGCAGATCGCGATTAGCCGGATCCTCGCGAATCACGTGTACGAAGTCGGGTCCGCCCGTCGGAAGATTGTTGCTGATCGACCGGAAAGTCTTTCCGAAGTCGTTCGAGACGTAGACATACGGACGAAAATCGTTTTCGCCGTGATTGTCGAAAGTCACGTACACTGTTGCGGTATCGAAGTGCGAAGGCTCGACGCGACTCACCCAAGACTTCTTCGGGACGCCGGGGAAATGCGTCGTGATGTCCGTCCACTGTCCGCCGTCGTTCGTCGTGAGCCAGACGTTGCCGTCGTCGGTTCCAGCCCAGAGGATGCCTGGACGGATTGGAGATTCAGCCACCGTCGTGATGGTTCCGTGCGTCTCGGCACCGGAGTTGTCGCGCGTGATGCCGCCCGTCAGGCGGGTGCTCATGATGATGCGCGCGGAATCCCTTGTGGACAGATCGGGCGAGATAGGATAGAAGTGATCGCCGCGGTCGGTCGATTTTAGCAATCGATTACCGCCGAGGTACACGGTGCTGGGCGCGTGCGGCGAGAGAAAGAATGGCGTCGACCAGTTGAACCGGTAGCCGCGCGCGGAGTCCGCCGCAGCTCGCGCCCTGATCTGCGCCAGCGCGCGCGTGATCTCCGGAGTCTCCGGCCGCAGAGTGTCGCCGCGCGCGATGATCACCGAATCCTCGAAGATGCTCGTCCGGTCGCGACCCCCGCCGCGCATGATGACGGTGCGCGTGTTCTGCGCGATGTTGAGGCGCGACGCATTGCCGCCCTGAGATTCGCTGTAGACTATGTTCGGGTCCGTGGGATCGATGGCGGCATAAAAGCCGTCGCCACCGCCGACGTTATACCACTCGCTGTTTGATATCCCGACCCTGTTCTTGCTGCGCGAAGGGCCGCACCACGAGCCGTTGTCCTGGAGTCCCCCGCAGACGGTGTACGGCTTCTCCATGCTGTAGCTCACGGCGTAGAACTGGCCGACTGGAAACGTATTGATGAAATCGTACGTGCCGCCGCGGTCATACGTCACCGCGATGCCGCCGTCGTCGCCGAGTATGTAGTGCTCGGGATCGGCAGGGTCGATCCACATCGCGTGCCAGTCGGTGTGCACGCCGATCGCTCCACGCTGGACGGTTTTTCCGCCGTCGGCCGATGTGCGAAAGACCGACGACATCCAGTAGATGCGATCGGGGTTCCTTGGATCGACGCGAATCTGGGAATAGTAGAAGGGCCGGGCGTCGCCGAGTCCGCCTGCCCCGTTGGCGGGCGGCTCATTGCGGTAAGTCAGCACCCACGTGGCGCCGCCATCAGACGAGCGGTAGATGCCACTGTTGGTCTTCTGCTGCCTGCTCGTGTCGGGCTTCTCTCCTTTCGCGAGGGCGCGGGGCAGCGTGTCGGCTTCGACCCAGGTGTACACCACCTGTGGATCCGACGGCGACACCGCGATTCCGATGCGACCCTTCATCGTCGCGGGAAATCCTCCGCCCTTGATCTCGCGCCACGTCGCACCCGCGTCGGTCGTCTTCCAGAGTCCGCTGCCGGGCCCGCCGCTCTTCAAGAAGTAGGGGCCGCGCACGCGCTCCCAGCTCGATGCATAGAGGGTGTTGTGATCCTTTGGATCCATGGCGAGATCCACGAAGCCCGCCTTGTCGCTCACGAACTTCGAGAGCTGCCACGTCGCGCCGCCGTCGATCGATTTGTAGAGGCCGCGCTCTGGATTTGAGTTCCATTCGTGGCCGAGCGCCGCGACATACACCACGTTCGGGTCCGCGGGATCGACAACGATTCGACCGATCTGCTGAGTTGACTCGAGACCCATCAGCTTCCAGGTCAGCCCCGCATCGGTCGACTTGTAGAGTCCGCCGCCCGGCGAGATCGAGTTGCGCGAATCTTCCTCGCCGGTCCCGGCGTAGATGATGTTCGGGTTGGACGGAGCGATCGCGATGTCGCCCATCGAGACGACGCGCTCCTTGTCGAAGAGCGGAAAGAACATCGTCCCGGCATTGATGGTCTTCCAGATTCCGCCGGTGGCAGTCGCGACGTAAAAGACCTTGGAGTTGCCGGGGACGCCTTCGACGTCGGTGACGCGCCCGCCCATGATGGCGGGGCCTATGGACCGCCACCGAAAGCCGGCAAGCGTGGCGGAATCGAGTGGCGAGGTGAGCTGTGCGGAGAGGGAACCGGCGCACAGCAGGGCGCCGGCGAAAGCGGAGAGGGCGGGGTGGGCTCGCATTGGATTGGACGGGAGGTTGAACAATCGATCCACGGGGGATCGCGAGACTTCGTTGACTAAGGTAATACGGCAGGAACGCAGCCTGTGTTGACGGCCGAGTGCTGGGTCAGTTTTTCATGTTATTGGCAACTTTGGATTGAGGACTTTGTGGACTCAGGATTTTGCGGCCTCAGGACTAACGGCCATCTAGGATCGGCGATTAAGCGAGGACTGCGGAGAGAGGCGTTCGGCGCACATCCTG
>Ga0207707_10005160_pt1 | contig 11447 bp, 11 predicted proteins | sample KBSC83BmetaG_FD_184336 | JGI IMG/M metagenome (GOLD analysis project Ga0207707, IMG submission 184336) | Corn rhizosphere microbial communities from Kellogg Biological Station, Michigan, USA - KBS C8-3B metaG (SPAdes) (version 2) | ecosystem: Host-associated > Plants > Roots > Rhizosphere ... | reverse complement strand
GCCGGGTACCGCCAGGCCGCCGATCTCCGCCGCTACCGCCTCGGCGGCCGCGGCGTCCAGGTCGTTCACCACGACCCGCGCGCCGTCGGCCGCGAGCCGGCGGGCGATCGCCCGCCCGATGCCGCCGCCGCTGCCGGTGACGACCGCGCCGGTCCCGGTCACGACGGCTGGTAGCCGGCGTTGCGCAGGATGCGCCGCAAGTCCACGACCATCTGGGCGTCGACACCCTTGCCGGACGGCCGCTCCAGGGACTCGCGTTCGTTTCCGATCTGGACGGTGACCCGGCCGCCGTGCACGGTCACGGTTCCCACGGCGTCAAGCAACGACGTCACCTCGCGCCACTCCACGTTGTGGCTCGTTGGGTGCTCGAAGATGCGGCGCAGCGTATCCCGGTGGCGGCCATCGAGGTGTTCCGGCTCAGGTGAGGTCATGGCAGGAGCCTAACAAGGCGCCTTGTGGCGGGATAGCGTGGTGATCGCCTTCGACGATGGGAGACTGCCGTGTCCAACCGCCGTATATCAGCCACCCGGCGCATCGCCGCCCCGGCCAGAAGGCTCTTCGAGATCGTGTCGAGCCCGGAGGGTCACGTCCGGATCGACGGCTCGGGGATGCTTGAGGCCACTCCCGATGCCGGGCCGGTTACGGCGGTGGGTGACACCTTCGACATGGACATGGACCGGACGCCGCTGAGCGATATCCCCGGACTGGTCAAGTACAAGGTGCGCAACACCGTCACCCAGTTCGTCCCCGACCGCCTGTTCGAGTGGGCGGTCGGCGCTCCGGAGCGGCCCAACCTCTACGGGCACGTTTACGGCTGGCAGATCGAGCCGGTGGGCGACACCGAGTGCGACGTCACGAACTACTGCGACTGGACCGCCGTCGCGCAGAAGTACCTGGACCGGCGGCCGTGGCCGGTAGTGCCGGTCGAGATGCTGGAGAAGTCGGTGGTGAACCTAGAGCGGATCGCGACCAGCGGGTAGCGCGGCCCGGTCAGGCCGGGCTTGACCCCGCGACCTGGGGGCCGCCGCCCTCCGGTTGCCACTCAGGCGGCATGAACAGGTAGCCGAGCCGGTCCCGCCAGGACGATGCGCGGCGGACGTCATGCCAGAGGTCGGCGTAGTGGCCGTACTGGAGCTTGACCAGGTTGTAGGTATCGACCGGGTGGGTGAGGCCGTAGGTCGGGCGGAACAGTTCGGGCTGGAAGGTGCCGAACATCCGGTCCCAGACGATGAGGATGCCGGCGTAGTTCCGGTCCAGGTAGATCGGGTCGGACCCGTGGTGCACCCGATGGTGCGACGGCGTATTGAACACGAACTCGACCGGCCGCGGCAGCTTCTTGATCGTCTCCGTGTGCACGAAGAACTGGTACACGAGGTTGATCCCGTAGCCGAAGTAGATCGCCCACGGCGCGACCCCGAGCAGCGGCAGCGGCAGCCAGAAGAAGAAATCGAACCACGGATTCCACTTCTGTCGTAGCGCGGTCGCGAAGTTCATGTACTGCGAGGAGTGGTGCGCTTGGTGGGCGGCCCAGCCGACGCGGACCCGGTGCACGAAGCGGTGCTGCCAGTAGTAGGCCAGGTCAACGCCGATGATGACCAGCGCCCATGACCACCAGGTGCGCATCGGCAGGTGCCAGGGCGCGACGTAGAGGTAGAGCGCGATGTAGACGAAGAACGCGGCTGCCTTCAGCAGCAGGGTCGAGACCAGCGAGCCGAGACCCATCAGGATCGATGTCGAGGCGTCCCGCGCTTGGTAGCCGGTGACGTCGTCGTGGTCGAGCCATTTGAGCGCCGCGAGCTCGACGCCGATGAACAGCAGGAAGAACGGAACGGCCCACGTCACCGGGTTCACCCACGGGTCAAGGACGTCATGCATCGCCGCCTCCAACGACATCGACGACAGACTTATGACTGGCGGGTAACTTACCTCAGCTTCGGCCGCCCAACAAGGGCCTTGTCCCGATCGGGCGCTGACGCCGCGTTCCCGTCATTTCGTTTACCCGTGTGCATGAAGGACGCATGGGCGCGGTCGGCGTGGTTAGCTGACAGCCTGGGCATCGTTGGCACTCCGGCATGGCGGGCTATGGCGGGCGGCAAGGCGGAAATGCGAGTGAACGAGTCATGACGCAGACAGACGCCGACGTGCTTGGTGGCCGTTACACGCTCCTGGCGGTCCTGGGGACCGGCGGAATGGCGACAGTATGGCGGGCCAGAGACGAGACGCTCGGCCGCGAGGTCGCGGTCAAGGTCCTCGGCCCGCGGCATGCCGCCGACCCGGAATTCCTCGCCCGGTTCGAGCGCGAGGCGCGACATGCGGCCGCGGTCAGCCATCCCCGGCTGGTGACGGTGTTCGACTGCGGCGTGGAGGGCGACACGCCCTTCATCGTGATGGAACTGGTCGCCGGGCGTACGCTGCGCCGGGTGCTGGACGAGACCGGGGTACTGCCACCCGGGCAGGCGGTCACGGTCGCCGCGGCGGTCTGCGAAGGACTGGAGGCCGCGCACGCGGCCGGGCTCGTGCACCGCGACATCACGCCCGCCAACATCGTGCTGAACGGCGGCGACGTCAAGGTCCTTGACTTCGGCATCGCCCGCGCCGACGGCACTCGCGCCGCGACCGCGACCGGAACGGTGCTCGGCACTGCCGCCTACCTGTCCCCCGAGCAGGCCTCAGGACAGCCGTCCGGCCCGCAGTCCGACCTCTACTCGCTCGGCTGCGTGCTGTTTGAGATGCTCACCGGCCGGCCGCCGTTCACTGCCGACTCCACCGTCGGCCTCGCTTACCGGCAGGTCCACGACGATCCGGGACCGCCATCGGCACTGCGTCCGGGCGTGCCCGCCACGATCGACCACGTCACCGCCCTGCTGCTCGCCAAGGATCCGCGGGCCAGGCCGCCCGGCGCCGCCGCGGCCAGGGCGGCGCTGCTCGCCGTGCTCGGTCCCGCCGGAAACGGCGGTACCGCCGTGCTCGACGTCACGCCGGACATCCCGCCCCGTGAACGGCGGCCCCGGCCGCTCGAGACCGTGTTCGCCGTCGCGCTCGCCGCGGCGCTCGTGGCCCTCACCGTGGCGCTCGTGACGGGCCGTTCCGGCAGCCGGGTGCCCGTCAGCACGCACTCGGCCACTAGCGCGGCCAAGCAGGAGCCCTCGGTCACCGCGAGCCAGACGGCGCCTGCGCCCCCGGCCGGCTCGTCCCCGGCCGCCGCGGCCGCGGCGCTGGTGGGCGACCTGAAGGAAGGCGTCACCGACGGGCAGGTGACACAGCAGGCGGGCCAGCAGCTGTTCCAGCAGCTGCAGCAGCTGCTGTTCCCGCCGCCGGGCCAGGACGCCCAACAACTACAGCAGCAGTACTCGCAGCTCGTCCAGCAGTACACACAGGCCAAGTCGCAGGGCGAGATCACCGGCCAGGCGGTCACCACGTTGTCCGGCGCGATCGGCGCCCTCGGCGCGGCCCTCGGCACCCTTTGACGGCACTGGGTTTAACGCACGGGGTTGAACGCACTGTGTTTAACGCACGGGCGCCCGCCAGCCGTGCGGAGCGGCGTGGCTCCGTAGGCTGGCGGGCGGTGCGCCGGCGAGCTAGCTACCGCTCCGCGGGGCGGGGCAGGCCGGAGTCGTCCGTGATGCCGGACTTCGCGGCGGGCGCCTGGCTCAGCGGCTCAAGCGGCTCCCCCAGCACCAGCTCGGCGACCCCGAGCTCGGCGGCCTCCGCGCCGGCCGGCCTGACGCGGGCGGGCCGCAGCCGCGGCCGCAGGGTCACGTAGCTGAGCACGACGCCGGCGGCCAGCAGGCCGATCGTCAGCCACAACCCGGAGTGGTACCCGTCGATGAACGCCTGGGCCGGCTGCGTCCCCGACCGCAGCGACGCGTTCTCGCTCGACCGCAGCACGGCGCCGACCACCGTCACCCCGAGCAGGCCCGCCACCTCCCGCGACGCGTTGAACAGCGCGGACGCGATCCCCGCCTGCGCGACGGGCACGCCGTCGAGCATGGTGTTGGTCAGCGGCACGTTCATCAGGCCCGCGCCGAGGCCGAAGAGGATGAACCCGGGCAGCAGGGAAGCGAACGTCGCGCCCGCGCCGAGCCCGGCGAACAGCACCAGGCCGACCGTCATGATCGTCATGCCGAGCGCCACCGTGCGGTGCGCGCCGAGCAGCGGCACCACGCGCGGCGACAGCGCCGCGGCGAGCGCCAGGCACAGCGCCATCGGCACGAACGCGAGCCCCGCCCTGGTGGGCGAGAACCCCAGGTTGCCCTGCAGGTAGAGCGAGGTGAAGAAGTAGATGCCGAGGACGCCGAACGACCAGATCATCAGCGTCCCGATGCCGCCGCTGAACGAGGCGGACCGGAAGATCGGCAGCGGGATCATCGGGTAGGCGCTGCGCGACTCGATCACCAGGAAGATCCCGGCGGCGACCGCGGCGACCGCGAACGCGCCGACGATCGGCGGCGAGGTCCAGCCCCGGTCGCCGCCCTCGATCAGCGCGTAGGTCAGCGTGAAGAGTGCCAGCGCGGACGCGATGAGCCCGGGGACGTCAAGCCGGGCGGCGGCCGTCGGCGGCCGTGATCCGGCTGGCAGGGATGCCGCCTGGGTCCCGCGCGACTCGGTGATGAACGGGATGGCGAGCGCCAGCGTGATCGCCCCGAGCGGGACATTGATAAGGAAGATCCAGCCCCAGTGGAAGTGCTGGCTGATGAGGCCGCCGATCGCCGGGCCGAGCGCGAGGCCGAGCGCCCCGATCGCTCCCCAGATGCCGATCGCGGCGGTCCGCTCGCGGGCGTCGGTGAACGTCGCCGCGATGATCGCGAGGGCCGACGGCATGACAAGCGCCGCACCGAGTCCCTGCACCGCCCGCGCCGCGATCAGCATTCCCCCGCTGCCCGCGAGGCCGGCCGCGAGCGAGGCGAGCGTGAAGATGACCAGGCCGGCGAGGAACATCCGTCGCCTGCCGTAGACGTCGGCCACCCGACCGCCGACCAGCAGCAGCCCGCCGAGCACGAGCAGGTAGCTGCTCACGATCCACTCGAGCCCGCTGACCGACAGGTGCAGGCTGTGCTGGATCGTCGGGAGCGCGACGTTGGTCACGTTGTTGTCCAGGTAACTCATCAAGGTGGCGAGGCTGACCGCCGTCAGCGCCCACCACCGGGCCCGATCCGCCATGAGCTCTGCACCTTCCCCGAAGGATTCGTGTACGACGTACCTGTAAGCCGTACCTGTATGACGTTCCTATACGGCGTACAAGATCGTCATTGCCGATCCTGCCTTGTACGCCGTATAGTTGTCAAGTGACTTCTTCCGCGCTCTCAGACGACGGCGAGCGGACCCGCCTGACCAGGGCCGCCGTGGTCGACCGGGCGCTCGCGCTCGCCGACAAGCTGGGGCTTGACGCACTGACGATCCGCAAGCTCGCGACCGCGCTCGGCGTGACCCCGATGGCGCTGTACTGGCACTTCCGCGGCAAGGACGAGCTGCTCGGAGCGCTCGCCGAGCGCGTCTGGAGCGAGATCGACCTGACCGTCGACCGCACGGCTCCGTGGACCGAGCAGATCCGCGCGCTGCTCGAGTCCCTCCTCAAGGTGCTGCGCGCGCACCCGGCCGCACCGGGGCTGCTGCTGCACTCCGAGAAGCTGCGCGCCGAGGCCGCGCTCAACGCCACCGAGCTAACCCTTGACATCCTGCGGACGGCCGGGTTCGGCCCGGAGGACGCGAGCTACGCGGCCCGCTCGGCGATGTGGACCGGCATCACGCTGGTGATGAGCGAGCCGGGGATCGAATCACTGAATGACGCCGAGCGCGCGGAGCTCCAGCGCAAGAAGCAGGTCCAGCTGGCGTCCCAGCCACTGGCCAGGTTTCCCCGGCTGGTCGAGTGCGCCATCCCGATGACCGCCTGCGACGACCCGGAGACGCACTACCGGTTCGGCGTCGACCTGTTCATCGGGGGCCTGGCGGCGATCGCCGCTACGCGCGCTCGGCCCGAATAGCCGCCCGGCCCGCTAAGCCCCCGGTTCATCCCAGCGCGGCGCGGGCCGCCTTGCCGCGCACCACCGGGTTGACCAGCTCGCCGATGCCGGAGATCCGGATGCGGACTTCGTCGCCCGCCTCGAGGCTGAAGGGCAGGTCGGGGACCAGGCTGGTGCCCGTGGAGAGGATCGCCCCGGCGGGGAACTCGTCTTCGCGGAAGAGGTAGGCGGCCAGCTCGTCGATCTTCCTGTGCAGCGCCGACGTGCTCGCGCTGCCCGCCCAGGCCGGCGCGCCGCCGCGGGCGATCGTCAGCTCGATGGTCAGCGCGTACGGGTCGGGGATCTCCCAGGCCGGGACGATCCACGGCCCGGCCGCGCAGCCGCCGAGGTAGATCTTGGCCTGGGGCAGGTAGAGGGGGTTCTCGCCCTCGATCGAGCGCGAGCTCATGTCGTTGCAGATCGTGTAGCCCGCGACCTCGCCCGCCGCGTTGAGCACGACGGCAAGTTCTGGCTCGGGAACGTCGATGGTGGAATCGGCCCGCACCGAGACCGGCTGGCCGGGGCCGCTGACCCGCCAGGCCGCCGACTTGAAGAACAGCTCGGGCCGCTCCGCCGCGTAGACGCGGTCGTAGATGTCTGCCGACTGCTCGCTTTCCGCCATCCGCGCGGTCCGCGAGCGCTCGTAGGTCACGCCGGCCGCCCACACCTCCATGCGGCCGTCGACCGGGGCGAGCAGTTCCACGTCGCGGACCGGGAGCGTCGCACCGCCCGGGTCCGCGCAGATCGCACGGATCCGGTTCAGCGGCAGCGCGAGCAGGTCACCCAGCGAGCCGGCCGCCGCGAACTCGCTCACCGCGTCGCCGTCGAGCACCCCGGCCCGCGGCTCGCCGCCGTCGGCGCGGAACCTGATAAGCCGCACGGTCACCCTCCAGTGTGCGCGAGTCAGGCCGGCTTTCTGCCGACCGCCCCGTAGTAGGCGACCTCGGACGCCAGCGGGCGCAGTCCCGCCTCCGTCTCCGGGCGCCATTCCGATACCGCAACCAGGCCCGGCGGCACGAGCTCAAGCCCGGCGAACGCGAGGTCGGCGAACTCCTCGGCGGTCCTTGTCTGGAAGGGGACGCCGGCTCGCTGGACCGCCTGGACGCCGACAGCTGCCTGGCTCGGGTCGTTGAAGTCGGCAGTCGTCTGCGAAGCCACCAGGTAACTGCCCGGCGGCAGAGCACTCAGTAGGGTCGACACGATCCCCGCCGGATCCTCGTCGTCGGGGAAGAAGTGCAGTACGGCCACGAGCATCAGCGCGATCGGCCGGCTGAAATCAAGCGTCTCGCGCACGGACGGGTCGCGCAGGATCGCCGCGGGGTCATGCAGGTCCGCCTGTATGTAGGCGGTCCGGCCGGCCGGGTGGCTGGTCAGCAGCGCCCGGGCATGCGCCATCACGATCGGGTCGTTGTCCACGTAGGCGACCCGGCTCTCCTCGGCGATGGACTGGGCTACCTCGTGCACGTTGTTCGCCGTCGGCAGCCCCGCCCCGATGTCGAGGAACTGCCGGATGCCCGCCTCTGCCACCAGGTACCGCACCGCCCGGCGGAGGAACGCCCGGTTCTCCCGTGCCCCGGTCCGCGCGTTGGGCACGGCCCGCAGCAGCGCCGCGATAGCCTCCCTGTCCGCCTCGAAATGGTCCTTGCCGCCGAGCAGGTAGTCGTACATCCGGGCGGGGTGTGCCTTCGACGTGTCAATCCCCTGCACCCGCTCCGCCTCCAGTTCCGCGCCATGGCCACGGCCGGCCCATTTCGCGACGAATCCTACCGAGCCTGTCGCGCCGCCGCTTGGGCAGGCACCGGCCGGTGCCGGCCGGTGCCGGCCGGAGCGCACCGCGGGCACATCCGGGTGGCCTGCGGCAGCACACCGATGACACGTTCCACAACCAATCGGCATCGGTTCCCGCCGCCCCTTATGCCCGGTTTGTCCGGCTCATCGAATGCCGTCTGCGGAAATAAGACGGAGAATATTTTTATCAAGGAGGATAACTATGCGTATAGCGTGACAATACTCTACGTTAAAAAGTCTCCATAATGGCCAGGCGGGCACGGGAGGCGCGATCGCCGTGACGGTTTCAGCGGGCCTGTTCGCGGTAAGTCAGCGGCATGAGTGCCCGGCAAGCGAACCTGGTTACCTCGGGCGGAGTGACCGTCCAGCTGTCCCACATGGACAAGGTGTTCTTTCCCGACGACGACCTGCGCAAGGGCGACCTCATCGACTATTACCGGATGGTCGCGCCGCGCATGCTCCCGTACCTGCGGGACCGGCCGGTCGTGATGGCGCGGTATCCCGACGGGGTGAGCGGCGAGGCGATCTTGCAGAAGAACGTTTCCCGGTACTTCCCCGACTGGGTGAAGCGGGTGGAGGTCGAGCGGATCGGCCGCGGCGGCGCGGTCTGCCAGGTGGTGTGCGACCGGCCAGAGACGCTGATCTACCTGGCGAACCAGGCCTGCATCGAACTCCACGTGCTGCTCAGCCGGGTCGCCGCGCTTTACCGGCCCGACCAGCTTGTGTTCGACCTTGACCCGCCCGCCGAGGACGGATTCGAAGACGCCCGCCGCTGCGCTCTCGACTTGCGGCGCCTGCTTGAGGAGGACCTCGGCCTCACCACATACGTCAAGACCACCGGAGGCAAGGGCCTGCACGTCCACGTGCCGTTGCGCGCCGACGAGGGATTCGACCCGGTCCGTGACTTCGCCCGCGCGGTCGCGGAGCTGATGATCCGTGACGCCCCGGACCGTCTCACCCTGCAGCAGCGCGTCGACCAGCGGGGAAACCGGATCTACCTCGACGTGCAGCGCAACGGCTACGCCCAGATGGCGGTCGCCCCCTACTCGGTGCGCGCCCGCCGTGCGGCGCCGGTCGCCACCCCGCTGCAGTGGGCCGAGGTGGAGGACGCGGGGCTGAATCCGCGGCGGTTTACGATGCGCACTATGGGCGACCGGCTCGCGACCACGCAGGACCCGTGGGCGGGCATGTCAAGGCACCGTCGCGGCCTGGCTGCCGCCCGGCGCCGCCTTAAATCGCTATAGGCAGCCGGCAGGGGGATAACCGATGGCAGCGAAAGCCGGGAGTGACGCTGCGATGCCGTCCTGGGTGGAGCCGCAACTCGCGACCCTCACCCACGAGCGCTTCTCCGACCCGGAATGGATCTTCGAGCGCAAGCTCGACGGCGAGCGGTGCCTGGCGTTCTGCGGCCCCGACGGCGTCGCCTTGCGGAGCCGCAGCGACCACGAGGTCACGACCACCTTCCCCGAGATCGCCGGGGCACTGGCTGCCCAGCGGCACGGCAACCTGGTCGCGGACGGCGAGATCGTCGCGTTCGACGGCGCGCAGACGCGGTTCGGTCGGCTGCAGCAACGGCTCGGCGTCGCCAGCCCGTCGCAGCGGCTGCTTGACGACTTCCCGGTGTACTACTACGTGTTCGACGTGCTCTACGCGGACGGCCGGGACACCAGGGAACTGCCGCTGACCGAGCGCAAACGGCTACTCGCCGGGCTCATCGACTTCCGCGACCCGCTGCGGTTCACCGAGGACCGCGCGGGGGACGGCGCGGCCTTCTGGCGGCAGGCCTGCACCGACGGCTGGGAAGGTCTTGTCGCCAAGCGCGCCGATGCCCCCTATCTGGCCGGGCGGAACAAGAACTGGCTCAAGTTCAAGTGCGAGAACGCGCAGGAGTTCGTGATCGGCGGCTACACCGACCCGCAGCGCTCCCGCGTCGGGTTCGGCGCGCTGCTCCTCGGCTACTACGACCCCGACGGCGCCCTGGTGTACGCGGGGAAGGTCGGGACCGGCTTCGACAACCGCACGCTGACCAGTCTGCACGGGGTGCTGGCGCGGATGGAACGCGACTCCGCGCCCTTCACCAAGGGCCGCCTGCCAAGCCCGCGCGGCGTGCACTGGGTCACGCCACGGCTCGTCGGCGAGGTCGGCTTCAGCGAGTGGACCGACGACGGCGAGCTGCGCCATCCGCGGTTCCAGGGCCTGCGCGACGACAAGGACCCCCGCGAGGTTGTCAGGGAAGTGCCCGGCTAGCCGCTCAGCCGCCGGCGATGTGCCTGGTGAACCAGCCGGCCGCCAGCGCCGCGACCTGGTCGAGCGCCCCTGGCTCCGCGAACAGGTGGCCCGCGCCCGGCACGACCGCCAGGTCGCTGCCGTCAGGCAGGTCACCGAGCAGCGCTTCGTTGAGCTCGCGCACCTGGACGTCCGCGCCGCCGACGATCAACAGGACGGGCGCGCGCACGTCCGCGAGCAGCGGACCGGCCAGGTCGGGCCGGCCGCCGCGCGACACCACCGCCAGGACGCGGCCGGGGCGCTCACCCGCGGTCGCCAGCGCGGCGGCCGCCCCGGTGCTCGCGCCGAACAGGCCGCACGGCAGCCGTCCCGCCGGCTCGCCGCTCCCGTCGAGCCAGTCCACGGCCACGGTGAGCCGCCGCGCGAGCAGCGCGATGTCGAAGCGCAGCTCGCCGGTGAGCGCGTCCCTGCGTTCCTCATCGGCCGTGAGCAGGTCGAACAGCAGCGTGCCGAAGCCCGCCTGGTTCAGGCTGGCCGCCACCGCCTGGTTCCGTGACGAGTGCCGGGAACTGCCGCTGCCGTGGGCGAACAGCACCAGCCCGGACGGGTCGTCGGGAACGGTCAGGTCGCCTGGCAGCGCCACGCCAGCGCCCTCGACCGTCACCTGCCTGCGCATTGCCGTCATGATCCGGACCTATCCATCCCCGCCGCGGTTATGCGCGGGCGGTTATCCGCCGGCCGCGGGCTTACGGCTGCCCGCGGTGCCTGGTTCAATGGCACCATGAGCGTGGCGCGCATTCTCGTTCCCCAGGTACGCACGCGGGATGTGACCCCATGATCTCGTCGGCACACCTGATCGGCTTCACGCTCGCGTCGCTCGTCATCATCGTCATCCCCGGGCCGGGCGTGCTGTTCGTGGTGGGCCGCGCGCTCGCGCACGGGCGGCGAACCGCCTTCGCGACCGCCGCCGGGCACGCGGCGGGCAACTACGTGGTGGCCGCCTGCGTGGCGGTCGGACTCGGCACGCTGCTGCAGCGCTCCGCGCAGGTGTTCATCGCCGTCAAGCTGGCCGGCGCCCTGTACCTGATTTACCTCGGCGTCCAGGCGGTCAGGCACCGGCACTCGCTCGCCGCCGCGATGTCGTCGGCGGCCGGCGCGAGCGAGGGCTGGCGTGCGCTGCGGGATGGTTTCATCGTCGGCGTCACTAACCCGAAGGCGTACATCTTGTTCGGCGCGATCCTCCCCCAGTTCGTCGACCGGGGCGCGGGGAACGTGCCGGCGCAGATGCTGCTGCTCGCGCTGATCTCTGTCTGCCTGGGGCTGGCCTCGGACAGCGCGTGGGGCCTGGCCGCGAGCGTCGTCCGCACCTGGTTCGCCAGGTCGCCGCGCCGGTACGCGCTCGTCGGCGGCGCCGGCGGCCTGGCGATGATCGGC
>Ga0207707_10005158_pt1 | contig 11448 bp, 8 predicted proteins | sample KBSC83BmetaG_FD_184336 | JGI IMG/M metagenome (GOLD analysis project Ga0207707, IMG submission 184336) | Corn rhizosphere microbial communities from Kellogg Biological Station, Michigan, USA - KBS C8-3B metaG (SPAdes) (version 2) | ecosystem: Host-associated > Plants > Roots > Rhizosphere ... | reverse complement strand
GGAGAAAAACACGAGGTCGATCATGAGCGGGAGGCGCCGGCCGTACCGGTCGGCCATCAGTCCAAAAATGAACGCGCCCACGGGGCGAAACGCCAACGTGAGCGTGAGGGAGAGTGCGACGGCTTTGTCGGTGCGTCCGAACTCGCCCGCGATGGCGGTGAGCGAGAACACGACGAGGAAGAAATCGAATGCGTCGAGCGTCCAACCGAGGAAGGTGGCGAGCACCGCTTCGCGATGGTCGCCGGCGGCGCGCGGCGCGGGTGATGCCGTCACGTGCTGGTCGGCTCCGGGCGCTGTCGCAGCTCGCCGATCACATCGTCGACGCGCGCCGGGAGCAGGAGGGTGTCGGCGATCTCCGCAATCTCTTCGGCTTCGCGCCATTCGCGCTCGAGCTCGGCCAACTCGCCCTCGAATGCGCGTCGCTCGCGCTCCTCGTGGGCTGCCATCTCGAGTGCCAACCGCACGGGGACGGGCAGCGGCAGCACCAGCGCGTGATCCTGCTGCCTCACGGTGAGCGCGAACACGCCTAACGGAGTGGTCGCCTCCTCCAGCACGCGCACCGCGTCCGCGATCTGTGCGCGCGACCCGCCGAACCGGTTGACGACTGCCAGCAGCATTGCCGCGGCCCGTTGGGCCGCTTGACCCTCGAGCTCCACCGGCGGCGTGCTGCTGCGCGACGCGGCATACCGCACGCACAGCGCCCAGTCGGTGGCCGTCGTGCCGCCGCGAACCGCAAGCCGCTCGAGATCCGCGCGACGCACCGGGGCAACGATGCCGTTGCCGATCGGGATGCGCGCGACGATCGCCGACGGCGACCCGTAAAGCAGATTGCGTCCCCACTGGGTGATCGCCAGGGCGACGCCGCCCGCACCGAGGCCCGCCGCCGCGCCGCCCGCCAACGTCGCACCCACAGCCGTGACACCCGCGCCCGCTCGCGCGACGCGAAACCGGCGCCGACGGCCGAACTGATCGCCGTAGCGCCACGCAGCCATTTCCGGCCTGAGCGGTTGGCCGATGCGCACCAGCGTCACACCATCGGCGATGCGTGCGAGTCCGATGTTGTCCGTGGACAGCCGCAAGCGCGTGCCGCGGAATCTGCGCTCGCAGTCCTCGATTGCTTCCCATCGCTCGTCGAGCGGCGAGAGGTTCCACCGCTCGCATCGCGTGCATACCACCCACAGCCGGCCCCTCGCGGGATCGAACGCCAAACGCCGTCCCACCGGGAACGGATCGATCACCTCATTCGCACCCAGCGAGGCGTGGCAGAAGATGCACGTCGAAAACATCATCCCAATATGTCGCCCCGTGGCGCTAGCCGCGAGCGCACGGCGGGGACGGGCAGGGCAATGACAAATCCCGTACCGCGCTCACATGAGATGTTGACGAGGGGACAGTGGCCGAATGCCGCGGGTATCGACCACCGCCCTGGCGGCGCGCTTGCGTTAGGCTGGAGGAACGGGGCGCGGAATATGGCGAGGCACCTGCTATCGACGAGGAGAGAACACCGATAACCGGAGCGTGATGATGAGAACGATGGTTGCAATCACCCAAGTCACGGTAGACGGCGTCATGCAAGCGCCCGGTGGCCCTGAGGAAGATCCGCAGAACGGATTCACGCGGGGAGGCTGGGCCATGATCTTCTCGGACGACGTTCTGGGCCGGGTCCTTGGAGAGACCGTCGCCGGTGAGTTCGACCTGCTCTTGGGACGCCGGACCTACGAGATCTTCGCCGGCTATTGGCCGAACCAGGACGGACCGATCGCGACGGCGTTCAACAAGGCGACGAAATACGTTGCCGCGCGCACCCTCGACTCACTCGGTTGGAAGAACTCGCGGCCCATATGCAAGCGGCTGTTTGAACGCGGGGCGCCGCCACGTGGTCTGTCTCTCATCGCAACGCGGAGCACGTCGAAGGGCGTCCTCCTCAACACCTATCGCCCTGCCGGTCCCCTTCCCAACGGGTGACACGGCCTAACCGTGCACACCCATGGACGCGCTCATGCGGTTCTCTCGGGCCATTGGGGTACCCGATGGGCGAGCCGATCGCGCGCGTCGTTCGCGAAGAACGTTTAACGGCCCGCGCGATCAGTGATGCGCGTTCACGAGCGGCAGCAGCTTCGCGATCCCGGTGTTGTTGCCCGCGTAGTTGAGAATTCCGACCTGCACGCCGTGCAGCTCGTGCGCGAAGTTGAAAATGCCGAGCGTTAGGCCGTGCTGCGTGCCCTTCACCTGGTTGAACGCGCTCGCGGCGAATCCGGTGAGCGATCCCTCGCGGGCTATGCGCACCCACGCCGGCGCGAGCAGCACGCCCTTCACACGCTCGCCACCCGCGACAAGGCTGGCGACGAAGCCGTGCACGCGCGGTGCACCGGCGGCCAACCCGGCTATGGTTATCCCTTCGATCGACCCACCGGCGCCCACGGCGATGCCTGCTACCGTGAGACCCCGAACGCGGTCGCCGGCGCCCACGCCGAGGCCTGCGAACGTAATGCCAACCACGTTGTTCCCGGCACCCACACCGATGCCGGCCAGCGTCAGGCCGTGCACGCTCTGTCCGGCGCCCACACCCAGCCCGGCGATGGACACGCCAACCAGGCTCTCGCCGGCGCCGACGCCCAGCCCGGCGATACTGAGGCCGCGCACGCGATTCCCCGCTCCCGTGCCCAGTCCCGCCAGACTGACTCCGGTCAGATCGTGCCCGGCACCGACGCCCAGGCCGCCCGCGATGATTCCCTTCACGTCTTGTCCGGCGCCGACGCCCAGACCGCCAAGGGCCAGGCCCTTCACGTCGTTCCCGGAGCCAGCGCCAAGGCCGCCGACAATGATCCCGCGAACCGATTTGCCCGCGCCAACGCCCAGCGCGCCCAAGGCCACACCAGTCATGTCGTCGTCGGCGCCGACCCCCAAGCCCAAGCCGAGACCGTCGATTCGGCGTGCGCCAGTGACTGGTACGCCGAGCGCGATCCCTTGCACGAGCCCGTCGCTATGCTCGTAGGGCGACCAGATCGTGGCGTTCAATCCATGCACGACGTAGTGGCCGCTGTCCCGATAGTTGAGGCGGATGCCGTCTACGTGACGCGCATTGCCAATGGCTATGCCGACGTCGTGAACCGTGAGGTGCAGCGCGCCGTCGCGCGTCGTGTCCGCGGCGTGCGATGTATCCGTGGCGGCTTGCGTCTGCGCTGCGGCCGGGGTGATGCGCGCGACGAACGCGAGCACCAGGACGGTCGCGCATGCGGCGCGACGGCGTCTGCTGACAAAGCGAAATCGCATGGGAGGACAATGGGTCGAGTCGCCCTGACGTACGGTCGACCCACTGCGGAGTTTCACGCTGCGTGACCGCGTCGCATGGCGACGCGCGCGCCGGTTAGAGCAGGAGCGCGGTGCGCAGCACCAGATCGAAGTCGCGGTACGCGATGGGCAGCGGAAAATACAGCGATCCCGTGCGCAGCGCGCGGTCGCGCGCTTCTGCGTTGCGGTGCAGTGCCGCGCACAACAGCAGGCGTGCACCGACTGCGCCCAACCATTCCGGCAATCGCTGCGACACTGCGCACGGATGGTCGAAATCGACGATCGCAACGCGCGGTCGTGTGCGCGCGACGGCCTGATCGACAGGCTCGTCATCGAGTGGATGGACGGGAGTGAGACCGGAGCGCACGACGAAGTCATCGAGCAGCGCAGCCGTGTCGGCGTGACCGGCCAGAATCAGCGCGCGCACCGCCGGCAGTGACGGCGGCACCAGCGACAGCGGTCGGTTTTCCGATTGTGTGAGCTGCACGTTGCGGCCTCGACGAATTGCGATCATCTCATGCGCTCGCGATGACACGCGCGAGCTCAATCATGGAAGATTTACGAGACAGCCGGTAACAGCACGCGTGACGTTGTCGCTCGCGTGACACGACGCGCAGCAGATGCTGCCGCACGCGCGTCGCGTGCTGCAACGCGCTGTTGCACGAGGTGTCGAGAGAGTGATGCAGTGACTCGCGGCGAGCGGCGCGAGTGTGACGTCCGCGCGCGCCGAATGGAATCGGCGCGCATCGGACGCTCGAGCGTCAAGCGGCGAGAAGTCTCGCGCTCGCGCGATAGCTGCTGATGATGTTGGGCAAGTAGCGCGACATCGGCGTGTACTCGAGTCCGAGCGCAGCGCTTGCGTGCGAGCCATCCACGCGGAAGCCCGATGTCGCGAAACGCGCTTCGTCGAGCGACACGCGCGGACGACCACCGAACAACGATGCCGCGGCAGTGGAGAACGTCGCCGAGGCCGTCGTGATCCAGTTGGGCGTAATGCCCGGCGCCGACTTCCCGGAAACCTTTGCCACGCGCGTCATGAATTCGCGCGTCGACATCGTTTCGGCGTTCAAGATGTAGCGCGAGCCGCTGTGTCCCTTTTCGGCCGCGAGCGCGATCCCGGTTGCTGCATCGCGCGCCCAGATCCATCCCATTGGCGCTTCGCCCGTGCGGCGACGTTTGCCGGTCACGAAATCGGCAACGAGACGGCCGAGCCACCCGGAGTCGCCGGCGGCCACGATGAGACTCGGGTTGACGACGATCACGTCGACGCCTTTCGCGCGATAGCGGAGTACCGCGTGCTCCGCGGTGAGCTTCGAGCGCTCGTACGCCGTGTGCGTGTAGCCGCGGTGCACGGTCCGCTCGGTGCCCCAGAAGCCGGGCTGCTCACCGATCGTGAGCGACGACGACACATACACCACGCGCGGCACCCGCGCCTCGAGTGCGGCGGCGAGCGTGTTCTCGGCGCCGTACACGTTCACGGCATGGAACGTCGAGACCTGCGGCGCCCAGAAGTCGAAGAACTGCGCGACGTGCACCACGAGATCGCATCCCTGCATCGCATCGGCCAACAGCCGCGCGCGCATGAGATCGCTCATCACCGGCTCGGCGCCCAACTTTCGGAGCACACCGACGCCGCTCCGGCGGCGAACCTGCCCGACGACGGCGTCGCCGCGTTCGCGGAACACCTCGGTAAGTGCACGTCCGAGCGGTCCGGCCGCTCCCGTGAGAAATACTCGCATGGCCCGCGTCTCCTCTCGTGTCCGATCGATGAAGCCTCGTTATTTGACGATTCGGACCCGACGGGGGAACGCCAGCGAGAGGCGGAAGGGGTTGATGGACCGTGCGTTTGGTGATACTCAGAACTACCCCGAACCTGCACCCCCCAGCCCAACCGACATCCCGTGCTCTCCTTCGCGCTCCTCCTCACCGCGGCAGCGACGTTTCAGCAGCCCGCCTACCAGCCGCCCCGTCCCGTTCAGTCCGCGCCGCCGGCTCCGGTGCGTGCGCACGCCGCGTTGGACACCGGGTACGCCCGGTTAGTCCGTGAGGCGACGACCGATCCGCGGTTTCTGCCGCAGGCGGTGGCCACGCTGCCGGCGAGCGAGACCGTCCCGAGTCCACTCACGTATTTCGGGAGCATCGCCGGCGCGCCGGGCGTGATGCACCACACGAAAGACCTCTACGCGTACTTTCGTGCTCTCGCGCGCGCGACGCCGCGCGTGCGCGTCGACAGCATCGCCACCACCGAAGAGGGCCGCGAGATCATCCTCGTCGTGATCGCCGACGAGCAGACGATGCGCAACCTCGATCACTACAAGGCGCTCATGCGGCGCATCGCCGATCCGCGGACACTGCCGCCCGATTCCGCGACGACGGTGCTCGGCGAGGCAAAGCCCATTTACTACCTGAACGGCGGGCTGCATTCGCCGGAGATGGGATCGCCGGAAATGCTGACGGAGCTCGCCTATCGGCTCGCCGTCGGCGACGACTCGACCGATGCGATGATTCGCAATCGGGTGATCACGATCATCAATCCGGTGAGCGAGCCGGATGGCCGCGACAAGCAGGTGGACTGGTATCTGCACTACACGAAGGGCCGTCCGAAGTTCGACGATGGCTTCCCGCGCTCGTCCCCGTTCTGGGGCCGCTATGCCTTGCACGACAACAACCGCGACGGCCTGCAGATCTCGCAAGCCCTCACCAAAGCGATTTTCGACATTTACTACGATTGGCATCCGTTAGTCATGCACGACCTGCACGAGTCGGTGCCGTTGCTGTACGTCTCCACCGGCACCGGTCCGTACAACGTGACGAACGATCCGATCATTATTGGGCAGTGGCAGGTGCTGGCGAACAACGACATCACCACGTTGAGCGCGGCGGGCCTGCCCGGTGTGTGGACGTGGGCGTTCTTCGACGGATGGTGGCCGGGTTACGGCATGTGGGTGGCCAACAATCACAACGCCGTTGGCCGTTTCTTCGAGACCTTCGGCAACGCGGGCGGCGACACGTACCTGCGCGATCTGTCGGAGGAGCGCTACGCCGGTGCGCCGGTGACGTCGCGCGAGTGGTATCGCTCGTGGCCGCCCACGAAGCAGGTGTACTGGAGCTCGCGCGACAACATCAACTACCAGGAAACCGGCGTGCTCGCGTCGCTCACGTATGCGGCGACCAACGCGTCCAAGATGGTGCACGACTTCTATCAAGTGGGCGTGAACAGCCTCGCGCGCGGTCGCACCGAGTCGCCCCACGCCTATGTCATTCCGGGATTCGCGCGGCAGCGCGATCCGCGCCGCACGGCGTATCTCATCAACCAGCTCGAGCGGCAGCACCTCGAGATCGCCCAACGAACCACGGGCGACTCGGCCGGCGATTTCGTGATACGGCTCGACCAGCCGTACCGCGACCTCGCGGTGAACCTGCTCAGCACGCAGAGCTATCCGAGCACGGCGCAGTATCCGCCGTACGACGACATCGCGTGGACGTTAGGCGCACTCTACGGCGTGGACGTGCACACGGTGAACGACACAGCGGTTTTCCACTGGACCGGCCTGCAGGCGCTGCACGACACCGTGGCGTTCGCCGGCGCCGTGCGCGGCACGGGCCCGGTGTATCTACTCGCATATCGCGCGCAGAGCGAAGTGCTGCCGGCCCTGTATTCGCTCAGGCAACGCGACCATGCCGCCACTGCGTCGGTGGCCGAGCGCGCGTTCGTCGTGGGACAGGACAGTTTCCCGGCCGGCTCGGTGGTGATCGAGCACGCGGGCGCCGACGCCGCACGCGAGATCGCCGGGCGCTGGGGCCTGCCGCTCGTCAGCGCGGATCGCGCGCCGCAGGTGCGGCTGCACGCGGTCGACCTGCCCCGCATCGCGATCTACCACTCGTGGTACGACACGCAGGACGCCGGTTGGTCGCGCTACACGTTCGATCAGTTAGGCATCCCGTACACGTCGATCGACAAGGACGACCTGCGCCGCGGCGCGCTGCGCAAACGCTTCGACGTCATCCTCGTGCCCAACATGGGCGGGTCGCTGGACCGCATGATCAACGGTGTCGATCGCGACTTCGGGCCGCTGCCGTTCGAGAAAACCGCCGCGACGCCTAACTTGGGCGCGCCGTTCGCGAGTCCCGACATCACCGGCGGTCCGGGCTTCGCGGGACTCGAGTCACTGCGCGCCTTCGTGGATGACGGCGGCGAGCTGATCACACTCGAGACGGCCACGCGGCTCGTCGCCGAGTCGGGCATTGCACCCGAGCTCGCGCCGCATCAGACGCGCACGCTGTTCCATCCGGGTTCCGTGGTTCGCGTGCGGATGCGCCACCCGTCGCCGATCCTCTATGGATTCCCCGATACGACCACGGTGTTCCGCGGGAATTCGCCGTTGTACGAAGTAGTGCCGCGCGACAGCGCGATGCTCGTCCTGCAGTACGGCACCAAGCTGCCCGAGAAAGCCGATACCGGTGAAATCATGGGCCAGCCGGGCAAGGCGTCGACGCCGCACGATACGACCGCGAAATCGAAGAAGCACGAGACCGAGGCGCCGTACGTCGTGTCGGGAATGGTGCGCGGGCAGGAAGAGATCGTTGGGCAGGGCGCCATCTTCGACGTGCCCGTGAGACACGGCCACGTCGTCGCGTTCACCTTCGACCCGCTGCATCGCTATCTCAACCATCATGAGTTCCCGATGGTCTGGAACGCGATCATCAACTGGAACGTGGAACCGCTTCACACGAGTCAGTGAGTGGACAATTCCGTCCCAGGCCGAGGACAACGGCGTGGGCGGCGATGTCGGACTGTGCCGCGTGCAAGTATCGAGATATCAATGGCGTAGCTGGTGCGCGGCGATGTCGGGCATGACGCGTGCCTTCGGCGCGAGGTGTGGGCGCATGACATCTCGTACTGGAGGATCCGATGCGAAAAGGAACCGGCGTTGCCTTAGGCATCGTCGCGCTCGTCGCGGCTGCCGCGCCGCTGAGCGCGCAGCGAGGGCTGCGCGTGATCGATGAGTCGAGCGATGAAGTGGTGCAGTTCACGCCGTATGTAGGGTACCTAACATTTGGCAGTTTCTTCAGCCGGCGGACGGGCTCGTCGCTGACGACCGACGACGCCGCGGTGGTGGGGGCGCAGCTCGCGCTCAAGCTCGCGCCTAGCATTTCCTTCTACGGAAACCTCGGCTATGCGAAGTCGGACGTCGAGGTCGACGTGCCGCTCGCGGCGACGGGCGCGGCGGGCAATTCGAACATCTGGCTGTACGACGGCGGCTTGCAGTTCACCGTGCCGACCGGCCCGTTCGGCCGCGGTACGGTGAAGCCGTTTTTCCAGATCGGGGCGGGCGCCATGCACTACAACTTCGGCGACGGCGGAGACGGCGTTCCGCCGACGACAGCGACCAACTTTGCGTGGAACGCCGGCGTCGGCATCGACGCCAGGATCGCGCGCTCGATCGGCATCCGGTTCATGGCCAAGGACTACATTGGCCGGTTCAATCTGGAGGACGTGTCGGGCGAAGCCATCGACGCGCCGGTCACCCAGAACTGGGCGCTGTCGGCGGGATTGCGATTCGGATTCTGACCTAGTCCCGATGGACGCGTGGGGGCGTCGCGCGCGCGACCACGCCCCCATGCGCCTAACGGAGCATCACATCGTGCGCGGCAAGCCGGCCGGGATGCCCAACCCGAGCGCGCTCACCAGAAAGCCGATGCAGATGAACAGGACGATGGCGACGACGATGACGAGAGCGGTGTAGCCCAGTGCTTTCTCCGGCGGCGACTTCATGAGCGCCGGCAAGCCGGTGTACAACAGATACAGCGAGTACAGGCCCAGCAGACCGGCGATGATAGCGAGCGCCGGGATGATGGCGAGGACGCCGAACACCCAGGCGGCCGTGTACGAGTACGCCGCGACCTTGAATGCCTGAATGCTGTTCTTGGTGCCGCCGAATGTCGGTGCGAGGGCATCGATCACCAGGGCAATGACGTAGATCGAGATCAGGCCGGCGACGAAACGAACGGCTGCGCTGCCTAACGCCGTACCCAACGGGTACCGGATGTTGCCGAGGAACGGCACGGAGATGCCGAACAAGACCATCCCGAGCGTCGCGCAGATCACCGACAGTAGCGAGAGCGGAATGACGTACCCCGTGTACAGGCCGCCGACCGTCGCCGGCTCCGTGTCGATCACGGACCATTCCGCCCTCGGCTGCACGATTATGTTTTTCGCCCTGTCGATCAGGCCCATGTGAGTATCCCTCGCCGGACGGTAGTGGGGGGATGGCGGACCTGGCGCGCATGACGCCGCGGGTGCGTCCGCCGAACTGAACTGCCGCGGGAACGGGTGATGATTCGGCATTAGCGAACGCGGCGCAAGAGCCCTTTCAACGGCGAACTGCAGAATTTGCGGAACCGTAGCCATGCCAACGTGTTGAGGAACATCTGCCGAGCTCGCTCTAAAGGGTGTCCCCAAACGGCCACGGCCACTGTCCAGCCACACGGACGAATTGGCGGCTGAGGCGGCCGAAAAGACGTTGTCTCGCAACGACTTGCCTTACGGCACGACAGTCGCCATAGTGCGATAGGGGCCGGGTGTTTAGCCGTCCGTAGTTTCGCCGGCCAGGCGGTGGTTGGCGGACTCGAGTTTTCGGGAGGGGATATGCTCTCCGTTTTGTTGGTTCCTTTGATGCTTTCGGGCGTTGCGACGGGCGGTGTTCTCGCGCCGACGCGCGCCAATACTGCGGATCCCACTCCGGCGGTTCGCGTGACGCTCGATCGCAGCGTGTACCAACGCGGCGATGAAGCGCACGTGCAGATCGACGTCCGCGACGATGGCTACCTGGTGGTGATGCGCGTGTCGCCCGACGGATTGGTGCAGGTGCTGTTCCCGATCGATCCGACCGACGACGACTTCGTGCACGGCGGCAAGAGCTACGAGATGGTGGGCCGCGACGGCGGCAGCCCCTTCACGGTTTCCTCCAACAGCTCGGGCAGCGGCGTGGTCTACGCCGCGTACTCGACGCAGCAGTTCCGCTTCGACGACTTCACGCGCGACGGTCGCTGGGACTACACGGTGTTAGGCGACAGCGCGCTGGCGCAGGATCCGGAGACCGGCCTAACGAACATCGTCGGGCGCATGGCCACGGCGCACTTCGACTACGACCTGCAGACGTACAGCACGCAGCAGGTGGTCGCGTACTCGGGCCGTAACTACTACATGTATCCGGACTACGGGTACGATCCGTACTACGGGTACGATCCATACTACGACCCGTTCTATGACGGCTACGGCCCGTTCTACGGCGGGTTCATCAGCATCGGGTTCGGAGATCCGTTCTTCTTCCAGCCGTTCTTCACGCCGTTCCCGCGGTCGGTGTTCTTCCCGCGTCCGTTCTTCTTCAACCGTCCGTTCTTCAACTGCTTCGATTGCGTCGTGTTCGGTAGTACGCGGGGGTTCAGTCCCTTCCGATTCAAGGGCGGCTTCCCTGGCGGGCAGACTATCGTGGGCGTGCAGTATCGGCCGCGCACCGGGTTCGGCAGCAGTGCGTTCGCCAGCAGCGGGTTCGCCGGCAGGCCGGGCGTCCGTTTCGGCGGCATGGCGGTGGGTGGTGTGCATACGCTGACGCGCGGACCGGCGTTGCGTCCGTCGGACGTCGTTGGCGGACGCCGCGTCCCGACTTCGGTGCGCTTGCCTAACGGTGAATCGCGCATGGACGGCCCGACGGTGTTCGGCCCGGGTCGCCGGGCGGCATTCAGCGGCACGCGGGCGATTCCGAACCGGCCGCGCATCGAGCCGACGATGCGTGCGCCGGAAGTGTACCGCGGCAACGCGCAGTCTCGCGCGCGGGTGGCTGAGCCGCCCACGCGGGTGAACGCGGGGACTCGCGTGAATGCGCCGGGTACCCGTGTGAACGCCCCGCGCGGGCGGCCGTTCGAAGTGAGTCCGCAGCGGCCGAACTTCCAGCCGGGCATGCGCGCTGAGCCGGCGGAACGCGTGCCGGCACCTCGAGTGGAGTCGCCGCGCATGGAGTCTCCGCGGATGCAAGCGCCTCGCCCAGAGTCGCCGCGGTTCGAGGGCACGCGCGCGATGCCGAGGATGACTGAACCTCGGATGGCAGAGCCTCGGATGTCGGAGCCTCGGATGTCGGAGCCCCGGATGTCGGAGCC